>Ga0126381_100007029_pt1 | contig 12487 bp, 10 predicted proteins | sample PanSoiMetPlot_28_FD_96465 | JGI IMG/M metagenome (GOLD analysis project Ga0126381, IMG submission 96465) | Tropical forest soil microbial communities from Panama - MetaG Plot_28 | ecosystem: Environmental > Terrestrial > Soil > Tropical forest > Bulk soil | place: Panama | collected 2016-02-17
CACGAAAGCGCGGGAATGCTTGTGACCAGTCATCCTTGGGCGCGATCGCTACGATCTTGATGTACGCGCTGGCGCCGAACCGGATCCATTGCACCGCTTTGAGGTCCGAACCGGTTTTCACGTCCTTCGCGTCGATCAGGATTTCGTAGATCTGCTGGCCGTTAAGGCGCAGCATCTCCGAATTGACCATCTTCACATCGGTGAAGCCCGGAATTTCAAACACGGCATTGCGCGAGAAGTTTTGCCGGCTGGACGGGCTTTCCGGACCGCCGGCTCCGACTGTTACGAAGACGAGTGGCTGCTTTGCAGCATCCAAGGTGTCCTGCGTACCGTCGGTTAATGCGAGGCTCGTGCCAATCACGTTGACGACCCGAAATCCGGAAAGATCGGAAAGCCGGTAGGGCAAAAGGCTCAGCAGTTCTTCGACCGGGACGGTCGCTCGCGAGGTCAGGGTCGACAGCGCGGCGCGAATCACCTTGTCTGGGTAGAGATCCTTTGCGGTTTCAGGCACCTGCACGGTGACCAGTGCCGTCAGCTGGCCGAGCGCGGCAATCAGAATCCACTTGCGCACCTTGACGTGCTCGGCCTCCTGCGGGCCGCTGACGAGCACAGCCTTGCCGTCGGCGAGGGGCAATTCCTCTCGTTTCTCCAACGCCATGCCTTGCTTCTTGAGGGCGGCGGCGGTCATCGATTGCTCTACCTGCGAGAAGGCGGGGCCCGGCATTTCGAAAATGAGAAACGCCGCGTCATTGGCCTTGTCGTCGAAGCCATGAATTGCGGCATTGACCGCGAAGCCATCGGGCGGAACGAGCCCGACCCGGGAGCCCGCAGGGAATACCGGACCTTGATGTGGTCCCTCCGCAGAAGCTGGCGCGCAGGTCAGCGCGACGAGGAGCGCCAGCATTGGCACTGCCGCCGCTTTGAAGCCCCAGCACCGCGAAGCGGGCACTGGTCGGAGAAGACGTTGATTGGTCATCGGTTCTCTCGATATCACACACTACCGCGACCGTCAGTGGCGACGCGCGGCGTTTACCTGCCCCGACTGACCCGCCGGAGCGTCAGGTTGATGCGCCCACCTTCCGGCAAGAGTGTGGACGTACCGGCCAATATTCGATCGACCCCGTGGAACGCCAGACGGTTGGGTCCGCCCAGGATGAGCGCGTCGCCGGACGCCAGCCGGAACGAGCGGGTCGGATCGCTCCGTTTTGTCCCGCCTATCCGAAAAAGGCAGGTATCTCCGAGCGAAAGCGACACTACGGGAGCAGAAAATTCGATTTCGTCGCGATCCTGGTGCAGCCCCATTTTGGTGCCGGCCGCATAAACGTTCACCAAACATGCTTCCGGCGGATCGGGAAATTCGGACAGATCCTTCCACGCCTTGATAAGGATATCGGGCATCGGCGGCCAGGGCTTGCCGCTTTCGGGATGTACAGCCTGATAGCGATAGCCGCTCTCGTCCGAGATCCAGCCGAGCGGCCCGCAATTGGTCATTCGGACAGAAAAGGGCTTGCCGCTGCGCGGCATGCGCGGCGTGTACAGCGGAGCCGCTCGAATGATCTCGCGCACGGCCGCAAACAAGGCCTTCTGCGCAGCGCGATCGAGATAGCCGGGACGCAGCACGTCGGACCTCGCAAAGGATCCCCGATCGCGAACCTTTAGAGCGCATTCCGCTCCATTGGAACGGATACATCCTAGATTCGCGCTTTGTCGCATGTCCCTTCCGGAAAACCACGCAAGTCGGATGTTTCCGATGCGCGCACTTGATGCGCCGATACGGGTAAACCCGACATCGGTGTCCGCATTCCGGGATATGCGCTAGCTGTGAAGGTGCAGGACGTTGTCCCCGGCGAGGCCGAGGCGTGCTACGCGGCCTGTTCACCGACCTTGTTGGGCACCAGGCGCTCGCTCTGCAGCGCGGCCTGCACACCCGATGCGCCCGCCTCATGGTATTCGGCGTCTTCGTTGACCGCCCACACGTCGAAAACGCGCGCGCCGGCGAGAATGTTTCGCGCGGTGAGCATCGCGGTCATCATCGCGTGGTCCTGATTGTTGTATTTGTGCATGCCGTTGCGGCCGACCAGATGCAACGTCGGATAGCTCTTTTCGAGGTCGAGCCGGATCATCGCGATGTTGTCCCGGTAGACTTCGTCATAGACGGGGTAGGCCTTGGGCTGGCGCACGACGCAGGCATCGATCACGTCGGCGGCGGCAATGAGGCCGATCTTGGCGATCTCTTGCTTTGCCAGCGCGATGAGTTCGCGGTCGGGCGCGTTCCACAGGCCGTCACCCTCGAAACAGAAATACTCGAGACCAAGGCAGCTCATTCCGTCCGGCACCAGTTCCGGCGACCATGAACGGAAGTTCTGCACGCGACCGACCTTGACGCTGGGATCATGGATATAGATCCAGTTATCGGGGAAGAGGTCTTTCTTTTTCACCATCAGGGCGACGGTGAGAAAGTCGCGGTAGCGCAGCGAGCGCGCGTGAAAAAGCGATATCGGCCGCGGCGACAGCTTGTCCACGAGCTCGCGCACCGGCACCGAGCTGATCACGTGTCGCGCGGTGTAGGTCTCGGTCTTTCCTTCCGCCGTCGCGACATCGATGCGCCAGATCTTGTTGGCCTCGTCGTAGGCAAGCTTGCTGAGATCGCGGCCCATCAGCACACGTCCGCCGCGGGCTGCGATCTTGCGCGCCGCCGCTTCCCACATCATGCCGGGGCCCTTGCGCGGATATTGGAAGCTTTCGATCAAGGTCTTGACGACGTCGCCGCCCGAGGTCTTGCCGGCACCGGCGCGCTTGAAGGAGCGTTTGAATGCGTTGATGACGGCGACCCGCAGATCGAGCCCCTTGATGCGTTGCGCCGCCCAGTCGGCAGAGATCTCGTCGCATGACATGCCCCACACCTTCTCAGTGTAGGTCTTGAAGAAAATCGAGAACAGCTTCTCACCGAACTGATTGCGTACCCAGTCGTGAAATGTGCGCGGTTCCGAAATTGGACGCGCCTTCGCGCGCACATAGGACAGCAGACACCGCGCGCTGGTGAACACGCCGAGATTCCAGAGGGCCTCGAACGCGCTCAGCGGATAGGAATAGAACTTGCCGCCGTAATAGATGCGCGAGAGCCGTGGCCGTTCGATGAAATCGTCGGGCAGGATTTCCTTCCAGAGATCGACGACTTCTTTCGACTTGGAAAAGAACCGGTGGCCGCCGATATCGAAGTGGTATCCGTTGTAACGCACCGTTCGGCTGATGCCACCGACATAAACCGGGTCCTTCTCGATGACGAGAACGGACGAGGTCTCCTTGGTGAGACAATACGCGGCCGTGAGGCCCGCAGGTCCGGCACCAACGACGAACACCTCCGCATCGACCTGCATGGACTCGAACCCCTTACGTGTGCGCTTAGCGGTCTGTGGGTGAAGATGGGGCGCGCGGCGCGAATGCAAACAATCGGTGGCCGTTGTAGGAAATGAACGCGCCGACGGCGGCTCCGATGATGACGGCGGCTTGTGGCAAGCGCATCGCGACCGACAGCACGAGTGCGGCGAAGACGACGTAGCTCGTCGCCTGTGCCGCGACGACGACTACGGCGTAGCGCATGGCTTCCGCGCCTTGGTGGCGGCCACTGCGATCGAAGGTGAAGACGCGATTAAGGCGCCAGGTCACGATCGTCGCAACGGCGAGCGAACCGGCGCGGGCGACCAGCGGATGCAGGCCATACGATGTCAGCAGCGCGAAGACGCCGAGATCGACCGAGAGGCCCAGACTACCGACGAAAAGAAAACGTAATGGCCGCGGCACCCGGCCGAGGAGCCACGGCAGAGGAGCTCTGCGATCGCCGCATTCAATCTCGCCGAGACTCATCCCGTCCGCTGCCATCCATTTCGCTCGCAGGTCTTCGCGCGGGGATCAGTCCTGGCAGCATTTCGTTAACGCGAGGCTTATTTAACCTCCTGTGAATGCGACAGAATTCGCTCGATCCTTAAGGAAAACTCAAGGGCCTTTGGTCATTTGTATGCGGTTTGCGTCGGTTGCCTCGCCGCGTGGCGGAACGGCGCTGCAAGAGCTTCCCGATGCCCAGCAGATCATCGCTCGCCCTGAATTTTTCGATCCTTGCCGGAGCGGCCTGGCTGCTGATCGCTGCGCAATTGTTCGCCCAATACTGGATGGCCTCCGCCGACAGCCTGTTCGACAGCGACGACGCCATGCGTCTCGTTGAGGTGCGATCGCTTCTCGCTGGTCACGGCTGGTTCAATCTGCATGAAGCGCGGATCGATCCGCCAACGGGATACGACTCCCATTGGTCGCGGTTGATCGACGCTGGGCTCGCCGGTCTGTTTCTTCTGTTTAATCTGGTCGTCGACAACGCGATGGCGGAGCGGCTGATGCGCGCCGTCTGGCCGGTACTGTGGATCCTGCCAGCGTTGATCGGGACGTCTGCGATGGCCTGGCGCATCGCCGGGCGCCATGCGGCACGGATCGTGCTCGCTTTCGCGGTGATCGGGCTGCCGGCCTTCCACCAGTTCACGCCGGGTCGCATCGACCACCACAACGTACAGATCGCGCTGTCCATTCTCGTGCTCGCGGCTACGATGTGGTCGGACCGCAAGCTTTGGGCCGCCGGAGCGGCCGGCGCATTGACGGGCGTTGCGCTGGCGATCGGATTTGAGAGCTTACCCTATCTCGTGCTGGCCGCCGGCGCGCTCGCCATGCGCTACATGCTCGATCGCACGGCGATGCCGGCGCTACGTGCCTACGGGTTCTCGGTCGCAGCGAGCGGTAGTGCTGCGTTTCTGCTCAGCGTTGGCTCGGATCGCTGGTTGAATACTGCCTGCGACGCGATCGCGATCAATTCGGCGGCGCCCGTGGCGATTGGTGGGCTCGTCATCGGTTGCGGAGCGAGCCTTTTGACGGTCGAGAGCCGGCTCATGCGATCGGCGGTGGTGATGATGAGCGCCGCTGCGGCCCTCTTTGCCTTTGTCTTGATCGAGCCGCAATGTCTCGGCGGTCCCTACGGCATGATGGCTCCGGAAGCGCGAGCGCTGTGGCTCGCGAGCGTACCCGAGATGCGATCGTTCTTTTCGGTCGCGCGCGAAAGCCCGGTTTTCGGTGCCTGGATGGCGACGTTCCCGCTGCTCGCATTGCTCTGCGCGTCGCTGCTTGCGCAGGACCGGCAGCAGCGACGAGATTTCGCAGTCCTTGTGAATACGGTGGGGCTTTGCATCGCGGTCGTGCTTACCGTCTTGATGATCAAGGGTTTCAGTTACGGCATTTGGCTGGGCATGCCATTGGTTGCGGTATGGACGTTACGTCTGTTCGCCTTTTTGCGGCTGACCAGCCTCCCGGCGCGGGCGCTTACGATTTTTCTGCTCGCGCCGTTGACCCTTTCGCTGACCGCAAGCACCATTGCCCACGCGACCACGACCGCCGGAGGGTCGTTCGGCGGCAAGCGGGACTGCTTCAGAATCGCGAATTACAAGACGCTGGCATGGCTGCCGGCCGGAACGGTTGCCACCAACATTCTCGACTATGCTCCGCATATTCTGGCGCTGACGCGGCACGCGGTCATGGCCGCTCCTTATCATCGGGTCTCAAGCGCTATCCTTGCCGAATATCGGGCGTTCATGTCCTCCCCGGAGGAAGCGCGGCGCATATTCGCCCGGTCGCATGTGAACTATTTGGCGGTCTGCGGTGAGCATGGCCCCGTGGGTGCCGACGAGGCCCTGCTTGAGGCGGGCCTTTGGGGCGCGCTACGGGAGGGTGCGGTCCCTGACTGGCTGGCGCCGGTGGCTGAGGCGCGCGGACAAGCCTTCACGATCTACCGCGTGAGGCCTTGAGCCCTGGCTTTCCCCGGGGATCTTTGTCCACGTCCTGTTTGACATCGGCCCTCAAGAAACCAAATTGCAACGTTCTTTATTGCGCCGCAATTGCTTCCTGACTACCACCCATTCCGGCTTGCAGGGCGACCGGGCCCTCCTATATGAGCGGAAGCGCCGCAAGGGGCGGTGTTAAGCGTTTGAAAAGGGGGTCGGAAGGGCTGGCGAGCTGCGCCTTTCCGTCCGGGTGCCTTAAGTGGACCCGGCCGACCTGCTGTAAAAGAGAGGAATAACCATGGGCAAGGTCATTGGGATCGACCTCGGTACGACCAATTCGTGCGTCGCGGTGATGGAAGGCAAGTCGCCGAAGGTCATCGAAAACGCGGAAGGCATGCGCACGACGCCCTCGATCGTCGCCTTCACCGACGATGGCGAGCGGTTGGTCGGCCAGCCCGCCAAGCGCCAGGCGGTGACCAATCCCGAGCGCACCTTCTTCGCGGTCAAGCGTCTCATCGGCCGCCGCTACGACGACCCGATGGTGGACAAGGACAAGGGGCTCGTTCCTTATAAGATCGTGCGCGCCTCCAATGGCGACGCCTGGGTCGAGGCCGAAGGCAAGTCCTATTCGCCCTCGCAGATTTCCGCGTTCATTCTGCAGAAAATGAAAGAGACTGCGGAAGCCTATCTCGGCTCCAAGGTCGAGCAGGCGGTGATCACGGTTCCCGCCTATTTCAATGACGCGCAACGGCAGGCCACCAAGGACGCCGGCAAGATTGCCGGGCTCGATGTGCTCCGCATCATCAACGAGCCGACGGCCGCTGCACTCGCCTACGGCCTCGACAAGCAGAAGAGCGGTACCATCGCGGTCTACGACCTCGGCGGCGGCACCTTCGACATTTCGATCCTCGAAATCGGCGACGGCGTGTTCGAGGTGAAGTCGACCAACGGCGACACGTTCCTCGGCGGTGAAGACTTCGACATGCGGCTCGTCAATTATCTCGCCGACGAGTTCCAGAAGGAGCAGGGCATCGATTTGCGCCGCGATAAGCTCGCACTGCAACGCCTGAAGGAGGCGGCGGAAAAGGCGAAGATCGAATTGTCCTCGACCACGCAGACCGAAATCAATCTGCCCTTCATTACCGCGGATGCGTCGGGTCCGAAGCATCTGACGATGAAGCTGACGCGCGCGAAATTCGAGGCGCTGGTCGATGATCTCATTCAGAAGACCGTCGAACCGTGCCGTCTCGCACTCAAGGACGCCGGTCTCTCGGCCGGCGAGATCCACGAGGTCGTCCTGGTCGGCGGCATGACCCGCATGCCGAAGGTACAGGAGGTGGTGAAGCAGTTTTTCGGCAAGGAGCCGCACAAGGGCGTCAATCCCGACGAGGTCGTCGCCATCGGCGCCGCGATCCAGGCGGGCGTGTTGCAGGGCGACGTCAAGGACGTGCTGTTGCTCGACGTGACACCGCTGTCCCTCGGCATCGAGACGTTGGGCGGGGTGTTTACCCGAATCATCGATCGCAACACCACAATACCGACGAAAAAGAGCCAGGTGTTCTCGACCGCCGAGGACAATCAGAATGCGGTGACGATCCGCGTGTTCCAGGGCGAGCGCGAGATGGCCGCCGACAACAAGATGCTGGGACAATTCGACCTGGTCGGCATCCCGCCGGCCCCGCGCGGTGTGCCACAGATCGAGGTGACCTTCGACATCGACGCCAACGGTATCGTCAACGTGCAGGCCAAGGACAAGGCCACCGGCAAGGAACAGCAGATACGCATTCAGGCGTCCGGCGGCCTGTCGGAGGCCGATATCGAGCGTATGGTCAAGGACGCCGAGGCGCATGCCAGCGAGGACAAGACGCGGCGGGAAGGCGTCGAAGCCAAGAACCGCGCCGACGCACTCGTTCATGCAACAGACAAGGCCTTGTCCGAGCATGGCTCGAAAGTCAGCGAGGGCGAGCGTCGCGCGATAGAAAATGCGCTCGCTGATCTCAAAGAAGCTCTCAAGGGCGATGATGCCGCCGCGATCAGCGCCAAGTCGAATACTCTGGCGCAGGTGTCCATGAAGCTCGGCGAAGCCATGTACAAGGCGCAGGAAGGCGGCGCCAAAGCCGATGGCTCCGCGGGCGGAGCCAAGGACGACGTCGTCGATGCGGAGTTTACCGAGGTCGACGACGACAAGAAGAACAAGAGATCTGCCTAGTGATGGGCCGAGGCGCGGTCGATGCCAGCTGCCTGGAGATCGTTGCTGCACACAAACCATAGCCCGCAGGTTGGACGTGATCCGATCTGCGGGTTTTCGTTGCAGCAATGTGGAGATATCAGAAATACTCTGTGTCCGTGCGCGGGTGGGGACGGGGCATTTCCCGGCCGTGGCGCCGTTGACGCTTGAAGGGCGACGGATGATGCGGACGAGGTTTGGGGCGCATGGCTAAGCGCGACTATTACGAAGTTCTCGGCGTTCAGCGTGGCTGCGGCGACACGGAACTCAAGGCTGCCTTCCGCAAATTGGCGATGAAATACCATCCGGATCGGAATCCCGGCGACAAGGATTGCGAGCATCATTTCAAGGAGGTCAATGAGGCATACGAGGTGCTCAAGGACGGGGAAAAGCGCGCAGCCTATGACCGCTTTGGTCATGCCGCCTTCGAGGGTGCTGGTGCAGGATTCGGCGCCGATTTCGCCTCGACCTTTGCTGACATCTTCGACGATTTCTTTGGCATGAGCGGTCGCCGCGGCCGCGGCTCGGGTCGCGAACGCGGTGCCGACCTGCGCTACAATATGGAAATCACGCTGGAGGAGGCGTTTTACGGCAAGACCGCGCAGGTGCGCATCCCGACGTCGGTCACCTGCGAGACCTGTTCCGGCAGTGGCGCCAAGGCCGGCACCAAGCCGAAGCCGTGCCCGACCTGCGGCGGCCACGGCAAGCTGCGCCATGCCCAAGGCTTTTTCACGCTCGAGCGAACCTGCCCGGCCTGCCACGGGCGCGGCCAGGTTATCGACGATCCCTGCGGATCGTGTGCCGGCTCGGGGCGGGTGACGCGCGAGCGGACACTGTCCGTCAATATTCCGGCTGGCGTCGAGGACGGTACAAGGATCCGCCTCGCCGGCGAAGGCGAAGCAGGCGTGCGCGGCGGACCGAGCGGCGATCTCTATATCTTCCTTGGCATCGGCGGCCACCCGTTGTTCCAACGCGATGGCGCCGACATCCATTATCGCGTTCCAATTTCCATGGCGATGGCGGCGCTCGGCGGCGACTTCGAAGTGCCGACGATCGACGGCAACAAAACGCGGGTCAAGATTCCTGAGGGAACCCAGTCTGGCCGACGGTTCCGATTGCAGGGTAAGGGAATGCCGGTGCTGCGCGCCAAGCAAAGCGGCGACATGTATGTGCAGGTGGTGGTGGAGACACCGCAGAATTTGACCAAGCGGCAACGCGAGCTGTTGATGGAGTTTGAAAAGTTGTCTTCCAAAGATACCCACCCCGAGTCCGCAGGCTTTCTTGGAAAGGTGCGCGAATTTCTGGACGGGCTGGGAAATCGGACGACGTCCGCCTAGTACCGCCGATTGGAAGTTCCTACATTAACTTGCCGCAGTTGCGTCGAGTACGTGCGGCCAATTGCGACAAAGCGATGACAACTGGCTTGACCCCCGCGTCGGCGCCCTATAGGGCTGGCACCAGGGATACCGCCCAAATTTTGGCATCAAAATACCAATGCCAACACAGTCCAGCCTAAGGATTGCCAAGAAGCACCGCCTCGACGACGAGGTGCGGTTCATTCGGTCATGGTTGGAGAAACCGCTGGAGACCGGAGCGGTCGCACCGTCCGGGAAGGTGCTCGCGCGCACCATGGCCAGCTATGTTGATCCTGCTGTCAGGGGTCCCGTGGTCGAACTAGGTCCTGGCACCGGTCCGGTGACCGAAGCCTTGGTCGCGCAAGGAGTTGATCCAGCTCGGCTGGTGCTCGTCGAATACAATCCGATGTTCTGTCGATTGCTGCGCACCCGCTATCCGGCCGCGACCATCGTGCAGGGTGACGCCTACGGCCTCAGGCGAGCCCTCGGCAAGGTGATCCCGCAACGCGCGGCGGCGGCAGTGGTCTCCGGTTTGCCGATCGTTACCAAGGCGGTGCGCACGCGCTTGCGGCTCATCAACGAGGCCTTGAGCTTTCTGGCGCCAGGCGCCCCCTTCATTCAGTTCACTTATGCCGTTGTTCCGCCATTGCCGCGTGCGATTGCCGGCGTGCGTGCGGAAGTCTCCGAGCGGATCTGGCTCAACTTGCCGCCCGCACGGGTGTGGATCTACCGTCGGGGCTAACATTCTTCGCCGAAGTGCCACCAAAGTCCGCTATGTGCCGGTCTGCAAGGTGCGCGGGTTTGACACGGCGTGTCGTCTGCAAAAATGTTCGGGATGGATTGTCGGGGCAAGCCCGGCAGCCGTGAGAGACGCTGCGCTGCAATGGAGAGGTGCCGAGTGGACAATCCGCGCGATCGCCTGATCCTCGCCCTCGATCTCCCGACGGTCGCGAGCGCCGACGCAATGGTCGATCGCCTCGGCGACGCCGTCACGTTCTACAAGGTTGGCTATCAGCTGGCATTCGCCGGAGGTCTTCCATTCGCCGAGGCGCTGGTGCGCGCCGGCAAGCGTGTCTTTCTCGATCTCAAGCTGCACGACATCGGCACCACGGTCGCCAAGGGCGTCGAGAGCGTTGCGCGATTGGGTGCAACCTTTCTCACCGTGCACGCCTATCCGCAAACGATGCACGCGGCGATGGAGGCGCGGGCTGACTCAGATTTACGCATCCTGGCTGTCACCGTGCTGACGTCCTACGACGACGCTGATCTCGCTGCCGCCGGATACGATTTTACCGTCAGCGAGCTGGTGACAGAGCGGGCAGGGCAGGCGCGCGATATCGGTGTCGACGGCATCGTGTGCGCGGCCGAAGAGGCGCCGGCATTGCGCCCGATCATCGGACCGCGCATGGTCCTGGTTACCCCTGGAATCCGGCCGATGGGAGCCGAGATCGGCGATCAGAAGCGGATCATGACCCCGAAAGCGGCGATCGCTGCCGGCGCCAACTATCTCGTGGTCGGACGGCCGATCACCGAGGCGAAAGATCCGAAGGCAACGGCCGACGCGATCGTCGCCGAGATCGCTGCAGCCGCGGGCGCATGAGGATGATATGGGCAACGGTTACTGGATCGCGCACGTCGATGTGACCGACCCCAAGGGATACGAGGCCTATCGCTCCGCGAACGCCGAAGCTTTTCACAAGTACGGTGCGCGATTTTTGGTCCGGGCAGGCGCCTTCGAGCAAGTCGAAGGCGCCTGCCGGCGCCGGCATGTCGTGATGGAATTCAAGGACTACGACACCGCGCTGGCCTGTTACCGCTCGAACGAATATCAGAAAGCGATTGCGCTACGTCGCCTTGCCGCCGACACCGATTTGCTCGTCATCACCGGGTATGACGGACCGCAGCCACCGCCAGCATCGTTGTCGGTCACGGCAACGGGTGCCAAGGGTTATTGGGTCGGCCACGTCGACGTTACCGAACCCGAGGGTTACAAGGCGTATATGAGCGCCGATACGGCGCCGATCGGTCAGTTTGGCGGCCGTTTCGTCGTGCGTGGCGGCATCTTTGAAATGGTCGAAGGCTCCATGCGGTCGCGCACTGTTCTGCTGGAGTTTCCGAGCTATGAAGCGGCGCTTGCCTGCTATCGCTCCGATGCCTACCAGGCGGCCGCCGCGCTGCGGAAGGGCAGGGCCGATTTCGATCTGATCGTCGCCGAAGGTTATGCCGGCGCGCAACCCTGAACGACGCGGACTTTGAACTGCTAGACGAGGAGATTTCCATCGATGTCCGACATGCGGCTGATCGTGACCGGCGCCAGCGGGCGCATGGGGCGCACGCTGGTCAAGGCGATCGCCGAGATCGATGGGGCTGTGCTGGTCGGCGCCCTCGAGGCCAAGGGCTCCGCCCTGATCGGGCGTGATGCCGGCGAGCTCGCCGGTCTCGGCGCCAATGGGATCGAGGTCGCGACCGACCCCGAACCCATGCTTGAACGGGCTGATGGCATTCTTGATTTTACCGTTCCCGCCGCGACGGTCATCTTTGCAGAGCTTGCCGCGAGGAAAGGCCTCGTTCATGTCATCGGCACGACCGGTCTCTCGCCTGACGATGAGAAATTGATCGCGACCGCGGCCAAGCGCTCGGTCACCGTCAAATCCGGCAACATGAGTCTCGGCGTCAATCTGCTGGCCGCGTTGGTCAGGCGCGCGGCGCAAGCCCTCGATGAGGATTTCGATATCGAGATCCTCGAGATGCACCACAATAAAAAGGTCGACGCACCCTCCGGCACGGCGCTGCTGCTCGCCAAGGCGGCTGCGGAAGGACGCGAGATCGATCTCGCGCAGCGTTCCGTGCGCGTGCGCGATGGGCACACCGGCGCGCGAGAGTCAGGCGACATCGGCTTTGCCGTGTTGCGCGGCGGCAGCATCGTTGGCGAACACAGCGTGATATTTGCGGGTCCGGCCGAGCGCATCGAGCTCGTGCATCGTGCGGAGGATCGCATGATCTTCGCGCGCGGCGCGGTGAAGGCGGCGTTGTGGGCACGCGGACAGAAGCCGGGACTTTATTCGATGGCCGACGTGCTGGGGCTGGCGTAG
>Ga0126381_100007031_pt1 | contig 12485 bp, 16 predicted proteins | sample PanSoiMetPlot_28_FD_96465 | JGI IMG/M metagenome (GOLD analysis project Ga0126381, IMG submission 96465) | Tropical forest soil microbial communities from Panama - MetaG Plot_28 | ecosystem: Environmental > Terrestrial > Soil > Tropical forest > Bulk soil | place: Panama | collected 2016-02-17
AGGAGGGGGAGGACAGCGATGCCCTGCTGGCGGGCATCCGTTTTTATACGCTGCTTCGACTGCACGAACTTGTGCCCGCACGCTCCCGCCGAGCCCTTTGTACGAGCATCGCAGCGGAAATTGCCGACAAAGTGTTATCCAAGGAGTACACCGAGCGGAACGACTGACAGTGAAGACTATTGGAGAGGAAGTTCAGCCATGTTCGATGCGAAGTCCTTGCTCGACTCGATCCTCGGCGGCCAAACCGCGCAACAGGCTACCGCCGCGGCACAAAGCGCAGGATCCACGGTGGCGGGTGTCGTTTCTCAAGCCGAGGAAAGTCTGAAAGGAACCTCGGTCGGCGAAGCCCTGACCGGAGCAAAAAACTTCGCCGAGCAGAACCCGACAGCGGCGGTGGCTGCCGCGGGTGGCCTCGCTGCACTCCTTCTGGGTACGTCCACCGGGCGAAGTGTGACGGCGGGCGCAGTCAAGCTCGGGGGTCTCGCCGGCCTCGGTGGGATCGCCTACAAAGCGTTCTCGAACTGGCAGCAGAACAAGCCATTGATGGAGGGTGTGCCGGGGCTCGAACAGTTGACAGCACCGGCTCCGACCGGATCGGGATTTCACGCTGACGATCACAGCCACGACACGGCTCAGCTGATTGTACGGGCCATGGTGGCAACGGCGGTTGCCGACGGCACGATCGATCCTGCCCAGCGGGCGACTCTGGTGGCGCAGATGCAACGGGCCGGCCTTGGTTCGGAAGAAAGCACCTTTCTCGACGAAGCCATCGCCCATCCGATGAGCGTGGATGAGATTGCCCGCGGGGTATCAGGAAATTCTCAGCTGGCCGCGCAGGTCGTCGCGGCGGCAAGCCTGGTCGCGAACCCTGCGAATGTGAAGGAGGAAGATTTTCTGTCCCGTCTTCGCACCCAGCTCGGCATGTCCGCGGACTTGCTTTCACAGATAAAGGCCGCGGTTTCGGGCCTTCGCGCTGGCTGAGCAACCGCAGAGATCCCGGAACAGCAGGGGTTAAGGACGGATGGCGGATGTCGCCGAAATTGGATTTTCGACCGAGCAGCTCTGTTTGGGACAATGCACTCGAGCCACTCTTCATGGTGATCCGATTTCGAGGTTGATATCGAAGCAAGGTGCGCCTCAAGTTTCCGGGCTTTTGGAAGTACGACCCTGCGAATAGCTCCGAGCAATTCGCGCATCTGCGTTTGACCTACAAGGGCACAGTCGTATAGAACGGCGATGCCGATCGAGGTACTCTCGAGGCTCATTCGCCACCGCCGAACCGTCGTGTTGGGCGCGCTCGCCGCCGTGATTGCGGCGGCATGGGCTTATCTGTTGCTCGGTGCCGGCATCAACATGGAAATGACAGACATGGGTGGCGGTCAGATCATGGCGATGCGGCCCGAGTGGAGCCCGTTATACGCGGTGCTGATCTTCACCATGTGGGTCGTGATGATGGTAGCTATGATGCTACCGAGCGCTGTTCCAACGGTGCTGCTGGTCTCCGTCCTCGCGTGGGATCGCCTACCCAATTCCAATTTCGTTCCCGCCACGGCTATGATGTTTGCGTCGGGCTATCTTCTCGTCTGGATCGGGTTCGGCCTTACCGCCACCTCGCTGCAATGGGGTCTCGACAAACTCGGACTATTGTCCGAGACGATGGCGCTCGGCAATGCGATTCTTGCCAGCGCGGTATTAATCGCCGCTGGCGTCTATCAATGGACGCCGCTGAAGGATACTTGCCTTAGGCACTGCCGCTCGCCCACCGAATTCCTGGTGCGTCATTGGCGCCAAGACACGCGCGGCGCGCTCCGAACCGGGGTTCGCCACGGGCTCTTTTGCCTTGGTTGCTGCTGGATGCTGATGGCACTGCTGTTCGTCGGCGGATTGATGAACATCGCCTGGATCGGCGCGATCGCGCTGTTTGTGCTTTGGGAAAAGACCATGCCTTGGGACGGTTGGGTGACCCGGTTCACCGGCCTGCTTCTCGCCGTCTGGGGCGCAGCCAGCCTACTCCAAAAGATTTGAACTGCGGCTTACTCCGCTGTCTGATTTCGCCGCAATGTTACAATTTGATAGACAGAGACCACAAATTTTACAAAAATATCATGGAAATACCATATTGACGTGCCTTTCAGAGGTAAGGTCACTGTTAGGGTTATCCCCAGCGTTTGGCAGTGAACCTTTTCGCCGGACCGTTCAGGCTGTTGCTCTGGTGGTCGCGCGGGAAAACCGACAGGGTGGTTGCTCGCCGCGAGAGCGGCGTAATGGTGAACGGTGGGGCGGTTAAATGGCGTAGAGCGGCGGGCAAGTGTCGACTTGATGGGCTCCGCTCGCCGGACGGACGATTGCTGAGACGGGCATCAACCAGATCGACGGGTCTGACCCAAGATGAGATTTCCCAGCTTTCCGATCGAAAAGAAACGGTGCTGGGGCCCGATCTCGGTCGCTAGAGTCAACCGGCCGGCAGGTGAGGCAATTTGCCAAACCGGTTGCCATCGGCTCACCTATTTTTTGAGCGATTTTCACGCCACGATGCAAGACGGCGAAAGGCCGGAGTGGGAATGTGATTTGTTCCGCGACAATTTCGTGTTTCGTCCGCCCGACACGACGTTGCGAAGCAGTTTAACAGCTGGCCGGTATATTCAGGTGTTGCAGCGGCACGAGACCTACGAGCAACTCGCTTCTGAGATGGTGCCGGGGGGTGTGGTCCATCTCGCCCCGAGATACAACATCAACGACCCCTTGATCTCTCAGCTCGTTTCGACCATTGCCAATGAAATTGAGGGTGGTTTTCTCGACCAGATTCTTGCCGACACTCTCAACACCGCACTCGCTGTACAGATTATGCGACTCTGCGGCGATCCGACAGCGGTCGCCTTCGAGCCGTCGAACGGATTGTCGCGCGAGCGGGTGAAGCGCGTGTGTGACTACATCGAGACGCATCTCGATGATCGCTTGACATTGGCCGATCTTTCAGCGGTGGCATGTCTCAGTCCATTCCACTTCAGTCGCAGCTTCAAGCAGGCGGTCGGTGTGGGGCCGCAGCGCTATGTGATGCACCGGCGAGTCGAGCGGGCAAAAGCTCTGATGCGCCGAAGCAATCAGTCGCTTGCTCTGATCGCACAGGAAGTCGGCTTTGCCGACCAGAGCCACCTGACCTCCATCTTTCGGCGTGAGATCGGCGTAACACCCGGTCACTTTCGCGCGGCGCTAACCTAAACCGGCCAGACAACGTCAGCCTGATAAATCAACTCCGCAAGAATCGGACATCAAACCGCAAGATGCTCCAATCGCGGTATTCCCGAACGGTCTAGCGGAGAGTCGATTTCGCGATGAATAGCAAACAGGAGTGCTCCCGATGCAGCACCTTCGTTTCCCTGTCGCCCTGTTCGCCGGGCTATTACTGTCCATAGGCGTCTCCCAAGCACAAAGCACAGGCACGGTCACTGCGACCTGCAAAGACGGTAGCTCTTTCACTGGTGCGAAGCGGTCCGGTGCCTGCCGGGGCCACGGCGGTGTGCAGGCGTGGGGGGCGGCGGCAGAGTCGGGCGGCCTCGTCAGTCCGGCGATCGAACCAGCCGCGAATCCTGCCTCGAGCAGAAGCGCCGCCCAAACGCAAGGCAGCGGGATTGGCATGGTTGCGGCCACCTGCAAGGACGGCACATCCTTCACCGGTGCGAAGCGCTCCGGTGCCTGCCGGGGCCACGGCGGCGTGCAGTCGTGGGGTGCCTCCGAAGCAACGACTATCCCGATGAGCGCGCCGGCACAGGTGTCCACGCCAGCGCCCACCACCAGCCGGCGCGCCGCTCCGCCGCCCGCCCGTGACGGCCAGGTTTGGGTCAATACCGACAGCCGCGTATACCACTGCCCTGGTACTCGATGGTACGGTAAGACTAAGGAGGGGTCTTACATGCCCGAGGCACAAGCGCAGGCGCAAGGGGCCAAGCCGGACCACGGAAAAGCCTGCTCTTCGTAAGAGTGTTTCTGCCGGGGACCTGACGCCCGCAGTGGAACGGGCGTCGGGTTTGCCGAGCGGCGGTTCCGCCCATTGAGCGACCTTGCCCTTCGCGCGCTTCGATGGCGGCATGGCATCGCGACGGCGCATCGGCATTTCAGCAAAGATCTGACATCGGAACCGCAATCCGCTCCAATCGGGTGGTGCTGGGATCGTCTACAGAAAAGGGGCGATCACGCTATCAGCGGCAATGACCGAGCTCGATCGTCCCGAGGAATCAGATGACCCGAAAGAGCTTCGCAGCGCTGCTGTCGATGCTCTGAAGGACGCTGCTCTCCAGAGCGACCCGCGGGAGTTCAATCGGCTGACGCGCCATGCCCTCGCTCTGATCGAGCGGGCCCGTGCTATCGCTCACGGCCGACAGCATGCCGGTTCGGAAACGACCGAGACGCAAGTCTTGCACAGAGATGACGCGGTAAGACCCTCTTCATCGCACAAAATGATCGAATTTATCGTTAGGCTCTGGCGTCGCTCGGCATAACCTACTCCGTGACGCTATGCGGCCGGACGAGGAGATTCCGATGGCGACGACCATCGACCGGCGGCGCCGATCCGGCGCCCTATCTATGTGAATGTTCCGGTCGCCTATACCGGCAAGGGATCGGCCGTAGTGCTACTGCCGGCCGGAAGCCCCGCCTGTGGCCGATGGCCTCAGCGGCACTGCGCAGAGACAGACTCTTTGGCGGAGGAAGACGGATTCGAACTCGCGGTCCCTCCGCGAAGGGAAAGGCTATAGGCAGTCACCCCAGGCAAGCATTGCCGTTTCGGACCTGAACCTGTAAGTGGCTCCGCCTTTCGTACCGCCGTCTCCGATTGGCAACGCCCAGAAGAGCCTTTCGCAGGAGCGGGACCGAGAGTTCGAATCCGGTTCCCTTGCGCCGCAAGCCAATGGCCTTGCTCAACCTGATCTATCGTGAGCAGTTGTTCCGGCGCCGCACCTATCAGCGCGCCTTCGAGGCGTTGCTTGCGGTGACAGCGAGAAGCAGGCCTGCCGCACCATGGTCGGGCTACTGGCACTCGCTCGTGATCGGGCGTGCGAAGCCAATCTCGCCGAGGCCATTGACGCCGAACTCGATGCCGGCAGACTGTCCGATCTCGATACGCTCGACTGCCGCTTCGCTGCGGCGGCGGGCGCTATTCCCGGGGTCACCGTCGAGGTCGCGCCGCTGCAGCTTTACGACGAACTCAGCGCTGTACAGCAGGTTGGGCAGCATGAGAACGACCGATCCCGGCGACGCCGCCCGCATTGAACTGCTCCTAGCCGAGCTGCGGCTGCCCGCTGTCAAACAGGTCTGGGCCTCGCTCGCTACCCAGGCCGACAAGGAAGGCTGGCCGGCCGAGCGCAGTCGCCGCCGCCTCGAACGCCATCTCGCCGAAGCCCGGCTGCCGCCCGGCAAGACCTTCGACACCTTCGACTTCGAGGCCGTCCCGGTGGTCAGCAAAGCCCAAGTCATGGCGCTCGCCGCTGGTGACGCCTGGCTGAGCAATGGCGCCAATTTACTGTTGTTTGGGCCGCCGGGCGGCGGCAAGAGCCACCTTGCGGCAGCTCTCGGCTTCGCACTCGTCGAAAACGGCTGGCGCGTGCTGTTCACCTGCACCCGATCTCGTCCAGCGCCTGCAAATTGCCCGTCGCGAGCTCGCTCTCGAAGCTGCCATTGCCAAGCTCGACAAATTCCACCTGCTGATCCTCGATGACCTCGCCTACGTCACTAAAGAGCAGGCCGAAACCAGCGTTCTGTTTGAGCTCATCAGCGCCCGCTACGAGCGTCGCCCACATAGCCGAACTGCGGACGCTTAATCCGGTGCTGGCAAGGCTCAGCGCGTGTGAGATGACCAGGGACGGGCTAATGGCACCGCTTCATCCTGGAGCTGCCGAAGCCTACAAGACGCTGGACCGTTTGGAGTAAGCTAGCCCACGACCCGGGCGTTAGAAATGTCACCAGCCAATGGGTATTTCGTCAGAAGCGCCGTGGCGTTCCTGGCGCTTGTCGCTTTTACGTCGTGCTCATCAGCGCAAGGTTCGACGGGTCCGAACGTGATCATCCTGCTACGCTTGGCGGGAGACAGCCAAGCGCTTGCACAGATCGGGTCGTGTCTCGCCTCCAAGCTGTCCAAGATGCCGGACGTCGAGATTGCTACTGAACCGATCGACGGCGCCCGGTTTATCGTCGACATCATTGCCGCGAAAGGCTCTGTTGCGAGCGTGGTGGTGGCGGAGACTTTTCCGGTGGAGCAATATCGTTTGCGGATCAGGGAGGGCGAGGACCGCGATGCCCTGCTGACCAGTATCCGCTTTTATACTCTGCTTCGACTGCACGAGCTCATGCCGGGCCCTTCCCGGCAAGGCCTTTGCGCAAGCATCGCTACTGAAATTGGCGACAAAGTGTTATCCAGAGAATATACCGAGCGGAACGACTGATGCGCAAGATCCGGACAGATCGCCAGTCAGCCATAGCAGCTCAATCGAGCAGCAGAAGCGGTTGCGTGCTCGACCAGCGCGATGCCGAGCTGGTGCAACCCCCTCATGGGCGTCGTCGGACGCGTCGCCGGTCACCCAGATTCGACGTTATGGACCGGCTGCGGCTTCGGCAATGTCTGTGCGAGGCTGGTCGCAATCCCCGAGGTTCTTTCGGTCCACGAGAGCAAATCGGTCGGCAGTAGGATTACGGCCAAGCCCAAGCCCTGACCGGTACAGGCGACCGGGATGTTCTGGATCGGAGTAACCAATCGATGGTAGCCGGCAAGAAGTTCCGCCATTTCGTAAAATAGTAGAGTGGAGTCTTCGCTGTCGGCCCGCGCAGCGTATTGGATGAAAGCCCATCGGCCAGATATCGCGCGCAGCGTTGTTCATCGATAACCGTCTGGTGCCGGGGAAAAAGCAGGCGGTTCTTGAGAAAGCTGTCGGCGACCGGGTCCGGCAGGCGCATTTGGTGCAATGCCTCGCGTTTCGCCGGGAGAGTTCCCCCGCGGGCAATTGACGCTTTGGCAACGAGACCGACGGCTTCTTAGGTCGCCGGCGGGCTCGCCGAGCGTTGGAGCAGCAAAGCCAGGGTCGTCGTCGCCTCGTCGATCAGCGACTGTTGATAACGATAGAACATCTCGTCGCCCATCGGAGTGACGATCGAAGCGGCGTAACGCTGGCAGCGAGCGCGCAGCTGGGCCAACTGGTCGAAAACGTCCTGAGCAGCGGCGCGTGCGCCAGGCGCGGTCAGCATATACCCGTCTCGCGAGACCCGTATCTGCTGATGGGTTAGCTCAGGACCGGTTACCTCTTTGAGCCGCGCAGTGAGCCTCTCACGCGCCGCGTCGATCCGCCAGAGCCGGAACCGGCTGAATCCTCTCAATGCGTTGAACAGCACCGTTGCGGCCATCACCAAATAGACCCAGTACACCGGCGACATCAGGTTGACCAGCCAAGGAAAGTACAAATCCGCGAGCTCGGGCTCGCCCTTTATAAAGAACTGGCGCGCTTCGGAAGCGAGCGGCAGCACGATCGCGGAATTTGTGTATTTCGGCGGATTGAGGGCGACGAACCCCGGCAGCTCCGCACTCAGCAACATCAAAAGCGCAACCCGCTCAGCTCGCCGTGCGCAGGAATTGGCCACCACCAGAGTGTCCACGCGGGCAACCGGTTTGTCCGCCGAGGGTGTTGGACGTACCAAATCGAAAAGCCCGGCCGGGATGTGCCCCAGTCCAAGCCAGGGGTGTCGCGCGAGCAGACCTTCGAGGTCCCGGAAGCCCACGATGTCGAGGTCGTATTGTTGGATGGCAGTCCGCAATAGCTCTGCGTCCTCCTGCATCACGAACGCAGCGAGATCGAGTTTTCCCCCACCGACCAGCTCGGCCTGCTCCACCCATTTGTGGGGCGACAGTCGGACCCCAAGGCCCAGCAGATCTGGATCCTCAAACAGCTGTCGCACAAGATAGGCCGTTCCCGAGCCCTCGGGACCGATGCCGATCGCTGTTCCTCGCAAGTCGCCAAAGGTGGAAAATGCGCGATCTCGCCGCCCGAGAAAGAGCAGAGATTCGGGCTGGGGAAGCCGCCCCAGCATTTCGAGCCGCGCATCGGGCGGAACAGGTATGCCGTCTTGCACCAAGGCAAAGTCCGCGTCGCAACGCCCCCGATCTTCGGCTAGGCGAGTCACGTTTTCGATCGAGCCCGCGGTCGGCACTACAATCAGTCTGCCATGCTCGCGCTTGACCCGTGCCGCGAGGCGAGTGGCAAGCGAATAGTACCAGCCCCCGGGAGCCCCGGACAGCAGCGATGCGCGCAGATAGCCGTAATCGCGAGAGATGCCGAAAGTTGAGGCGAGCATCGCGACCGCTCCGGCCGCAGCCAGCAGCAGCGCGGTACGCAGGAGCCCCTTGCCTCGCGAGCTGACAAACGGACCAGATGTACGATTTGGTTCGTGCATTACTGCAGCGTAGTTCTGCCGCAGCAGCGCTACCAATCACTGTCGACTGTCACCGACGGCGTCCTAACAAGACGCCGATTAGCGCGGCGACCGCCAGCGTCCCGAAGAGAACGGGCCTTGACCCAGTGCGTATCAGGTGGACCGCAGCATCGACGGCCTCGTCACCAGCTCCAGCCACGCGCGTCGAAACCCGGTGCTTCAGGACATCGAAGATCGGGGCATTCGGTCGAAGTGAAGGCATCAGCTGGGATAATCCGAGAGGCGCAGATTGCTGTGGTGGGGGCGGAGGCGTCGGCGATGACCCTGCCGGATGCCGATTCGAAACGACATTTGCCGGCCTACGACTTCGGCGCCCGAAAGCGAGCGCGAACATTAGAGCCGCCAATAATGCCATCACCACGCCCACCGCAGCGAGCGCCGCAAATGGCCCTTGTACATGTCTACCCATCGGTAGAGCGCCACCAGAACAATAATAAACGTAGCGACAGCAGCGAATGTGCCGACGAGAGCAAAACCAACCATCAAGCTGGTTTGTTTAAGCTGCTCTGTTACCCGTTGCGTAGTCCTGTCCGTGAATTCTTCAACTTGCGTACGGATCTCGGCGAGCCTACGGTCTAGGTCTACTCCCAGAAGGCGCAGCACCTCTCGCAGCATTAGCCACGGCCACGCACGATCAGCCCGATCACAATTCCGACGGCGAGCGCGCCGGCGAGGGCCCCAAGCGGGTTCTTGCGCGCAATGTCTTCGAGCTCGGTGGCAAAGGTCTTGAGCTGCTCGGTCGCCGATGAAGCCATTTCAGCGCTGGTGGTAGCCAAGCCGCTTGCCGTGGAGCCTACCTGCGACGCGACCGCCTGACCGACATTACGCGCTGTCCGTGCCGCCTGTCCGCCCGCTTCTGAGGCAAACTTTGACAGGATTTCTTGCATTTTCATCATGTCTGCGCGAAGGCTCGATACGTCCTCGGCGAGACGGTCACGCGCTCCGCCGGCGATGCCCTCCTCATTGCCGGAGTAGATGCTCGGGGAACCGGAAAAGTCCCGGCTCGACGTGTCAGAACTCATCGTACCACCCTCGTCGGTGAATTTCTTCGGGTCCCGACCCCACAGCTTAAATGGTTTCGCGGAGTTGAACGCCAACTACGCTGGCCGACGGCGTCAGCGGGTACGATAGGGCGAGGCTGTCGGCCGAGCAAGCAGCTTCCGCCGCGGAATTGGACAGCATGATCGCTGCGGTGCTGGCGGCCAATGGCGCGATGACAAACCCCAATAACAATGATGCCAGCAAGCAGCCTCCGGAAGGGAGTGCGCAATCGGGCACGTTGCCGCGCCCGACCAGCCTCGGCTCGTCCCCGTCGTGCTGGGCTCAACACCTGCACGGCGGAACGAAGCGCCGACCCGATCTATCGGCCCGACCCGCGGCGCTGACCCCGACTCGAGGTTGATGAGCCAGTGTAAGGCTCGTCTTGATTGAAGCTCGCAAGGCAGCTTTGACGGAGTTGCGGATCGGTAATCGGACCGCATTCCTTGCGCATACGCGCCTGACGAAACGCGCGATTGGTTTCGAGTGCCCGATCGTATTGGCGGCTCTCGATCACATTTCGACGTGCCGCCCCCGATGGTGCCACATCGCCCCGGCTGCCTTGGGGGGGTGTAGCTTTGTGGGCCATTGTAGCCTGGCGAGGAGCCGTAAGTACCTGTCGGCTGAGCATGGGCCGGCATGGTCGCGATCGCTGTTAGGCAAGCGGCCGCGAAAGCCAAGCTTGTCGTCCTTTTGTGCATAATGGCAGTCGCCTCCTATAGTCGATTTTCCCATCCGCCATGCTTGGCGGGGCGGATGCTTGGCTTCCTATTTCACTTCAGCCCGCGCTGAGATTGAGTAGCGCCAAGGCCAGACTGCACCATATGCCGAAGTCCGTTGGAGGCGATTGCATACTCTTGCGGAATTGATTTTAAATCCTTGCGGAAATGCTGACGACATCTGCAGCACACGCAACAGCAAACCGAAAGTTGGCTCTCGGATCGGCGCTTCTCGATGTGACCCCAGAAAAGCTGCCGACTGCGCTATTTCATCGATGCGGCCAGGCGCGCAGTCTAGTCAGTAAAGTCTGTCATATAGTAGGGTCGGCGTTTTGGAACATCTTCGCGGGTGCAGTTCGGATGGAAACATCGCTCGCTCACTCACAATGCATGCTGATTGAACTCAGTAGAGGCCGCCCGTTCCGGTCACCGGAGCACCGACCGCCCGATCCCGCGTCAACGGACGCTCTTCGCTCTTCGATCGGATCGGAACCTCGCCTGGCACGCCCTGAAGACCCAAGTTTCGGTTCGTGCCTGGTTCTGTCCCCGGCTTGTAAGCCTCGTAGATTGCCGAACCCCCGGTGCTCGGATTGATGCGATAAACCCGCATACCGGGCGGCGTTCGGAACGCGGTCGCCGGCGCATCCTTCAGCGCCGCAATCATAAAGTCGCGGAAGACCGGTGCCGCGATGTGTCCACCGGTCTCGTCGTCGCCGAGGCTGTCCGAATCGTCGTACCCGATAAACACGCCGGTGATCAGATCGGGGGGTTCCTCCGACGAACCAGGCATCGCGGAAGTCGTTGGTCGTCCCGGTCTTGCCCGCGATCGGCTTGCCGACAGCCCGCACAGCGGTTCCAGTGCCACGTTCCACCACGCCCTGCATCATTGACACAATCTGAAAGGCGGAACCAGGATCGGCGACCCGCTCCCGGGTATCCGGCACGACTGGAAGCTGCTGGCGCTCCCACGCGACATCGGTACAGCCACGGCAGGGACGCTGATCAGCGCGAAAAATGGTCACGCCCTCGCGGTCCTGGATGCGATCGATCAGGGTCGGGGTAATACGCTTGCCGCCATTCATCAGCATCGCGTAGGCGGCAGTAAGCCGCAACGGGGTTGTCTCACCAGTGCCGAGGGCCATCGAGTATTCCCGCGGCGTGTGGTCCATAATGCCGAACCGCTCTATCGTCTGCGTGATCGCCTCCATCCCGATAATCGAGGCTAGCCGCGCCGTCATCGCATTGAGCGACTGCTCGAGTCCGACGCGAAGAGGCGTTGGTCCGCGATATCGCGGTCCGTGGTAACGGTTGGCGTAGTTGATGGGCGACCACATCGGCAGCCCAGGACCCTGCGGAAGCGAGACCGGGCCATCCAGCACCAGTGTCGACGGTGTGAAACCGTGATCAAGAGCGGTCAGATAGACAAAGGGTTTGATCGCCGATCCGGGTTGCCGTTTGGCTTGGGTCGCACGGTCGAACTGGCTGATCTCGAAACTGAACCGCCACTGATCGCAAGAACACGACCGGTGTGCGGATCCATAGCGACGAGCGCGCCTGATATTTCTGGGACTTGGCACAGAGTGTAGGGAGCAGGCGTCTTGGCATTGAGCGGCTCACCTTTGGATACCGCGATTGTTGGTTCCACCATCACCACATCGCCCGGCTTTATGACGTCAGAGACGGTGCGCGGATAGGGTCCCAATTTACCGTTGTCATGCGGGAGCCGCGCCCAGCGCATCTCAGAAAATGGTATGCGGCCAATCGCACCCCCCTTAAAGCCAATTGCCGCACCATCCTTGTCAGTACGCGTCACCACCGCGAGCTGCCAGCCTACATCAGTGGCGACAGCGGGTATCGGGACTTTGGCAACCCGCGCTTCCCGATTGCCCCGACGGAACTCAGCTTGACGCATGGTCAGGTGGCGTGGGCGCTGGCGCGTGGCGAGCCGCCGGCCGCCTTGCTGATCGACCAGTTGCGGTATCTGCGGCAACTCGGGGTGCCCTTTTGCAGCGCGGCCTGGCACCACGCGAGGTGGCTGGGATTTTGGTCGACCATCGGGCCGAGCTGCGCCGGTGCTATCGCGACATCGTGGCGGCGCTACCGGCCGCCGCGTTTGAGGCGGAGTGGGTCAAAAGCCGCGGCAGGGTGGTGCCGCTGATCAACGAAACCTTTTTGCGCTTGCATGATCGCTATGCCGAGCAGCCCGGGTCCTACGAACTCGTTCCGGGCGATCCGTTGGCCTTGTTGCAGCAATTCGCG
>Ga0126381_100007033_pt1 | contig 12482 bp, 6 predicted proteins | sample PanSoiMetPlot_28_FD_96465 | JGI IMG/M metagenome (GOLD analysis project Ga0126381, IMG submission 96465) | Tropical forest soil microbial communities from Panama - MetaG Plot_28 | ecosystem: Environmental > Terrestrial > Soil > Tropical forest > Bulk soil | place: Panama | collected 2016-02-17
AACGCATCGGGGATTTGAATAAGAATACCGGCACCATCGCCCACCAAGGGGTCCGCGCCCACGGCACCTCGATGATCGAGATTGATGAGAAGCTGCAGCCCTTGGCCGATGATCCCGTGGGACTTTAAGCCCTTGATATTGGCGACAAAGCCAACGCCGCAGGAATCATGTTCATTCCTGGGATCGTAGAGACCTTGTTGCGGCGGCAAGCTCATTTGCCTGAAATTCCTTTTAATTCAGTCCACCCAAACGCGCCCGGCTTACACAAACAAGCGGAAATCCGGGGTTCGAGCGCTTTTTGCACACATACGCTACAGGCACCAGTTGCGGCGCAACATTCCGGACCGCCGCCGATGCCGCACTTGACTCTTCAGAGGGCGAGAGTAGATTGGAACATATCATGAACAAGCAGGAAAAATTGGCGGATTTGCGCCATTTCTTGAGCCGGTATGGCCTGCCCCATGACCGGCCCGCGATCCCTTTAGGCTTGGCCGATGCCGATGCCGTATTGGACGGAGGCCTCAGGCCGGGCACCTTGCATGAAGTATTTGCGCAGGATTGGGGAGCCGGCGGCTTCGCCGCCTGTCTGGCCATCCGGGCGATGAGGGAAAAACCGTTATTCTGGATCCGCACCGACTATGCGGCGATGGAATATGGCGCGCTTTCGGCCACCGGCTTTCTGGAACTGGGCGGCGATCCCGGCAAATTGCTGTTGCTCAGCGCCGCCAACACCGAAGACGCCCTGTCGGCCGCCGCCGATATTCTGGCCTCTCCTCATATGGGCGCAGTGATGCTGGAACTGGACGGCTATGCCCGCGCCTTGGATTTGGCGGCAAGCCGGAAATTGGGCCTGATCGCGGAAGAAAGCGGCGTCACGCTTTTTGTTTTGCGCGAAGGTGCCGATGCGCGCCCAAGCGCTGCGACCACTCGCTGGCAAGTGCTCAGCCAGAGCGCCCGTCCGGACAACGACGATTGGGGCTCGCCCCGTTTCAGGGCCGCGCTCACGCGGCATCGCCTGGGCGGGTTGGGCGAATGGATCATGGAATGGAACCCGCAAGATGGAAGCTTCTGCCAAAAAGCGGCGCATTCTGGCGTTATGGCTCCCGCGTCTTTCGACCGACAGGCTGACGCGTCTCGCCGCCGCGCGTGACAAAAGCATTGCGTCCGAAACGCCCCTGGCCGTCGCCGGCCGCGCCAACAATACGCTGTATGTTTATGCCCTGAACCGGGCGGCGGCACGGGCCGGGATTTATCGCGGCCAGCCTTTGGCCAATGCCCGCGCCATGATTCAAAATCTTAAGATCGTGCCCGTCGATGAAAAGGCGGACAGGGATCTATTGGAACGGATCGCGGATTGGTGCGACCGCTTCACGCCTTTGGTGGCGTTGGATCAGCCCCAAGGCCTGCTGCTGGACATCACCGGCGTGGCGCATCTCTTCGGCGGCGAAGAAAAGATGCTCTCTTTTGTGCGCGCAAGGATCGCCGTCCAGGGCCTTGCCGTGCAAGGCGCCATTGCCGGCACATGTCTGGCGGCGCGCGCACTGGCGCGTCATGCCGATGGCGTCATCGCGCCGCCCGGAGAAAATGCCCGTGTGCTGGCACCGCTTCCCGTCGCGGCGCTGGATTACAGCGAAGATGTCATGCGAGCGCTGAGGCGCGCAGGCCTCAAGACCATCGCCCAAGTGGAAGCCCGCGGCCGCGCCGAACTCGCTTCGCGCTTTGGCGCGAGCTTCGTCACCCGTTTGGATGTGATGTTGGGTGCGGAAGAAAAACCTTTGGCGCCGCGCCGGGCCTTGCCCGACTTCCGGGCGGAACAACGTTTCGCCGAGCCGGTGGTCACCAAAGAAGTGATCGCTGCCAGTCTTCATGCCCTGGCTGCATCTTTAAGTGGGATGCTGGAGCGCGAAGGCCAGGGTCTGCGACTGTTGGAAGCCTTCTTCTTCCGCGCGGACGGCAAGGTGGACCGGATCTCGGTCAAGACCGGCACCCCGTTGCGCAATGCCGATGTGATGTTGAGACTTTTGGATGAACGGCTGGACGCGCTGGCCGATCCCTTGGATCCCGGTTTCGGCTTTGACGTGATCCGGCTGGAGGCTTCGGTCACCGAGAAAAACCAGACCATTACCGCCAGCCTCGATGATGATGAAAATAGTCGTTGGCAGATCGCTTTTCTCGTGGACCGCCTAGCCGCGCGGTTCGGCGAACATCGCGTGCAGCGTTTTGTGGCCCAGGACACCCATATCCCTGAAGCGCAAAGCATAGCGGTGCCGGCACAGGATCGCGATTTCGAAGGAACATGGATACGACGGCGCAAAGAAAGTGATCCGCCGCTCCGGCCATTGCGGCTTCTGGAAAAACCCGAAGAAATCAGCGTGCCAGTGTCCGGCGTGCCGGAAGGCGCGCCTGTGCGCTTTCGTTGGCGGCGCGCCCAATTCGACGTCGCCCGCGTCGAAGGACCTGAACGTATCGCCATGGAATGGTGGAAGAAGGAAAAGCCCACGCGCGACTATTTTCGGGTGGAAACGCGCGACGGCCAGCGCTTCTGGCTTTATCGCGACGGACTTTATCGCGAAACCGGCCTTCATCCGCGCTGGTATATGCAAGGAATCTTCGCGTGACTTACGCGGAATTGGCGGTCACCACCAATTTCTCTTTCCTCAGGGGTGCCTCGCATCCATGGGAATTGGTGGAACGTGCGGCGGAACTGGGGCTTGCCGCCATCGGCATTGCTGACCGCAACTCACTGGCGGGGGTGGTGCGTGCCCATGAGGCCTGGAAGAAGCTTAAGACGAACGAGTTGCCGAAATTACTGATCGGCGCGCGCCTGGTTTTTCGTGACGGCACGCCCGACATATTGGCCTATCCGAAAGACCGCAAAGCCTATGCGAGGCTTTGCCGGCTTCTGTCCATTGGCAAACTGCGCGCGCCCAAGGGCGAGTGTCTTTTGGATTTGGCGGATCTTAAAAAGTATAGCCGCGGCTTACTGCTGATCGTCATGCCTCCGGCAAATCCGGAAGACGCAAAACCAATTCTGGCATCACTGGGCGCCGGCGTCTGGCTGGCGGCTTCCATGCTCTATACCGGCGAAGATCGTCGCCACCTGAAACGCCTCAAGCAGGTGGCGCGTGAAGCGCGCGTACCCTTGATCGCGGTGAATGACGTTCTCTATCACGATCCCACAGAGCGCGATCTTCAAGACGTGGTCACTTGCATCCGCGAGCATGTGACGCTGCGTGAAGCGGGCAAACGATTGGAAGCCAACGCCGAACGGCATTTGAAGGCGCCTGGGGAAATGGCGCGGTTGTTCCGCGCCTGTCCCGAAGCCATTGGCGAGACTCTGCGTTTTGCCCAAGCCATCCATTTCACCCTGTCCGAACTAGGGCAAAGATATCCTCGTGAGCCGGTGCCCAGAGGCAAGACGCCGGACGGACATCTGCGCGATCTCACCGAGGACGGCCTCACGCGCCGCTATCCCGATGGCGTTCCCGCCAAAGTCAAAGAGCTTGCCGAAAAGGAATTGCGCTTCATCGCCAACAGGAAGATCGCGCATTATTTCCTCACCGTGCACGACATCGTGGCGTTCGCCCGTAGCCGCGGCATCCTTTGCCAGGGCCGCGGCTCGGCTGCCAATTCCGTGGTCTGCTATGCGCTGCATGTCACGTCAGTCGATCCGATGGAAATCGACGTCCTGTTCGAACGCTTTCTCAGCACCGAACGCACCGAACCGCCCGATATCGACGTGGATTTCGAGCATGAGAGGCGCGAGGAAGTGATCCAATACGTTTATCAACGCTATGGCCACCGCCGCGCCGCCCTGACCGCCACCGTGATCCGCTATCGTCCGCGCAGTGCCATTCGTGAAGCCGGCAAGGTCTTTGGCCTCAGCGAAGACGTGACAGGAAAATTGGCGAGCACGGTCTGGGGCCATTACGGCGAAGGCCTGAGTGACGATCAGATCCGCCAGGGCGAGCAGGATCCCCATAATCGTCTGGTGAAGCGGGCTGTGATGTTCGCCGACCGCCTGATAGGTTTTCCCCGCCATCTCTCTCAGCATGTGGGCGGCTTCGTGCTCACCCGCGACAAGCTGGACTGGACCGTGCCGATCGGGCCCGCGGCGATGGAGGATCGTTACTTCATCGAATGGGACAAGGACGATCTCGACACGCTGAAAATCATGAAAGTGGATGTGCTGGCCTTAGGCATGCTCACCTGCATCCGCAAGGCTTTCGCGCTGATCCGCGCCCATGAAAATGTCAAGGATGAATCTCTCACCCTTGCCATGAAACCCACCGATCCATCGGTTTACGACATGTTGTGCAACGCCGACGCCGTCGGCGTGTTCCAGGTGGAAAGCCGCGCCCAGATGAACATGCTGCCGCGCCTTCGCCCTCGCGAATTCTATGACCTGGTGGTGGAAGTGGCGATTGTGCGGCCAGGTCCCATCCAAGGCGGCATGGTGCATCCTTATTTGAAACGGCGGGCCAACCCGTCCCTGATCAAATTCCCCTCGCCGCACCCCGATCACGGCCCGCCTGACGAATTGTACGAACTGCTCAAAAAGACCAAAGGCGTGCCGCTGTTTCAGGAGCAGGCCATGCGGCTGGCCATCGTCGCCGCTCAATTCAGCCCCGATGAGGCCAATGGCTTGCGCCGGGCCATGGCCACCTTTCGCCATGTCGGCACCATCGGCACTTTTCAGGAAAAATTCATCGGCCGCATGATTGCGCGCGGCTATGAGAAGGAATTCGCACAAGCCTGTTTCGAACAGATCAAGGGCTTCGGCTCCTACGGTTTTCCCGAGAGCCACGCCGCCAGCTTCGCGCTCCTGGTCTATGTCTCGGCCTGGATCAAGAAACATCATCCCGCCGCTTTCGCCGCGGCCCTTCTCAATTCCCAGCCCATGGGTTTCTACGCACCAGCAGAGATTGTGCGCTGTGCCCGCGATCATCAGGTCAAGGTTCTGGCGCCGGATGCGGCTTACAGTCATTGGGATTCGACACTGGAACGCGATGCTGAAGGAAAATTGTGTCTGCGTCTGGGGCTGCGCCAGATCGACGGTTTCGGCGACGCCGATGCCCAAACAATCATGGACAATCGCGGATTCGGGTATCGCGATTTCGCCGATTTCGCCCGCCGAACCGGATTGCCCAAACGCGCCTTGGTCATCCTGGCTGAAGCCGATGCCTTGCGGGGATTTGGCCTCGACCGTCGCGAAGGCTTATGGGCGGTGCGCCGGCTGCCCGACGACAGGCCGCTGCCCTTGTTTGACCGGATTTCGGCGCCGGATCAGGGCCCGGAACATATCGCGTCCCTGCCCCAAATGCCGCTCGGCGAACATGTGCTCGCCGACTATCAGACCATCAGGCTTTCGCTCAAAGGCTATCCCACCCAATTCTTGCGTTCATGTCTTGATGAAGACGGCATCGCTTCCTGCCAAAGCGTGGGTACGCTTACGGATGGGGCCTTCGTGCGTTGTGCGGGCATCGTGCTGGTGCGCCAGCGCCCCGGCGAAGGAACCGCCATCTTCATTACCCTGTCCGATGAGACCGGCATCTGCAATGTGGTGGTGTGGGCCAGGACCTTCGACCGCTTCCGCAAGGAAGTGATGGGCGCGCGCCTGCTGTTGGTGGAAGGCCGGGTGCAGAAAAGCCCGGAAGGCGTGGTGCATCTGATGGCGGAACGGATGATCGACCGCAGCTCGGACCTCAGGCTTCTCTCGGGTGACGCCTTGCCGCCCGCCGCGCCCGCCCATCACCCCCGAGATGTCAGGGTGCTGCCTCCTTCGCGCGATTTCCATTAACGCTTCCGCTTCGCGGCACAACACCTTCGCTGCGACCCAGAAGCGACTTTAGGTGCGAAATGCAGGGCTCGCCTTGACTGTGCCATGGCGCTCAAGCTTTCCCCACCCTACAAAAGGCCCGCGCAATGCCGTGGCGATGGAACGCAGCACCACATAATACATCAGCTGACGATAACCGAAACGCTGGAGCGGCAGCCACAATAACAGGCGCCAATCCTCGCGCCGCTCCATCACGAAACCGACCAGCGCAGCCAGCAAATCGACCACGATGAAGATGAGATAATAGATGCCGATCAGCTTGAGATCGGTATCGGTGAATTCCGAACCATGCTGCTTATAAGCGATCCATTGCCCCACAAGCTGCCAGACCAGCAGCAGGTCGGCCACCGGCGCGAGCGTGGTGAGGATAATCTGGAACAGCCAGACCTGCGGCAGCGCCACCATGCCCAATTCGCCGAAGTGAGGGTTGAAGGTGATGCGCCGGTATTTCCAAAGACATTGCAGCGTGCCGAACGACCAGCGGAAACGCTGGCGGCCCAGGCCGCGAAACGTGTCAGGCGCTTCTGTCCAGGCGACCGCATCGGTGTCGAACACCACGCGGTAGCCCGCGGTCTGGACCGCGATAGTGAGATCCTGGTCCTCGGCCAGCGTGTCGGCGGGAAACCCGCCCAGCTTGATCAAGGCCTCGCGGCGCCACGCTCCCACGGCACCCGGCACCACGGTCAGCGTGTCGAGCGCAGAAAGCGCGCGGCGCTCCAGATTCTGCGCCACGATATATTCGAGCGCCTGCCAGCACGTAATCATATTGATGCGATTGCCGACCTTGGCATTGCCGGCCACCGCGCCGATTTCAGGATCGGCGAACCAGCGCACCAGCTGCGAGATCGTGTCGGAATTGAACTGGGTGTCGGCGTCCAAGGCCACGACCACCGTGCCGGTGGCCTGATGAAGCCCGGTATTCAGGGCATGGGCTTTGCCGCCATTGGCAATGGAAATGAGGTTCACCCGCGCTTCGCCGGCAAACCGGCGGCGGATCATCTCGGCCGTGCGATCGAGCGAGCCGTCGTCGATCACCAATATTTCCAGATTCTCGTATTCGCTGGCCAGGATCCTTTCGACCGTTGCCGCGATCACTTTCTCTTCATTGTAAGCGGGGATCAGCACCGAGACCGTTTCGCCGCCATGAGCGACCGTGGGCGGCTCGCCGCCGCGTAGGCGGTTCTTAATCGCCAATCCTCCGAGCACGAAAAGCCGCGCTACACCCAGGACGATGGCGCCGATGAAGCAATAATAGAGGAACTGGCCGATATAGGAGATGGTGAGAAAGACGGCGCGGTCGGCCGACAGCATCACCGTCCAGGGCAGCTTAGGCATCACCTGGTCGCGGGTGAATCCGCCCAAAGCTGAAACCGGCACGAAGGTGTAGCCCTCCGTCCTGAGCCGATCGATCAGGACGGGCAGGAGCTTGACGGTCTGGCTCCGGTCGCCGCCGGAATCATGAAGCAATACAATGTCGCCGCGGAACTGCGGATTGGGGTGGTTGATGGATTTCTCGACCAGCTTCAACATCTGGTCCACCGGCAGCATCTGCCAGTCGAGCGTATCCACATGGGTTCCGACGGTGATGTAGCCCAACTTCTGCGCCTCCACGATCGGCACAATCTCATCGGCATCGCTGGGCTCGGCATCCCCCATATAAGGCGGGCGCAGCAAGCGCATGGACCGTCCGGTCAGGGCCTCGAACAGGCGTTGGGTGGCATTGAGCTCGAGCTTCACCGCGGTTAGAGGCGTGTCGGCGAGATTGGGATGTGTGTAGGTGTGGTTACCCACTTCATGGCCTTCCGCCAAGATACGCTGCACAAGGCTGGGATGGGCCTCCATATTGGAGCCGATGACGAAGAAGGTCGCCGGAACATGCTTGGCCTTCAAAATGTCCAGGATCTGCGGGGTCCATTCCGGATCCGGACCGTCATCAAAGGTGAGCGCGATCTTCTTGGGCTGAAGGCCGACACGGCGGATCACATAATTGGTGGGAAGATCGAGGTAAGACTCATCCACGATGTCGCCGGTGCTCTTCTCCACTTCGAAGCTGCGCAGCCCCTGGGTCGGATTGGCCTCGACACGCAGCACTTCGCCATTGCCATCAAAATCAACGTCATCGGTGGTGGGAATGGCGTGAAGACCGTTGGGCGCCGGCGCATTATAGTTCCGGCCGAGCAACGGCAACACGCTGGGATCCTCCGCTCCCAACCGCCACAGCGCATAGCCGGCCGGCTGATAGGCATCGGCGGCATGGATTTCGTTGAAGGCGGTAACGCCGTCGAGGAACCAGACGTCGTGCTTGGTGCCGTCTGCTTCCTCGTAGGAGAAATGCGGATTATTGGCGGCGTCGAATTGGATCTTGGCGCCGGAATCGCGCGCCGCCACCATCGCGTCGGCGAAGCCCAGGGAACTGGCTTGGCCGCCATTGATCCAGTCGTAACCGTAGGAACCGAGGGCGACGATGGTGGAATCGGCGGGAAGTTGGCGCATGCGCCGGTCCAGCGTTTTTTCGTACCAGCCTTGTCCCGCAATGGCCCCAGGGGGACCGGAATCGTCCGCCTCGTCATAGGCCATCAGCATGGTGTAATCGACGATTTGGGAATAGGCCTTGTATGGCCAATTATCGTCGTCGAACGGCACCGCCTGCACGATGATCCAATTATGCGGGGCGAACAGCTGCGACAGACGGGCCAAAAACGTCTCGAGATTTCCGTGTGCGTCCTTGGGCACATTCTCGAAATCGATGGTGATCCCCTGAAGCTTGTTGGCGGCCAGGAAATTCACGATCTGGTTGGCAAGATTTTCCGTGCGGCGCGGATTGGCCAGCAGGCGCGCCAATCCAGCTCCATCCCACGCCCCATTCGTGGCGTTCTGGATCATCGGAAGAATGGCCACGCCGGGCTTGGTGGCGCGTATATAATTGATTGAGCGCCGGTCCAGATTGGGTTTGAAAGTGAGATCGGGCCCGGTAAGTGTGAGCCAACTCGGAATTACCCAGTCCAGATGCGGAAGCGCGCGCTTCAAGGAATCGAAGCTGGCGTCGCCTTCCTCGCCCCAATTGACATAAAAGCCAATCGCAAGCGCCCGGTCCTTTTGTGGGGCCAGGATGGCAGGCAGGACTCGCGATGGCGAGAGATTGCGCAGGCGCCGCTGGCGCTGAATCTCGAGCCGGCGGTTGCGCGCTTCGGTCGCGAGGCGGGAGGCCTGGTTCAATAGGCCGGGCGCGACCGCCTTCTTCACAAGCTCCCGAGGATTGGTGGCATAAGCGCGGCCCGGAAGATCCACATTGGGCACGGGCTTGGCCATCATGAGGCTGGCGACAAAGCCCACCGCCACAACGATAGTGACCAAGGCCGCAGTCCACCCCAGAGTCGCTAATCTGGCCGCGCGCCTGCCTGTCGCGTCAAAAAAGACCGGCTTCTTGTTAATCATCCGACATCATGTAGGGCGAGCGCAAAGTCCCGCAATTGGTACGCACACCCCGCCCCAAATAATAGCCCTTGGCAGAATAGCAACATGATCTTATGGCGAAAATCCGGCGGACCAATTTCCTTGACCGGGAGTTTAAGGTTCATGCTATCGCTTGCCCCCTTCTGACAACCGCCGGTTCGAGAGTGCTGTGGCCTATAATTGTTCGAAATGCCCTGGTTATTGCTGTTCCTATCCCGTTATCCCGTTGAACAGCCGCGATGTCACGCGCCTTGCCAAGCACTTTGGATTGAGTTTCGAGGCCGCCCGCGTCAAATTTACCAAGGTGGATGGGGATGAGCCCTACGCCATGCGGCGCAAGGCCGATGAGCATTTTGGCAGAATCTGCCGCTTCTTCGACACCGAAAAGCGCCGCTGCACCATTTATGAAGCGCGGCCGGAGATCTGCCGCTCCTATCCAGGCGGCCGGAGCTGCGGCTATTACGACTTCTTGATGTCCGAGCGGGAAGCTCAGCGCGACCCCACCCATATCGCCTCCACCTGGAACAAGTGAGTGGCGACGGCCGAATACCGGCAAACGGTCAAGGGGAGCCCTTAGCGCAGGCGAGGGGTAGCGAATCGGGCTTCCCTTCCTATTCGTGGGTCAGGCCACGATGGGCCAGCATCGGACCGATGTCGGGGTCCTTGCCATAGAAGGCGCGAAACATCGTTGCATAATCCATAGTATGGCCGCGCGACAGGATAAGATCGCGGAAGCGCTGCCCGACGGCCCGTGAAAGCCCGCCGTGATGGACGAACCAATCGTAGGAATCGTCATCCAGCATCTCGGTCCAGAGATAGGCGTAATAGCCAGCAGCGTACCCGTTGCTCCAGATATGCAGGAAATAGCTGGAGCGGTACCGCGGCGGCACGTCGACCGTATCTAGCCCCATTGTGTCCAAGGCTTTGGCCTCGAATTCATCGGTCTTCTGGCGAGGCGCTGAAGCAGGTAGCTCATGCCAGCGCATGTCGAGTTCGGCCGCCGCCAGCAATTCGCCCAGCTGATAGCCCTGGTTGAAAGTCTGCGACTTGCGGATCTTGCCGGCCAGAGCCTGAGGCATGGGCTGATGGGTGCGGTAATCTATCGCATAATGCGCCAGCACCTCAGGATCGAGCGCCCAATGTTCATTGAACTGGGACGGAAATTCGACAAAGTCGCGTGCAACCGCGGTGCCTGAGAGGGTTGGATATTCCTGGTCAGCGAAGAAGCCGTGCAGTGCATGGCCGAATTCGTGGAACATGGTGGTTACGTCATCGAAACTCAAAAGCGCGGGCTGGCCAGGTGCCGGCTTGGTGAAATTGGCCACGTTGTAGATCACCGGCTTGTTGCCCAGTAGGTGCGACTGTTCGACCAGGTTGCTCATCCAGGCGCCGCCAGATTTGTTGTCGCGCTTGAAATAATCGAAATATATCAGGCCCAGCGTGTTGCCGTTGAAGTCGGTGACTTCAAAGGCGCGGACGTCAGGTTGCCAGACGGGGATGTCCTTGCGTTCCTTGAAGGTGAGCCCGTAAAGCTTGTTCGCGGCATAGAACACACCGTTCTTGAGAACGTTGTCGAGTTCGAAATAGGGCTTCAGCTGATTCTCATTCAGATCATACTTGGCCTTGCGCACCTGCTCGGCATAATGATCCCAGTCCCACGGTTTCAGCTGGAATTGCGCACCGGACTTGTCGATCACGCTTTGCAATTCCTTAGCTTCGCGCTTTTCCTCGGTGGCGGTGGCGGGCACAAGACGGCCCAGAAAATTCTCTACTTTTTCAGGCGTGTCGGCCATCTGATCGAACAGGGTATAGGCGGCGAAATTTGGATAGCCGAGGAGCTTGGCCTTCCGGGCGCGGAGCTGTGCGATCTCCTCGATCGTGTCCCGCGTGTCGTTGGCGTCGCCTTTCTCAGTCGCAACCCAGCGCTGATTGAAGAGCTTCTCGCGCACATCGCGGTTGGTGAGTGAGAGAAGATCGGGCTGCAAAGTCGTGTTCTGGAGCGGGATGACCCATTTGCCCTTAAGCTTGCGTTCCTTCGCGTCATTGGCTGCATCCGCGATTTCGGCCGGACTCAAGCCAGCAAGGTCTTTCACATTATCCACAACCAGCGCGCCGGCTTTGGTGGCAGCTAGAAGTTGGTGTTCGAATTTGGTTTCAAGGCCGGATTCACGCGTGTTGATGGCACGTAATTCGGCCTTGTCTGTGGCCGATAACAGCGCGCCCGAATGGACGAATTGCTGATAATAGACTTTCACCAGCTGCAAGGCTTCAGGGCTCAGATGAAGCTGATCGCGCCGATCATAAATCGCCTTCACCCGGCCGAATAATTTGGGGTCCAGATAGATGGCGTCATGATGGGCAGTCAGGCGGGGCTCCTCCTTGACCTCCACCTTTTGCAGCGCGTCATCAGTATCAGCCGAAGTCAGATCGGAAAAAACGTCCGACACACGGTCGAGCATCTGGCCGGATTGTTCCAGCGCGACGATTGTATTGTCGGAAGTGGGCGGCGCGGGATTGGCGGCAATGGCGGCGACTTCGGCGCGCTGTTGCTTCATGCCCTGTTCCAGCGCCGGTTCGAAGTCGCTATCCTTAATATGGGCGAAGTCGGGGGCGTGATAAGGAAGCGTGCTGGGCTCCTTGAAGATGTCACCAGGCGCGGCCAGGGCAGAACCGGCAAAAACGACCGGCAAAGCCAAACTCCAAGCAACAAGCATCGCGCGCATCGTCATAACCTTAAAGACCCGCGCCTAAGCCTTGCCCGGTCCGGGTCGCAATTCAAGAGACGCCAATAATGGTTTCACTGAAGCCCGGCGATGGCTACACTCGCCCCATGGCGCACAATCATGCTCATTCCGGGGATCCGCATAGTCACGGTATCTGGACTCATGGCCATGTCTTCTTAGGTTATGGCCATGAGCGCTCGGAATCGCGCGCCAAACTTGCCGCGCTGGTTACCGCCCTTTTCATGCTGGTTGAGATCGTGGCGGGGCTTCTCTTCCACTCGATGGCCCTTCTGGCTGACGGCGTGCATATGGCAACCCATGTGGGGGCGCTGGGCCTGGCGGCCGGCGCATATTGGCTTGCCAGGCGCCACGCCGCCAACGCGCGCTTCAGCTTTGGCTCGGGCAAATTCGGCGACCTAGCAGCTTTTTCCAGCGCCATCGTGTTGGGCCTAACCGCCGTCGCGATC
>Ga0126381_100007035_pt1 | contig 12480 bp, 11 predicted proteins | sample PanSoiMetPlot_28_FD_96465 | JGI IMG/M metagenome (GOLD analysis project Ga0126381, IMG submission 96465) | Tropical forest soil microbial communities from Panama - MetaG Plot_28 | ecosystem: Environmental > Terrestrial > Soil > Tropical forest > Bulk soil | place: Panama | collected 2016-02-17
CGCTCTCATGGCCCAGCACGCAGGGTGTCGGGTGCGGGTAGAGCCCCTCGATGAAATGCAGGTCGCTGTGGCACAGCCCGGCAAAGGCGGTGCGCAGCAGCACTTCGCGCGCCTTGGGCTTTTCGAGCGTGACGTCCTCGATGGTGAGCGGTTGGTGCGGTTCGTGCAGGACAGCGGCTTTCATGGCGACCTCCCTCCGGGGCGCGGCTTTTCAAGCCATCACGCGCGGCGAATGCTATCGCACCGCCACCGATCGGTCATTGCCGGAATCCCGCCGACTAGCGGGAAGGCGGCTCGATGTACTCCGAGGGTGCGTGCGGCAGTCCGGCAGGCGGCGGGACCTCCGCCGGGGATTGCGCCGCGGCCGGAAGTTGGCTTTCCGGCGCCGGGACGGTCTCCGCCGCCGCGGCGCCGGCGGCCGTCGGGGTCGGCGCCGGGCGATGCACGCGCTTTGGACGATCCGGCGGTGTTGCCGGCGGTGGGGCGTGGACGACCGGCGCCGGAGTCTCGGCCGCGCAACCGACCAGACCCACGCACACCAACGCCAGCAACGCTCCGCGCAGCGAAACGACCCCGACCGTCATCACGCCCTACCCCAAATCCAACGTGCGCGCGCGTCTCATGACATCCTTACCTGCGCGCCGCGCGCCCGTCGACCCTATGTGTTGACCCGATGGTACCGATTGTGTTGACAATCCGCCGCCTCGGAAGACCGGTCGACGACATCGGCAACAAAGCCCCCGGCCCTATGACGATGACCCCGGATGCCTCCAACGACCTGCCGCGCTCGGGCGGCCTGTCGCGTTACCTGAAAGGAATCCCCGACGCGATCGGCATGCTGCGGCTGCTGCTGGTCGCGACGATCCTTGTACCGCTGAGCCTCGGATCGGTCGCCGCCCTGTTGTCCTACATCAACAACTACGGCAATGCCACCGCATCGGCGTGGCAGGCGGACGCCGTCGCCACCGAGAACACGATAAAGGTGCTCGACACCCATCTCCTGGTCGCGGCGCGCATCAACGATCTCCTCGGTGCGATGACCGACGAGCAAATCCGCGCGTCGGAACGGCAGCTGCACGACCGGATCGCAACGCAAATCGACAGCCTGCCCGAGGTCGCCGCCGCCTGGGTGATCGACGCCAACGGCCGCGAACTGGTCAGCGCGCGCGTCTTTCCGGTCAATCGCGAGCTCGACCATTCCAGACGGGAGGATTTCGCCGCGCTGCACCGCAGCGACGCGAAGGCCTATGTCTGGATGCTGCGGGCGCGCAGCCTCGATACCGGCGATTATCAACCGTTTTTCACGGTGAGCCTGCGCCGCTCGGATGCCGACGGACATTTCAACGGCGAGGTCGTCGTCGCCGTTTCCGGCTCCTATTTCGCCTCGTTCTACAAGTCGCTGCTCGGGGGCGCCGAACACTATACGGCGAACGTGTTGCGCGACGACGGCGCGGTGCTCGCGCGGTACCCGGAGCCGACGAATGCCGAAGCTCCGCCATCGCCGGACCCGCTCCTGGCGACAGCGATCGCCAACCATCCGCATGGCGGGATCGACGAAAGCGGGACCCCGTTCGACGGCGGCCGGCTGGTCGCGATCAACCCGGTCAGCGACTACCCGGTCTACGTCACGATCGAGCGCACCAAGGCGTCGATCTTCCAGGGCTGGCTGCACTCGATGCTCGGCTACATCATGATGGGCGTGCCGGCCGAGATCGCGCTGGTCGGTTTGACCCTCCTGGCGTTGCGCCGAACCCACCGCGAGCAATCGGCGCTGGCGCGGGCCAGCGAAGCGACCGCGCAACGCGCGGCGCTGGAACTCGAACTCAACCGCGCCCAGCGGCTCGAGGCCGTCGGGCTGCTGACTGCCGGCATCGCGCATGACTTCAACAATCTGCTGACCATCGTCGCCGGCAATGTCGATCGCCTCGAAGCCAGCCTCGACCAGGGGGACGGGCGGCGGCAAAAAATGCTGGCCGCGGCGGCGGAGGCGTGCGCGCGGGCGGGGTCGCTCAGCAAGCGGCTGCTCGGCCTCTCGCGCCAGGAACCGGTGACCCCGCGGGCCACGGACATCAACGAGGTCATCCTCAACACGCTCGAACTGCCGTGGAAATCGGAGCAGCGCATCGACGTCGAATTCCGCTTGCACGACAGCCTCTGGCCGGCAAGCGTCGACCCCGACCAGCTGGCGACGGCGCTGCTCAACCTGGCGTTCAACGCCCGCGACGCGATGCCGGGCGGCGGCAGGCTGCGGGTCCAGACCGTCAATCTTGGGCGCGACGACGGCGCCGCCGCGACGGCGGGTCTCGCCCCGGGGGATTATGTCGCAGTCTTCGTCACCGATACCGGGCACGGCATGCCGGAGGAAGTGCGCCAGAGAGCGCTCGACCCGTTCTTTACGACAAAAGAGCCGGGCAAAGGCACCGGGCTCGGACTGTCGCTGGTCAACGCCTTCGCCACCCGATCGGGCGGGGCGTGCGCGATCGACAGCGAGGTGGGCCGCGGCACGACGGTCAAGATCTACCTGCCGCGCCATAGCGAGGCACCGGCACCGGCGGAAGACGCGGCGCCGGATCGGCTGGAAGAAACCGCCGGCGAGGAGAGCGCGCAGCCCGGCACGGCCTGACCGCCGCTCAGCCGGCGCGGTTCAGGCGACCGCTTTTTCGCCGTCGACGAGGTCGAGGCCGAGGCTGGCGCGAAAACCCTGTTCGCCCTCGCGGGTCACGGTGACGGCACGGCTGCCCTTGGCGCGGACGATCCAGCCGAGCGCCAGCCAGCGTTCGGCGAGCGCGGCGCCGATCGCGCCGCCGATATGCGGGCGCCGCTCGGTCCAGTCGAGGCAGGCCCGGCACAGATGCCGCCGCCCCTTGCCGGCGACCCGGGTGTCGATGCCGAGCTCCCACAGGTAGCGCATCCCGGCCTCGGTCATGCGCCCGGCGTCATCCTCCATCACCAGATAGCCGCGCGCGATCATCGCCTCGGCGATGCGCACGCCGAGCTGCCCGGCGAGATGGTCGTAGCAGACCCGTGCAGCGCGCAACTCGGCGGCCTGGCGCGACAGCGGCCGAAAGCGCGGCCGGTTGTCGCCCGCCACGGCGACGATGCTTTCGAGCATCTGTGCCACCTTGGGCGAGGCGAGACGGAAATAGCGGTGCCGACCCGAGGGGGTGGCGGTGATGAGACCGGCCTCGGTGAGCTTGCCGAGATGGGCGCTCGTCGTCTGCGGCGTGACCCGCGCGGCATAGGCCAGCTCGGTCGCGGTCATCGCCCGCCCGTCGAGCAGCGCGGTCAGGATGTTGGCGCGCGCCGGGTCGCCCGCGAGGGCGGCGATCTCGGCTATCATCGCTCCGCTGATCATGGAGGCAGTCTATCACTCTGCCCGCAGCGGCGGCGGCCAATCGCTTCGGCGACCGTCGAAGCGGCCGCTAGGGGCTCTCATCGGCAAGGCCGAACGCCGGCACCGCGGCGCGAAACCCGGCGAGGGCGAAATCGCCGAGCGGCACGATCTCCGCGCCGCAATGTCGCGCGAACTCGGCCGAGAGGACAGTGCTGCGGCCGAGCCGGCCGGCCAGCCCCTCGAGCCGCGCCGTCAGGTTCACGGCCGGGCCGATGCAGGTGAAGTCGAGCCGGTTGGCGGCACCGATATTGCCGTAGAGCAGCTCGCCGACATGCAGCGCCAAGCCGAAGCGCGGCCCGCTCGTCTCGTCGCTGTCCGGCCAGTCGGCGAGCGCGGCGATCGCCGCGCGCGTTTCGTTGGCGGTGGCCAGCGCCTTTTGGCAAACGCCCGCCGGATCGGCGTCTTCGCTGAGCGGGAAGATCGCGAGCAATCCGTCGCCCATGAATTTGAGGACCTCGCCGCCGTGGCGCAGGATCGCCGGGACCTGACACTCAAAATAGCGGTTGAGCAACGCGATGAGCGACGCCGGCGCGATGCGATCGGCGAGCGCGGTAAAACCGCGCATGTCGGATAGCCAGATTGCGGCGCGGATCGTCTCGGTAAAACCCGGCCGGATCTGGCCGGCGATGATGCGCACGCCGGCCTCGCGCCCGACATAAGTGTCGAGCAGATTGACCGCAGTGCGGCGTAATGCATAGGCCTCGGCCAGCCGCGACAGCGGGCCGGTCAGCCTGTCGAGCGCCGCCAGTTGGCGGTCGGTGAAGCCGCCCGGATACCGCGTCGTCCAGGTCGCGACATGCACCTCGCCATTGCTGAACACGACGGGAAATGCCAGATAATCGGTGCCGCCGCCGGCGCGCAGCTCGTCGAGTTGGGGGAATTCCGCGAGCCCGGTATCGTCGAGCCGCACCCGCAGCTTCCGAGCGTCGCGGTAAACTCGGGCGACCGGGCTGCCGCGAAACTGCTCGGTGTCAAAAACCGCATAGGACGCCTCGCCGATCGCGACCCCCACCCCCTCGCGCCATTCGAGCCGCCGCCCCATGACCTGCGGATGCAGGGTGCGGATAAAGATCGCTGCGCGCCACACCGGGATACCGAGGGCCACGACGCGCTCGCACATCTGCTCGAGGATAGCGTCCGGCGTCGGCGCGGAGCGCGCGCCGTCGATCAGCCAGTCAGCGATCCCCGTGACGTCGTGGCCGAGCGTCACACGCCTTGGGGACTGCCGTATTTGTCGCGCTCGCGTATCCACGCTTGGTTGTAGGGAAGCCCGTCCTCATCGCGGCCTTTCGGCACCAGATCGAGATAGTGATAGCCCGCGTTCAGCATGTCGAGGCCACGCGAATAACACGAATACGTGTGGTAAATCGCGCCGTCGGTATCGCGATAAAACACGCTGATCCCCGGCAACTCGGTCATCGAAGTCTGCAACTGCCGGTAGTTGTAATCGACCGACCCGGCGGCCAAGGCCTCCGGCCGAAATGACACGCGGTAATCGTAGTTGAAGTCGCCGTCGCCGGATGACAGCCACTTGAACGTCCAGCCTTTGCGCTGTTTGAAGGTGTCGAGCTTGGCGAGCGGTGCACGCGAGATCGCCACCATCGCCACGTCGCGATGGCGCAGGTGATCGACGTTGCGTTCGAAATTGTCGGCCCAGAACGAGCAGCTCGGGCAGCCCGTATCCCAATCGGGGGCAAACATGAAATGATAGACGATGAGCTGGCTGTGGCCGGCAAAGAGATCGGCGAGCGTCTCCTGGCCGTGCGCGCCGGCGAAGACGTAATTTTTCTCGACCCGCTCCCAGGGGAGCTCGCGGCGCTCGCGGCTCAGCTCGTCGCGCAGCCGGTTGAATTCCTTTTCCTTGGCCAGCAACTGCCGGCGCGCCTGAACCCATTCAGCCGGGGATACGACAGCATGCTTGGTAGGCATCGGGGACCTCCTTTGCGGGGGAAAAGCTTCGGCGCATCATCCGCCCCGTCGGGTTCTCGGCTCTCTGGCGGGCGCGGTTCAGCGCCCGCCGGTTCCCAGATCGTCGGAATAGCCGGCCCTGAGACGCGGCCACTGGGCGATGGGCCGCCCATCGCTCCGGTAACTGTGCTGCCCTGCCGGCCGCTGTGGCCAACCGGCCGGCGAATCCTCCCACCGCTCCTGTCGCCCGTAGACGGTCAGGTCGAGCAGCCGGTAGCTGTTGCCCATCACCTCGACGCCGCGCCGCGTCGTCCAGTAGGTCTCGAAGACCCTAGATTCTTGGCGCAAGTAGCAAACGATATGCATCATGCCGACCCGGCGCCCGACCAGGAGGGTTTCGAGCGAGGCCGGGGGCGCCGCGTACCACGGCATCTCCCAGCCCATGAAGTCGCGATACCGGGCACTCTCCTCATAGGGGCCCTGAGCGACGGTGACGTAAGTGACGTCGCGGGAATGGATAAAGGAGAGCTCGCGGACCTCGGAGGTATAGAGCGTGCACCCCTCGCACTGCTCCGGCGCCGGGCGACCGGCGTGCCACATAAAGTAATAGGCGATCAGCAGCCGGCGTCCCGCAAACACATCGAGCAGCGTCACCGCGCCGTTATCGCCGATGAGCGGCGTGGTCGGGTCGACCTCGACCATGGGGAGCCGCCGTCGTGCGGCGGCAATGGCGTCGCCTGCTTTTGTGTGCGCCTTTTCGCGCAGCCGCAATTGGTCGAGCTCCGCCTGAAAGCTGCTGCGATCGACGATCTTGGGGGCTGTGAGGGTCGACATGGGGGGCCTCCTACGTTGGCTCGGGTGGCTAAACCCGGCGAAGGCCGGGCCATCCATCGCATCGTCGGCAAATTCGGCGGAAATCGCCGGCCCGTGGATCAAGTCTGCGGGGCGCCGACGCTTGCGCCTTATACTTAAGCGAAGCTGGCTCCCCAGCCTGCGGTTCCCTCGGGGATCAGGTCGAACAAGTGCCAAACCGCGCAGAAATCGACACCCGGCTCGAACCCGGCGTCGGAGACGCGCAAAATGCGATTGCCGGCCTTCTTGAAGACCGAGACACCCGGCAGCCAGCCGCCGCCCGCGTCGCGATAGCCCATCTCGGCGGCGAAGCTTGTGCCCGCATGCGACACCATGCGGAACCGCCAGCCACGCGAGGCGGCGAATTCGGCCTGCGTCGCCGGGTCGTCGGGTGAGGTCACGACAAAGGCGGCGCGATTTTCCAGATGCGCCAGCACGCCGTTGAACCCGTCCGCCCACATCGTGCAGTTGGGGCAGCCCTTCCCCATGTTGTGGATCACGAACAGCGTGTCCCTGCCGCCGAAGAGCTGCGACAACCGCACCGGCCCGTCGGCCCCGGCAAACGTGTAGTCAGGAACCTCTTCGGGCTCGACGCGCTCCTGAAGCGCCCGCATCTTGTCGCGCAGCGCGGCGATCTCGCGCCGGTAGCCGGCCAGCCTCTCGGTCGTGTCGCGGTAGGACATAGGGGGTTTCCTGTCGTTGCGGCGAGAGCGAATCGAGCCACATCGCCAGCGTGTCGAACTGTGTCTGCCAGTAGCGGCTGTAGCGGTTGAGCCACAGCGAGGCCTGCAGGATCGGGCCGGCATCGAGCCGGCAGCGGCTGATCCGGCCGCTGCGCTCTTGCCTCACCAGGCCGGCGCGCACCAGCACCTGGATGTGGCGCGACACCGCCTGCAGCGAAATGGCGAACGGCGCGGCCAATTCGGTGACCAGCAGGTCCTCGCCATCCAGCCGGTTGAGGATCTCGCGGCGAACCGGATCGGCGAGCGCGCCAAACACCAGGTCGAGGGTTGCGTCGTCGGCTTCGCTGTCGGCCATGGCGCGTTATAATAAACATCAAAGATTAAAGTCAACCGGCCGATTGATAATATTGCCGGATGACAAGCGGTCTGGCGCGGCGGCGGGTTGCGTGGCTAAGCTTTGCTCCGCACAGGGCGGGAAGCGCGGCGATGAAATGGCGGATCGGCGACGTCACGGTCACCAAGGTGGTCGAGATGGAGGTGACAGGGGGTAGCCGGTTCATCCTGCCGCAAGCGACCTATGAGGAAATCCTGCCGATCCAATGGCTGCAGCCGCATTTCGCCGACGAGCGCGGCCGGTTGAAGATGAGCATCCACGCGCTGGTCATCGAGGCGCCGGGCGGCGGCACGAGCGGGCAGCGCATCGTCGTCGACACCTGCCTCGGAAACGACAAGACCGGCCGGCGCATCCCGACCTGGAACAATCTGCAGCTGCCGTTCCTCGCCGATCTCGAAGCGGCCGGTTTTCCGCGCGAAACGATCGACACCGTGCTGTGCACGCATCTCCATGTCGACCATGTCGGCTGGAACACGATGCTGGTCGACGGCAAATGGCTGCCGACCTTCCCAGAGGCGCGCTATCTGATGGGGCGGGTCGAGTTCGCGCATTGGCGCCAGCAGCACGAACGCGAGGACATGGCGGCGGTGTTTGCCGACTCGGTGAAGCCGGTGCACGACGCGGGTCTCGTCGATCTGGTCGAGACCGACCACCGCATCACCAACGAGATCAGCCTGGTGCCGACGGTCGGCCATACGCCGGGCCATGTCAGCGTGCGGATTTCGTCAAAGGGCGAGGAGGCGCTGATCACCGGCGACTTCATGCACCATCCCTGCCAGATCGCGCATCCCGAGTGGTGCTCGACCGCGGACAGCGACCCGGCGATGGGGCAGCAGACGCGCGAGCGCATGCTAGCGGAGCTGTCGACCCGACCGGTGCTGGTTATCGGCACGCATTTCGCCGGCGCCACCGCCGGGCGCATCGTCAAGGACGGCGATGCCTACCGCCTGGATGTTTGAGGATTGACCACGAAGGCACGCAGACCACGAAGAAAAACAAAACAATTTGACACAGAGGACGCAGAGATGCCGCAGCGAACGCGGAGGGTTTTAATCGCGCGAAGCGCAAGAATCACAGCGACAAGAATTTGATGGCGATGGCCGCCGCTCTGACAGCTTCGCGCTCTCGGCAACACCCTCTACGTTCTCTGCGCCGAGATGTTTTTTCTTTTTCGTGTCTTCGTGGTGAATAAGAAAGGGGAAACTGCAGGTGAGCGAACGCATCTTCGACGGGCTCAAGGTCATCGACTGCGCGAGCTTTATCGCCGGACCGGCGGCGGCGACGGTGATGAGCGATTTCGGCGCCGAGGTCATCAAGATCGAGCCGCCCGGCATGGGCGACCCGTATCGCCGCCGCGGCACGCCGGCGCCGGGACGGCCGACGCTCAACCCCGGCTTCTTTTTCGATGCGCGCAACAAGAAGAGCCTGGCGCTCGACCTGCGCCAAGACGCCGGCCGCAAGATCCTCTACCGATTGGTTGAGAGCGCCGACGTCTTTATCACCAATTACCCACCGCCGGTACGCGAGCGGCTCAAGATCGCCTATTCCGACCTGCATCACCTCAACGAGCGGCTGATCTACGCCTCGTTCACCGGCTACGGCGAGAGCGGCCCCGAAGCCAGCAAGCCGGGGTTCGACGCGACCGCGTGGTGGGCGCGCACCGGCCTGATGGACCTGGTGCGCGCCGGCGAGCACGTGACCCCGGCGCGCTCGCTGCCCGGCATGGGCGACCACCCCTCGGCGATGGGCACTTACGGCGCGATCGTCACCGCGCTCTATCAGCGCGAGAAGACCGGCAAGGGCAATTATGTCGGCTCGTCACTGCTGGCGAACGGCCTGTGGGCCAACGCCTGCTCGGTGCAGGCGGCGCTGTGCGGCGACGAGGTGCGGCCGCAACCGCCGCGCGAGCGGGCGCTATCGGCGCTGCGGGTGCATTACCAATGCCGCGACGGGCGCTGGCTGTTGCTGTCGATCGCCGCCGACGAATGGCGCTGGGAGAAATTCAAGACCTGCTTTGGCTCGCCCCAGGAACTGGAGGACGAACGCTTCGCGACCGATGGCTCGCGCAACAAGCATGCGCACGAGCTCGTGACGATCTTCGACCGCCTGTTCGCCGAGCACGACCTCGCGCATTGGCGGCGGGTGCTCGACGCGGCGGGGATCATTTTCGGCATCGTCGGCCAGGTCGACGACATCCGGCACGACGAGCAGGTGCTCGCCGCCGGTTTCCTCAAGCCTTACGTTGACGATCCCGACCTCATGACGATCGACAGCCCGTTCTTTCTCGCCGGGCAGGACAAGGTGCCGCCGCGCGCCGCGCCGCGCACCCCCGGCCAGCACAGCGACGAGGTGCTGCGCCAATACGGCTACGGTGAGGCCGAGATCGCCGAACTGCGCGCGGCGGGGGTGGTGGCATGACCACCGAGCCGAGCGTCGCCGACCGGCTGGTCGCGCTCTTCGACCATCTCGACGTCCGGCGGGCGCATGTCGCGAGCCAGATCGTTGGCGACATGGCGGGGCTCGCGGCGGCGCACCCGGAGCGGCTGGGCGGCATCGTCTGCGTGACGCCGGTCCGGCTCGACCCGGCGCCGTTCGCCACGGTCGCCGAGCGGATGCTGCTGATCGCCGGCGAATACGGGCCGACCTTCGAGACCGTGTCGCGCGCGGCGGCGCGGCTCCCGGGCGCGCGGCGCGTCATGCTCGACGGCTACGAGGCGGAGGGCTGGGCCGATACCGCGGCCGACCGAACGGCCGAACTGGTCGAGGCGATGACCGGCTTTCTCGCCGGGCACACGGCGGACGCGCCGAAAGCCGGTGGCGAAGGCGAGCATGCCGGCATCACCTATCGCATCGAAGGCAGCGGCCCGGCGCTGATCCTGTTGCCGTTCTTCCTCGCCGCGTCGCAATGGGCGCCGGCGCGGCCGGAACTGGCGAAGCGCTTTACGGTGATCACCATCGGCGGACGCCATGTCGGCGGCATGGCGATGCTCGAAGACCGCGCGGCGGCGCCGAGCTACCGGCTGATGTTTCGCGGGCTGGTCGAGGCGATGGCGCCGCGCCCGGGCGAAGCGATCCTCGATGTCGGCTGCGGCGCCGGCTCGCTCGACCGCCAGCTGGCGCGGCTGGTGCCGAACCCGATCACCGCGATCGACCCCAACACCTTCCTGCAGGGCGAGGCGGCAGCCCTCGCCGCCGCCGAGGGGCTCGCCGACCGCATCGATTTCCGCCCCGGCAATGCCGAGGCCCTGCCCTTCCCCGACGCCAGCTTCGGCTGCGTCTTTTCGGTGACGGTGCTCGAGGAATGCGACGCCGATAAGGCGCTCGCCGAGATGATCCGCGTCACCAAGCCGGGCGGGCGCATTGCCGTCGCGGTGCGCGCGACCGACCTGCCGCAATGGTGGAACCTCGACATCCCCGACGCGATCCGCCGCAAGGTCGACCCGACCCCGCGCTCGGTCGGACCGCGCGGGGTCGCCGACGCCAGCCTCTACCGCCGCATGCGCCGCGCCGGGCTCGGCGATCTGGTGTCATATCCGGCGCTGATCACGCTCGACCGCCCCGACGGGCCGATCTGGCGCTATCGCGAGGACCACGTGCTGTCTCTGCTGTCGGCCGAGGAGCTCGCGATATGGCATGCGGCGCGCGACAAGGCTGCCAGCGAAGGGACGCTGCTCGGCGCCCATGCGCTGCATTGCTGCATCGGGGCGAAGCTGGGTTAGCCGAATACCGTCGGCTCCCCTGCCGGCTCCGCCGCGAAAGCGGGGGCCCGGGGGCAAACACGATCGCTTGTCTGGATCCCCGCTGTCGCCGGGAAATCGAAAAAGCTCAATACAGCCCGCCGCTGCCGGGGCCGGGTTTGGCCGGCTTCGGCGCCGCCTGGTCGTCGGCCGGCGGGTCGACGGGCAGCAGCGAGATCGGCGCGGCGGCGGGCGACGTCGCCGCGGCCTCGACATTGCCGGCCGGCGGGTCGGCCTTCGGCTTGCTGTCGACGGCCGGCTTCTCGGCGGCCTGCATCGCGGCCGGGGCCGGGCTCGCCAGCGCCGCGGGCTGCAACGGCGGGGCCGGCAATGTCGTGGCGCTCGGCAGCGCGACCGAGACGGGTGACGGAGCCCGCACGGCGGCCGGAGCCGCGGCATTGATCGACGGCACGGCCGGCAGCGGCGGGATCACCGGCGCGGGTGCGCTGACCTCGACCGGGTGCGCCGGTTCGGCCGGGTGCGCGGGTTCCGGCGGGCGCATCGCCTCCACGGGCCGCGCCAGCTCCGGCGCCTTGGGGGCGATGATCGCGGTCGCCACCGGCGCCGCGACCGGCTTGGCCACCGTCGGGTGGATCGCGGCGGGGGTTGCGTCGGGGGTCGGACCGGGACTCGATTGCGGCGTCAGGTGCGCGATCACGACATTCGCCGCGACGCCGACCGCGACCGCGTAGAAGAACGCCGCGGCGCGGCTGACGCCAAGCCGCGCGAGCTCCCTGAACATATTGACGATAACCCGCATCGCGCCTCTGCCCCCGCGCCGATCGCCCGATCAGACCCTAGCTGAGAGATGCCATCGTACCAAGTTGATTTTCAACGAACTTCCGCAACCGTCCCGCGCCGTCAACGCCGCCGCACCAGCCCGAGCGCATGGCCAATCGCGGCGAAATAGATCGGCGATGGGGCGATTTTATGGCGAGCGATGCACGCCTCGGTGAATTTGATGATGTGCTCGTCGCCATTGGCCACCGCCTGATCTACGAGCGCGCGCGGCTCGTCATCCCCGACGTCATCCCCGGCGTCATCCCCGGCGTCATCCCCGACCCCGATCGCCGCAGCCAGCGGCGCGCCGCCGAACGCGGCGTAGAGCCCGCACCCGGTCTGCCAGGCGTAGCGCGCCAGCGAGCGTCCGGTCGCCGCGTCGACATGCGGCAGCATGTTGCCGAGCGCATGCACCGCGGTCACCGCATGGACAAAGACGATGAAGGTGCGGGTGTCGACCGCGTTGCCGACAAAGACGCGGGCGAACAACTCGCCGAGCGCGGCGACGGCGCGGTCGAGATCGTCGCCGAGATCGACCAGGTCGATCGCCGGCGCGAACGCGGGAAATTCGCCGAGATTGCCGAGCGCCCGGGTGATGTTGCCGGGCGGGTGCCGCTCGGCCGGCACGACCGGCACCGCGGCGAGCGCCGCACGCGGGCCGAGCCGGCCCGGTGTCGCAGTGGGTGCGGTGGGCAGCTCGGTATAGCTCGCCGCCCAGCTGGCGAGCGCGTC
>Ga0126381_100007036_pt1 | contig 12480 bp, 13 predicted proteins | sample PanSoiMetPlot_28_FD_96465 | JGI IMG/M metagenome (GOLD analysis project Ga0126381, IMG submission 96465) | Tropical forest soil microbial communities from Panama - MetaG Plot_28 | ecosystem: Environmental > Terrestrial > Soil > Tropical forest > Bulk soil | place: Panama | collected 2016-02-17
TCCTGAACTCACGCCTACGCTTGCTCGTGTGATTGCGGCGCACGAACGCGAATTCAAGAAACCACTGAAATGGTTCTCGATCGGACAATTTTTCCGATACGAGAAACAACAACGTGGCCGCTTGCGCGAACATTTTCAGCTCAACTGCGACATCATCGGCGAATCATCGTCCAGCGCCGATGCTGAATTGATTGCATGCGTTATCGATATCCTTCGCGCATTCGGTTTAGAAGATTTTGTTGTCCGCATTAGCGATCGATCTGCTTGGAACAAATTTATCGCTGACAAGGGGCTCACAGCCGAACGAGGAGCGGAATTCTTACAGGTGGTGGACAAGATTGATCGTCTCGAACTTCGTGAATTCGAAGAGAGATTAAAGCCGTTTGGGGTCTCAATCGCCGATCTGAATGATTTCTTCGCGTCTGGCAATATTGAGATGGCGAAAGGAATCGGTGAGGACTTGCAACGACGAGGCTTATCGAAGTTCGTCGAATTCAATTTACGGGTCGTTCGTGGCCTCGCCTATTACACTGGGATTGTGTTCGAAGTATTTGATCGCACTAGGAAATTCCGCGCAATCGCTGGAGGAGGGCGTTACGATAACCTCATTTCACAACTGAGCGACGGCGCCGTTTCGATGCCTGCGCTTGGTTTTGCAATGGGCGACGTGGTTCTCGGCGAACTAATCAATGAAATCCCGGGCGCCCGCGATAAGAGGGAGGACGCAATCGCGAAAGACCGCAACCACAAGCGCATTTACGTCGTTATCGCAAAGGAACAGCGTCGCGCCGACGCTCTCGCACAGATCCAGCAACTGCGCGACGGCGACTACCGCATCGATTATCCGCTCGCGCCAACCAAAGTCGCCCGACAGTTTCAAGCAGCCGAAGATTTTGGTGCGCGCATCGCGCTTCTTTATGGAGACGAATGGCCGCAGGTGAAAATCAAAAACATGGTAACAGGTGAGCAAGAGCTCGTGGCGTGTGACCAACTACTGGATCGCGTGGCGGAGCTGCTTTGACCGTTGCTGTAGTGTCCGCTGTCCTCAGCGGAGGTCCCGAATAGCTAGCAAATTATAGTGCGTTGCGAACAGCGCACTCTACAGCTGACCGTAATCGCTTGCGCGATTGTTCGCTTCGCTCAGAATGACGCGGTACTTTTGGTCCAATCGCATGATTCGCACGAACGACTGTAATTCACTTCGCAAAAGTGATATCGGCAAGCAAGTCACGCTTGCCGGATGGGTAAACGTCACTCGCGATCATGGCGGCGTGATTTTCATTGATCTGCGCGACCGCGAAGGACTGACTCAGGTGGTTTTTCGCCCGGAAGAAAATGCGGAGCTTGCAAAGCAGGCGCACGCGCTGCGGGGCGAAGATGTTATTCAAGTTTCGGGCATGGTCGCGGCACGTCTGCCAGGCACGGAAAATCCAAATCTCGCGACTGGCGATATCGAAATAATTCCCAATGAGCTGCGTATTTTAAATCGCGCCGAGCCGCTGCCATTCCCGCTCGACGCCGAGCCGCAAAACGAGGATTTGCGAATGACGCACCGTTATTTGGATCTGCGTCGGCCGCGGCTCGCGCGCAATTTGCGGGTTCGGCATCGGGCCGCAAAAGCGACGCGCGATTATCTCGATAGCCAGGGATTCGTCGAAGTTGAAACACCGATTCTGTCCAAGAGCACGCCAGAAGGCGCGCGTGACTTTTTGGTGCCGAGTCGAATCATGCCAGGGAGATTTTACGCGCTACCGCAGGCGCCGCAGCAATACAAACAACTCCTCATGGTCGCGGGCGTGGAAAAATATTTTCAGATCGCAAAATGTTTTCGCGACGAAGATTTGCGTGCCGACCGGCAACCGGAGTTTACGCAAATCGACATTGAAGCGTCCTTTGTCACGCCGGAAGACATCTTCAGGGTCACCGAAGGAATGCTCGCGGCGATCTTCAAGGCCACGCGCGACGTCGACATTAAAACGCCATTTGACCGGCTTACATATCGTGAAGCGCTCGATCGCTTCGGCAGCGATAAACCGGATCGCCGGTTTGCAATGGAGTTGGTCGACCTTGGTGAAATTTTTCGGAACAGCGGTTTCAAAGTTTTTCGCGGTGCGCTCGATGCCGGAGGCGTCGTCAAAGCAATCAACGCGAAAGGCTTTGCCGGAATCACCATCGGCCAGGCTGATGAGCTTACTGAAATTGCAAAACTGTACGGCGCCAAGGGTCTCGCTTTCATCAAAGTTGAGAACGGCGAATGGAAATCGCCCATCGTAAAATTTTTCAGCGATGTCGAGAAGGCAGGGTTGCGGTCGAAACTGAGCATCGAAGAGGGAGACTGCATCTTTTTCGCCGCCGATAAATGGGAGATTGCCTGCGAGGTCCTGGGTCGATTACGCCTCCGCATCGCTGAAATACAAAAGCTTATGCCTGCCGACGAAGTCTGGGATTTCCTCTGGGTTACAGATTTTCCACTTTTCGAATGGAGCGCTGACGACAACAAATGGAACGCGATGCATCATCCATTCACTCGACCGAAAGCCGAGGACATGCTGCTATTCGAAGCAAAGAAATTCCCGGACGTTCGCGCCGAGGCTTACGATGTTGTTTTAAACGGCGTGGAGATCGGCGGCGGCAGCATGCGAATCTATGAACCGGAGCTGCAGGAAAAAATGTTTGCAGCGCTTGGGATTACCGCGGCAGCCCAGGAATCACAGTTTGGCCATTTACTCCGTGCGTTTCGGCTCGGCACGCCGCCACACGGCGGAATTGCATTCGGCCTCGATCGTTTAGTGATGCTGATCTGCGGCGAACAAAGTATTCGCGACGTAATGGCTTTCCCGAAGAACAACCGAGCAATGGATCTCATGTCGCAGTCGCCTTCGGAGATCGATCCAAAGCAGCTACGTGACTTGGGAATCCAACTGTCAAAAGACAGAAAATTGTAGCGGCGGTTCTTTCAGCCGCAGCAGTTTTCAACCAGGAAAACGAATTCAGAAGATGCTTGCTATTGGCGAGTGACTTGCTCATTATGAAGTCCCGATGATTCGAGCGAATTGTCGGGCGCGGTTCACCGCAGCCGATTTCGACTTCATCGTGCGCACGCTGGCGCGCTCGCAAACCGATCAAGTTTCTCTGGTCGATCTATTGAGCGATGTCGAAACGCGTGATTCCATTCTGGATCATCCCCGATTGGTCGACGCGATTCTAAACAATTGCGGGCATCTTCGGATTTCATCTCAGTTTTACTTTTACGTACTCGCACGCCACGTCCTGCAACAGGGTGGAATCGGCGACCGAAAGCTTTGCGATTATGTTGCCTCGTTGCTCGAAACATTTTCGCATGCGAGCCGACTTCAGATTTCCGACGAGACACATCATCTGGCTGAACAATACATTTCTGATATCCTGATCGCCCTAAACCGCGCCACTCCAGAACAGGCGTTTTTGCTTCGAGCGCACATTGGCAATTACTCGCTTTTCATCAGTGGAATTTTTCATCCCGCAGTCGCGGGACAGCGCAGTTTACACGGTGGACCGGACATCGGATTTTACGAGCAAGTTGGCCGGACGAACTATCAACTTGTTTCCTCGCATGCGGTGGCTCGCCGCTGCGAACTGGATGACGTGTTCGAAGGATTGGCCGATCGATTTCGACAGGTCCGCCTCGCGCTGAATCAGCTTTCCGATCAGTTGCTCAATCTGGACGAAGACGCGCGTCCCCCACTTTCTTTGTGAACGAGACGCTCTTCAGCCAAATTCAGCGATTATTCGAACGCACGTACGCGCAGGTCGGGATCAACTTGGAAGATTGCCAGATCGATCGGAGGCGCTGTGCGCAGTTATCGATGCTCGCAGGAACATCGGCACGGGAACTGAGCGAACTCGCGCGCACATTTTTGCGGCGAGCCGGCGACCAACTTTACGTTGGCATTTATTATTCGCGCTGGCTGATTGAGCAACTCGAACAACATGATCCGCGTGCGGGGTTGGGGGATCGGAATATTCGGTCGCTGATCACGTTTGTTGAAGAATTAAATCATGCCTTGCACGCCGCGCTCCAGTTCCAACGCGGAATGCGCGAGATCGCGTCAGAGGATTTTGCGCGCAACCTCGAGCTTCAAGCGCAGGTGGACACTTATTTGGTTCTGCTACTGTTTGTCGCCTTTTTCCGAAAAACGCAGCGCGTGTCGGCGACCGACCGCCGCTGGTTGCGTTTTCATCTTTTCGCCCGGCAATGTCCCGAGGCATTTCGTGACGCGAACCTGCGAGCTCGCTACCTTGAAACAAGCCAGCTCGCGGCGAACTACACGCGTTTCCTCGACACACTAAATGCGGTTCGTCGTCTTGATGAAATCCGGCGGTTTCACTCCCTCGATTACGGTGGGAAAAAAGCCCGGATTCTCGCGCTCATGAGCGGCGCAAGCTAAAGACGAATACCTGCACAGCAATCGGCCGAGTTGCGCGGACGACGCGCTGCATCGATTACTTTTCCCATGAGGACCTACCCCAAAAGCCCGAAAGAAATGACCAAAGGCATGACGTATTTCCCGCGCATGCTAGACAAGATTCGCCTGCATCTGCGCGGCGAGCTCCACGAAGATTATCAAGAAAACTTCGGCGCGCTGAAAGCCGCCGACGGGGTGTGCTGCAATTTTCTGCGCGTGCACCATCGCGATCTGATTGAGCGTGTGAAGCAGGGCGGGACGGACGAGGAAATTCTGGGGTGGTGTTTCGAAAAGGGCCGCTGCTTGAACGATGGCGATCTGTTTGTCTGGAACGGATTCGCATCGAAGCTCGGCTGGCGCGATGCAATTACGCCGCGTCTCGAAGAACGAAAAAAAGAAATGGGAATCGCGGATCGAAACGATATTCAGTGCATCCCAGACCTCATCGATTTCGACGAGGGCCGATCCCCGCAGGCGAGCACGACTTCGTGAGTTCGTCGAACTTAGCCTGGCTACGGAGAATCGGTGTAGCGATTAGTCTCTGCTCTTTGGCTTTCACTGCTTGCCAATACGATGTGCCAATTACATCGGCTCCGACTCGAAAAGTGCAGAAGCCATTGCTTGGCGACTGGACGTCACCCGATGGAAAGGAAAAGCTGAAACTGCGGCGCCTCGACGACAGCGTCTACATCGTTTACTACGACGGTGATCTCTTTCGGGCGTATCACTCCGATGTCGCAGAAATACCTTTCGCGAGTGTTCAGGACATCAACTCGAGTGATCGCAAGTACGCTTATGTGATTTGGAAGCTCTCAGATGATGGCAAGCATTTGAGCTTACGGAATGTCAGCGACAAAGTGATCTCCAAGGAAACAAAAGACTCAGCGGCGGTCGTCGCGCTCCTGACGAAAAACGCGAAGAATCCGGATCTCTTCGGCGAGGAGATCGAATTTAGGAAAGAGAAATAATCGCGGCTGCCAGCGCCGTATTTGTATGCGCCAACGGCGTTTTTCTCACATGAGCCTGGGCAGCGCCCCAGGAATTCAATTCAAAATGTTAATGAAGCGCGTTCAGGATCCGTTAGGCGTCCCGGGGCGTTGCCCCGGGCTGACACTAAATCCGCGCCTTTGGCGCTACACAGTGTAATCGCCGCGTTATGAGATGTGTTTCGTCAAATCGGCGAATGCCGTCGCCATAAGTGCGGGGATTGATGATCACACGTTTTCTGACAGAGTTTGCGATGCCTCAATTGAGGAACGGCTTTTGTGCGATATGCGCTTTTGTATTGCCGTTTATTTGGGCCGTACGGATCTCGGCGCAACAAACACCGCCCACATCTGGTCCAAATGGATCGCCAGCCCCAACTCCGCCCCTGTTTTCACCACAGACCGTGTCGGAACTGAAGCAATTGCAGAAGGCGGCTCTGGAAAGCGATAATGCTTACCGGCAGGTCGCCCATCTGGCCAACAACATCGGACAACGTTTAAGCGGATCCGCGCAGGCCGCAAAAGCAGTGGAGTACGTCGCCGCCGAATTGAAAGCACTCGGCTGTGACGTGCAGCTCGAGAAAGTCATGGTGCCGCATTGGGTGCGCGGCGAAGAAACAGCGGCACTCGTTCAATTCCCCGGGCAGGCACCGAACACCACGCAGAAGATTGTCCTGTGCGCCCTCGGAGGCAGTGTGGCCACACCAAAGGAGGGGATCGAAGCCGAAGTCCTCACGGTGAAAAATTTTGATGAATTCAAATCGATTCCTCGTGAGAAAGTCGCGGGCAAAATCGTGCTGTTCAATTACCCGTTCGACAAACAAATGGCCGCGGAATCTCGTGGCATGCAGGCTTACGGCGAGGCGGTTGTTTATCGCAGCGACGGACCGAGCGCTGCTGCGAGGCAAGGCGCTGTTGCCTGTTTAATCAGGTCAGTGGGCGGAGCCGACTATCGGCTGCCACATACCGGAATGACAAATTACGCAAAAGATGCTCCGAAAATTCCGGCAGGCGCGGTGACGGCCGAAGATGCAGACTTAATCGCTAGTCTGGTTTCGCAAGGACCGGTGAAAATGAAATTGATTCTGACGCCCCAAACGCTCCCGGACGCGGAAAGTGCGAACGTGATCGCCGATATCAAAGGGAGCGAGCATCCGAAACAGGTCGTGATCGTTTCGGGTCATTTGGATTCTTGGGACCTCGGCACGGGCGCGATCGATGATGGCGCAGGCGTCGCAGTTTCGATGGAAACAGCGAACCTGATCCAAAAGCTTCACCTCAAACCGAAGCGCACGATTCGCGTGATTGCGTGGATGAATGAGGAGAACGGCGAGGCGGGATCAAAGCAGTATGCAAAGGATCACGAGAACGATATCGCAAATCATTTCGCAGCGATGGAAACCGACGGCGGCGCTGGTCATCCGCTTGGCGTCAATATCAAGGCAAAGGCGGAAGTGAAAAAAATGTTCACACCTGTCGCGAATATTCTGCAGGAGTCAGGCGCGGGCTTACTCGATTTGGTTGAACACTGCGGAGCCGACCTCGAACCCCTCGAGAAGGCCGGCGTGCCGGCTTTTAGTCCGATTCAAGACAGCCGTTTCTATTTCAATTATCACCACACAGCAGCCGACACCCTGGACAAAATCGTGCCGAAAGAATTGGCGGAAAATTCCGCTGTCGTCGCGGCGGTGGCGTATGCGCTGGCGAACATGGAAAGGCCATTGCCTCGTTAACCTTGGTAGGGTCGGCGCGCTGCGCTGATCGGACGCCGTGGCACGGCGTCCCTACCTAACTGCGCTTTAGATTGCGCGCCTCGTTGAGCACAAAATTCGCGAGGCGACGCCCGCGATTGCGGACAAATCGCCACGGACCGACATCGACGAAATAGGTAAGGAGAATGCTGTCACGCGTTTTCACCTCATCCCCGACGGGGTCGGCCGAATGCCAGGTATCATCGGCTACGGCGAACGCGTAACCCGTATTCGGCGAGAACGGCATCTGTGCCTTCTTCGGTTTGCGTCCGTTAGGCAGCACCTCGTGAAAAATTGTGCCGATGTGCGGCGTGGAATTGTCAGCTGGCAGATAAAATTGGACGGTGATCCCCTTCCAAAGGCTGTCGGTGTGTTTGAAAATGCGGTATCCGGGAATGTCGCGCGTCAGGATCGGTACCGGATACATATTCACCGTTGCGAAGTTGTCTCCGAACCGGCCTTTGAGCCCTGGCGCCAATCGCTGAACGAAAGCAGATTGCAATTCCTTCGAACGCAGCACCCGACCGGTCACATCCCAGACCGAGCGTTTGTTCGGCGGTAAATGGCGAACGTATTCGGGAAAAAGATCGATCTTGGTGCGGGTCGGTTTTCCATCGGCCCTGCTGCTGCCCACCTTGCTTTTGCCAGACATCGCCCGGTAATCCTCAGCTACCGGCATTGCTTCGACCATCTGCCCGTAGAAGTCATCTGGAAATATGCGGTCAAACTGCAAATGATGGAAAGGCTCGTTGTCTGCATGAGCCTGTCGCACTGAGTTGACAACGAATTGGGTAAGAGCTGACTCGGATTTTTCCATCGGTTGTGCTTTAGGCAGGCTAATTTAAGAATGTCATTCTGTTGCGCAATGGATAACCCGGCTGCAGTTAGCGAGCATTTGTGCCTAAATATTCGGGGTTGAAGAATGAGTGAAACAACTGAAAAGCGTTCGCTTCTGTCACGCATCGGCCGCTGGTCAGCGGAACTGCTCCTTGTGTTTGTCGGCGTCTACGCCGCCTTCTGGCTCAACAATTATCAGCAACACGGCCAGGACGCGGAACGGCGCGATCAAATTTTAGCTTCGCTTGAGCAACAATTGCGCGTGGGCATCGAAAGCGGAAAAATGAATCGCGCGAAAGAGGAGCAGGAAGCCGCGGAGTTTCGGCATGCCCTCGACGTTGGCAACATGCCGCCGTTGCAGCCATTTGTTTTCACTACTGATTACAGTCCAATCGACTGGGCCACGATGATGCAATCGGGAGGCCTGCAACTGCTTGACGTGCGCACGGTCATGGCGGTGCGCATCGATGAATCTGTCATCCGCTGGGGATTGAGTCGCATGGCGTGGTATCAAAAACTAAGCGACGAACTGATCGTGCCGAATCTCGACCAGGACATTTCGTTCTTTTACGATCCGGCCACAAAGAAACTGCGAAAACGGTTCGAGATTTATCCCGACGCTCTGGACGCGAGAGTGAAATTTGCCAATCAGCTCGAACGAACGCACATCGAACTGCTCAAACGAATCCAAGCCGAAAGACAGCGAAGCCGTTAACGCGCCATGTCAGCATCTCATTCTGAGCAAAGTGAAGAATCTCAGATCATTTCTGTAACGTTCGCGTGCAGCAAATCAGAGATGTTTGAAAGCCTGGCCTCATGCTTTCGCATTTCGTTGCAGCGCTTCGCTCAACATGACGTCCTTTAAAGATGAGATCTAACGTGAATTCTATGATCCGAATCTTCGTAATTCTTTTGTCGGTTTTCGTCGCGAATATCGCGTGCGCCGCAGATTATCCCGCGCCGACTGAAGGCGATTTCACGATTCGCGATTTCAAATTTCAATCCGGTGAAACACTACCGGAGTTGCGGCTTCATTATCGGACGCTCGGAAAACCGGAGAGGGATGCGCAGGGGAAAACTACAAATGCAGTTCTTATCATGCACGGGACTACCGGCAGTGGCGCGCAATTTATTCGTCCTGAATTTGCCGGCGAGCTGTTTGGAAAAGATCAACCGCTCGACGCGACAAAGTTTTTCATCCTGTTGCCGGACGGGATTGGCCACGGCAAATCGAGCAAACCGAGCGACGGCATGCACGCCAAGTTTCCTCGCTACGGTTATCTCGACATGGTGGAGGCCCAGCACCGATTACTCACCGACGGCCTCGGAGTAAATCACGCGCGACTGGTAATGGGGACGTCGATGGGTGGAATGCACACCTGGCTCTGGGGCGAGTTACATCCCGATTTTATGGACGCGTTGATGCCGCTGGCGAGTTTGCCGACACAAATTTCGGGACGCAACCGTGCATGGCGCCGCATGGTCATCGACGCGATCCGCCACGATTCGTCTTGGGAGGGTGGCGAGTATCCCGCAGGCGCGGGACAGCCGGCCAGCATGCGCACCGCTGCCGAAATGCTTTGGTTCATGAGCAGTAATCCGGTTCTGCGTCAGAAGGACGCGCCTACCCTTGCGAAAACAGACGAGGTTCTGGACAAATTCGTTGAGCAAATCGTCAAGACTGATGATGCAAACGATGTTCTCTACGCCCTCGAAGCTTCACATGATTACGATCCCGGGCCGAACTTGGAAAAAATCCAGGCGCAGCTGCTAGCGATCAACTCTGCCGATGACCTGATTAATCCGCTCGAGCTCGGGATCCTCGAACGTGAGATCAAGCGCGTTCCGCACGGCCGCGCGATCATGATTCCATTCAGCGACAAAACACGTGGCCACGGCAGTCATACCGTCGCTACCTTGTGGAAAGATCAGTTACTCGAGCTGCTTAAGGAAACCGAACCAAGTCACTAGTCCGGCAGTTACAGCGGCGATCCTTTTGGTAGGTCCTTGCTGGGCAGCTTTCCGAATTTGGCTTCCATTCCGCGTTCAGTCCTTTGCTGTTTGATACTCGCCTTTTCGTTCTTGAGAGTGATCAGCAGCTTTGTCATTCCTTCATTCAGTCCCTGATTTCCTGCCTCCCATTCGGACTTTGGCTTGAACGTTATGCGAGGATAAATCTTCGTTAGGTCAGGTACGACTTTCCCTTCTTTCTGAACTCTCTCAATGATTGGGATCAACTGATCGATATCGCCGAAAGCATATCCGTTGATGTAGGGGCCTACCAATTGTTGAAAGGCATTCTGCGCCTGGAACAGTTCGAACCCGGGATCGCCCATGCTGCCCATCTTGTCGCGATCGATAAGACCCGCAAGAAGACGGCCGCGATACTGTGCCGAATAAAACCAGTGAATTGATTCCTTTCTAAAACCCAGATCGTAAAGGCGAATCGCGGCGACGTACGTCTCTACGAAATTGAGGGTGTTCCATGATTTTTTCATTCTCTCGATCGTGGCGACAAAATCGGGTTCGTTTTTCGCGGCCAAGCCACTGCTAAACGGGCCGACGTCGACAGTCGGACCCTTGGAATTGTAGTACGGCGTAATGTAAACCTCGATGTGAGCCGGATCGGTGATGGTTTGGCCGGCGGCGAAACCGGCGCAAGCAATCAATACAGACAGCGTGATTAGATTGAGCTTCATTCTTTGCCTAACGAACGCCAAGTTGAACTATCCATCCGTCGCGCGCAAGCAGCGGATTCTTGCGGCGAATTAAACGACAGGTATTTATTCGCGACGTTTGATAAACAGGAGCGGCATGAAGTCCGTCTGGCGCAAACAACTAATTATTTGTCTGGTTCTTGGGTTGCTGGCGATTCCGATCTACTTCCTGGATCAAGCCTTGCTCGGACCGCAAACCGGCGGCGGCAACTGGATCACACTGGATTTCAGGGGACTTCTCTTTTGGACTTACATCACGTTCATCGCCATCCAGGTCATCGTAAGCTCGATCGGGATCTTGTTATTTCCCAAGTCAGGAGCGCTTCTGATTCACCTGGGCTCCATTGTGATTTCCGTGATTCTGTTTGTTACAGCTGTCGCCGTTTACGGAAAGCTGCACCGCGTGGCCATGTTCAAAGAACACCGAGCGTTCATGGAGAGCCGCAAACGTCTCATGAACGTGATTGAACTGAAGAAATGGTGGTACTATCCCAACGAGAGTGATCCAATAGAGATCCGGGTGAGCGTGCTCGTCCATGAGCCAGGCAGGTTTGCCGGCAACGTGACTGGGATGCAAACGGAGCCGTCGGGCAACTTCACAACAATTTTCCAATCGACCAACGGACCCGACAGCCAGCGTCAGGTTCGTGCGGGCGATGCTTTCACGTACGCATTCCCGCTGGAGTTCATGAACGCGGGTCGAGCCGATGACGTGGAAATTACTTTGGATCTGTTTAAGGCCCCCAGTGGGCCTGCCGCTGGCGACGTCTCCAAAATATTTTTGAAATCGCCAAAGCAGGATGACGATGGTCAATTCTTGTACGGCGCGCTGCCGCCGCCTTCTCAACCAGGGAACTGAATACCGCACGCCTCGTGTCGATGAGTAAGCGATTGCCCTACATGAGCCGATCGCAATCGTAAGAGATACTCGGGCGTTGCCGTATCAACACATCGAGTGTTTCCAACAAGCGCGCCTCGTAAGAGTCACACATGGGAGACTCGCCATTTGGCTGGATCCACTCGGGATGTTGGATCCGCAGGTCATCGTGAATTTGTTTCTTCAGGTCTGCGTACGTACGAAGTTGGTGAAACATAACCACTGGTTTGTTTGATTATTTCGGCGCTACGGCCATCGCGTGAGCGACTAGAATGATTGGCCACGCTGCGATGAAGACAATCGTTCCAAAGACAACCAACTCGGATAAGTATCCAGGCTGCGTCCTGTACGCATACCGATCACTGAAAAAACGAGAGACGCGAACGAACGTTGAATTGGTAGTTTCCGTATCCATGTGAACAATAGACACCACTTGGGTTCCGCGCGTTTCAGCGGAAAAGTGACGTTTCTGTCACTTTCCACATCCAAAGTTACTTTCGCGTGGCACTTCCGAGCACAGTACACGTCCGGCGGCGATAATACCGCACTCGGCTGGAGAGCGCTCCTACCCTGAAGTGACCGGAAGCTGAAACCGCGGCCCGCAGGTCACTCGCTGTAGTAGTACGCGCCGCCATAGTAGGCGTCCCAAGGATAGTACGGATAATAATCCGGCGCGTAATAAGTATTGTATTTTGCCTCGGGGGAGTGAATCCCGTCATTAGCGTAATAAGCATCGGCGCAGCCCCCAAGCAGGAGTCCAAAAGCAATCGTACCGACGAGCGAAAAGGTCGTTGTCATCCGCCGATACTTTTTCAATGTGGCTATCACGCGTTTGGGGCGCCCATTTGACAGAACACCTTTTGCAAA
>Ga0126381_100007037_pt1 | contig 12480 bp, 9 predicted proteins | sample PanSoiMetPlot_28_FD_96465 | JGI IMG/M metagenome (GOLD analysis project Ga0126381, IMG submission 96465) | Tropical forest soil microbial communities from Panama - MetaG Plot_28 | ecosystem: Environmental > Terrestrial > Soil > Tropical forest > Bulk soil | place: Panama | collected 2016-02-17
ACGACCTATCGAGCGTATCTCCGCCGACTGCGTCCAATACTACGTCCACCTCGCGGACCTTCTCCTCAAAGCGAACGCTCGTGTAGTCGATTACTTCATCAGCGCCAAGCTCTCGCAGCAGCTCGCTATCGACCGTCCGAGCCGTGCTGATCACATGTGCGCCCCGCCAATGAGCGAGTTGTACGGCAAAACTGGCAACACCCCCTGCGCCGCCGTGAATCAATACGCGCTGCCCCTTTTGGAGCCCCGCGTGGTCAAACAGCGCTTGCCACGCAGTCAATCCGGAAAGCGGAACTGCCGCAGCCTGCGTGTGGCTCAGGGTCTTCGGCTTGGGGGCCAGATCGGCTGCATGGACAACCGTGTATTCGGCGGCCGCGCCATTGCGCGAAAAGTCAGTGAGACCGTAAACAGCCTCGCCAGCCTTCGGTCCCGCCTCATCCGAAGACGCAGTCTCAACAATACCTGACATTTCGTGCCCCGGTATCGTCGGCAGGCGCGAACCGCCCTGGCGCGTGGTGTAGGTTTCTGTCCAGGACAGCTCGGTAGGAGTGATGGCGCAAGCATGAACTCGGACAAGCGCATCACATGCTTGTGGTGACGGCCTGGGCGCCTCCTGATAGACGAGCTCTTCCGGGCCGCCTCTTTTATGCATAAGTACTGCCCTCATATCTTGAGTTAACCTTCCTTTCGTTAAATCGTGAATTAGGTCTTGCTCCCCTCATCACAGTGGACCAGCCATGCCTGGTAGAAGCCCTTCCCGAGGCTTCGGGGAGACGAGACTGCTTCCGGTCCTCTCCTTGAGAGTCGATCTTTCGAGTATAGTCCAAGGGATCTAACCATGTTCGAGTACGCAAACTGGATGCCCAACGTCCAGGAGATCCGACCTGTCCGATTCAGAATCGGCAGGACTCGTTCAAAGGGGAATGAACTGCGATGCGCCGCAAGGCGCCTCAAGAGGTGAGTCGAAATGCCGGTCCGTGTTCAGGTCGGGGTTTGGAAGGGGGTAGCGTCCAGCAGCATCCATCGCCTGAGAGCGCACACAATTGGCCGCAGATTTTAACCGGGCCGTTCTGTAACCGGTTTGCCGCTAGAGCCAGGGAGGGTCGACTTAGCGCCGCCCGCAGCCTCACCTGTCAGCAAAGAATCGAGATCGGGATAGGCATAAATCGTCGGGGCGTGGTTTTGCATCAGACCTCCCGTATCCGCAGTGGGACCATAAGTAGAGTGGAGCGAGCGCCCGATCACCCGCAGCATTGCCATTAGTTGACCACGGTGCTGGGCGGTGTGCGCAACTCGCCTGGTCATAATCCAGGCTCGAGACCGTTCAACGTCAAAGAACCTCGCTTTTGCTTCCCACCACTGGTCCGGCTTATCGCGCAACGCCGCCAGTCGCTTACCGCTGTCTTCAGCATACTGTTCTATAAAAGTGAGGCGGGCTTCTTCGGAAGGAAGCGGCGGCGCCCCGACATCAATACCGAGCATATTGAGAAACCAGAGGTTCTCGCTAATACACTGATGTACCAGATGCTCGTGGACGCTTCGTCCTCTGGGATCAGAAGGGTTCGGGCGGACTGAAAGGTCCTCGTCCTTGAACATGCTCCAGACGCTAAGAACCTTTATACGCTCGGTCTCATAGGTTTCGACCAGGAAGTCGTACTTCATGGGAGCAATCCTTTCAGGCGATTCGCATTATCAAAGCCTATCGGCAGGTTACGCTAGTTTATTGAAGAGCTTCAAGCGGTTCGCCACAACCTCCCCGACCTCGTTGTATGCGGGCCCGAGCACCTTGTAAGGAGTAACCTCATTGGGAAACTGGCGCAGCCCGGCTTCGACTCCCTGGCGCCATGCTCGGCGGAGCTCAGTACTGATGTGAATAATGTTGATGCCGGCGTCGATCGCGCGCACAAAGTCGCTATCCGGAGTTCCGGAGCCTCCGTGCAGGACCATGGGTATCCTAATGGCCTTCTTGATCTCCTTTATCCGATCGATGAACAAATGAGGGTCGGGCGCATCACGCAGCATACCGTGAACGTTGCCAACCGCGGGCGCCAACATGTCGACGCCGGTGGCTTTAACGAATTCCAGGGCCTCTTCGGGCTTAGTGATGGTGTCCAGCGTCAACGCGACGCCGGCGGGAATGCTGTCCCTGACCACCGAGCCACTTCCAATCGACCCAATCTCACCCTCGACTACGATCCCAGAGTTTTCCTGCCTGACATAGGCGACTACCTCTCTTGTTAACGCAACATTCGCATCTATTGGAAGGGCGCTCCCATCAACCAGGATCTCATCAAATCCGGCCGCGACCGCTTCCTTGACCCGGTCGAGCGAATGGGTATGGTCGGCGTTGACGAAAATAGGGTAGCCATAGTGGCTGCGCAGGAATCTGATGAAGTCCGCGACTTCAAATGCGCCAATGAATTCGCGTTCCCCCTCGGAGGCCCCGATTATCACCGGTAGCTGCCGGCCAGAGGAGCTGATGCTCCGTGCTGTCTCGAAGACAGCCTTGATCGTTAGCAGGTCCGAGGCGTTAAAGTGGCCGATGGCTGTTCCTCGCCGACTCGATTCTTCCAATGCGTCTCTAAGGTTAATCATCAAGCCCTCCAGTGATAGTATAATCGCGCCGCGGCGCTGTCTCCGTGTTCTTGAATTCCGATCTGCGGACAACGGCGGCGACCGCACAAGCGCCATGAAGAAAGTAGCTTCGCCGCCCGTGGGGTCAGCCGGACCCGGGCCAAAGACGGCAACGAAGATCGGCCGCAGCGGCACGAGGCTTGAGAAGTCCTTCTTCGAGCGGCCCGCCGTGCAGGTTGCCAGAGCCCTCCTTGGCAAGTGCATCGTACGCCGTTACCGCAATCGTTTCATATCGTCGATTATCACTGAAACCGAGGCCTATGCCGGCCCTGGCGACCGAGCATCTCGGGCCTTCGGCGGCCGTCATACCCATAGTGTCCGGGCTCTCTATAGCCATCCCGGCACCGTGTACGTCTATCTGGTCTACGGCATGCACTGGTTACTGAACCTTAAGGCGGCCCATCCCGATCAGCCTCAAGCCGTGTTGATCCGCGGTATCAAGACTAACGTCGGCTCGAATTCCAGGTTGATTGCCGGACCTGGCAAGACATCCAAATACCTGAAGGTGGACAGCTCCCTTTACGGAGAGGACGTTACCACTTCGAGCAGGATTTGGATCGAAGACATTGGCGTCCGCATCAGTTCCCGGCAAATTATAAATGGTCCGCGAATCGGAATCGACTATGCCGGATCATACTGGGCGTCGAAGCCCTGGCGGTTCAGGATCGACATCCGCACATCAGCTCGTTGATCATCGCCTCATCAGACCTGATGAGATTCGAGGACCAGTGCACGAGCTCAGAATGCCGGGCTGGCAAACCGGCAGGCACACGCCTTCGCCAGAACTCAAACAACGAAAGAGTCGGTACCGGCGACTCGTGCCTGAGTAGCGGTCTTCTCCTCTAAATGAACAGGCTCGGCGTTCCCTTTGTCCGGGACGGGATGCATAGAAAGGGGCGCCGGATTGGCAAGTATCTCCCTTATGTCATCGAGCTGATGATAAAGCCACATAGCGATATCTTCGGCTGCTACTGATTTCCTGAGCCATTCTGCCCTTAATTGTCGTTCCTCCAGCGACATCTCGAGCGCCCTGTGCAGGGCCTCCGCCGTTCCGATGACGTCCGCAGGTGAAACAACGAGCGCGCCTTCTCGAAGTTGTTCGGCAGCCCCGGCTCCTTCGGACAAGACGATCACACCGTTGTTCTGGTTGACTGTAGCTCCCTCTTTGGCGACCAGGTTCATGCCATCGATCAAAGGGTTGACCAGCAGCACGTCGTAAAGCTGCATTGCCGCGATGGCGCGTAGATAGTTTTCGCCGACGAAAAGCTCGATTGGCTGCCAGGCCCCGTCAGAGAATCTGGTATTGATCCAACCGGCGCTCACCATGATCTCTTCTATATACTTCTTGTATTCTTCAACCGACAGCCGCGATGGCACCAGGAAGGCGAGGAATTTCACCCGTCCGCGAAACTCGGGATAATCCTCGAGTAGCTGTTCAAATGCCTTGAATCCCCTCACTATGTTTTTGCTTGGCTCGACGCGGTCTATTCTGACAATAGTATAGTCACCGCAGCGGGCGCGAAGTCTCTGCCGGTGCTCTCTCACTTCAATCGATTCCGCGAGCTCTATCAGGGCGCCGACGTCGATCGAAATTGGATATACACGGACCCGCAATGTGTGGCCACCCAGTGTTACGCTGGACGCGGCCGTATCAACTTTGGCTCCCGGCAGGAGCTCGGAGCAGGTGCCGAGAAAATTGCGAGCATAGAGGGCGGTCTGGAATCCGAGAATGTCGCAAGAGCACAAGCTGCTGAAAATCCGCTCTCTGAACTCCGCAGGCAGGAGGCCCCAGTAGCCCGGACCCGGCCATGGTATATGGATGAAGTGAGTGATCAGCGCGTTGCGTCGAAGCCGTTCTCGCAATATCCCCGGGCAAAGATAAAGATGATAGTCGTGCAGCATAATAATCGTATCCTGACTGTCACGGTCTACCTCGTCGCTTATAGCCTCGGCCATGCGAGCGTTGACACTGGCATAAGAAAGCCATGCCTTTCTTGTTTCCCGGGTAATGTTGGGCGTCCGCGGGGCATCCCACATGTAGTGCTGCAGGAACCACAGGAGGGGATTGCTTATCGCGCCATAATAATCATTGAACTCCTGCTTTGAAGGCGTTACGAATCTCAGTCGATACCGCTGATCTCCTTGCGACCAATCGGTGTACTCGCTGGTGGTCTCGCTTGCCAAGCGCCTGTCACCTTCAGTCATCGCGCAAGCAATCCAAACTGGATTGGTGAACCTGCTGGCCGCGCTAATAGCCGTGACGACTCCACCCGAACCACGCCTGGCCTCCAGGTTCGAATTCTCTTCGTTCCAGTGATATTCGACAGGTCCCCTGTTCGATGAGATGATGAGCTTTCGGTCGGGCAGCAACTCCTCCACTATAGAGTCCAGTCGTACTCTGTTCTCTTGTGAGTGAGCGTGATTGTAGCCGATCATAGCAATTCCCCTTCCTCTGGTAGTGCGGCCCGGCCTAAACGGGCACTGCCTCGCTGCGGGCGCCTTCACTCTGGCCAGCCTCATCCCGCTTCTCGAGGCTATTGAACATCCGAAGATAATCCAGCAGGTTCCGCGTGGTCAGGAAGTTCTTGCGAACGTGTTCCCTGGCTTTGCCCCCCATCTCGCGAGCCAGATCCTCATTCTGCAAAAGGAAAAGGCATGCATTGGCGCAACCATTAACGTCGGTCACCAGAAAGCCAGTCTCGCCGTCTATGATCTGAAGGGGAATCCCGCCGACTTTCCCCCCCACCACCGGGTGCCCCTTCCACAGCGCCTCTGCGACGACCAGTCCAAAACCTTCTCGAGTTGACTTTTGAATGACGACATTGGCCAGAGTCTGGAATGCGTTGACTTCTCGATTGTGGACTCCATCGAGATTGCTCAAAACGTGTATGTCAAAATCCTCTCCCGCCCGCCTCAATGTCCGTGCGTAGTAGAGTATGCCCTCCGGATCGTCAGTAGCCATTGACCCGGCGAGAACCAATTGAATTTCAGGTATCTGGTGCTTGACCTTGCGATACGCATCGATGACGCCAAGCGGGTCTTTCCACGGATCGAACCTTGAAACCTGCACCATCAAAGGCCGCTTCAGGTCTATACCGTACCGGCCGACGATCATCCGTGCCTCTTCAGGTGGCATCGGCAAATTCTTTTCCGCCAGCGGATCAATAGAGGGCGCGATTATAAATATCTTGGGGAACGTCATGCCGCTGCCGACATATTCGGCGGTTGTATAGATCGCAGCATCGTATTCCAACAGGTAAGGTTTCAAAAAGTCGCGCACCGGAATGTAAGGCGTTGAGGTGTCTATATGGCACCGCCATATCCAGTGCTTGCCGCCTTGCCGCCCATGATAGTGAAGCAACGCCGCCGGCTGGGGATCATGGACGACGATGAAATCGTAATCGCCTTCCAGCAGCTTGGCATTCAATTCGTTGTCGCGCAGAAAAACCTGACGATCCGAATCGCTGAGGTCAATCGAATGACCCTGAAGCGCATTATGGAAGGACTTGGTAACAGTGAAGAACTCCTTTTCACCCACGATCACCTGCCACATTGCATCGAGTCCGACATCGCGCATCAACGGGACCATGGTTTGCAGGATCTCGGCAACGCCTCCTCCATACGCAGTTGCATTTATGTGCAGAACCCGCGCTCCAGCTAGCGGCTCGGCGGCTGCTCTGATAGCCGCGACGGCATCAGGTCCTACAACCGGCTCGTAGTCATCCAGCCGCTTGGGTTTCACTTCGACTGTCTGGAGCATTTACCCTCCTCGCTAATCGCTTTGAGCACACCACAACCAAAAAAACCACCGCGAAATACAAAAATTACCCAAAAATGGCCCTCGAAGTTGTTCTCCAGACTGCTAGAGCAAGCCAAATGCCAAATCGCACTTTGGCCACGTTTGTCTAAGCTTTGCAGGAAAAGGGCGTGTGTGCGTCAAACTTGACACGAATGACACCCGGCTTGTACGGGAATAGGCCATATCGTGTCCTCGACTTCTTCGTTTTTACGAAGTCGTTTGGCTGCTCGCTTGGGCACAGCGGTTGCTCAGATTACCGAGGATTACAAAGGAGGAAGGGAAGGGACATGCGCGCCACCGGTCACTTTACCGAATTCATACAGAAGAATTCTGGTATGGCGATTCATCCGGAAGGGTTCCGGTCGGAAGCCAATAGATGATCAAAGCTTTGCTTAAGATCTTCGCTTTCGTTTTCGATTCAAGTGGCCATTCAAATGGAGAGACAAGTTAAAAGGAGTATCGAATGAGAATTGCTCAGGTTGCCCCTCTGTGGGAAGAAGTACCTCCGCGAAAGTATGGCGGTACCGAACGGATAGTTAGTTATTTGACGGAGGAGTTAGTCAGGCTGGGACACGATGTCGTCCTGTTCGCATCTGGCGACTCTATGACATCGGCGCAACTGGAAAGCGTCTGGCCGGTGTCCTTCAGGAAGACGCCACCCCGATTCGACCCAAGCGTGCTGACACTGGCCCATGTTGGTAGAGCGCTAGAGCACGGCCGCTCTTTCGATATTATTCACAATCACGTAGGAGTACAGGCTTTCCCCCTAATGGCGGCGTCCACTACGCCGTCTGTGACTACAATTCACGACGGGTTCACCAGGGAGAACCTCGTCCACTTTGAAAAATATCGTGAACTTCCGGTTGTGAGTATAAGCAACGCCCAGCGAGCCCTGTCGCAGAACATTGCGTACCAGGCAACTGTGCATCACGGACTACCTCTGCGAGATTATCCTTTTTCGGCAGCGCCTGATACTGCCAGTCCATACCTGGTATTTCTAGGGCGAATGTCACTAGAGAAAGCGCCGCATCTTGCAATCGAGACTGCTCGAAGGAGCGGATGGCGGCTCAAAATGGCGGCGAAAATTGCGAGTCACGAGATAGACTACTTCAAAGAATGTGTGGAGCCGCTTGTCGACGGCGATCAGGTCCAGTATCTAGGTGAACTGGGTCACGCCGCTAAGATCGAACTCATAAGCGGTGCCGCCGCACTGCTATTTCCAATCCAGTGGAAAGAGCCATTTGGCCTCGTCATGATCGAGTCCCTGGCGTGCGGTACGCCCGTTCTCGCGTTCAGGAATGGCAGTGTGCCTGAAGTGATTCGCCACGGCCATACCGGATTCGTCGTGAATTCGGTCGACAACATGGTTCGGATGACCGCGCGGATCTCGGATTTGAGCCGCCAGGAGTGCAGGGCAGACGTACGGTTGAGGTTCAGCGATCAGGTAATGGCCGCAAACTATTTGGGCGTCTACAGCGCCATAATTGCCCGGAGTCTCGGGTCGGATCAGGAGGCCGACGAGGAGAACGCTAAAATCGCTGCCGCCTAGCTCTTTGCCCCGGGGCCGCAGGCTTCCAGCCTGAGATAGGGATACGCAAAACCGGAACAAGTAAGCTTAGATCTCAGCGCATAATGCCCGCCGGCAGTGTTCTGGCCGGCGGGCACAATATTGTGATACGTCGCGATACTAATATACTGAATTATGCCGCCAGCTTCCTCCCCCCGCTGCCGAGCTTTTCGCCGAAAACGGTGAAGCGCGCCATCGCTTTGTCGATGGCAGGAATCGCTTTTGGCACGTTGATCTTTAAATACCTTACAAGATGACCTACCTCGGTGGGAGTTAAGTCTTCGGGACTCCGTCCAGGAATTCCCAGTGGTACCAAATACTTACGCACATCCAATCCGAAAAGGCTCATCTCGCCATCCAGAGCCTCAAAAAAGGCTTCGCGCTCGGACATGTTCATCCCCACGAGTCCATCTCGAATTACACTCTTCAGTTCGTCCGGCCCAAGGCCCTCGAGACCCATCGTTGCTGTCTGATTTTTCACTTGTATGTTCTTAGCCATTTCATCACCTAACCATTCTTCACCGAACCATTGCTCGATCTGACCAGTTCCTTCGAGGCATCCTAGCGACTTCCAGGCAGATGGGCACCAACTGCCTTCCACTAAAAAACGCTCCACACGCCCCAAGGTTCCATCTCCATGCTCATTTATTTCAACCCAACCGTTGAGCCCACTTGCCTTTACGGGCTTGTGAAGCCCAAACCCTCACTAACTGTCATCTGCATTTGTGCAAGTAATATGCCATCTGGTTGCCTGGGGCTTGCGGCTCTTATAATGTCGCCGCGCAGGAGCCGCCAACACAATAGAAACAGCTCTGGCATCAACGGTTACACCCCGTTTTTGGATTAGACCGAATCGGACCGATTCAGACCGATCCAGTCCGCCGAGATAAAGATCGTTCCACAGTAGAATAATTGCACTTGAATCGTTCGTCGCAGCCGAACAGACGAGCCTCCGGATGTGTTTAGTTTTGGCGATTTGGGGATCGGCCCTGGTGCCGATTCGGGCCCAAGAAAGACTTGATGTTTGGGGTTTGGGATCGATAAACGACATTCGACAAGAACCCGCCAGGCCGCTTTATGCTTGAGGCCTCCAACGTGGTATAATCCGCCGTTGTAGTTACCCCTGAGCGAGAAAGGAAACAACAAATGGCGGACGAACGCATCGAGCGTGCCCGGGCTATAGAAATGGCGGTTGCACAGATCGAAAAGCAGTATGGCAAGGGATCGATTATGCGGCTTGGGGAACGGGGAGGTATTGATGTCCCAGCGATCCCGACCTCTTGCCTCAGCATCGATGCAGCGATCGGCGTCGGGGGCGTGCCTCGCGGAAGGGTGGTTGAGATTTACGGGCCTGAATCAGGTGGTAAGACAACCCTTGCCCTACACATCGTGTCTGAGGCTCAGAAACGCGGAGGGGTTGCCGCCTACATTGACGCCGAACATGCCATGGACGCCAGTTACGCAGAGAAGCTCGGAGTGCGTATCGATGATCTGTTCATTTCCCAGCCTGATTCAGGGGAACAGGGCCTTGAAATCGCCGAAGCGCTGGTCCGCTCAGGCGGGTTCGACGTTCTTGTTATCGACTCTGTGGCTGCGCTTGTTCCCAAAGCGGAACTCGACGGGGAGATGGGCGATTCGCTCCCGGGCCTGCAAGCGCGGCTGATGTCGCAAGCGCTCCGAAAGCTGACTGCGGTTGTCGCTCGCTCAAAAACCTGCCTGATTTTCATAAACCAGATTCGCGAGAAGATCGGTGTAATGTTTGGAAACCCAGAGACCACTACAGGTGGACGCGCCTTGAAGTTTTATTCGTCCGTCCGTCTAGAGATTCGCAGAATGAGCGCTATAAAGGACGGTGACGCGGTCGTGGGTAACAGGACCAAGGTCAAGGTCGTGAAAAATAAAGTGGCGCCGCCTTTCAAGGAAGCGGAATTTGACATAATGTACGGTGAGGGCATCTCGAAAGAGGGAGACCTGCTCGATCTGGCAGTTGAGAAGAAAATCGTTGATAAGAGCGGCGCCTGGTTTAGTTTTCAGGGCGAAAGGTTGGGTCAGGGCCGCGAAAACTCCAAAACTCGCCTTAGGAACGACCCTGATTTGGCCCGCACAATCGAGCAGCGAGTGCGGGAAGCGCTAGGCATCAGTATGCCACCAATTCCAGAAGAAGAGGCGGTTTCCCCGCCGCCGGCATCTCCCAAAAAGGCTGCCGCTCGAGAGTGATCTCGGCGGAACAGGGTCGGGGCAGGTCCGAAACTTTTAGTGTGAGTGGCTGAACCGGGACGGTTCATCATAGTTGCTCGAATCGCCTTCCTCGCCGGTTCCAGCGCGTGAACGCTTATTGCCTATTGACCTTAGACTTAAGTTTCTGTTAGTATCCGCCATCTAGCCAGGGTGCCCCCGTTCTAGAGGTCTTCATAATGAAATGCCAGAGCTGCGGGCATGACTACCCCAGTACCCTTACGCGATGCACTGTATGCGGGCACCTGACCGCAAGACGAACTAGATCATTCTCTGACTCACGCCTTATTGAATTTCCGCGCCAGGCTAGAGTTCCTTCAGACAAGATCCAGGGCGGATCAAATGTTCCCGCATGGCGTCTTGAAGTGACGGAGCGGGTTCGCCAGGCCAAAGCCAGACGCAATTCAAGTGTTGACACCAACGAGATTCCAGTTAACGTAACACCACGCCCTGAGGCTCCGGAGATCGCTCCAGCATTGGAATCCGGCGGGGGTCAGGCTCGCTCCACCAGCCCCATCGTCGAGGCGGCGCTGAGCAGGGTGATGCGTGCAAAACAAGAGCGAACCAATCTCTCAATGCCTGCTATGACCGCTTCGGCAGCGAAAGCCTCCGGGCCAAAAACAGGCATCATTGTCGATCGAGAAGCGACAGCGCGAGCCCTCGATCCTGTCGAGGACACAAGCGCATTAGAGCTGAATCGGGTAGCTCCCCAAACTAACGGGTCTCCGGATAGCGCTTCACGTTACAGTGCAGCGGCGCCCGCACCCAGAAGGTCTGATCCGAGTGCCGATCAACCATCTGAAGCCGCACAGGAAAGGGGCGCTGTCCAAACTCCGTATCACAGGACGGTCCTTCTTGACTCGCTCGCTGTGGATCTGGCGGATTCAGAGCCGATCGACGAAATCGACCCGGTCGACTACCTGGAAGCTGAAGTCAGAAAGGTAGATCAATCCCTGGCTCGAGAGTTGATTAGCGACGACGCAGCTCCGGTAATCAGCCAAATAGTAAGTATCACAACAGACCTCCTCGCTGTAGCAATCAGCTCGGCGCCCTTCTTTGGGTTGATCCTTATCGTCAATGGCACCATTTCTGATAGGGCGACGCTTGTGCGGTTGGGGATCCTGGTCGGCCTGCTTGCCATATTCTACCTGTCACTGACCCAAAGCCTCTGCGGGAAGACGTTCGGTATGATGTTCACTAACACCAGGGTCATTGAGTCCGGCACTGGAAAGCCGCCATCATTCGGACGTGCGCTGTTGCGATCATTGCTGTATCCCATCGCTATGGCACCCGCAGGTGTCGGCATACTATGGGCTGCGATTGATCCGAGGCGCCGCGCGTGGCAGGACATATTCTCTGGTACTCGCGTGGTACGCGACTTTTAGCGGCGTTCTCGCAATTCACCGTTGCCAGTTCACTGCGCTGCCTGCGTTGCGTCGCGATTCCATCTTCAGGCATAACTTACCAAGGGAGTTTCGTTGGCCTGGACCCCGGAGGGGTCGCCTGTCGATAGAACAAGATTGTGTCTTTCGTCTTTCCCCAGGGTTGCCTGCGCCACTTGTCCGATTTGCCCGTAAAAGGGGATGCCGATGGACAACTTCTACCTGAACGAGATTGTCACTGAGCTTGCCCCAATCCTTATTGGCAGACGGTTGACGCGAGTAGCACTGGATGGGAGCAATCTGCGCCTCGATTTCGGAGGCGCACGGTTCGGACTGGTTGCACGGCTGACAGGATACGATCCGGCCCTCTTTCTAGCCTCTGACAAGAGGCGCAAGCGCGATTCAATCGGGTCTCCTCCAAAAACCGACCAGGCCCAATCGCATTCCGCGCAGCAATTGCTGCTTCAACTGCGAAGCAAGCTCGTTGGCGCGGGAGTCACCGCAATCGATAAAGATCCTCATGACCGTGTGGTCAGCCTTTCCATGACCCCGTCAGGGTTTGGGGTGCAAGACTCCGACTTCCGGATCATCCTTAGCTTAACCGGCCGCTCGGCAAATGTTCTGCTAGTCGGCCAGTCAGGTCTGATAGAGGCCGCCTTTAAGGAAGCGGGTCCTATTCAGATCGGTAACACTCCTCCTCCTCCACCGCCGCCGGCGCACTTCGATCCGGATGCCGTGGTATCCTTTGTCGCCGGGCGAGAGCTGACCTCGGACGAGGTCCTTGATTCGTACTTCGGTCCTTCGTCGCCGTTCACCAGCCTGTACCGGCGCGAGTTTCTGTGCAGGTCAGACTTAGCATCACC
>Ga0126381_100007038_pt1 | contig 12480 bp, 19 predicted proteins | sample PanSoiMetPlot_28_FD_96465 | JGI IMG/M metagenome (GOLD analysis project Ga0126381, IMG submission 96465) | Tropical forest soil microbial communities from Panama - MetaG Plot_28 | ecosystem: Environmental > Terrestrial > Soil > Tropical forest > Bulk soil | place: Panama | collected 2016-02-17
AAGCCGAACTCTGCGCTTCGCAAAGTGGCGAAAGTGCGGTTGACGAATGGCCAGGAAGTGATTGCCTACATTCCTGGCGAGGGGCATAATTTGCAGGAGCACTCGATCGTGCTCGTGCGCGGGGGACGAGTGAAGGATTTGCCCGGTGTGCGCTATCACATTGTGCGTGGAACCCTTGACGCGCTGGGTGTAGATGGGCGGCGGCGCGGTCGTTCCAAATACGGAGCGAAGCGGCCGAAGGGCGGGGCGGCTGGTGGAGGCGGCGCGGCGAAAGCAGCGCCGGCGGCGGCCAAATAAGAACAATTAAAGTTTGAAACGGACGATCGACAATGTCGCGGCGGAGGAGAGTTCACAAAAAGGAAGAGCACGTCGATTCCCGATATGGGAGTCCGGCGGTAGCCCGTCTTATTACGACCGTAATGAAGCGGGGCAAAAGGTCTCTCGCCGAACGCATCGTTTACACCGCGATCGATAAGTCGCGCGAAGGCTCCGATTCAGTCGATCCGCTGGAGATTGTAAACAAAGCAGTCGAGAACGTTCGTCCGCGGCTTGAGGTGCGTTCCCGCCGGGTTGGCGGCGCGACGTACCAGGTCCCGATGGAGGTGACGCCCGCGCGGCAAATCTCACTAGCCATGCGCTGGATCGTGAGATTTGCCGACGGCCGCAAAGGTCTAAAATTGGCTGACGCTCTAGCGCAAGAACTCAAAGACGCAGCGACAGGCCAGGGGAACGCCATCAAAAAACGCGACGATACACATAAAATGGCGCAGGCGAACCGCGCGTTTGCGCACTTCAGGTGGTGACAATTATGGCGACGGCGACAATGGAACAGAAGAAGACCGCGGCGAAAAATCCAAACTCGCCGAATCGGAAGTTTCCGCTGGAACGAACGCGGAACATCGGGATCGCGGCGCATATCGACGCAGGCAAAACAACGATTACTGAGCGCGTTCTCTTTTACACCGGCATGATCCATAAGATGGGTGAGGTGCACGAGGGCACCACCGTGACCGATTGGATGGAGCAGGAACGGGAACGCGGGATCACGATTACATCTGCCGCGACAACCTGCACTTGGTCGCAACGCAAGGAAGAAGGCGTTTACAAGATGTTTGAGGGGATCAAGGAGCGCATCAACATCATTGATACCCCCGGACACGTTGATTTCACTGCTGAAGTGGAGCGTTCGTTACGCGTGCTCGATGGCGCAATCGCAGTTTTTGATGGTGTGGCCGGTGTGCAGCCGCAATCCGAAACAGTCTGGCGTCAGGCGACCAAGTACAACGTGCCGCGTCTGGCGTTCATCAACAAAATGGATCGCGTCGGCGCAGATTTCGAAATGTCGGTCGACAGCATCCATAAGAAACTCGGCGCGAACGCGTGGCCGGTTTTGCTGCCGCTGGGGAGGGAAGATCAGCTCCGTGGCCAGCTCGACGTTATTAATAAGAAGGCGATTATTTATTCCGAGAACGATCAGCTTGGATCTACGTATGAAGTGACCGAAGTGCCAAAGGAGTACGTGGACGCGGTTGAGAAGGCCTACAAAGAATTACTTCAACAGGTTTCCAACATCGACGACGAAGTCGCTGAGGCAGTTCTCGAAGAGCGCGAAATCACGCCCGAGTTGTTGAAGGCTGGCATTCGTCGCCAGACGATCGCGAACAAATTCGTGCCGGTCATTGGCGGCTCAGCTCTCAAGAACATCGGTATTCAGTATCTCGTCGATGCGGTTGTCGATTATCTGCCAAGCCCGCTCGACATTCCGCCAGCCAAAGGCCAGAACCCCGACACGGGCGAGCCGATGGAAGCGGTGACCGATGACAATGGCACGTTCTGTTCCATCGCTTTCAAGCTCTGGAGCGATCCGTTTGTTGGGAAACTGGTTTTCTTCCGTGTCTATTCCGGCACGCTCAGCAAAGGCGACACCGTTTACAATCCGCGCACGAATAAACGTGAGCGGATTTCGCGGATAATTCAGATCCAGGCAGACAAACGCGAAGACATCGAGACGTGTTACTCGGGCGATATTGCCGCGATTGTCGGAATCAAGAACATCACAACTGGCGACACACTTTGTGATGAGGATCATCCCATCCTTCTCGAACCGCCGTCGTTCCCCGATCCAGTTATTTCAATGGCGATTGAGCCGAAGACGAAGTTGGACCAGGAGAAAATGGCGACTGCGTTACAACGGCTCGCGGAAGAAGACCCAACTTTCCGGGTCTATACCCACGAAGACACAGGCCAGACGATCATTGCGGGAATGGGCGAGTTGCACTTGGAAATCATTCGAGACCGGATGTTCCGGGAGTTCAAAGTGGACGCCAACGCTGGCAAACCGCAGATCGCGTACCGCGAAACGATCACCGCCAGCGCACATGGTGTTGGCAAGTTGATCAAACAGTCCGGCGGTCGCGGTCAATATGGACACGTGGAAGTAGACGTGCGGCCCGCCGAGCGCGGCAAGGGTCTCACCGTCGAGAACAAGATCGTGGGAGGCATTATTCCGCGGGAATACATCCCGGCGGTCAAAAAGGGCATCGACGAAGCAGTGCTCAACGGCGTGCTGGGTGGCTATCCGGTTGTCGACGTGGAAGTGGACATCGTTTACGGCTCGTTTCACGAAGTCGATTCCAGTGAGCTCGCATTCAAGATGGCGTCGATTTTCGCGATGAAAGACGGGTTCAAGCAGGGCAAACCAATCCTGCTGGAGCCGATCATGAAGGTCGAAAACATCACGCCGGAAGAATATCAGGGTGACATTTGCGGTGACTTAAGCCGGCGGCGTGGTGCGATTAACAGCATCGAGACGCGCGGGAATCTGGTGATGATTCACGCGATGGTGCCGCTCGCGGAGTTATTCGGATACGCAACGGCGATCCGGTCCTTGTCGAAAGGCCGCTCGAGTTATTCAATGGAGCCGTCGCACTTCGAGCCGGTCCCGGCGAATTTGGTCGCGGCGATTCTTGATCAAAAGGAGGCGAAATGAGCAATGGCCAGCGCATTCGCATTCGCTTGAAAGCGTTCGATCACCGCATGTTAGACCAATCCGCCATGGAGATCGTCGATACTGCCAAACGAACGGGTGCCCGTGTGGCCGGGCCGATTCCGCTACCGACGTTGATTGAAAAGTTCACGGTGAATCGTTCTCCGCACGTGGATAAAAAATCGATGGAACAATTTGAAATTCGCACACACAAGCGACTGCTCGACATCATCGAACCAACCGCGAAGACAGTGGACGAATTAAAGAAACTGAATCTGCCTGCGGGCGTTGACATTACGATTAAGATCTAACCGGAGGCGCCTCTGAAACATTTGCGATTGCACGGTCATGAGCATCGGACTTTTAGGACAAAAAATTGGTATGACCAGCGTTTACGACGCGAAGGGCCGGCTTTGTTCGGTGACCGTGATCGCGGCCGGTGATAATGTTTTGTTGCGCCGTTTGACCGAAGACAACGAAGGTTATTGGGCGGTGCAAATAGGGTTCGGGGTGCAAAAGGAATCGCGCCTGTCGAATGCGCTGGTTGGTGAATTCAAGAAGGCCGGAACCGAGCCGCGGCGGTTTGTGCGCGAATTTCGCCTGCAAAAAGATCTCCCCGAAGGCGAGATCAACTTGAGCGTTACGCAATTTCAAGCCGGCGACTTCGTTGATGTGATTGGCCGCTCGAAAGGCAAAGGATTCCAGGGCGTGATGAAAAAGCACAATTTCGCCGGGCAAGGCGCGGCGCATGGTTCGAAAATGCACCGACGCATCGGCGCAGTCGGCAATCGCTCTACACCGGGACGCATTTGGAAGAACCAGGGGATGCCAGGCCATATGGGCGATCGGCGCGTCACGGTCCAAAATCTGCGGGTGATGCAGGTGCGCGAAGCGGAAAAAGTTATTTTGGTAAGCGGTGCCGTGCCGGGACCGAATGGCAGTTATGTGATCGTTAGGCCTGCCATCAAACACCCCGAACGCCTACTGGCGTTACATGCTGAGCACCGAAAGCATGAGGAAGAGGAAAAGGCCAAGAAGCCGAAAACTCTACGTGAAATGGCGCAGCACAAATGAGTGCGAAAGTTCTGACTAAAGCCGCGGCGAAAGAAGCGAAGCTCAACATTATCGAGAATGGCCGCGGTACGCAGGCTGTGCACGCTGTTGTGGTCGCGATGCGCGCGGCGCGACGTTCTGGGTCCGCCAATACAAAGACTAAAGCCGAAGTAGATTTGTCAGGCGCAAAACCGTGGCGGCAAAAAGGCACTGGTCGCGCACGAGCTGGTTACAAATCATCGCCGATTTGGCGAGGTGGCGGCGTCGTTTTTGGCCCGAAGCCGCGTGATTATTCGAAGAAAGTTGGAAAGTCCGTTCGTCGACTCGCTTTTCGAAAGGCGCTAAGCGAACGCATCAATGCAGGCGATGTTTTGACCATCGACAAGTTCGTTGTGTCTGAGCTTAAGACGAAAGCGTTCGTCGATCTGCTCAGGAAACAAACCGACGCCGAGAAAGTGCTCATCGTTTCCGATTCGTTCGACGAGAAAACCTATAAGTCCGCCCGCAACGTGAAGCCAGTGAGATTGGCCATCGCCTCGGATGTGAACACGGAGCAATTGCTGGCGTTCCAAAAGATTCTCATTACCGAGAAGGCCTTGGAAAAACTGGCGGAGAGAACGCGCCCGCCTTCGCCGAAAGCTACCGCGCAATAGAATGAACGAGCCACACGACATCATTAAAACCGGTTCGTTGACGGAAAAGTCGACGCTGATGAGCGAGAAGCAGAACAAGTATGTTTTTCGCGTCAGCCCCAAGGCGAACAAGATTCAGATTAAGAACGCAATCGAACAGCTGTTCCAGAAAACAGTCGTCGATGTAAACACGTGTAATTACATCGGCAAAGAGAAACGTTTGCGCGGGCCGCTTGGACGTCGTCCGCGGTGGAAGAAAGCGATAGTGACATTAAAGGAGGGCGACAAGATCGATCTGATATGAGCTCGCCTTGCACGAACATCAGCCCTGTCATCCTCAGCCGCCTAGACGGCGAAGGATCTCAGAATTTATCGGATGCGACACGTCGAGCGGAATTCCAGAGATTCCTCGCTGCGCTCGGAATGACAAATTGAAGTTATGGCACTTAGAGAATTCCGCCCACTCACGCCGACGCAGCGGTTCAAGTCGCTCCCTGCGTTCGATGAAATTACGAAATGGCGCCCAGAGAGGAGTCTTCTTGAGCCGAAGAAAAGAAGCGGCGGTCGCAACAACTACGGTCGGCTGACATCACGACATATCGGCGGCGGTCACAAACATAAATATCGCAAGGTTGATTTTAAGCGGCGCAAACACGGTGTGGCTGCGGAAGTAATTGGGATTGAGTACGACCCGAATCGCTCAGCCCGCATTGCCCTCATCAAATACGGCGATGGAGAACTGAGCTACATTCTCGCGCCGAGCGGACTTCGAGTTGGCGCGACCGTTGTTGCTGGAAATGATGTTCCGCCTGATTTGGGCAATTCGTTGCCGCTCCGCGCAATTCCTTTGGGTACGAACGTTCACAACATAGAATTGACTCCGGGGCGAGGCGGCCAGGTCGCGCGCAGTGCGGGGCAACAGGCGACGCTCACTGCATTGGAAGCCGGTTACGCGCTGGTGAAAATGCCTTCCGGTGAAATTCGCCGGATTCACGAGAACTGCTTTGCGACTATTGGCCAGGTTGGCAACGTCGATCATATGAACGTTTCGAGCGGTAAAGCGGGACGCACCCGCTGGCGGGGCCGACGACCGCATGTGCGCGGAATGGTGATGAACCCGATCGATCACCCGATGGGAGGCGGCCAGGGGAAATCAAAAGGCGGAGGCGGTCGCCATCATCCAGTCAGCCCGTGGGGACAATTGGCGAAAGGCTTCAAGACCCGCTCCAAACATAAACCGAGCGACCGATTCATTTTGGAAAGGAAACGAGCGAAGAAGAAATCTTAGGTTGTCTGTCCGAGCGAAGCGCAGCGAAGTCGATGAATCCCGTGATCCAGACAAAACTTAACCCCACAGGGTCCCTCGACTGCGCTCGGGATGCCGAGAAATTTGACATTTTATGGCTAGATCGTTAAAGAAAGGACCCTTCGTCGAGTCGCATCTCCTTGAAAAGATCGACAAGATGAACGCGTCGGGCGTCAAGAAACCGATCAAGACCTGGTCGCGACGCTCGATGGTGACGCCGGATTTTGTCGGCCACACGTTTTTGGTGCACAACGGGAAAACGTTCAGTTCCGTTTTTGTCACCGAGAATATGGTGGGTCACAAACTCGGCGAATTTTCGCCTACACGCGTCTTTAGAAAGCACGGTTCGCACACGGCGAAGGTGACGAAATAATTGCAGATTGCAGATTGTAGATTGCGGAAGGACAGCGCGCGGTTACGTCGCGCGGTTGTGCAATTTGCAATCTTGAATTTGCAGTTTGCAATTGGGTTTTGCGCGCAAGCGCAAGGGAACAGTTCTTTGTCAGAATCCAAAAATGAAACCGTAATGCGGTCCGTAAGGGCGGAGCCTGCCACAGCGGAAAATGAAGAATTGCGAAGGCAGTTGTCGGTTGCCGAGGAATCTTTGAAGGCATTGACGAGTAGCTTGGCCGAATCGAATGCGGCGGCCGAAGAACTGCGCCGCAAGTGTTCCGATTTGCAATTACGAATGGAAGCGCTGGGCCTGGCGTCGGCGAACAAGGATCGGGCGAAACTCGAGCAGCGTTTGCTGGCCGCGGTGAGCGATCTTCAACTGGCGCAGAAAACGCGGGACGAGTATCGCGACCAGATGCTGCGGCTAAACGAAGCGATCTTGCGCTACATTAAAACATCGCAGGCCGATGACGCGCAGGCGCGAATGGATGTTGAAACGCAATTGCGCAGCACGAATGAGCTGGTCACGAAATCGACAAATCCGCCGGAATCGCCCGAGCCGAGTTTAATGGACGGCAGCGTGATCAGCGTGAAAGAGGAGTGGTCATTTGTGGTGGGTAACCTTGGCGAAAAACAGGGAGTAAAGATCGGGATGCCGATGCGAGTGATGCGCAACGATCGAAGGATCGCGACGCTGCGGGTAATCGATGTGCGGCAGAAAATCTGCGGCGCGGTGGTTCAGGAAATGGATTCGAAGAAGGAGAGAATTAAAGTGGGGGACCGCCTCCAGGTGGATGCGCAACCCGATGTGAGTTTAAAATGATGAGATTGTTAAGGCGTTTAAGAGTTGAAGCGTTGAAGCGGCAGTGCCCCCGCTGAACGCTTCAGCCCTTTACCTTTCAACGACGACGAAAGCCATGGAAGTTAGATCGACATACAGATATGCGCGGATTTCGCCCTTCAAAGTGCGCGAAGTCACGCGTGAGATTCAGGGTCTGCCTGTTTCGGCAGCGCTCGACTTGCTTGCGTTCACCCCAAAAAAAGCGGCGTTCTTGATCGGCAAAACCCTAAAGAGCGCGATCGCCAACGCGGAAAACAACGCGAACCTCAAACCTGATGGATTGGTGGTGAAGGAAGCAACCGTCGGTGAAGGACCGACCTTGAAACGGATCATGGCGCGTGCTCGTGGCAGCGCCAGTCGGATTCTGAAGCGTACCAGTCACATTCGCATCGTGCTTTCGGACGAGATTGCTATCGAGACGCGGGAAACACGAAAAGCGAAGCAAAAAGCCGAAAAGAAAGCAGCAAAGAAGGAGGGGAAGAGCGAGGCGACTGGAAACGCGTCTGGCGAGAGAAAATCTGACAAGAAGACAAGGAAGAAGCCAACCAAATAATTTAACGATGAACCGTCATTCTGAGCGAAGTGAGGCGAAGTCGAAGCTGCAACGCAGCGGACGAAGTCCGCGAGGCCAGGCCTTCCATCCGGCGATGTTACCGTTAGGTATCGCCATGGGATCCGTCGAGTTCGCTTGGGATGACAGGAAGTGGAGAGCGAACTAGCAACTTATGGGACAAAAAGTTAATCCAATTGGGTTCCGCCTGAACGTGAATCGCGACTGGCGTTCGCGCTGGTACGCGTCGCCGCAGGAATTCCCTGCGTTTTTGCACAATGACCTGAAAATTCGCGACTACGTGAAGAAAAAACTGCAGTTCGCGGCAGTGGCGAAAATTGTGATCGAACGGGCGTGGAACTCCATTCGCGTCACCATTCACACGGCCCGCCCTGGAATTGTGATCGGACGCAAGGGGGCGGAAATCGAGAAGATGACGGAAGAAATCTCCAAGATGGCCGATGGCAAACAGGTGAAAATCGACATCCAGGAAATCAAGACGCCGGAGCTCGATGCGCAGTTAGTTGCCGAAAATGTCGCGCTGCAAATTGAACGCCGCATCGCTTATCGCCGCGCGATGAAAAAAGCAGTGCAAACGGCGATGGATTTTGGCGCTGAAGGAATAAAGCTCCGTTGCTCCGGTCGACTGAACGGCGCTGAGATTTCGCGCTCGGAATGGTATCGTGAGGGAAAAATTCCACTGCACACGCTCCGCACGCCGATTGATTACGGTTTTGCTGAGGCCAATACGGTTTACGGCAAAATCGGCGTGAAATGTTGGATTTGTAGAAAGGAAGAACGGCCCGCCGAACCGCCCGCCCCACCTGCCGCGCCACCGCCGCCGCCACCTGAGCCGGCTGAAGTTTAGGAGGAATCTTTATGCCATTCATGACGATGAAGCCTGTAGCCGCGTCCCTGTGGGACGCGCCCGCTTCGCACAGCGAAGCGGCTGCAACTAGCTCAGTTTAAAGGAGAATCTTTATGCCATTGATGCCAAAACGCGTGAAGTATCGGAAGGCCCAACGTGGGAGCCGAAAGGGGACTGCCTCGCGCAATCTGAGGATCGATTTTGGCGAGTTTGGTTTGCAGACACTCGACCGCGCGTGGATCACTAATACGCAACTGGAGGCGGCCCGTGTTGCGCTGACTCGCAACATGAAACGCAAAGGAAAATTGTGGATCCGGGTTTTTCCGGATAAACCAGTAACGGCGCGTCCACCAGAAACGCGCATGGGTAAGGGAAAAGGTCAGCCCGAGTCTTGGGTCGCCACTGTACGGCCCGGCAATATCTTGTTTGAGCTCGATGGCGTGCCGGAATCCGTCGCGCGTGAATCTCTGCGCCTCGCAGCTGACAAGCTACCCGTGCGGACCAAATTTTTAACACGCCACCACGTGAGGGCTGCCTAACAACCATGAAAATGAAAGAACTCAGCGAGCTGGCAATGGACGAGTTGCTGACCAAGCGACGCGATGTGCGTCAAGAAAGTCTGCACCTGCGCCTGCAACAGCAAAGCGGTCAACTCGAGCAGCCAAGCAGATTGCGGTTACTGCGCCGCGATCTCGCCAGAATTGAAACTGAGCTGTCGCACCGCGGGAAAAAAACTCAGGAAAAATAGATCATGGCCGACCAAGCATCTTTATCACCAACACCGACGCAGGGCGAGACGACAACTCGTGCGGCGCGCAAGACGCGCACGGGCGAGGTGGTTTCCAGCAGCATGAATAAGACGATCGTGGTGCGGACGGTCACCCGCGTGCCGCACCCGAAGTTTGGAAAGATCGTCAAGCAGATGAAGAAGTTTTATGCGCACGACGAACAGAACCAGGCGAAGCCCGGCGATACTGTTCGCATCATGGAAACGCGTCCAATAAGTAAATTGAAGCGCTGGCGACTTGTAGAAGTCGTTCAGAAGTAAGAGGAAGAATCCGATGGTGCAAATTCGATCTAGACTGGATGTGGCTGACAACACCGGCGCGCGCATGGCGACGATGATCGGTGTGATTGGCAAACAAACGCGCTACGCCGCCATCGGCGATGTGATTACTGCCAACGTGAAGGAAGCCAGCCCGACTGGGACCGTCAAGAAAGGTGAAGTGGTGCGTGCAGTCCTGGTTCGCACGAAACAGCCAATCCGGCGCGAGGACGGTTCGCTACTGCGCTTCGATAACAATGCCATCGTAATTATCGATAAGGATTTGAATCCTCGCGGCACCCGTATTTTCGGGCCGGTTGCTCGCGAATTACGTGAACGGAACTTTATGAAAATTGTTTTGCTGGCCCCGGAAGTTTTATGAACCGCGTCAAGCATCACGTTAAGAAAGGCGATCACGTCGAGGTGATTTCCGGAAACTTCCGTGGTTCTTCCGGACGTGTTCTCGCAGTGTTATCCGGCAAGCAACGCGTATTGGTCGAAGGCGTTCGCATTATCAAGAAGCACCTGCGAAAATCGCAAGATAATCCGACTGGCAAGATCGCCGAACGCGAGGGCCCGATTCACATTTCCAATGTGCGATTGCTCGAGCGCGAGAAACCAGAGAAGAGTGCGAAGTCAGAAAAAGGCAAAAAGGAGAAGCGTCCCGAAGGTAGCGAGGCGACACCTAAATAGGACAGATTAGTTCCATGGAAAACGAATTTCGTCGTCATTATAAAGAGCACGTCATGCCGGCGCTGCAGAAACGCCACGGCTATCAAAACGTCCATCAGATCCCAAAGGTCGAGAAGGTCGTGATCAACACTTCCGTCGGGTCGCAGTCCGATGTGAAGCAAGCATTGGAAGAAGCCAAAGCGGAGCTGGCGTTGATTACGGGACAACGGCCCCTGGAGACACTGGCGAAAAAAAGCATTTCCAATTTCAAGTTGCGCAAAAATCAGGCTATCGGAGCGAAAGTCACGTTGCGTGGCGATCGCATGTATGAGTTTCTAGAGCGCTTCATCAAGGCTGCCCTGCCGCGAATTCGCGATTTTCGTGGCGTATCTCCTCGCTGTTTCGACAACCACGGCAACTACACGATGGGCATTTCAGACCAGTCGATTTTCCCCGAAGTCGAGCTCGACAAAATCAAGCGCAACATCGGTTTTGATGTTACAATTGTCACCACGGCGCGAACGGACGAGGAAGCTAAATCGCTGTTAAGCGAAATGGGCATGCCGTTCAGCGACCGGGCGAGGAAGCCCGCCGCGCAAGCCGCCTGATTTTTTGTATGAGCACCGTAACAGACCCTATTGCTGATTTTTTGGCGCGTGTGCGCAATGGCGCGCGTGCGCAACAACCAGAAGTGCTTATTCCGTACTCGAAAATCAAAGCCGAAATTGCCCGGATCTTGAAAGAAGAAGGTTACATCTCGGATTATTCTGTCGACACGAGTTCCGCGCATCCGCGAATCAAGGTCACCAATAAACTGGTAGACCGATCGAGTGCGATTGCAGGATTGCGTCGGGTCAGTCGCCCCGGGTTGCGTCGTTACGTTGGCGCGGATGAAATCCCGCGAGTCCTTGGCGGGATGGGTTTGTCGATCCTTTCTACTTCACGAGGAATTTTATCCGGACGCGAAGCGAGAAAGCAAAAGATCGGCGGCGAATTGCTAGCTTACGTCTGGTAAAGATTTCGCATTGTAACGATTAACGAATTACGAACGTATGTCACGAATTGGAAATAAGGCGGTCGAAATTCCCGACAAGGTCAAGGTGAGCGTCGGCGACGGCGGACAGGTGTCGGTTGAAGGGCCGAAGGGAAAATTACATTGGACGCTTCCTCGCGAAATTAAGGCAAGTGTGCAAGACAACCGTCTAACGCTGCTGCGGGAAGCGGAAACACGCAGTGCGAAAGCGTTGCACGGACTTTCGCGTAGTCTCGTGCACAACATGGTTCAAGGGGTCAGCGAAGGGTTCACCAAGCAACTGGAGATCGAAGGTGTCGGTTTCAGAGCGGCCGTCCAAGGGTCGAACCTGAACTTGAGCCTCGGCTTCTCACACCCGGTTGCGTTTCCGATTCCGAAGGACATCAAAATCACGGTGGCTGATAACACCAAGATCACCGTTCAGGGCGTCGATAAGAAACTAGTAGGCCAAGTTGCAGCCGATATCCGCGGTTTTTATCCGCCGGAACCTTACAAGGGCAAAGGTGTTCGCTACACCGGCGAGCAGATTCGTCGCAAGGAAGGCAAGACCGTTCAATAAGCATGGCGACGTTTCGTAAGGCAGCGCGGCAGCGCATTCATCGAAGGATCAGGAAAAAGGTTGCAGGCACCGCGCAACGGCCGCGCCTGGCAGTACATTTTTCCGGGAAACATATTTATGCGCAGGTGATCGACGACGATGCGGGACGTACTATCGCTGCTGCATCGACCGCCGAACGTTCGTTGCTTGGCGAAACTAAAGCGCGGGCAAACCAGGCTGCGGCGGAACTAGTGGGCAAGGCAATCGCGGAACGCTCGCTTGCTAAGAAGCTCGACCGCGTTGTTTTTGATCGCGGCGGGTTTATTTACCACGGAAAAATGAAGGCACTCGCTGATGCGGCGCGGGCGGTCGGTCTAAAGTTTTAATTCATGAATCCACCATTTTCAGGAAGGCGATCAGACTCACGCAGGCATGATAGAGCTTCGACGGCAAAGGGTGACACGAGTGAGAAAGTCGTGTTCATAAATCGCTGCGCGAAAGTCGTGAAGGGCGGCCGGCGTTTCAGCTTCAGCGCCTTGATTGTTGCTGGCGACCACGATGGA
>Ga0126381_100007039_pt1 | contig 12480 bp, 9 predicted proteins | sample PanSoiMetPlot_28_FD_96465 | JGI IMG/M metagenome (GOLD analysis project Ga0126381, IMG submission 96465) | Tropical forest soil microbial communities from Panama - MetaG Plot_28 | ecosystem: Environmental > Terrestrial > Soil > Tropical forest > Bulk soil | place: Panama | collected 2016-02-17
AGCTTCAGGTCCAGGAACACCGACACGCCGCTGGCGCCGCGGACCGAGGCGACCACTTGCGGACCATACCGCAAGTACAGCTCAAGCCCGATCTTGACGGTGCTCACGTGCGGCGTCACCAGTGCCGCCCACCGCGCTGCCGTCTCCAGATCGGGTGCGTCAAGCGCGACGGCTACTGGCGCCGGCTTGCTCACGATCAGCCTCCGTTACTCGTTGTCGTCGTTACTCTTTGTCGGTTTATGGTAACAATATGATACTCAATATCTGGTAGCGTCACCGGGCGATCCGGCGGGGTGCGTGCGCTTGTCCCACGATATCGGCGAGGCGGTCGATACCCATGGCCGCCAGCTCTTCCTCAAGTTCCCTGAGCACGCGGGAGCATGCCGACGGGTCATGCACGATTTCGGTTCCCACGCCGACCATGGACGCCCCGGCCAGCAGGAACTCAAGCGCGTCACGGCCCGTCTGAACCCCGCCCACGCCGATGAGCGGCACGGCGGGGAAGGCCTCGTGCACCTGCCACACGCAGCGGACCGCGACCGGCCGGATGGCCGGACCGGACAGCCCGCCGTACATGCCGGCCAGCACCGGGCGCATCGTGGCAGGATCGATGGCCATGCCGAGCATGGTGTTGATCAGGCACAGCCCGTCGGCGCCCGCGGACACGCAGGCCGAGGCGACCGGGACGATGTCGGTGACATCCGGCGACAGCTTGGCGAACACCGGGATGTCGTAGCGCGCGTTCCCGCGCACCGCGGCGACCACGTGGCCGGCCGCGACCGGGTCCAGCGCGAACACGCGACCGGCGTCCTCCGCGTTGGGGCAGGACAGGTTCACCTCGATCGCGCAGACGCCCGCCGCATCGGACTGGCGCGTCGCCAGTTCCGCGTAATCCCGTACGGTGCCGCCCGCGATCGAGACCACCACCCGGGCGCCGCGGGACAGCAGCCACGGCAGGTCGCGCTGGAGGAACGCGTCGATGCCTGGCCCCTGCAAGCCGACGGCGTTGAGCAGCCCGGAGGGCGTCTGGGTAAGCCGCGGCGCGGGATTGCCCGTGCGCGGTTCGGTCATGATCGACTTGGTGGTGATCGCGCCGAGCCTGGCCACGTCGAGGAACTGGGCCAGCTCGCGGCCGGCCCCGGCGCATCCGGCCGCGGCCACCACCGGGTTCGGCAGCTCCACGTGGCCGAGCCTGGCCCGCATGTCAACGGGCATGACAACCCCGATCAGCCGGCATGCCGGGTCTCGGTGTCAGTCCGCGGCGGCGACCCCCTGGGATTCCAGCCCGGTGCACCGAGCGCGTCGAACGGGATCGTCCCGATGTCGTCCCAGCGCACCAGATCACCGCGGAACACGGGCCCGTCTACGCACGCGCGGACGATCCTGGTGATCCCGTCGGTTCCCCGCACCGGCAGCACGCAGCCCATGCACACCCCGGTCCCGCACGCCATCGGCACGTCCACGCAGGCCTGCACCGGGATCTCGTACCGAGCCGCCAGCGCGCATACCTCGCGCAGCACCGGCACGGGAGCACACGCGTAGATCACCTCGGTGCGCGCCTCCCTGATCACCTGCTCAAGCATCACCGTCACAGAACCGCGCGCGCCGAGCGAGCCATCCGACGTGGTGATGGTCAGCGACCGCCCGATCCGCCGGGCGGTCAGCGCGCCGTACACCCGGTCCGCGCTGGCCGCGCCGAGCAGGAAATCCGCCGTGCAGCCACGCTCGCGCAGCCGCGCCGCGAGGGCGAACAACGGCGAGCCACCGTAGCCGACGCCGAGCAGCAGGCAGCTCGACGGATCCCTGGGCACCGGGAACGGCCGGCCGAGCGGGCCCACCGCGTCAAGCACGTCCCGCGCTCGCAGCCCGGACAGCCAGCTGGTCCCCGGCCCGACCGCCTCGAAGATGAACTCGACGGTGCCGCCGTGATCGGGCCGCACGTCGTGCACGGCGAAGGCCCGCCGGCCGAGCATCGCGCTGGACGGCCCGCCGACCGCGACCGAGACGAACTGCCCGGGCCGGAACCGGGTCGCGATCGCGGGCGCCACGAACGTCAGCGCGTGGTAGGCGTCTACCCGGCGCACGGTCAGCACGGTGCCGCGCACCTGCACCGGTGCTCCGGAAGCGTCAGCCACTGCCGTCGTTACGGACTTGTGCTGTGTACTCCTGCAGCGACCTGACTCCGATCTCGCCGCGGATCGTGGCCTCGATGCCCTGTACGGCGGCGGACAGCCCGGCCACCGTGGTGACGCACACCACCCCGCGCCGCACCGCGGCGGTGCGGATCTCATACCCGTCGAGCCGCGGCCCGGCCTGACCGAACGGCGTGTTCACGATCAGGTCCACCTCACCGTCTAGGATCCGCGTCACGACGCTCGGCTCGTCGGAGGGACCAGGGCCGTCGCTGTGCTTTCGCACGATCTTGGCACGAACCCCGTTGCGCCGCAGCACCTCCGCCGTTCCCTCAGTGGCCCAGATCTCGAACCCCAGGTCGGCGAGGCGCTTGACCGGGAAGATCATCGAGCGCTTGTCCCGGTTCGCCACCGAGACGAAGACCCGGCCGTTGACCGGCAGCGCCCCGTACACGGCCACCTGGGACTTGGCGAACGCGGTGCCGAACGCCGCGTCGATGCCCATCACCTCGCCGGTCGAGCGCATCTCCGGTCCGAGCACCGTGTCCACCCCGCGCCCGTACCGGTCACGGAACCGGCCGAACGGCAGCACCGCCTCCTTCACCGCCACTGGTTCGCTTCCCCGGTAGGTGCCGCCGTCGCCCTCCGCCAGCAGCATGCCCTCGGCGCGCAGCGCCGCGACGGTACTGCCCAGCATGATCCGCGCCGCGGCCTTGGCCAGCGGCACTCCGGTCGCCTTGGACACGAACGGCACGGTGCGCGAGGCCCGCGGGTTCGCCTCCAGCACGTACAGCACCCCGGCCGCGAGCGCGTACTGCACGTTGATCAGCCCGCGCACGCCGACCCCGGCGGCGATCGCCTCGGTGGCCGCGCGGATCCGGTCGATGTCATTGTGGCCGAGCGTGATCGGCGGCAGCGCGCAGGCCGAGTCACCGGAGTGGATGCCGGCCTCCTCGATGTGCTCCATCACGCCACCCAGGTACAGCTCCTCGCCGTCGTACAGCGCGTGGACGTCGACTTCGATCGCGTCGTCAAGGAACCGGTCGATCAGGATCGGGTGCTCCGGGCTGGCTTCGGTCGCGCGTGCCACGTACGCGCGCAGCGTCGCATCGTCGTAGACGATCTCCATCCCGCGCCCGCCCAGCACGTACGACGGCCGGACCAGGACCGGGTACCCGATCTCGCGCGCGATGGCCACGGCTTCATCAGTGGACCGCGCCGTTCCGTACCGCGGTGCCGTCAGGCCCGCGGCCTCCAGTACGCCGGCGAACGCGCCCCGGTCCTCGGCCAGGTGGATGGCCTCCGGCGACGTGCCCGCGATCGGCACTCCCGCCTGCTTCAGCGCCCGCGCCAGGCCGAGCGGAGTCTGCCCGCCGAGCTGCACGATCACCCCGGCCACCGGACCCGACTGCTGCTCGGCGTGCACGACCTCGAGCACGTCCTCCAGCGTGAGCGGCTCGAAGTACAGCCGGCCCGACGTGTCATAGTCGGTGGAGACCGTCTCCGGGTTGCAGTTGACCATCACGGTCTCGTAGCCGGCCTCGGCCAGCGCGAACGACGCGTGCACGCAGGCGTAGTCAAACTCGATTCCCTGCCCGATCCGGTTGGGCCCGCTGCCGAGAATGATCACCTTCGAACGTGATCCTGCTGGTACCTCTGTCTCATCGTCGTAAGTAGAATACAGGTACGGAGTCCGCGCCGCAAACTCCGCCGCGCACGTGTCCACCGCGTGATACACCGGCCGCACACCAAGCTCGTGCCGCAGCGCCCGCACCTCGGCCTCCGTCCCGCCACGCAGCTCGGCGAGCTGCGCGTCGGAGAAACCCGCGCCCTTCAGCTCGCGGAGCGTCGTGGCGTCAAGGACGGGTTGAGCCGACGTACGTTCAGCCAATTCCTGAATCTTTTGAATTTGATCTACGAACCAGGGGTCGACGCCAGTAACACCGACCACATCGGCCACGCTCGCACCGGCCCGCAGCGCCTGCTGGATGGTGACCAGCCGGCCGTCGTGCGGGATTCTCGCCGCGAGCAGCAGCTGCTGCGCATCCCAGGGCCTTCCAGGCCAGCTAAACGAGCTGTGCTTGCTCTCCAGCGAACGCAGCGCCTTCTGAAGGGCTTCGGGGAACGAGCGGCCGATCGCCATCGCCTCGCCGACGCTCTTCATGTGGGTGGTGAGCGTCCGGTCGGCACCGGGGAACTTCTCGAACGCGAACCGGGGCACCTTGACCACCACGTAGTCGAGCGACGGCTCGAATGAGGCGGGGGTCTCGCCGGTGATGTCATTCGGTATCTCGTCGAGCGTGTAGCCGATCGCGAGCCGGGCGGCGATCTTGGCGATCGGGAAGCCAGTGGCCTTGGAGGCGAGGGCGGACGAGCGGCTGACCCTCGGGTTCATCTCGATCACGACCATGCGGCCGGTGTCCGGGTCGACCGCGAACTGGATGTTGCAGCCGCCGGTGTCAACGCCGACCGCCCGCATGATGGCCAGCGCGGTGTCGCGCATGCGCTGGTACTCGCGGTCGGTGAGCGTCATCGCGGGCGCGACCGTGACGCTGTCGCCGGTGTGCACGCCCATCGGGTCGATGTTCTCGATCGAGCAGACGACGACCACGTTGTCGCGGGCATCGCGCATCAGCTCGAGCTCGAACTCCTTCCAGCCGAGGATCGATTCCTCGAGCAGGATCTCATGGGTCGGGCTCGCGTCCAGGCCCGCGCCCGCGATACGGCGCAGTTCGTCCTCGTCGCGCGCAATGCCCGATCCGGCACCGCCGAGCGTGAACGAGGGCCGCACGACGACAGGGAATCCGAGCCCGTCGCCTTCGGTGTCGCCGTCGTCGTCGCCTTCGGTGTCGCCGAGGACGGCGGCCAGGGACTGGTCCAGGTCATGACATATCCGGCTTCTGGGGACTTCGGCGCCTAGGGCGGTGACGATGTCCTTGAACCGCTCGCGATCCTCGCCGGCCCTGATCGCGTCGATATTCGCGCCGATCAGCTCGACGTTGTACTTGCGCAGGACGCCGGAGTCGTGCAGGGCGACCGCCGCGTTCAGCGCGGTCTGGCCGCCGAGGGTGGGGAGCACCGCGTCCGGACGCTGGATCGCGATGACCTTCTCCAGCACCTCAAGCGTGATCGGCTCGACGTAGGTGGCGTCGGCGAACTCGGGGTCGGTCATGATCGTGGCCGGGTTCGAGTTGACGAGGCTTACCTTGATGCCTTCCTGCTTCAGGACACGGCACGCCTGGGTGCCGGAGTAGTCGAACTCGCAGCCCTGTCCGATGACGATCGGCCCGGACCCGATGACGAGCACCGATTTCAGATCATCCCGTCGCGGCATAGCCCGCTCCTCCCCCGCTGGTCCGGACCTTCTCCATGAGCTCACAGAACTGGTCGAAGTGATCGGCGGCGTCGTGCGGGCCGGGGGCCGCTTCGGGGTGGTACTGCACGCTGAACACCGGGCGCTCAAGCAGCCGCAGCCCCTCGACGACCCCGTCGTTGAGGTCTACATGGGTGATCGCGGCGGGGCCGTAGGGCGTATCGAAGGGCTGGCCGGGATCGGCACTCGGGAGTTTCGCGGCGAAGCCGTGGTTGTGACTGGTGATGTAGACGCGGCGGGTGGCCAGGTTCATCACCGGCTGGTTCACGCCGCGGTGGCCGTACTTCAGCTTGTAGGTGGACAGGCCGAGGGCGAGCGCGAGAATCTGGCTGCCCAGGCAGATGCCGAAGACCGGGACGCCCGCGTCGAGCACCCCGCGCATCGCGTCGACCGCGTACTGGGCGGCCGCCGGGTCGCCGGGTCCGTTGCTGAAGAACACCCCGTCGGGCCCGCCGGCGAGGATGTCAGCGGCGGTCGCGGTGGCCGGGAGCACGAGCACCTCACAGCCCCGCGCCGCCATGTTGCGCGGGGTGGACGCCTTGATGCCGAGGTCGACCGCCGCGACCCGGAACTTGGCTGCCGTGGCCGCGGGCACGGTGTAGGGCTCGGGGGTGGTCACCTCGCGGGCCAGGTCGGCGCCGGTCATTCCCGGACTTTTCCGTACTCGTTCCAGGAGCCTGCCGGGATCCTGCTCGACCGTGCTGATCGCGGCGCGCATGGCGCCGGCCTCGCGGACCCGCCTGGTCAGCAGGCGCGTGCCGCGGATGGCGATGCCCGGGATGCCCTCGGCTTTAAGGTACGCGTCGAGGTCGCCGGTGGCCCGCCAGCTCGATGTGATCCGCGCTGGTTCGCGGACCACGTACCCGCTCACCCACACCCGGCGTGACTCCGGATCCTCCTCGTTGACGCCGGTATTCCCGATGTGCGGTGCGGTCATCGCGACGATCTGACGGCAGTACGACGGGTCGGTCAGCGTTTCCTGGTAGCCGGTCATCCCGGTGTTGAAGACCATCTCGCCGAACGTCTCGCCCTCGGCGCCGAAACCGGCTCCTGTCAGCGTCGTGCCGTCCTCGAGCACCAGCAGGGCGTCTGGGGCATCGTTGGAGGTATCGGTCATGAGGTCAGCTTTCCGTCGAGCGCGGTGGCGGTACCCCGCAGGAACGTGGCTACCACCCGGCCTGGCAGTTCCATCCCGGCAAACGGGGTATTGCGGCTCTTCGATGCGCCGCGTGGGCTGACCGGCTCGGCGGGTGCCGCCGGGTCGTACAGCGTGAGGTTGGCCGGCGCTCCCTGGCTGAGCGGAATGCCGTGCCCGGCCAGGCGGCCGATCCGGGCGGGCCGTACGGACATCCGGTCCGCGACGCCGCGCCAGTCGAGCAGGCCCGTCTCGACCATCGCCTTGTGCACGACACGGAGCGCCGTTTCCAGCCCGGTCATGCCGAAGGCCGCCTCTGCCCACTCGGTTTCCTTCGCCTCCACCGGGTGCGGGGCGTGATCGGTAGCCACACAGTCAATCGTGCCGTCCGCGAGGGCCCTGCGCAGCTCGGCCACGTCGGCGGCGGTGCGCAGCGGCGGGTTGACCTTGTAAACGGGGTCGTAGCCGACGGCCAGCTCATCGGTGAGCAGGAGGTGGTGCGGGGTGACTTCGGCGGTTACCGGCCAGCCCTTGGATTTCGCCCACCGGATGATCTCGACAGAACCGGCCGTGGAGACATGGCAGATGTGCAGCGCGGAGCCGACGTGCGCGGCGAGCAGGCAGTCGCGCGCGACGATGCCCTCCTCGGCGACGGCCGGCCAGCCCGCCAGGCCGAGGCGCCCGGACATCTCGCCCTCGTTGAGCTGGGCGCCCTCGGTCAGCCGGGGGTCCTGCGCGTGCTGCGCGATCACCCCGTCGAAGGCCTTGACGTACTCCAGGGCCCTTCTCATCAGCAACGGGTCGGCCACGCACTGGCCGTCGTCGGAGAACACCCGTACCCGCGCCGCCGAATCGGCCATCGCGCCGAGCTCGGCGAGCTGCCGGCCAGCCAGCCCGCTGGTGACGGCCCCCACCGGCTGGACGTCCGCGTGGCCGGCCGCGCGGCCGAGCCGCCAGACCTGCTCGACCACGCCCGCCGTGTCCGCGACCGGCTCGGTGTTCGCCATCGCGTGTACCGCGGTGAACCCGCCGAGCGCCGCGGCGGCGGTGCCTGTTTCCACGGTTTCCGCGTCTTCACGGCCCGGCTCGCGCAGGTGCGTGTGCAGGTCGACCAGGCCAGGCAGCGCGATCAGTCCGCTGGCGTCAAGCTCCTGCGCACCGCGGGCGGTCAGCCCGCTGCCTGCCCCGGTGATCTCGGCAATCCCGGTGATGAGGCTGCCGTCGATCAAGATGTCGGCTTGGCCGTCGTCGATCGTCGCGCCGCGGATGAGCCACTTGCTCGTCGTCACTGGCTCACCCCGGGGAGCTCGGCGCCGCCGAGCAGCAGGTACAGAACCGCCATCCGGACGGTGACCCCGTTGGCCACCTGCTCCACGATCGTGGAGCGCGGCGAGTCGGCGACGTCGGCGGCGATCTCCACACCGCGGTTCATCGGTCCAGGATGCATGACGATGGCGTGCTCGGGCAGCAAGGCCATCCGGGTGGCGTCGAGCCCGTACCTTCTGCTGTACTCGCGCACGCTGGGGAAGTAGGAGTCGTTCATCCGCTCCCGCTGCACCCGCAGCATCATCACCACGTCGCTCTTCGGCAGCTCGCTGTCGAGGTCATAGCTGACACTGCACGGCCAGCTCCCGACGGCCAGCGGCAGCAAGGTGGGCGGGGCGGCCAGCGTGACCTGGGCCCCCAAGGTGCTGAGCAGCAGCACGTTGGAGCGCGCGACCCGGCTGTGCAGCACGTCGCCGACGATCGTGACCCGGACTCCGTCCAGCCCTCGTCCGTCTTGTCCGGGCCCGCGCAGGCGGCGCCTGATCGTGACCGCGTCGAGCAGCGCCTGGGTGGGATGCTCGTGGGTGCCGTCCCCGGCGTTCACCACGCTGCCGCGCACCCAGCCGGCCAGCCGGTGGGCGGCACCCGATGCGCCGTGCCTGATCACCACCGCGTCCGCGCCCATCGCCTCAAGCGTAAGCGCCGTGTCCTTGAGGCTCTCGCCCTTGGCCACGCTCGAGCCCTTGGCCGAGAAGTTGATCACATCGGCGGACAGCCGCTTGGCCGCGGCCTCGAACGAGATCCTCGTCCTGGTGGAATCCTCGAAGAACAGGTTGACCACGGTCCTGCCGCGCAGCGTCGGCAGCTTCTTGATCGGCCGGTCGGCGATGCGCCCCAGCTCTTCCGCCGTGTCAAGGATGAGCAGTGCGTCGTCGCGGCTCAGGTCGGCCGCCGAGATCAGGTGCCGCTTCATGCCTGTCCCCCGCTCGCACTGGCTCCGCCCGTGGCGTCGTTCTTGGCGTCGCGGGCCGGGCCGATCACCACGGCATCGGTATCGTCCACCTCGGCCAGCAGGACGCGCACCGTCTCCCGCTGTGAGGTCGGCAGGTTCTTCCCGACGTAGTCGGCACGAATCGGAAGCTCGCGGTGGCCGCGGTCGACCAGGACCGCCAGCTGGACCGTGCGAGGCCGACCGAGATCGGTGAGCGCGTCGAGCGCCGCCCGGACCGTGCGGCCTGAGTACAGCACGTCGTCGACGAGCACCACGGTCTTGCCGTCCACGCCGCCGACCGGGAGCTCGGTCCGGCCGAGCGCACGCGCCGGGCGAAGCCGCAGGTCATCGCGGTGCAAGGTGACATCAAGCGACCCGCAGGGGACATCGAGCCGCTCGAATTCACCGATTCGCGCGGCCAGCCGCCTGGCCAGCGGCACGCCGCGGGTCGGGATGCCGAGCAGGACGGCCTCATCGCCGCCGTGAGTCCGCTCCAGGATTTCGTGAGCGATCCTGGTGAGCGCCCGCCTGATTTCCTCCGCGTCCAGGACCGCCAGGCCAAGCCTGGCTACCGGATTGGGGGCAGCGCACATCACGGACCTCCTTCCCCGTCTCTCTGGACGGTCCATTAAAGGTGGTTTCGGTAACAGTACCGGATACGACGCCCGGAGCCGCGGAGGCGGCGCCTTGTGGTTAGCGTGGCGTCGGCGGCTGAAGGGGCTTGGTCGCGGGGTTGTCCAACGGGGGCGGCGGCGCGGTCCCCAGGGACGGCGCGGGCCCGTCCTCCGGATTGACGGCGCGGTCGCCCTCGGGCCGTGGCGCGAGGGCCCGTACCAGCGAGTAACACTGCTGTCTTTACCAGCAGATAGCGTTCAAACCGGACTCGTGCGGGCCGGATTTGACGGCCCGAGGATACCCGCGGGCAGTGTGATTTAGATCACACTAGACAGATGCCATCAGAACGTGACGATGCGTCCGCCAAAACCCCGGCTAGACGGCGGTAGTGCTGGAAAGCTGGCTACATCGGGGTTCTCGGCGTTCGACGGAGGGTACATAGCGATCCGGGAGGGCAAGCCGGTTACCAGACGAGTTAGACCCGTTTTTGCCATTCGGCTTGACCTTGTCGCGCTCGCCGCCTACCGTCACTGAGCGTAACCGTTACCGTAAGCGACGACTGGCCGGGGAACCGAGGAAAAATGCCATCTGAGTACGCCAAAACACTAGGGGCGCGGCTACGCGCCATTCGCACACAGCAAGGCCTCTCCCTCCACGGAGTCGAGGAGAAGTCCAGGGGGCGCTGGAAGGCCGTCGTCGTAGGTTCGTACGAGCGCGGCGACCGGTCGGTAACTGTGCAGAAGCTAGCCGAGCTGGCCGAGTTCTATGGAGTCCCCGTCTCCGAACTGCTGCCCGGCGACACCGCTCCCACGCCGCTCGCACCATCACCCAAGCTGGTCATCGACCTCGAGCGCATGGGCCAGCTGCCCAAGGACAAGGTCGGCCCGCTTGCGCGCTACGTAGCCACCATCCAGAGCCAGCGTGGCGACTACAACGGTCGCGTCCTGTCGGTCCGGCACGAGGATCTCCGCTCGCTCGCGGTCATCTACGACAAGTCCCCTGCCGACCTGACCGAGGAGCTCATCAGCTGGGGTGTCCTCGACTCGGACGCGCGCGGCGCGATGGAATCATTCTGAAGGCTAGCGAGGGCCCGCGGGGCCACGCCCCGCGAGTCAGCAGGGTCTAGCCTGCAGGCCTGAGCGGGAGCGGAGACTGTGCTTCGACACCGAGCGCGGTCTCGGCAAGAGTAAGGAAGGTCTCCGCGTCCCGCAGAAGGTCATCGGCCTCGCGGGCGGACGCGGCCCGCGGCAGACCGGCCTCTGCCGCTGCTCGTTTGCCGGCACCGGCGGCGAAATATGCTGCCCACTCCGTGAGCGCGGGCTCGACCTGCGGCAGCAGCTCCCAGACGCTGTGCGGCTTCCTGCGCCGCGATCTGCTCGGCTCGCCCCGCGCGGCGACCACTGCCGCGGCGGCACGCAATGCCGCCAGATGAGCCATGACGTACCGCGCGCCCGGGGCCGTCTCGTCGCCCGCCTCGACCAGTCCCCGCCGGGCCGACTGCAGCATGCTGATGACGGTAGGAGCGATCCGCGGGTGCCGCGGGCCGAGTACGCCCGACTCCCCGACCCCGGTCTGCGCTCCCATGACGTTAACCATCGGTCCTTGGTCTCCCTCCGTTAGTCCCGGCCGGGCGAGGCGCTTCCCCTCGCCCCACCCGGCCGGCTCCACTCTATTCGAACGCGAATTCGTCGCGTTGTCCAGCCTGTCTACGATGTCCGTCCGAATGTACCGCGAGGGTCTGACATTTTCGTGGGCGCTCCGAGCGTCGCCCACCCTGCGAAATCGGCTGACTGCCGAGGGTTTGCGGCCGGCTGGGACACCGTCCCGCCGACGCGGGTGGCACCGGCTCAGACACCACGGTTGCCATGCGCCTGCTGTACCGCCGCCTCGGCGTGTCGGCCGGGCTGGAGGCATTGGGGGGCATGGCATGGCAACCGCGGCGCGCCGCGCAGCGGCGTACGCTCTGCACCGTTCTGCCGGGTTCGGTCCGTGGCTGCCGGTGTGCGTGACCGGGGGCTGTGGTGCCATCCGCACCTGGCTACCGCAGAAGCAGGACGAACTGTGACGTTCCGGGCAGGGTAATGTCCTTGTCCGCCCTGGCTCTGCGCGGCTGGAGTCCGGAGCCGCGATGGGCCGAGTCAGGAGCCGCGGGGCGGAGGCAGGAGCCGTTGGGGGGCGGAGCTGTCCGCGGCGGGGTTAGGAGGCGCGAGGGGCTGGGCGGGCGCTGACGGGGCAGGTCGCGGCTGATACGACGGGAGTTATATCCGTTATAACGGCGAGGTCAACGTTTGCTGGGAGAAATCTGTGATTCGGGCATAAAGCGAGTGCGAGGACGAACCACTTGACTGGGCCTGTATTTTTATCGCGTGCCATCGCCCCCCGCCACCGAGGATGAGGGCACGAGTCCGTCCGCTGAAGAATCGGTGACCGTCCCGCGGGAACCCGGCGCGAACCACCATAAGGGTGCGAGCGGCGAGACTGGACCGGCTGACGAGGGGAAAGCGGCCGAGGGGGCCACGGTCGACGGGGGTGGAGCCGCGGCGTCGGCGGCGGGCAAGGCCTCGCCCGCGGAACCCGACTCGGACGCGAAGACAACGGATAAGTCGCAGTCGGCTGAGTCAGGTGGCGACGGGCTCGGAACGGCGAAGGCTGGAACTGGCCAGCCCAGCGAGCCCGCGCAAGTTAAGCCCGGACAGGCGGGAACGGCGGCAACGGGACGGTCAGGCCAGGCGGGAACGGCCGGGCAGGGCGCGAGCGCGGCTGGGCCGGCCAGCAGCCCCACGCCGGGTAGCGGGCCCGGGAAAGCTACCGAAGCCGGGCCGGGTGGCGGGCCCGGGGCGGATGCGGGGCCGCTGCCGAAGCGGCCTGTTCCCGTGCGGGAGGGGCCCGAGCGGGAGGGGCCCGAGCGGCAAGGTCCCGCACGGCCCCAGTCCGCTCCCCCTCAATCGACCGGCCCGCAATCGACCGG
>Ga0126381_100007040_pt1 | contig 12480 bp, 10 predicted proteins | sample PanSoiMetPlot_28_FD_96465 | JGI IMG/M metagenome (GOLD analysis project Ga0126381, IMG submission 96465) | Tropical forest soil microbial communities from Panama - MetaG Plot_28 | ecosystem: Environmental > Terrestrial > Soil > Tropical forest > Bulk soil | place: Panama | collected 2016-02-17
AATCGCGTAGCCGTTGTCCTGGACACAGAAAATGATGGGAAGCTTACCGAGTGCGGCGGCGTTCATGGCCTCCCAGAACTCGCCCTCGCTTGTAGTGCCATCGCCCAGCGAAACATAGGTCACTTCGTCGTTCTGGAAGCTGACGTTCTTGAACTGGCGGTAATCGGTGACTCCGGGCGGAGGAGGCTCAGCCGCCTTGCGGTGGCGGCTAAAATACCGTCCGCCCTCAGCACAGCCGACGGCCTGCAGGATCTGCGATCCGGTTGGTGACGACTGGGTGACGATGTGCAGGCTGGGATAGCTCCAGTGCGAGGGCATCTGGCGGCCGCCAGAGCTGGGGTCGTTCGCGGCGCCCACGCCCTGCAGAAACATGTGATAGGGTTCCACACCCAGAGCCAGGCACAATGCGCGATCGCGGTAATAGGGATAGAACCAGTCGTATCCGGGCTTGAGGGTAAGGCCGGCAGCGACCCCGATCGCTTCGTGGCCGGCACCGGACATCTGGAAATAGATTTTTTGCTGGCGCTTGAGCAAGATCTCCCGGTCGTCGATGCGCCGGGCCGTATACATCAGGCGGTATGCCTGGATCAGCTGCTCGCGGGCGAGTCCGTTGTGAATCCTGGACTTCTTCGTGGTTCCATTTCCCAGGGTCAGTTTGGGGTCGGTTTTTGTGGTCGCCATCCGCGCTATTTCATTCCTACAGATTAGATTCCGGCCAGCGGTAACTCGATTCCCCCTAAGGGTTGGAACCTGTTGGATTGTATATGGTGAGGCTGGGTTGGAAAAGTCAGGAGTTTCGGGTACCGATTCGCGCATGGTTACGTTTCTGTCTTACTCGAGATGGAGCATTGCAATCAGCCGATTCGTGCTCCGGCGCCAAATTCGATTGGTCCAGCCATGCGACCAGGTCCACGCCTGTGGGCGGCCGCATGTCGGGGATCCGAGCTGACTCCATAGTCTGAAAACTTCGGGGCGAACCTTCCCTGCCGGATGGCTTCCGGCGCTGAGGCCAGAAAAAGAGGGACTGCCCTTCGCATTCCAAATGGCTTCGGCCATGATCGAGCGCCGAGCTGCCGGTGCCGAGAAACAAGACACTGAAATTCGCCGCCGTCTGTGCTCCTGAGAGTTCGAGCGCTTTAGTGCGAGCGCTCCGAGCCACCACACGCCTACGGGCTGCAAGCCGGCTTCCAAGCACGAATGAAGCCGCTAAAGAGCTTTCCATCGATCTCGGCTGGATCGAATTTCACGGAAATCTGCTGGCCGGAGAGGAATTGCTGAGCATCTTCGGCCCGGTAGGTGCGGGTGGGCTCGATCTCGATCTGCTCGAATCCAGCAGCTGCGAGCTTCTGGGGATGTTCATTTTCGTCGAGAGCGCCGGCCATGCATCCCACCCAAGCTAAAACGCTTTGGCGAATCTGGGGCGGAATCTCGCCGCGCGTTACCACGTCGGAAACCGCCAAACGTCCTCCCAGCTTGAGAACGCGGAAGGCTTCGCGAAACACCTTCGCCTTGTCGGCGGACAGATTGATCACGCAGTTCGAGATGATGACGTCTAGCGAATTATCGGGGAGAGGAACGTTTTCGATCTCACCTTTGAGAAATTCCACATTCTCAACTCCTGCCTTTCGCTTGTTCCGGTTGGCCAGGGCGAGCATCTCGTCGGTCATATCGAGGCCATACGCTTTGCCGGCGGGGCCCACGCGGCGGGCGGCAAGCAGAACGTCGATGCCGCCGCCGGAACCTAAATCGAGTACGGTTTCTCCCGATTTCAGTTGGGCCAGCGCCGTGGGATTGCCACATCCTAAAGAGGCCAGCACGGCTTCCTGGGGCAGTTGCCCGATCTACGCTGCGTCATAGAGATTGCTGGTGATCGGATCGGAGCAGCCCGTCGAAGGCGTCGCCCCGCAGCAAGAACTGCCGACGGCGTTCAAGCGCAGAGCGGCCTCCCGGTATTTCTGCTTTACCGCTTGCTTGACGTTTGGCCCAGTAGTGCTCATCGATGACTCCTATCTGCAGATTGCACGATGTCCTGCGGTTTGAGGGCTTTGTTTCGCGTGCAGCACTCGCCGTAGAGGAACTGCAGCAATTCCTTGAGCACCTCGATATTTGCGGTGTAGCGAAGGAATGTGCCTTCGCGCTTCACGACGACAAGATCTTCGGTCCGGAGTTTGTCGAGGTGGTGAGAGAGGGTGGAGTTGGGGATTTCGAGTTCGTCCTGAATTGCGCCGACGACAAGCCCTTGGGGGTGAGCCGACAGGAGCAGCTGCAGGATACGCAGCCGGGGTTCGGTGCCCATCGCCGAGAACCTGTCGGCGTAGCTGGCAACTCGCTCCGCAGGTTTCGAAGCGACCGGGACCCGGGTTGAGGGAATCGACATATTTCGATATTACTGGAAATATGATTGACGCCAACCGTGAAGCCAATTCTCTACGGTGAGGGAAACGGGATGAGCTCAAGGGGTGTTAACGCCATAAGATCTTCGACCCGACCGGATCGTCAGCGGTTCGCTTTTGCGTTTGTGGCGGGTGTTGCTCGTGGGTGGCGAGCGGAATGATGCCTTGAGCATCCGCCATGCTGATGGCTTCGAGACCTGCGCATGGGATTCCGGTTGTGTCCTGCGGCCTGTTTTGGACCCTGATGCTGGTCCGCGGCATTCGTGTAAGAACTTTCAGGTGAGCCTGAGAGCCTCTATCGTTTATCCTGAAGTTTGATGATTCGTATTCGCCGGGCGTTTGATCCGCACTCTATCAAACTGGTCATCTTTGATCTTGACGGCACGCTGATCGACTCGCGTCTCGACCTGGTGCATTCCGTCAATGCTGCTCTGCGCCACATCCATCGTCCAGAGCTGCCCGACGATGTAATCGCCAGCTATGTTGGCGATGGAGCACCGGTGCTGATTCAGCGCGCTTTGGGGTCCGAAGCGGTCGATCCATCGCTGATCCGCAAAGGGCTGGAGTTCTTTCTTTCCTACTACCGCGAGCACAAACTGGACCATACCATGGTTTATCCGGGAGTTGCAGACGCGCTGGGCTCGATTCAAAGTTCGGGCAACGGGGTAGCACGCAAGCTGGCCGTGCTTTCCAATAAGCCGGTGAATCCGTCGCGGGCGATTGTGGAGTCGCTCGGACTGGGAAGTTACTTTACCCAGGTCTACGGAGGCAATAGCTTCTCGACCAAGAAGCCCGACCCCGAAGGAGCTTTGAAGCTGGTGAGCGAAGCGGGCGTACGGCCCGAGCAAACAGCTATCGTCGGCGATTCGCACGTCGATATCCGGACTGGCCAGAATGCGGGGCTGTGGACGGTGGCGGTGAAGTACGGATTCGCGCCGCACACGCTCGAAGTAGAGGCTCCGGATATTGAGGTGGACACGCCCCAGGAATTGAGTAAAGTCTTTCAGTCCCGGACCTAGACTGAACCCAGAAATGAACCCCGACCACTTCGGTTTCACCAACAAAGAAGTGCGCAAGTTGCGCAGCCTGAAAAATCCCTACGGCATTCAGCGATTCCTCGACGACATGCCGTATCACCTGGAAGACACGGCGTGGTCTCCGCGCAAAGTCCTGGGCGAAGGATCCGCGCACTGCCTGGAGGGAGCGATCTTCGGCGCAGCGGCATTGCGTATGGTTGGATACCCTCCGCTGCTCATGGATTTCGAAGCGGACCAGGATACCGACCATGTGCTCGCCATCTACCGGCAAGATGGCTGCTGGGGCGCAGTGGCAAAGTCGAATTACACGGGATGCCGGTGGCGCGAACCGGTCTACCGCACCCTGCGGGAACTCGCGCTCAGTTACTTCAATATTTATTTCAACCTGCGCCGCGAGCGGACTTTGCGCCGCTATTCCCTTCCGGTAAACCTGCGGCGCTTTGACGCGCAGCAGTGGATGACCACCGACCAACCGGTATGGTTCATCGTCTATCATCTTTTCGAGATAAAGCACTATCCTTTGCTGACCAAAGCGCAGGAGAAACGCCTGCATCGGGTCGATGAAAGACTGTTTCAGGGCGAGTGCCTGGGAAAGGCCTACAAAGACTCGCGCCCCTGAGTAATGGAAGCCCGCCGTCATCCTCGATACAAGATCGAAGTAGAGATCCGCGGGCTCGGGCGCAAATTCCTGCGTCGTATGCGGACATGCTATCGAGGGCAGCGAATCCGGATTTCCGCCTTGCCGGCGAAGAAGTGCCGGGACGGCGAAACCGTGATCAATGCCCTCGCCCGCCTGTGGAACGCCATCGGCTACAGTTCTCAGCCTGTGGACGCCATTTCGCAGGCCTGAGATCAATCCAGCGGCTGTGCCGGCAGCTCGCCGCGCGCAATCCAGCGCGGGCCCTAGGGAACCTCAGGCAGCTCCGGCCATTCTCAGGGTTCTTGCTTCCAAGGGCTCTGTTTTTTTGTTGTAAGAAAGAGCCGCTGTCGATCGTCGTACTGATAGAGGGTTAAGATGCAGTGTATGAGGTACAGTTCCCTGATCTTCGCTGTTTCCCTGTTGGTAGGTTTCACCGCTCGCGCTCAGCAGGATGCTGGTTCTACGCCCGCTGCGAATACCGGGTCGGTCCAATCAGACGCGGCATCGATTCGCGAGACGACGCCGGCTTCGGAGCGGCCTGACCTCACTCCGGACGCCCAGGGAAAACTTTCCGAGGAGCAGATGCAAAAGCTGCTGCGGGTGGTCGCCGATAAGGATCTCGAAAACGACAAACGGCAACGTGACTACACCTACATCGAGCGTCAGGTGCAAAACAATCTTGATGGCAAGGGAAATAAGAAGTCCACCGAGATCAAGACCTTTGAGATTCTGGAGATCTACGGCGAGCAAGTAGAGCGGCTGATCGCAAAGGACGACAAACCGCTCGACGCCAAAGACGCCGCCAAGCAAGAAGAGAAAATCCAGAAGATTATTGACAAACGAAAGAACGAATCCGAGGATACCCGCAAGAAGCGCGAAGAAAAAGAAGCGAAGGAGCGTGAGGACGGCAGGAAGTTCGTCCTCGAAGTTGCCGATGCCTACAACTTCAAGCTGCTGGGCACTGAATTGGTTGGTGGACGCGAGGCATGGGTGATCGAGGCTGAGCCGCGCCCTGGATTTGAGCCCCACATGAAGGACGCGAAGTACCTCTCGAAATTTCACGGGCGGGTCTGGATCGACAAAGATGACTTGCAGCTGGCCAAGATGGATATCGAGACTCTCGACACAATCTCACTGGGATTGGTAGTGGCGCGGCTGCATAAAGGGACTCGCATCACCATGGAGCAAACCAGGGTCAATGATGAAGTCTGGCTTCCGAAGCAAGTCAGGTTCAAACTCAGCGCTCGGGTTGCGCTGCTGAAGGGCTACAACCTCGACGGGGAACAGACCTATCGCGACTACAAGAAGTTTCGCACGTCATCGAAAATCGTGAGCATCGGAGAAGTCCAGAACCCAAAATAGTGCGATGATCTAGTGGGCTGAGTTTCTGCCCTGGAAACGATAACCCGTCCCAGTCGACGAACTGATCCGCGGATACCGGCTCCGCGGAAGGCAATGAATGATCAGCTTCTTCTCCGCCGGGATCTCTCTCAGGCTTTATAATGCGGGGTCCCGGTGCGCGCGCTTCGCGGGAACTCGCTCGACCTCGCGCTGAGACAATGCGGTCAAGTTCTCCCGAGGCCATCGATGATTTCCCTTACGCGTCGTGATCTGCTTCGGTCTGGCCTGGCTGTTTCGGCTTCGACCCTGCTCCCTGGATCGGTAAAACGTGCACAAGCCCTTGTGGCGCGCTATTCCGCCCCCGAACCGGAAGGTGCGCTGGCGCCCCGCGAGCGGCTCTTATTCGACTTCGGGTGGAAATTCTTCCTGGGACACGGCTCCGATCCCGCTAAGGATCTCGGTTTGGGAATGGGCCAGGGAGACTTCGCCAAGAGCGGCGAGTTCCGGTTTTCCACCCAGAAGTTCGACGACTCCAAGTGGCGCGATCTGAATCTGCCGCACGACTGGGCGGTCGAGTTGCCCTTTGTCCGCGACGAGGAACAGCAGTCGCACGGATACAAGCCGCTGGGCAGGCGTTATCCGGAGACCAGCATCGGCTGGTACCGGCGCACCTTCGAGATTGCGAAGCAAGACTCGGGGCGGAGGATCGTCGTCGAATTTGATGGCGCTTTCCGCAGCGCGCTGGTCTTTCTGAACGGATATTTCCTCGGGCGCAACGACAACGGGTATGCCCCATTTCGCTTCGATGTGAGTGATTTCCTTCGCTACGGGGAGAGGAATTATCTGGTCGTGCGCATGGACGCCAGCTTCGGCGATGGCTGGTTCTACGAAGGCGCCGGCATCTACCGCCATGTGTGGCTGACCAAGACGGACAGGCTGCATCTGGGCCACTCAGAGAGCTACATCCGTTCTGCAATGAAGGGCAACGCCACAGTTCTGAGCCTGGGTACCGTGGTTGCCAACGAAGGCTCGGAGGCGGAAAACTGCCGCGTGCGCTGGCAGATCCAGGATGCCAAGGGGAAGGTCGTCGCGACGGCCGACGCCGCGCCGCAGGCTCTGGCTCCCGACCGTTCGGCCACATTCACGGCCACCACGAACTTGGCAAATCCGGCGCTATGGTCGCCCGAGGCCCCGAACCTCTATTCGGCTGTGGTCACGGTCGAATCCGCGGGCACGCCGCGCGATGCTGAGCGCATCAACTTCGGCGTGCGCGATCTGAGGTGGGACTCGGACAAGGGATTTTTCCTCAACGGCAAGTCGGTCAAGATCAAAGGCACCTGCAACCATCAGGATCACGCCGGAGTCGGGGCTGCCGTTCCCGACCGGTTGCAGGCGTTTCGTCTGGGCGTGCTGAAGGACATGGGCGGCAATGCCGTTCGCACGTCCCACAACATGCCTACCCCGGAGTGGGTCGAAGCCTGTGACCGCATGGGCATGATGATGATGTGCGAAACCCGCCTGATGAGTTCCAACCCGGAAGGCATGGCGCAGCTGGAAACGATGGTCAAGCGCTACCGCAATTCGCCGTCGATCATCCTGTGGTCGATGGGCAACGAAGAGTGGACGATGATGCCACAGCCCCAAGGCGTCCGGGTGATCGACGACATGATCCAGCGCACCCACGAACTCGATCCGACTCGCTTGTGCACTGCGGCAGTGAATGCCGACTTCGAAACGCACTTTCCCGAGCGGCTCGACGTCATGGGCTTCAATTACAACCTGAAAGTGCATGATCAGTATCACCAGGATCACCCGCAGCAACCCAGCGTAGGTTCGGAGACGGCCAGCACGGTCTCAACCCGCGGTGTTTATACGACTGACAAACTGCGGAATTGGGTGAGTGCTTACGATCTGAACCACACGGCGTGGTCGCAACTAGCCGAGGAGTGGTGGAAGTTCTACGCCGCGCGCGAATGGCTGTCCGGCGGCTTTGCCTGGACTGGCTTCGACTATCGTGGCGAACCCACGCCCTACGGCTGGCCGTCGATCAACTCGCAGTTTGGCATCGTCGATATGTGCGGCTTCCCCAAGGACAACTTCTATTACTACAAGGCATGGTGGGGATCGGAACCGGTGCTTCACCTGTTTCCCCACTGGAACTGGGAGCAGCGGGAGGGCGAATCGATTGCCGTGTGGGTACACTCGAATCTGGATTCGGTTGAACTGTTCCTCAACGGCAACAGCCTGGGGGCAAAGAAAGTGGAGCCGCCGACGCATCTGGAATGGAGCGTCAAGTACGAACCCGGGGTGCTGGAAGCCCGCGGCACGAAAGACGGCAAGGTGGTGCTCAGCGAAAAGCGCGAGACCACCGGCGCGCCGGAATCCATCCGCCTGACGCCGGACCGTACCGAAATCGCCGCCGATGGCGAGGACGTCTCGGTGCTGCGGGTGGAAGCGCTCGACCAGGAAGGCCGGCCGGTTCCCACGGCGGATGTTCCGATTCTGTTCAAGGTCACTTGGGAAGGCGCGCTGATCGGTGTGGGAAACGGTGATCCGAATTGCCCGGAATCCGACAAAGAACCAAAACGCAGTTTGTTCAACGGACTCGCGCAGGTGATTGTCAAATCCACGCGCACGCCAGGGACGATTACGATTGAGGCGCACACCGGAGAGTGGCCTCCGCCGAAATTAAAGCCGACCCAGGTGACGATCACGACCACGAGAGTGGATCTGCGACCGAGCGTAGCCTAGCAGGCGTCGTGCATCAGGCTTTTCGCGGCCGGGTGGCAGCTGCGGTTCCCAGGGAACCCTTGCCCGATGTAAGTTCTCAGTCGACAAGTGAGAACCCTATTTTGGTTCGCAGTCCGAGGTCCGGGCTCCGAAGTCTGACGCCTTATTCGAGGTTCCGTTCATGCCCAAATCACGCCGAGAATTCTTGACTCTGACTACGATGGGGACGTTAGGCGCTGCCGCGCTCTTCCGGCTTCATGCCCAAAATCTGTCCACTCTGCCCCCGGGGGCGCCGCCGGCCTTCGGCGCTGGACCTGCATTCGGCCCCGAGGTGTCGCCGAACACCTTCACCGAAGCTGAGAAGTTGGTGCAGTTTCCCCTGACCCCCTCGGAACGCGCCATGGCGGCGGGCACTTGGCGTCGAACCTTGGCGTCGGTCTATGAGCGACGATCCGGGCCGCAAAAACTCGCTCTGGAATCCACATTGCCACCCGCCACGCGATGGGACCCGCGGTTGCCGGGCATTAGGGCTGGCGCCGAGCCGGATCGGTTCATCCGGAGCCAATCGGATGCGGCTTCCCTGCCCTCGAACGACGAAGACATCGCCTTCGCACCCCTGACGAAGCTCTCCCGCTGGATCGAAAACCGCCAGCTGCGGTCCGAGCGCCTGACTAGGATTTACCTGGAGCGGCTCGAGCGCTTCAATCCGCAGCTACGCTGTGCCATCACGATCACTCGCGAACTGGCGTTGCAGCAGGCAAAGCAGGCCGATGAAGAAATCGCGCGCGGCCACTATCGCGGCCCGCTGCACGGCATCCCTTGGGGCGGAAAAGATCTGCTGGACACGGCGGGCATCCCCACCACCTACGGAGCAGAACCGTACCGCAATCGCATCCCGGCGGAAGATGCGGTGGTCGTCAAGCGGCTTCACCAAGCCGGCGCGGTACTGCTAGCCAAGCTCAGCCTCGGCGCGCTCGCACTCAACGACATCTGGTTCGGGGGACAGACGATGAACCCGTGGTTGCCGGAGGAAGGTTCCTCCGGTTCGAGCGCGGGTCCGGGAGCTGCGACTGCGGCGGGACTGGTTGGATTTTCCATCGGGAGCGAGACCGGAGGCAGCATTGTGAGTCCATCGATGCGCTGCGGAGTCACCGGGCTGCGTCCCACATACGGCCGAGTTCCGCGCACCGGAGCCATGACGCTGTGCTGGTCGCTCGACAAGCTCGGCCCCATGACTCGCGGCGTGGAAGATGCGCTGCTCGTGTTGCGCGCAATCAGCGGGCCGGATGCAGGCGACACCGCCAGCCTGCCAACCCATCTCAACTTCGATGCCGGCGCAGGCGTGAAGGGACTACGGCTGGGCTACTTCCCCGCCTGGATGAAGGAACGGCCGGCAACCGAAGTCGATCGCGCCGCGCTCGAAACCGCAAAGAAGGTCGGATTCGAGCTGGTCGAAGTTTCGATCCCGGACTGGCCTTACGATTCCCTGAACCTGATCTTGTTCGCCGAAGCTGCTGCGGCTTTCGAGGAACTCACGCTGTCCGGCGGCCTGCGCGAACTCAAGATGCAAGTGCCGGATGCCTGGCCCAATCTGTTCCGCCAGGCAAGATTTCTCTCGGCAGTGGATTTTGTTCAGACCGACCGTATGCGGCGCAAAGTCGCCGAAGAGATGGCGCGTCTGTTCGCGCGCGTCGATCTGCTGCTGGTACCTTCGCTCCGCGATGAGATGCTGGTCATCAGCAATAACACGGGGCACCCGTCGCTCACGTTACGCTCGGGATTCGTCGAAGTCCGGCAGGCGCGCAGCGACTGGGCTCCCGATCCTGACCATCCATTACCCACCTTTGCCACCCCTCGCCGCGTTCCGCACGGAGTCACGCTGATCGGACGTCTTTTTGACGAAGGGACTCTGGGCAGTGCCGGAATCGCACTTGAGCGAGCGTTCGGAGTCGCCAGCGATCGGCCGGCCGGCTTTTAACATCAGCGCAAGACTCCGCGTCCATAACGTTGTTCACGCCGAGGAACGCGGCGGTTATAATTCCCAGTGCCCGGCTTCCGCCTTCCGGCACTCTCCCATGATTCCGCGCTATGTTGTACTCGCCCTGCTTCTGACCACGATCCTGCCGGCCTTCGCCCGTGACAAGCAGGAGAACTGGATTCAGGTCACCAGCCCGCATTTCGTGGTAGCGACGGACGGGAACGACAAGCAAGCCCGTGAGGTGGCGGATCAGTTCGAGCGCATGCGCTCGGTCTTCCATGCCTACCTGCCAAAATTGAAGATGGACTCGGGAGGGCGGATCATCGTGATCGCCGTCAAGGGAGAAAAAGACTTCCGCACCCTCGAACCGAAAGACTACCTCTCGAGAGGATCACTCAAGCTGGGCGGCTTGTTCCTGCAAACCGCCGACAAGAACTATATCCTCATGCGGCTGGATGCCGAGGGCGACCATCCTTACGCGGTCATCTATCACGAATACACACACTTCCTGTTTAGCAAGGGCAGCGCGTCGATGCCCCTATGGCTGAATGAAGGCCTGGCAGAGTTTTATCAGAACACGGAGATTCGCGAACAGGAGGCCTTGCTGGGCGAACCCAGTGCAGACGATTTGCTGTGGCTACGTCAAAACCGCCTGCTCCCCCTGGAGACGCTTTTGGCCGTGGACGAAAAATCGCCGTATTACCACGAAGAGAAAAAGGGATCCATCTTCTACGCCGAGTCGTGGGCGTTAACGCACTTCATCGCTATAACCGATTTTTCCCAAAAGGCACACCGGCTCGACGATTATTTGGCCCTGCTCGCTCACAATGTCGATCCCGTCACAGCGGCCGAAAGTATCTTCGGGGATTTGAAGCAGCTGCAATCACAACTGGAACATTACATTCGACAAACCAGTTTTCTTCAGCTCAAGATGAAGACCACTACCGAGATGGACGATTCTGCGTTCAAGTCGCAGGTTCTTGCGCCTGTCGGCTCAGAAGCTTTGCGGGCAGATTTCCTGGCCTATGAAGGCCGCATTACGGATTCCCAGGCTCTTCTGGATCACGTCCTACGGGAGGATTCAAAGAACGTGCCGGCGCTTGAGACCCAAGGCTATGTTGCGTTCCGCCAGGGCCATCTCGATGAAGCGAAGAAATGGTATGGAGAAGCCGTTCAACTGGATTCCCAAAACTATCTGGCGCACTACTACTTTGCCGTGATGTCGATCAATAGCGGCCAAGGTCCATCGCAACCGGATCAGGTCGAGAGCAGCTTGCGCACCGCCATTAAGCTGAATCCCAGCTTCGCACCGGCCTATGACATGCTGGCGGTTTTTCTTGGTACGCAGCACAAGAGTCTTGACGAAGCACGCATGATGGCACTGGGCGCAATTTCGCTCGATCCCGGAAACATTCGCTATCGCATCACCGTCGCCAACGTCCTGCTGGCGATGGAAAAGATCCAGGATGCGGTTCAGGTTCTGCGCGTCGCGGCAAACCTGGCCAAGACTCAAGAGGAAACCCAAATGGCGGTCGACGCGCTGACTCGCGCGCAGGACTATGCCGATGCGCATGCCAAACTTGCCGAAAGCCAAAGGCAATACGCTTCCGGGCAGGACGAGAACGCCAGCGTAACCGTAAGCGAGAAGACGTACGGTCCGATTCCGCCACTCAAACGCCGCCCTGAATTCGTGCCCAAGGGCCCGCACCGGTTCGCCGTCGGAGTTCTGAAAAGCGTGACCTGCGGAAACCCAAGCCTGGATCTGACAGTTTCCAGCAAGGGAAAGGATCTCCCCTTGCACGTCGACGACTATTACAAAATCTCGTTCTCCGCTTTAGGATTCGAACCCTCGAAAGAACTGAACCCTTGCACCGATCTTGAAAACAGACCTGCAAAGGTGGAATATGTTGAGTCCGCCAATCCCTCTGTCGCAGCGCAAATCATCGCGGTCGAACTTCACAAGTAGTAGGCTAACCGCGAAAAGCGACCTCGGTCGCAGACGTTATAATAAAAAGATTCACTGCCGACCCAATTCGCTCCGGTCGGATCGCGCCCGGAATGCAGAGGCAGGCCGCGTTTCGAACAAGAACTGGCACATCTAGGACGAAAAATGTCCTAAATAGCAGCTAAGGTGGTGTGGCTAGCAGCTCAGGGCTTTTTCATGGATTTCAAACTCGTCTCCAGTTACAAGCCGCAAGGCGATCAGGCCGCCGCCATCCAGGCGCTCACCCGCGGAGTCTTCGACCGCGAACAGCACCAGGTTCTGCTCGGAGTCACCGGTTCGGGCAAGACGTTCACCATGGCCAAGGTGATTGAAGCCGGCAACCGTCCGACCCTGGTGATGGCCCACAACAAGACTCT
>Ga0126381_100007041_pt1 | contig 12479 bp, 11 predicted proteins | sample PanSoiMetPlot_28_FD_96465 | JGI IMG/M metagenome (GOLD analysis project Ga0126381, IMG submission 96465) | Tropical forest soil microbial communities from Panama - MetaG Plot_28 | ecosystem: Environmental > Terrestrial > Soil > Tropical forest > Bulk soil | place: Panama | collected 2016-02-17
ATTGGCAACGAGTGGGCAGATTGGACTCGAAGTCCAGCCTCGCTCGGAGGAAAGAACACGCAACGCGTGCATGTGCGTATCGAGCGGGGAATCGACGAGCACTGCGCCCGGGCGCGACAGGCCGGTGCGAAAATCGTAATGCAGCCCGCCGACCAGTTTTACGGCGCTCGCACCTACACCGCTGCCGATCTGGAAGGTCACTACTGGACCTTCTCACAGCCGGTGCGGAACGTCCCGAAGGAGGAGATGGAAAGGATCAGCGGATTCAAGTTCAACAAGCTAACGTGAGCGCGTCCAACCTCGATCGGACGCTTGCCGCCCTTGCCGATCCATATCGCAGGCGCGTGATCGACCTGCTACGTGAGCGACCGCATCGAGCGGGAGAGCTAGGGCAGGCAATTCGTCTTTCCTTTCCGGCCATGAGCCGCCATCTGCGGACACTCCGCACGAGCGGTCTCGTCGAAGAAGATCGCGACGAGTTCGATTCCCGCGTCCGCATCTACCGTTTAAGGCCGGAGCCGATTACGGCGCTCAAAAGCTGGCTCGCAGAGACGGACGCCCTGTGGGCCCGACAGCTCGCCGCGCTCAAGGCGCACCTGCAGAAGACACGAAGGTGACTTCGAAGGTTTTCATCGCCCTGCGCGTGCCCGCCGATCCGACGCGAGCATTCGAGGCATTCACGCGCGAGATTTCATCCTGGTGGCGGCCGGACGATCTCTTTCAAATCACCCCGCAGGGGGACGGAGAGCTCGCCTTCGAGCCCGGCGCAGGGGGCCGCCTGGTAACGCATCTCAACAACGGCGAAACCTTCGAGATCGGGCGCGTCTCGGTGTGGGAACCAGGCAAGCGCCTTGTCTTCGGCTGGCGGCAGGCGAGCTTCTCGCCCGAGCATTCGACGGAGGTCGAAGTGCGCTTCGAACCAGTGGGTAACGGTACACGGGTCTCGATCGAGCACAGAGGATGGGACGCGATTCCAGAACGGCATGTTGCACGACACGGTTTCCCCGAGCACGTGACGTTGCAACGGGTAGCCGATTGGTGGCGTTCCTCGCTCTCCGCGCTGCGTTTCGACATGAAGCATCGAGAAAGTCTATGAGCCAAGCAAGTTCTTGCTCGTTGCTAGACGCAGGGGAAGAGGCTCCTCATGGAAGCCGCGATTGTGCTTGAAGTCCTCGATGCTCTCCGAACGGCTGGTGTGGAAGCGTGGGTCGATGGAGGCTGGGGCGTCGACGCGTTGCTTTGTCGTGAAACGCGGCCCCACGAGGACCTCGACCTGGTGGTAGCCCTGGACCGCGTCGAACATATCCAGGAAGTGCTTGGACGGCGAGGCTTCACCCTGGGAGAGGATCAGCTACCCGTCCGCTTCGTTCTCTCTCATCCTGAGCTCGGCCACGTAGACTTCCACACCGTCACCTTTGATCCGGAAGGGGGGGGCCTGCAGCCTCAGCCGAGCGGAAGGACCTTCCGGTATCCACCGGAAGGATTTGTGTCGGGCTGCATCGCTGGCCAGTCGGTAGGCTGCATATCCGCTGAGGTCCAACTTCTCTGTCACCTCGGATACGAGCCGAAGGCCAAGGATGTTCATGATGTTCTCGCGCTGCATCACGCCTTCGGGGTAGAAGTTCCGCATCCGTACCGCGGTTTCCTGAAAGGCTGAATGGTCTTCCACCGGACTCAATGGGGCGCGCCCCAGCGGTCCCTGCGCCCCGCGAAATCAGCGCTCGGTCTCGGAAGTCGGCGAGGTCGCGGTCCATTTCCCACGTGCAGGGCTCAACGTGGCGGGTGCGTAGGTCCTCGCGCTTGCGAGACAGAACCCAGCTGATTGCAAAATATGCGATATGGGTTTACACTCTTTGCAGCGCAGTGCTGCAGAGTGCCGCGACCGCTGCAGGAGGAGACGACAATGCGTACTTCCTTCCAGAACATCATTTCGGCTTCGCCTGCCACCTGCCACGCGGGCGCAAGTCGTTGCTGCCTCTTGGCTCGGAAGGAGACCGCGCTTTGAGAAGAAGCAGGTCTTAGGTTTTCAACCCTCCCGAGCCCGGCTCCGGAGGGTTTTTTGTTTCCACTCACTCCTGGTCGGGCCTGGGAGCCCGCGCACGTAGGTTGCTTCCTGCGCGCGGAGCAGAACGACAGGTTCGTACGATATCCTTCGACGATGACAATCGGATCGCAGCCGGCGATGCCAGGGCGTGGCTCGCCGAATCCGGCGCGCTGTTCAAGCTGGCGGTACCGCTGGCTCTGACGCATCTCGCCCAGATGGCGATCGGCCTGACCGACACCGTCATGCTCGGCCGCTACGACAAGACGGCCCTCGCCGCGTCGGTCCTAGGCAACACCGTCTATCTCTTTTGCTGGTTCATCGGACTGGGGCCAGCATCGGCCATCTCACCGATGATCGCCCACGTCCTGGGCGCAAGACCGGACGACCGCACCGAAACGGCAGCGATCGTTCGCATGGGCCTCTGGTCTGCGATGCTGATGTCCATCCCGCTGGTCTGCGTACTTCTGTTCACGGATCAAATCCTGTTGTTCCTCGGACAGAAGCCCAATCTCGCGCAAGCCGCCAGCCGGTTCGCCATTCCCCTTGCGTTCGGACTCCCCTTCGCGCTCGCGTTCCAAGTTCTCCGAAATTTTGCTGTCGCGCTCAGCCGGCCACAGCCAGCCTTCTATGTGATGGCATTGACGGTCCTGTCCAATCTGGCCGGCGACTATGCGCTGATCTACGGCCATTTCGGCCTGCCTCGTCTGGGACTCCTGGGTTCCGGAATCGCGAGCGCCTGCTCGCTCGTCCTGAGCTTTTTGGCCATGACCGCCGCGATTGCACTTACACCCAGGCTCCGCGGCCATCTGCTGGCCCGTCACTTGTGCGAGCCGCACGGCGGCAAGCTCGCCGAGATCTTCCGACTGGGCTTGCCGATGAGCGCGATGCAGATCCTGGAATCCGGCTTCTACCTCGCTATGCACCTCGTGGTCGGCGTGTTTGGCGCAGTCACTGTGGCCGCACACGCCATCGCGTGGAGCGTCCAAAATCAGACCAGCATGATTCCCACCGGGATCGGCGTGGCAGCGTCGGTTCGCGCGGGGCTCGCAGCCGGAGCGCAAGACAGGGCGTGGATCTCGCGGGCAGGGTATTCCGCCATTGCCGCGACGATTGCGTGCATGACGATGTGCGGAATCGCGATGGCTATCTTCGCACGCCAGATTGCGGGACTTTATCTCTCCGACGGCCCCGGCAATCCAGCGGTGATCAACACTGCGATCCCGCTCATCTGGGTGGCGGCGGCCTACCAAATCGCCGATGGAGTCCAGGCCACGGCCCTCTTCACGTTGCGCGGGCTCAAGGATGTGCGAGTGCCGACATGGATCGTAGCGGCGAGCTTTTGGATCGTCGGCTCGATCGGCTGCATCGGCTTGTCATTCGGTCTCGACATGAAGGCCCTGGGTGTCTGGATCGGACTTGCTGTCGCACTGTGCATGCTTGCTGTGTTGCTCTGCGTCCGGCTGCATCGTGTGATGCGATCGACCGTGACCGCTTCGGTGCCGCCAGAACGCGACTAAACCGGCGATTGGCTGCAATCGCGCGCGAGAGATCTCAAGGGGTAATGTTCCTGGGCACCTGAACTTTCACAATCCATCGGCGCGCGAGGTCAGCGCGTCCGAAAGGCCGGGGAGAGATGGCTATGGCAGGACGGTAGGGTCTATCGTCTGGGCCAACTTGTAGCACCTGTCGAAATCACTGCTGCCTGCCGATTTCCGGGAACGACTCAGGTTCCGCGCACCTTCAACCCAGCAGCGCGGTAGATCGCATCGATCACGCGCATGTTGGCAACCGCATCGCCCGGGCCGGTCGGCACTGGCGTTCCCTTGCGCACGCGGTCAACGAATGCGCGCAACTGACAGCTGTAGGTCGTCTCGCCCGCGACGCGCTCGCGGCGGGTACCGTCACGCGTCCGCACTGTCAAGCGGTTGTAGAAGTGCGGAGCGATCGGGTTGAAGACACGGACCTCGCCGCTCTCGCCCTCGATGCGCAGAGACATCTTCAGCACGGTGCGCGACCACATCGACGCGAGAATCGCGCCGCTGCGGCCGTCGGGGAAGCGTAGTCGCGCCTCCATGCGCCGATCGACCTGCTCAGACCACAACAAGGCTTTGGCGCTCACCACCTCCGGCTCCGCTTCCGCCATGTGGCGCACCATTGAGACTGGGTAGCAGCCGGCATCCATCAGTGCGCCGCCCGCGAGTTCCCACTTCCAGCGGATGTCGTTGCGCATCAGGCCGATTGGGAACGCGAGCGCCGCCTCGTAATGGCGCGGGGCGCCGATCGCGCCGCTCGCGAGTATCTGCTTCACCCGCGCTGCGAGCGGGTGGTAGCGCCAGTGGAATGCCTCGACGAGGACGCGACCGGTCTCGCGGGCCACATCCGCCATTTGCTGCGCCTCGGCGGCGTTCGCCGCGATCGGCTTCTCGCAGAGCACGTCCTTGCCGGCACGCAGCGCGCGGATCGTCCACTCGGCGTGCAATCCGTTCGGCAGAGGGTTGTAGATTGCGTCGAGTTCAGGATCGGCGAGTAGCGCGTCGTACGATTCGTGTACGCGCGGAATGGCGTGCTTCTGCGCGAAAGCACGCGCCCTCGCCGGATCACGCGCCGCGATCGCGGCAACCTGCGCCTCAGCGAGGCGTCGCGCGGGCTGGATCAGAGCCATCGGTGCGATCCGCGCCGCACCGAGAATTCCGAAGCGGAGAGGAGTGGCCATGACCCCCATCATAGTGCATTGGAATTTCAAGCGGGTACTCTGCGTCCGGGAACGGATGTTCGTCAACTCCCGTGCGGAGCTCTCGTCCCGCGGCGCGCTCGAGGGCGAGCGCAAGCAGGTAACGGTCCGCTTCGCCGATGTGAAGGGCTCAATGGGGCTGTCCGAATTGCTCGACCCCGAGCAGTGGCACCGCGTCCTCGAGCGCTTCTTCGGGATCCTCTCCGAAGGGCCCGAATAGGCGCGATCGTTCTCGGGTTGCAGCGGGGCGAAAGAGTGCGCCTCCACGGCCGGTCAAGTTGACGCTAGGGTAAGCGTCATCGATAAGGTCGTGGGCCACCGTCCTCGCAGTAGATGCAATCCAAGAGAGTCATCCATTCCTCGTCGCACAAGGGATTGGCCGGAAGACGAAAGTCGACGTTCCGTTGGCGCAGATCTGCGCCCAGGAGATCCATCACGTGATCCACGTTCAGTGACTCGAGCTGCGACTCGGTTTCGAGGTTCGCCTTCCAGACCAGCGAGAGGCGGATTGCGTTGGAAGGATACACTGCGCGGGTCTCACCCTTCTCGACAATCGCCCAAGCGTCGTGATGAATCGGGCGGATTTCGGCGGCTGAGGTCATGCGAGGGAGTTTCGCGTCCGCGTCACCGACTCGACCAATGCGATGATACATTCGATCGTTGTCTGCCATGATCGCGACGTTCGAAAATGGAGGCCCCTCGGTGAGCATGGGACCGTGGAGCCCTTCGGGCCAGTATTCGAACTCGCCACCCGGTCCATCATAGAACCAGCACACCGCTCCCGCCTGGATGATTCGCCACGGCTCGAAAAGACCGGACGCTCCCATGGCCTTTAGAAAGCGAAGCGGGTATTGATCGCGCGTCGCACCATGAAACGTGGGGATGTCTACGTGCGGCGGAGCGGCAGGCATGGGTGCATTGACGTTCACCACAATGAAGGTGGGACGAAGCCTCGAGGTGCCAAAGAAGGCGCGCGCTGCATCGAGGAAGCGTTCGTTGTACAGAATCTTTTCGGCGCCGGGTACGAGTGGTTTACCGTTGGCGGCCCAGTTACCTCGAAACCAGGGGTGAGCCGTGGGCTCGGCGCTTTCGCCTGAAGGCTGATCGGCGTCGTAGGATCGATCAAGCTGATAGGCGGCGATCGCGGTGTACGGTGCATGTTGTGCGAAGAGAGCGCGGACCTGCTCGGGCTCCTCGAATGCCGGCTCGATGCGAATCGGTTTACAAGAATCGCTCATGGGCACCATCCAGGTCGTGGCTTAGGTGCGCTCCCTGCGCGGGCCAACCTTGCCCATGCGGAGGCGTTTTCGGACAGCAGGGCGCGGAACCGGCTCTTACGCTCACCACTCGGCAAGGGAATACGCGGGCTGAGGATAGCGAAGGGGGTTCGGACGACCGACCACGCCGTCGGCAAGGCGAAGCTCGGGCAGATATTCGCTGCATCGGTGCCCGCGTGTAAAGCACCACACCCAGGGCGGTGCCCCATCGACTTCGCCGTAGGCAACACCGACCCACAGGTCCCGGTCGCCCTGCAGGTGCTGAGGCGACCGCTGTTGGAGTTCGTACCATAGTCATAGAAGACGCTGACTTCGGGACTCCAGCGGAGTCCGTGAAGGCGGTCTCGGCGGCCGGCGTCCACTGTTGCTTTTTGATGCTGAGCGGCCCCCCGGGCTCGGGGAGGATATTGAGATACCTCTGGAACTCGAAGTAGGACGAGTCGCAGGTTTGAATTATTGCGAAAAGGTTCGTATACGCTTCGGCCCGCCGTGACCGCGCCTGGAAGTAGGTGTACCCCCCTTGAGCCTGCACCGCGCGACGGGTCGCGTATCCGGAGACCCGCCATGCTGCACGGGTAAAGCTCCCAGCCGCGGCGGAATCCGGCAATGCCAGCGCTACGGACAATCTCCAAGAGGCTCCAATGCTCGACTTCTCAAAGCCTGAATTAGAGGAATGCCGGGCGTTCTGCGCGCGCGGAGCGCTCCGATGGCTGCGACTGGACTTCCAGAAGAGGTGGTTGGTGTGGCTGATCCGGAGGCTGTCAAGCCTGCCGTACGTCCCTCCGAGCCCTTTGGGAAAATTCGGGCTCTCCGCGGAAGCCTCACGAGTTACGGCTGGTGGGCACTCGGTCGGGGTGAGGATCATCCGTCCGAAGGAACCGCCGCAGGGAATCGTCGTGGATGTTCATGGCGGCGCTTGGACGATCGGGCGCCCCATCCAGAACGATCTCCTAAATGGCAGACTCGCACTGGCGCGCTTCGCCGTCATCAGTGTCGACTATCGCTACGCACCGGAGAATCCCTTCCAAGAATTGATTGACGACTGCGAGACGGCACTCTCCTGGGCCCTTTCAGAAGGAGAACGAGCGTTCGGAGTGTCCGACGTTTTGCTCCAGGGCGACTCGGCAGGCGCCCATCTGTCGCTCGCTGCGGCCCTGCGCTGCCGAGCGGCCAACCCCGATTTTCATCGATTGAAAGGGATGGCGCTTTACTATGGCTGTTATGACCTCTCCGCGACGCCTTCGGTGCGTTCGGCCACACGAGAAACGCTCGTCTTGTACGGCCCCAACCTAGCGGCATTCTTGGCGCGTATCACTGGCGGACTAAGCGATGCCGAACGCCGCGATCCGGCCATTTCACCAATGTATGCCAATCTCGCGGGCCTACCTCCCGCCCTGTTGATGGTTGGCACGGCGGACCCATTGGTCGACGACAGCACAATGCTTGCAGACAGGCTCCGCACCCAGGGCGTCCCCACGGAACTGATCATCGTTCCAGATGCGCCTCATGGCTTCAACCGCTTCCCACTCACGATCGCGGATCGCGTGAACGCGTACGCAAGCCAATGGATGACGAACCGCATCCCGAGCTCTCTCTCGTGAGCCGCGGAGCAGCCTCTCGGTCGTGTGCGACGCGAAGGACCCCAAGGATCAATGGACGGAGAAACGCGAGAGCGTAAGCTCATCGCCAGAATCGCTGCTCCTGTAGAGGGACTCGAACGGACCTCACTCGACCCGCTGGCTGACTAGCGAAGCGCGAATCCCGAGTACCCGTTCTCAGCACTTTCCCTGCAGAAGGCCCGGTACTCTTGCACTCCAAGGTGGTGCAAGAGCTGGCGCGGCTTTCCTGGGATGTTGGCACCCATGTACCACGAATCCGCTTGGGGAAGCAGCGTGCCGGCTGCCAGGTCTGCCATGTGATGCGTCCACGCTTCCCCCGCGGCCGTCTTCGCCTCGATCCGACGAAACCCCTTGTCGCGCAGGTAGCACAGGCAGTCGACCACCCAATCTCCCTGGAGCTCAGCGCAGGTCGGTCCGTTGCAGAACGCTGTGGGGCTCTGGGGGCCATACACCATGAGCAGGTTGGGAAAGTCGGGGATCCCCAGGCCGAGGTACGTCTGCACGCCTGTGCTCCACGTGTCCTTCAGCGTGCGACCTGAGAGCCCCCGAACGTCGAGCTGGGTCAGGCCCCCGGTGCCGGCGTCGAATCCCGTGGCCAAGACAATGGTGTCTAGCGCGTGGTGTTGTGACACCGTGCGCACACCCATCGGGGTGATCCGCTCAATGGGTTCCCCGCGGACGTCGACCAAGGTGACGTTGTCCTGATTGAAGACCTCGTAGTACCACTGCTCCAACGAGGGCCGCTTTGCGCCGAAGGGATGCGGTGGATCCGCAGGTGCGAGCTTCTCGGCCGTGACAGGATCCTTGATGCGGGCTCGGGTCTTCTCTCGCCAGAACCCATAGGCAAGCCGGTTGGCCTCGTGGTTGAGGAGGATGTCGCTGAAGGTACCGCCCCAGAAGTGGAAGCCGCCCTTCTGCCAGGCCGACTCGAACACGGCCAACCGCTCCTCTCCTGAGACCTCGAGCGCCGAGCGTGGGTCCGCTGCGATGTCGAATTGCCCTCCGGCGGATTGGGCGCGCTGACGGAACCACTCGGGATAGTGGGCCTTCATCGCACGCTGGGAGGGTTCGTCGAGAGCCTTCTGCTGCATCGGCAGCGCCAGGTTCGGTGTGCGCTGGAAGACTGTGAGGTGTGAGGCGATCTTGGCCGCCTCCTGGATCACCTGGACGCCGCTGGCGCCCGTGCCGATCACACCGACCCGCTTCCCAGTCAAATCCAGTCCGCCCTGGGGCCAGTGGCCGGTGTGCACGCATGGTCCGAGGAAGCCTTCGAGGCCGGGGAAGTCGGGGATGAATGCTTTGGCTGCGAAGCCGGTGCAGGGGATGAAGAATCGGGCGATGGCCCGGTGGCCGTCTGCGCACTCGATCTCCCACTGGTCCCCTTCGCCATCGAATCGTGCCGCCTGGACCCGGGAGTTGAACCGGATATCCGGAGACAGCCCGAACTTCCGGTCGACATGATGAAAGTAGCGGCGCAATTCGTCCCAGGCAGGGAAGCGCTCGGTCCAGTGCCAGTCGCGCCAAAGCTCTTCCATGGAGAACTCGTAGTTCGGCACGTGGGAATCGACCCGCGCTCCCGGGTAGCAGTTCCAGTACCAGATCCCGCCGAGCTCGGCGCCGGCTTCGAATATGCGCGCCTTGAATCCTCGCTGACGGAGTCGATAGAGCAGGTAGATCCCGCTGAAGCCTGCACCGATGATCAACACATCGAGTTTCTCGGGGGTGCCATGGCTATCCCCCAACCTGCTGTCGGCCATGGCTCCTCCCGCCCCTCAGCTTCGACCCTATGGGCTCCCGGTCGACGGCTCGCTCCAAAGCCCGACATCGACTCGTACAGTAAGGTTCGCACCCTCAATTGGAAGGTCTGCTGTCAGGCTCTGCCCATATTTTACGCCCTCCCAGTGTCGGAGAGAACGAGTCACGCGAGGAGGACGATGTGAGGCCGGTCTCGGTGGGACGATGCCCTTTGTGCGTGTAGGCTCAGCCGATGAGCATCGCCATGTCGTGGCGGCCTCGTTCCTGACTCACATCGATCCCCCTTAGGGCAAGAAAGCTCGAAGATCGGGTCCGGCTGATTCGAGGAGCCGGGGCGGCCGGAGATCAGCGGGAGGGGAGTGGCCCCGTCCGTTTCCCGGTATACCTTGGTGAAGGGAATTGCCCTTTCCAGATCCGGGGAATGCGATGCTCAGACCTGCCAGCACGGACCGTCCGCAGCCGCGCGACCCCTCCAGCAGTTTGCGAAGCAGTGCCGCCTCAAGGGCACTCCTCCTGCTGGGATTCGCAACCCTTGCGGCCTGCGGCCCAGCCACGCCCCCGACCTGCGACGATTGCCGCAAGGCGTACGAAACAGGGAAAACCATCTGTCAAACAGCGTCTACAGATCCTACCGGAGGCGGTCGTGAGGCATGCATGGAGACGGCAGAGCAGTCGTACCGAGACTGCCAAGTGAATTGCACTCCATCGCCGGTCCACTGAGCGCGCATCCCGCTTGGCCGTTCAGCATCGCGGCAGCAGCCCGTTCGGGTCGCACCTCGAATCGACACGGCGACGCACCCCGCTTAGTGCCCGTGGCCCCATACCGCCTTCCAGAGGTCGAGCCGCGCTTTGGCGGGGTCCGGCTCCTCGACGGCGCCCGCATTCGTAAAATTCATCAGCCTGTCCACGCTGGGGTCATGGCGCGACCACTTCGGCCGGCCGTCACCGTTCGGATCGCCGGTCTGGCCAAAGGCCACCCAGTAGGCGCTTGCCAGGTCGGCCATCGCCTTGTCGGCTGGGGTCACCGGGTCGCCCACGAATGCAGAAGGAAGGTCGAACGTATAGGGAATCTCAAAACCGTGCAGGGTGCCCTTGGCCGAGGCGCGGTCAGATTCCGCCACATAGGAGAAACGGTAGAGCCAGGTCGGCTGGCCTGCGCGAGCCATCTCGTCGGCAAGGTGGCGTGCCGGCTCCAGCATCGTCTTGTCGGCAAAGGCCTGCTGCTTCAACTCCTCGAGCGTCTGATCGCCGTGAGGGTCGTAGAGACGGCGGGCCTGCGCGGCGCTTGAACCAAAGGTCTGGAAGAGGACGTCCTTGCTGCGCGCGTTTCCAATCCCCAAGTCGCGATCGTTCGCACCGACCACCACGGGCACCATTGTCTGGCGCCCGGCCGCCAAGGCCGATTCCGGGGCCTCCACGACGAGCTTGCCATCGCGGATCGCACCCCCGACGCCGATCGCCGACGCGCCGGCGAACAGTTTCGCAATCACCGCTCGCGTGGATGCCTCCTCTACAAGCCGGGAGGCTGGCAGTGCGCGAAGCGCCTTCAACACCTCCGGGGACTCGCCCATCACCCCCAGCGAGGCCGCATAAGCGACGGCCAGTTTCTCAGCGTCCGCAAGCTCGGTCAGGGGAATGACCTTCGCCCGTGCGGTCGGAATGGCAGGCGATTGCAGGATGGCCCGTTGGAACAGGCCGCGCGACAGGGGCGAGGTGAGGTGAACCATCACCGAGCCGCCGCCCGCCGATTCACCAAAGATCGTCACCGCTTTTGGGTCGCCGCCGAAAGCGGCGATGTTGCGCTGGACCCATTGGAGCGCTGCGCGCTGGTCCATGTATCCATAGTTACCGCGCAGATCGTCGGGTGCCTCAACGGCCAGCGCTGGATGGGCGAAGAACCCGAGCCGCCCAAGCCGATAGTTCATGCTGACTATGATGATCCCTTGTTTCGCAAGGGCGTCGCCCGGGTACAAGGCCGTTCCGCCATGCACAAGGGCGCCGCCATGGATCCAGACCATCACAGCACGTGGCTTGGCGGAAGTAACGGCGGGTCGCCAGACATTGAGCGTGAGGCAATCCTCCGATTTCGGCACCTTGTCCGGTTGCATGCAGCTGGGGCCGAATTCTGTTGCCGCAAAGACGCCCCGCCAGGCCTTCGCCGGCTGAGGCGGTCGCCAGCGGAGAGGCCCGGTGGGCGGCTCGGCATAGGGGATGCCCCGGAAGCTGATGACATCGCCGAAAGCCATGCCGCGAACGGTGCCGGAATCGACCTCGACGACGGTTGGATCGGCGCCTCCGGGCTGCGCCACAGCCCGGCCAGCAATTGCAAGGGCGAGTGCAGTGAGCCGCGTGAAACGGCAGGCGCCCCTCATGGTGACTTTGTGTATCCCTTCGGGAGCCAACCAGGGCTCGGGTCGGCGTGGTGCAGCGTTCTAGACCACTAGCAGCTCTGGAAAGGATCGGTGCTTGGATCCTCGGGTAGCGTCCAGGCGGCGCAGCCGCTCCCCCCGGTTGCAAGGCGAGGAAGATCCAGTCGGTGGCCAAGAGCCCGCGAGACAAGGGGGTCGGGGAAGGCCCTCCCGTTGAACGACGCAGCCGTTCGAGAGAGTCAGGAAGAAGCGCCCGCGGAGGTGCACTGCTCCCCGCGCTCGCCGTGGCGGCGTCTGCCGCTCACCAAGAGACCGATTGTTCCCGAACTGAACAAGACGAAGGTCATGGGTTCGGGCACCGTAAGGAAATGCTGATCGACCAACGGTACAGCTGCAAAAGCACCGCTCTTGACCTGCAGGGTTTCTGCGATCGAAAGCTCAGAAACAGGCCCAAAGGTCATCGACGAGAACGGGATGGTCCCCACCCCCGCCACGTCGTAGACGACCAGCGTGCCAACGGGGGTGTTCCCAGGTCCTGCGAGGCTCTCAGTGACGAGGGCCTGCGAGTCAGTCCCGACCGCAAACCCACTTGAGGAGAGGGAAGCCCCCACGATCCCGGATGCAGCGGTCGTGACGTCGTAGGAGAGCAGAAGCGTCCCGGCCTGGCCCAAGGTCGCGCTCACC
>Ga0126381_100007042_pt1 | contig 12477 bp, 8 predicted proteins | sample PanSoiMetPlot_28_FD_96465 | JGI IMG/M metagenome (GOLD analysis project Ga0126381, IMG submission 96465) | Tropical forest soil microbial communities from Panama - MetaG Plot_28 | ecosystem: Environmental > Terrestrial > Soil > Tropical forest > Bulk soil | place: Panama | collected 2016-02-17
CTCGTCTACGCCAGCATCTCCGGCTTCGGACAGAGCGGCCCCTATCGCGACCAGCAGGGCTTCGACCAGATCGCCCAGGGCATGGGCGGCCTGATATCGATCACCGGTCTGCCCGGGCAGGGGCCGGTACGCGTCGGCATCCCGGTCGCCGACCTATCGGCCGGCATCTTCACCGCGATGGGCATTCTCATCGCGCTGCTGGAGCGCGAGGTGTCGGGCGAGGGGCAATGGGTCGAAAGCTCGCTGCTCGCCGCGCAGATCGCGATGCTCGACTTCCAGGGCGCGCGCTGGACGATCGCCCAGGAGGTGCCCGAGCAGGCGGGCAACGACCACCCGACCAGCATCCCGACCGGCGTCTTTCAGACCCGCGACGGCTACATCAACATCGCTTCGGCCGGCGATGAGATTTTTGGCCGCTTCTGCCGTGCGATCGACCGGCCGGACTTGGCCGAGCATAGCGACTACAAGACCGGCCGTGCCCGCTCGGACAACCGCAAGGCGCTCAACGCGGCGATCGAGGACGTCACCAAAACCCGCACCAGCGCCGAGTGGATCGATGCACTCAACAAGGCCGGCGTGCCGTCCGGCCCGATCTACAAGATGGACGAGGTGTTCGCCGACCCGCAGGTCAAGCACCTCGGCATCGCACAAAAGGTGCCGCACCCGACGCTTGGCGACATCGAGCTGATCGGCCAGGCGGTGACCTTGAGCCGGACCCCGAGCCGGCTGGTCACCGCCAGCCCCGAGCCCGGCGAGCATACCGACACGATCCTCGGCGAATTGGGCTACAGCGCCGGCGACATCGCGGGCCTCAGACAGAAGGGCGTGATCTAGACCCGTCCCGGCTCGCGCGGGTCGAAGCGCTGCAACAGTGCGTCGCCGAGCAGATTGCAGGCGATCACGGTGAGAAAGATCATCGCGCCCGGATAGATCGCGAGCAGTGGCGACGAGATGATCGTCGCCTGCGCATTCGACAGCATGCTGCCCCAGCTGGCGAGCGGCGGCTGCACGCCGAGCCCGAGAAAGCTCAGCACCGATTCGAGGAGGATGATGTCGCCGACCGACAGGGTCGTCGCCACCACCAGCGGCGCCGTTACGTTGGGCAGGATGTGCCGCCACAGGATATGCGGGACGCCGGCGCCGAGGCTCTGCGCCGCGCGTACAAAATCGCGACTGCGCGTCACCAGGGTCGCGCCGCGCACCAGCCGCGCCGCGGTCGTCCAGCCGACCAGCACCACCAGCGCAACGATGCGCACGAGACTGATCCCCGGCGAATCCGCCAGCGCGTGCGGGATGCCGATCTTGTTGAGGTCGAGCGCGGCGAGCACGATCAGCAGCGGCAGCAACGGCAACGCGATCACCGCGTCGACAAGGCGCATCAGCACCCGGTCGGTCCACCCGCCGAGATACCCGGCGGCGAGCCCGACAGCGGTGCCGAGCGCGGCCGCGGCGAGCGCCGCGGCGATGCCGATCGTCAGCGATATCCGGCCGCCTTCGAGCAATCGCAGCAGCGTGTCGCGCCCGAGTTCGTCGGTGCCGAGCGGGTGACCGGCCGATGGTCCGGCGAAGCGGGCGAGAAGGTCGACGGCGGCCGGATCGGCACCGAGCAGATGCGCGACCAGCGGCCCGGCGAGCGACAGCGCGGCGATCGCCGAGAGCAGCGCCAGCGGTCCCTTCACCGTCGGCTCACCGGTAGGTCACCCTGGGGTCGAGCCAGGCATAGGCGAGGTCAGCGGCAAGATTGGCCAGCATGGTGACCGCCGTCGCCAACAACAGCGCCGCGAGCGCCAGGTTGTAGTCGTTGCCCATCACCGCGTCGAAGATCAGCTTGCCCATGCCGGGATAGGCGAACATCTCCTCGGTGACGAGCGCCCCCGAAACCAGCGAGCCGAACGACAGCGCGAGGATCGTCGCGATCGGAACCATCGCACCGCGCAGCGCGTGCCGCCACACCACCCGCGCCTCGCTCGCCCCCTTGGCCCGCGCCGTTCGGATATGGTCCTGGGCGAGCGCGTCCCGCATCGCCGCGCGCACATAGCGGGTGTAGCCGCCGACGCTGGCGATGGTCAGCGTCGCGACCGGCAGCACAAGGTGACGCAGCCGGTCGGCCAAGCCGCCCCCCTCGCCGCCGGTGCCGCTCGCCGGCAGCCAGCCGAGCCCCTCGGCAAAGACCAGGATGAGGATCAGCGCCACCCAGAAGGTCGGCAGCGACACGCCGGCAAAGCACGAGAAATTGACCGCCGCGTCGAAGCGGCTGCGCGGCCGTCGCGCCGCAGCGATGCCGAGCCCGAGCGAGGCGGCGAAGGCGACGGCAAAGCTCGATCCCATGAGGATCAGCGAATTGCCAAGGCGCGGCGGCAAGGTGGCCGCCACCGGAGCCGAGAATAGCCGCGAATAGCCGAGATCACCCGACAGCGCGGCCTCGGCCCAGGCGAGATAGCGCTCGATGAGGGGGCGATCGACGCCGTAAAGCTGTTTTAGCCGCGCGACGTCGGCCGACGTCAGATGCGGGTCGGCGCCGAGCATGAGGTCGATCGGATCGCCGGGCATCAAACCGATCAGTCCGTAAATGACGAACGACATCAGCACCAGCATCGCCGCGATCTCGACGAGCCGGATGGTGGCGAAACGAATCATTCAGGGAGTTGTCCCCTCAGGAGTTCTCCCCTGGGCCGGCTTGAGCCGGCCATCCCCGTCTTCCTGTTCCAACACCAGCGGACGAAGACATGGACTCCGGGGTCAAGCCCGGAGAAGGCAACCGAATCAGGCGTTTCCTGCAAACCCGGTCTGATCACTTCGTCTCGCCCCAATCGGTGACCCACAGCGTGGTCGGGTATTGGTTGCCGGTCGGGCGCACGCCGGTCAGCCATTTCGGCAGGATATAGGCGTCGGAGCGGAAATAGAGCGGCAGCGAGGGCAGGTCGGTGGCGTAAAGCCGCTGCGCCGCGCCCCACAGCGTCTTACGCTTATCGCGATCGAGCTCGACTTCGAGCGCGTCGATGATGCGGTCCATCTCCGGACTTTTGTAATCGGCGAGGTTTTGTCCGGCATAGCCATTGGCCTCGGTCGGAACTTCATCCGAACGGAAGATCGAGCGCGGCGTGTTTTCCGGCGCGCTGATCCAGGCATACATCGCGAGGTCGAAGCGGCGATGCGGCAAGGTTTCACCAAATAGCACGCGGGCCGGCTCGTTATGGATGCGGATGTCGACGCCGATCTGCTTCCACTGACTTTGCAGCACCTGCTCGACCAGTTCGCGCGAGCGGTTGCCGGCGGTCGTCGTCAACTCGAACGACAAAGTCTTGCCGTCAGCGTTCTTGCGCGACCCGTCAGGCTGGGCATGCCAGCCGGCATCCTCGAGCAGTTGTTTGGCGCGCGCCGCATCGAACGGGTATTTCGGCACATCGGCGGTGTAGCCGGCGTCGAGCGGGTCGACAAAGCTGTCGGCGACCGCCTGTTTGCCGGCGAACAATGTCTTCGTCAGCGTCGCCCGGTCGAGCCCGGCCAGCAACGCTTCGCGCACCCGGCGATCGGCGAGCACCGGGTTGTCGAGATTGCAGTCGACATGCTCGAAGGTGAGGCCGGGCTTGTAGAGGATGGTGAATTCGCCGCCATGCCGCTTGTCGAAGGCCAGCGCCTCGTCGAGCGGCAGTCCGACTTCCCCGGCGACCATATCGATCGTGCCCGAGAGCAGGTTGGCTTCGAGCGCCGCGGTGTTTTCGATCGCGCGGATGGTGATGCGCTTGAAAGGCGGCGCCGGTCCGGCCCAGTGCGGGTTCGGCTCGAGTCCGATATGCGAGCCGGCGGCAAATTCGCTGACTCGGTAAGGGCCATTATAGAGGCCGGGATTGGTTGGCTCGGTAGCGTACAGCGTGCGCACGCGGTATTGCGCCGGAGCGGCGAAGGCGGCGCGCTCGAGATGCTCCGGCAACAGCACGAAATCGTTGATCGCCGCGTATTCGTAGCCCAGCCGGTCCCAATGCAGGGTGAAATTCTTGTCGTCCTTGACGTCGACCCCGAGGATTTCGCGATACATCTCGGCATTGGCCACTGCGCTCTCTTTGTTGCGGCCGAACTCGTAGGTGAACTTGACATCGTCGGTGGTCACCGGCATGCCATCGCCCCACATCGCATCGGGCCGGATCGTGTAGGTCAGGTCGACGCCGGTCTTGCCGCCCGGTAGTTCGGTCTTTACGGCGCGACCGTTCTCGAACGTCGGCAGCTCCGTGCAGAGCAGGCAGACGAGCTTCCAGTCGGCGTCGAAGACGGTAAACGGCCGCAGCGCAAAGCCCAGCACGTAGCTCTTGGCGGCGACGGCGTCGAGATCGGGGTTGAGCGCTGGCGGAAATTGCACGATGCCGATGGTCAGCTGGTCATGTGCCGAAGCCGGCGTCCCGGACCACAGTAGAACCAGCACCGTCAGCACAAACCTGGACCGCGAGGATGAGCGGCGCGGATTCGCTCTCCGACATTCGCGGATAACGTCAGTTGCGTGCATCGGCCGCGCCCCAAGTGCTTGAAACTTGGTTATCGCGGATCATAATATCGGGCGCCGGCGAGGTCGGATACGCGATACGGGCGGTTGCGTATTGTCGGAACGGAACAACGCTCGCGTTGTTTCCCAGCCAGGGCTCGCAACGGCCGCCCAGCGAACTGCACGCCGCCGTAGTGTCGAATCCGGAACTGCCATAGAGGACAACAACCATGAAACATCTCTTGACTGGCGTCGCCATGGCCGCAGCCCTCGCGATCGCCGCGCCTGTCTGGGCACAGAACGCCCCGGGCGGCAACAACCCCACCAGCGGTTCCGCCGGACCTTTCGCGCCAAAGGCCGCCCCGGCTCCGGCCGCCCCCGCGGCGACCCCGGCGCCGGCAAAACCGATGGCCGCGAAGCCGATGCACCACCACCCGATGCATCACGTCAGCCATCGCCGCGGTCACATGCGCTCTGGCGACTCGATGACCGAAGATCTCAACCGCCAGGAACTGCAGCGTATCATGGGCGGCGCCCCCGCGCCGGCGCCGATGCCGATGCCCCCGGGCGGCAACAATCCGACGAGCGGCTCGGCTGGACCGTTCGCGCCGCCGCCGCCGGCCCAGAGGTAACCTCCCCGGCACTCGCCGGAGTTAACGCAAGGGGGCCATCGCGCCCCCTTGCGGTTTTTTGCCTGGGGGCTTTCATCCTTTCGGTCCCTTGCTGAGCTTCGCCCTTTCCCGCTCATGCGGGGCGACGGTTGCCCGGCTCTCTATATTGAACCCCCGGCGGGCGTGCCGTGCGATCGGCCGGCGCGGCGCCTCCCGACGGGTAGAAATTTGATTGAACCTCCCACCGTTAAATAAAAATTTACCATAGTATTCAAAACTAAGAGTGGTAAATCACGCCTCAGACATTAATCGATTTTCAGATAATAATTTCGCGATCTTGCACTTAATATCGTCTGACATGGTGAAGCTGTTCAGACTCCTTTAATGCGCTGGGCGATAGGCTCCTAGCTTATGTCTGGAACCGTCGTCAGTCGTCATGGCAACAAAGTCTAACCCGCAACCGGAACCCCTGCTTCCGGAGTGGATCACGCGCTTTGTCTCCGACATTCCGTCTGCCGTCGCCCTGTTCGACAGCGAACTGCGCTATGTCGCGGCGAATGATCGGTGGCTCAATGCGTTTGGTGTGATCGGCGAAGGTGTGATCGGCCAGAGTCATGATCAGGTCGACACGCACAGCGCCCCGATCGTCCGCGAGTTGCACCGCCGGGCGCTGTCCGGCGAGACGGTCGAAGCCTGCCTCGGCGACGACGAGTCGCTGACCGAAAGTCCCAGCCACCGCATCCTTTCCGTCCGGCCACATCGCGATGGCGACGGTGCGATCCTCGGCGTCGTCGCGACGGTGCACGAGGCGCTGGCGATCGCCAGCGACAAATCACTCGAATACGCAACCGATGCGCTGACCGGCCTCGCCGGGCGCCACTGTTTCATGGCGCGCCTGCGCTCCGCCGTGGCGCCGAGCGCAGGGTCGCGCCGCCCGGCCGCGGTTTTCCTGCTCGACATCGACAATTTCAAAGGCGTCAACGACCTTTACGGCACCAGCATCGGCGACGCGGTGCTGCGGGTGATTGCCAACCGGCTGCTCGCCAGCACCCGCTCGCGCGCGCTCCCGTCGGCGCGTACCGGCAAGCCGCTGGCCACCCAGCGCTCCGACATGGTGGCGCGCCTCGGCGCCGACGAGTTCGCGATCATCCTCGGCAATCCGACGCCGGGCATCGCCGACGCCGATGCCTTTGCCCGCCGTCTGCTGCAGCTCGTGGTGAGCCCGGTCATCGTCGGCGAACAGCGGGTGCGTCTGTCGGCCAATCTCGGCTACATGGTCACCACCGACGCGCATCGCTCCGAGGACGACGCGATGCGCGACCTCGACGCGGCGCTGCAGGAAGCCAAGCAGCGGGGGCCCAATACCGCGAAGCTGTGGGAACCGGTATTGACCAGCACCGTCGGCCGCCGTCTGGCGATGCTCGACCAGCTGCGCGCCGCCCTCGACGAGGGTCAGTTCGTGCTGCACTACCAACCCATCCTGTGTCTTGATGATGGCCAGGTGGTCGGCGCCGAGGCGCTGCTGCGCTGGAACCATCCGAGCGACGGGCTGGTGTCGCCCGCGGCGTTCCTGCCGGTGCTGGAAGAGAGCGGGCTGATCGTGCCGGTCGGCTGCTGGGTGCTGCGCGAGACGGTGCGGCAGATGCAGGTTTGGCAGATGCTCTACGGCCGCGACCTGCTCGACTGGGTCAGCGTCAACGTCTCGGCGCGCCAGTTCAACGACCCATCGGTGCTGCTCGCCACGCTTTCGGAGATCCGCGACAGCGGTTTCCCGTTGTCCCGGCTCAAGATCGAGATCACCGAATCGGCGGTGATGCGCAACCCCGAAGTCACCCGCGCGGTGCTGACCGAGCTGCAGGAGCTCGGTATCCGCATCGCCATCGACGATTTCGGCACCGGCTATTCGGCGCTCGGCGCGCTGCGCGACTACCAGGTCGATACGATCAAGATCGATCGCGGCTTTACCGCAGCGATCGACACCAGCGACGGCAAGGAGCTGGTGTTGGCGATGCTCAAGATCGCCCGCATCTACGGCGCCGACGTCGTCGCCGAGGGGGTCGAGACCGTCGTCCAGCGCGACATCCTGCGGCGCAGCGGCTGCGGCTACGCTCAGGGCTACTTGTTCGCCAAGCCGATGGACGGCAGCTTCTTCGGCGCCTTTGCGCTGACCCATCTGGTGGAAGCCGGCGACGCCGCCGATTAGGCCCGCGATTTTCACCGAGGGCCGGCCATCACCCAGGCATCCCCCGGCCGTTTTCGCCTAAAACCGGGGTATTAGGCTCCGGCACCGACGTTGCGGCGACGGGCGACGCGGTCCATCTCGTCGAGCAGGTCGTGCAGGACCTGATCGGCGGTGTAGGACATCCTGGCGAAGGCGCGCAGGAAATTGTCGGTCCGCGGCAGCTGGAACAACGTCTCGTCACCCTCGCTACGGCTGGTCGCGGTGATCGCCATGACCGACTCGTAGGGCTGTATCACCAGCTCCTTCAGCGGCTTGCCGGGCCCGGTCACATACTCGACGACGCGGCAACGCCCGCCCTCGGTGTTCTGCGAGACGATCGTCATGCGATAGGCGGCGCGGCTCGCCGACGCCTCGACCAGGGCGCGGGTGAACGGCCGCAGAAAGCTCTCGTCAAAGCCGAGCAGCGCCACCGGGCGATCGCCATTGACCCCCGAGCGCATCTCCAGCGTCGTCCACAGCGAGGCGCGGCCCTGGAAGTAATCGGCGGAGGCGAGGTCGAGATTGATCGAATCGATCGGCATCGGCGCCGCCGCCGAGCGCGCCGACAGAGACGCAAAACAGGCCGGTTCGCGCTTTAGTGAAATATTCGTCGAGGCCTCGAGATTGCGATCGCTGATCGCCGGGCTGTCGGTCATGCGGCCTCCTCGAGGGAAAAGAGGGCGGCAAAACGCCACACCTAGGAACACTCTTATTGTTACGGGCCAGTTACTTTCTGTCAAAAGCCGCTTCGCCATGACGCCATGCATGCGGCCTTTGGCCGCGCGAGGCATCGCCTCGGTTTCGGGCGCCCGCGCGATCGGCCGAATCGGCTGTTCAACCGCGCGCTGCCCGCTCGATCGCCTCCTCGGCGGCAAGCCATTGGGCTTCCGCCTCGGCGATGCGCCGCGACAGCTCGGCGCGGCGCTTGAGCGCCTCGGCCAAGGCGCTGCCGCCAAACCCGTCGGGCGCGGCAAGCGCGCGGTCAAGCGCCTGCTGCTCGGCCGCGAGCTGCGCGGCTTCCGCCTCGGCCTGGCGCGATCGGCGACGCAGCGGTTCGAGCGCGAGCCGGGTCTGCGCCGCTTCGCGCCGCGCGAGACGCTTGGGATCGCGCTCGGCCGGGCGCACGGCGCGCTCCTCCTCCGCGGCGTCACGCTCGTCGAGCCGCCGGCGGTAGGCATCAAGATCGCCGTCAAACGGCCTGACGGTGCCGTTTTCGACCAGCCACAACCGATCGGCGACCAGTTCGACCAGATGCCAATCATGGCTCACCAGAATCACCGCGCCCGCATATTCGGCCAGCGCCGCGACCAGGCTTTCGCGGGTCTCCATGTCGAGGTGGTTGGTCGGCTCGTCGAGGATCAACAGCGCCGGCGAATCGTGCGTGACCAGCGCCAGGTTGAGCCGCGCGCGCTCGCCTCCCGAGAGCGCCGACACCGGCACGAACGCCTTGTCCTGGCCAAAGCCGAACGCGGCGAGCCGGGTGCGGACCGGCTCCTCGTGCGCCTCCGGCAACAGCGCGGCGAGATGGTCATAGGCCGACTCGTCGGGCCGCATCTCCTCGATCTGGTGCTGCGCGAAAAACCCGGTCACCAGCTTCGACGGCCGCGTCACCTGGCCCGCCATCGCCGGCAGGCGGCCGGCGAGGAGCCGCGCAAAGGTGGTCTTGCCGTTGCCGTTGGCGCCGAGCAGCGCCACCCGGTCGTCGGGATCAAGCCGCAGATCGAGCCCCGACAAGACCGGGGCACCGGCGGCATAACCGACACTGGCCTGCTCCAGGGTGATCAGCGGCGGGCGCAGCGCCGCCGGCTCGGGCAGGCGCAACTCGATCGGCGGCGCCTCGGCGATGACAGCAACCGGCTCCAGCTTCGCCAGCGCCTTCAGCCGGCTTTGTGCCTGGCGCGCCTTCGACGCCTTGTAGCGGAAGCGGTCGACAAATTCCTGCATGTGGCGGCGTTGCTGCTCCTGGCGGTGCGCGAGCGCCGCCTGCCGGGCCTTGGCCGCGCTCCGGGCGCGCAGGAAGGAGTCGAAATTGCCCGAGTAGAGCGTCAATTTGCCGGCTTCGAGATGCAGGATCGAACTGGTCGCAGCGTTGAGCAGCTGCCGGTCGTGGCTGACCAGGATAAAGCTGTGGCGATAGCGCCGCAGATAGCGTTCGAGCCACAGCGCGGCTTCCATGTCGAGATGGTTGGTCGGCTCGTCGAGCAGCAAGAGGTCGGGTTCGGCGAACAGCACCGCGGCGAGCGCGACGCGCATGCGCCAACCGCCGGACAATTCGTCGATCGGGCCCGCCTGCATCGCCGCGTCGAAGCCGAGCCCGGCGAGGACCCGCGCCGCGCGCGCCGGCGCGGCGCGAGCGGCGATCGTCTCGAGCCGAGCCTCGATATCGGCGACCCGCTCGGCCGGCGGGTCCCGGTCGAGTTCGGCCATCAGCCGCGCCCGCTCGCGGTCAGCGGCGAGCACGGTGGCGAGCGGCGTGGCGCTGCCGCCCGGCGCCTCCTGCGCGAGAAAACCGATGCGATGGTCGCGCGGCAGGATTATGTCGCCGTCATCGGGCAGCAGCCGGCCGCGGATCAGGTCGAGCAGCGTCGATTTGCCGATCCCGTTGCGGCCGACCAGACCGAGCTTGACCCCCTCGGGGATCTGCGCGTTGGCGTGGTCGAGCAGCGCCCGCCCGCGCTTGCCGCCGACGCGGTAGGTGACATCCGAAATGGTCAGCATGGCGTTCTTTTAACATGGGCGGGCAGGCCGGACATATCCGCGTCGGGCTGTCGGGGTTGCTGTATCCCGACTGGCGCCGCGCGTTCTACCCCAAGGGGCTGCGGCACAAGGACGAGCTTGCCTATGCCAGCCGCCATGTCGACACGATCGAGATCAACGGCACGTTCTATTCGCTGCAGCGGCCCGAGCTGTTCGCGGCCTGGCGCGAGGCGACGCCGGACGGTTTTGTCTTCGCGGTCAAGGGCAGCCGCTTTATCACCCATATGAAGCGGCTGCGCGACAGCGACGCCGCACTCGCCAATTTCTTCGCTTCGGGCCCGCTGGCGCTCGGCGGCAAGCTGGGGCCGTTTCTGTGGCAGCTGCCGCCGCGCATGCAATTTGACGAAGCGCGTCTCGATGCCTTCCTGACGGCGCTGCCGCGCGACAGCGAGGCGGCGGCGGCCCTGGCGCGGCGCCACGATCGTCCGGTCGCCGGGCGGGCGCAGACCTTCGCGCACCGGCACCAGAGCCTCCGTCATGCGATCGAAATCCGCCACCCGAGCTTTCTCGATCCCGGCTTTATCCGCCTGCTGCGCCGGCAGAACGTGGCGCTGGTGTTTTCCGACGGCGCCGGGGTGCCCTACGCCGAGGACGTCACCGCCGATTTCGTCTACCTCCGGCTGCACGGCGCGCAGGAGTTGTACGCCAGCGGCTATGACGATGCGGCGCTCGACCACTGGGCGGCGCGGATCAAGATTTGGGCCGCCGGCGGCCAAGCCAACGACGCGAGGCTGGTCGATCGCGGTACCACGCCGCTGGCCGCGCCGCGCGACGTCTACGCCTATTTCGACAATGACGCGAAAATCCGCGCGCCGGTCGACGCCGAGGCGCTACGCCGCCGGCTGCGCGAGCCGACCACGTAAGCGAGCGGCGGCGGCGCGGGCGGGCCGCCGGCCCCTAAATTCCTATTCACTGCCTACTTCGCGGTTTGGTCAGGCCGCCTTTGAGCGCTCGCGCGGATGCGTGGTTTTAGGGGCCTTCTTTTTGGTTTTTGCGATGCCCCGACAGCACCGGGTTGTTTTTTCAAGCTTTGCCGCGTTGCGCTCCGCTTTCCTGCCAAGCTCCGGTTTCGGACTTTCAATCAGCGGCCTCTTATCTAGACAGCAATGCGATAATGACAATAATCAATTTCGCATGGCTGTCATTTTAACCGTCCGCCTTGCAACGGCGGATTGCCGGCGCCGCCACGCCGGGTAACTATGGCGACAACCAGATCGAGGGAGGACCGCCGTGACGCCACGAAATCTGTCGCGCCGCAGCCTGATCGCCCGCACCGCCGGGCTCGCCGGCGCCGCTGTCTTGACCCGCACCGCCACCGCGCAAACGCCGGCCCCCACGCCCAACGCGCAGACCGGGACGCCGGCGAGCACGATCACCAACCCGCCGCGCGACTGGAGCCCCGGCCACCCGTCGATCTATCCCGACCCCGACGTCGTCGTGATCGACCCGTCGTTCCGCGCGCTGGCCCCGGGCAACAGCGCGGTGAAGCGGCTGTGGACCGGGGCGCAATGGGCCGAGGGGCCGGCCTGGTCGAGCCAGGGCCAGTACCTCGTGTTCAGCGATGTCAGCGGCAATGTGCAGTACCGCTATCTGTGGGACGCGGAGCGGGTCGTGGCGTTCCGCAAGCCATCCTACAACACCAACGGCAACTCGTTCGACTTCGAGGGTCGGCAGCTCAGCTGCGAGGATTTCAACCGCCGCGTCGTGCGCTGGGAGCATGACGGCTCGCTCAAGGTCATCGCCGATAGTTTCGAAGGGAAGGGGCTCAATTCGCCAAACGACATCGTGCCGCATCCCGACGGCAGCATCTGGTTCACCGACCCGCCCTACGGCGACCGGATGATCGAGGGTCATCCGGATGAAGCCGGCGGGCCGACCAACCCGCAGGGCCTGCTGAAGCCGACTGTCGGCGCGCCCAATGCCGGGGCGATCGGCGGCAAGAAGCGCGAGCTGCCGAACGCGGTCTATCGCTGGGACCCGAGCGGCAAGCTCGAACAGGTCATCACCGAAAGCCAATTGCCCGACCCGAACGGCATCTGCTTCGCGCCCGACTACAAGACGCTCTACGTGATCAGCACCGGCCAGGGGCCAGGCGACACCGGCCCCGGCGGCAAGCGCGAGGTCTATGCGTTCGACGTGCAGGGCACCAAGCCCGGCAACATGCGCCTCTTCACCGACATGATGCTCGACGGGATCAAATGCGGGCCCGACGGGATGCGCGCCGACGTCTTCGGCAATCTATGGATCAGCTCGAACGCGCCGCTCGGCTATGCCGGCGTCTTGTGTTTCAGCAAGGACGGCAAGTTGCTCGGCCGCATCCGCCTCCCCGAAGTATGTGCCAACCTCGCCTTCGGCGGCCCCAAGCGCGACCGCCTGTTCATGACCGCCAGCACCTCGCTCTACATCTACCAGAC
>Ga0126381_100007043_pt1 | contig 12476 bp, 9 predicted proteins | sample PanSoiMetPlot_28_FD_96465 | JGI IMG/M metagenome (GOLD analysis project Ga0126381, IMG submission 96465) | Tropical forest soil microbial communities from Panama - MetaG Plot_28 | ecosystem: Environmental > Terrestrial > Soil > Tropical forest > Bulk soil | place: Panama | collected 2016-02-17
AGTTTACGCGGCTGATCAGCGATGAGTTCCGCCAAACTTGGGAGAAGTTCGGGCTGCGCATTGACCGCTTCAAGCGCACCACCGATCCGGAACATCACAAGAACGTGCAGGAGCTTTTCCGTGTCTGCAAAGAGAACGGTTACGTTTACAAAGGAAGCTACACGGGTCAGTACTGTATCACCTGCGAAGCGTACGTAAACGATGCGAAACCCGGTGACCCTTGCCCCACCTGTGGACGTATAACGGAAACAGTCACGGAAGAAAACTACTTCTTTAAGCTGTCGGCCTTTCAAGACAAGCTGCTTGAACTCTATAATGCCCAGCCGGATTTCATTCAGCCGGAAGTGCGCCGCAATGAGGTGTTGAGCTTCGTCAAGCAGGGGTTGTCAGATCTCTCCATCTCTCGGACCACCATCAAATGGGGCATCCCAGTTCCGGGCGAAGAAAAGCATGTCTTTTACGTCTGGTTCGACGCGCTGATGACATACATGAGCGCCGTGAAGGACGATAACGCATGGCCCGCCGATCTGCACCTGATCGGAAAGGAGATCCTGCGCTTTCATGCCGTCTACTGGCCCGCGTTCCTGATGGCCGCTGGTTGGCCTCTACCGAAGAAGATTTTCGCCCACGGGTTCCTTCTCTTCGACAACGACAAGATGAGCAAATCGAAGGGGAACCTCGTGCGTCCTCTACCAATTCTGGAAGTGGTCGGCGGTGAGGCTCTGCGCTTTTATCTGCTGCGCGAGATTGTGTTCGGGCATGACGGCAACTTCAGTTGGGACGCGCTGGTAGCGCGCTACAACTCGGACTTGGCGAACGGTATTGGCAATCTCGTCAGCCGTACGCTGAGCATGATCACGCAATATCGCCAAGGAATTATTCCGAGCGCCGCGCCCGATGCGGCCTTGAGCGCGCACGCGGCGCAAGCCATCGCGCAATACCGGGACGCGTTTGACACTCTTCACTTCTCGAAGGGTCTTGAAGCCCTGTGGGGGCTGCTCTCAGCAGTGGACAAATTCATCGTGGAGCGCGCTCCCTGGAAGCTCGTTAAATCGCCGGACACGGCGGATCAGGAAAAACTTAACGAAACGCTCTATACCGCGGCGGAGTCGGTGCGAGTCGCTGCGGTCTTGCTTGCAAGTGTACTGCCCGAATCGTCCAAGAAGATCTGGGCGCAACTCGGCATGACGGAACCACTCGAGGGAGTGCGTATCGACATGCTCGCCTGGGGGCAGCTTCCAGGAGGGCAAAAGATCGGTGAGACAGGACCGGTATTCCCGCGCATCGATCAAGCTGCCGCGGTTCAAAAGATGGCCGAGCTTGAGGAAAAAGAAAAGGCCCGGCAGGACGCGCTGGTAGGCAAGGTAGCGGAAGCGCCTGCCGGTCCAGCGCCTTCTCCGCTCGCGCCGCAAATCACTATCGATGACTTCGTCAAGGTCGATCTGCGCGTTGGTCTGGTGAAGACAGCCACGCCCGTGAAGGGCTCGGACAAGCTGTTGCATTTGACCATCGATATCGGCGAAGAAGAGCCGCGGACAATCGTCGCCGGCATCGCCGAAGCTTACAAGCCGGAGCAGATGCTGAACCGCAAAGTGGTAATCGTTGCGAACCTGGCTCCGCGTAAGTTGCGAGGCGTGGAGTCACAGGGCATGATCGTGGCAGCTTCGCTTGAAGGGGGAAGCCCTGTGCTGGCCGCGTTTCTGGAAGATGTGCCGGTCGGAGCGCGACTGAAGTGAAATTGGTCGACTCACACTGCCATCTGGATAACGAAAACTTCAATTCAGACCGCAATGAAGTGATCGAGCGTGCGCTCGCGGCCGGTGTCGAGCGCATGGTATCGATTGGCTCGGGCGACGGCCCTCCGGATCTGGAGGTCGCCGTCCGCCTTGCCGACCAGCACGAGTGTGTGCTCGCCACGGTAGGAGTCCATCCGCACGACGCTTCGAAGGCCACGGGCAGAACGTACACGCGTCTTGCCGAGTTGCTCAAACATCCTAGAGTCATCGCGCTTGGCGAAATCGGATTGGACTATCACTATGATCATTCGCCTCGCGAAGTTCAGCGAGATGTCTTTGTCGAACAAATGCGCATTGCGAGCGACGCCCGCAAACCGATCGTTATCCATACACGCGAAGCTTGGGATGATACCTTCGCCCTGGTGGAACAATACTGGAAGCCGACAAGCTTGCCCGGAATCATGCACTGCTTCTCCGGCAGCCCGGTGGAAGCGCAGAGATGCCTGGAACTCGGCTTCTACTTGAGTTTCGGCGGCATCGTGACATTCCCAAAATCGCTCGACATCCAGGCGTCTGCAAAAATGACGCCCGCCGATAGGCTGCTTGTGGAAACTGACGCACCATTCCTTGCGCCTGTTCCGAATCGCGGCAAACGCAATGAGCCCGCCTTTGTAGTGGAAACGGTTAAAAGGCTGGCGATGCTGCGCGAGTCCGATCCTGAAACAATCGCCGCAAAGACGGTGAGCAACTTCGATCGGTTGTTCGCACTCTAACGGAACAGATTTTCAATCTGCCCTGGAAGCAGGGTGCTACACTCAAGAATCCAAATGGCTTTCGGAAAGATCGGCCAGACCCTCACCGCCCTCGAAATCCTTGATCTCGTGCGCGGCGACCTCAATAAAGTCGAGCGCGAGATCGGACTCGAATCGATTTCTTCGGTCGATGCAATCACGTATATCGGGCAGTATCTTCAAACGGGCGGGGGCAAGCGCTTGCGTCCGATGCTCGTGCTGCTTAGCGGAAAACTCTTCGGCCAATCGACTCCCGAACTGATCCGCATGGCGGCCGTTGTGGAGATGATCCACACGGCGACGCTCGTGCACGATGATGTTATCGATATGGCGAAAACTCGCCGCGGCAGGCCGTCCATCAACGTCGTCTGGGGCAACCATACTTCGGTTCTCGCGGGTGATTGGCTCTACATGCAGGCCTTTCAGGTCGCACTTCGCGAGCGCAATTTCCCGATCCTCGACATTCTGATCAACCTCACGCAAATGATGGTCGAGGGCGAGCTTCTTCAACTCGACCGTATCGGCAAGATCGGCGTCACCGAAGCCGACTACATGGAGTTGATCGATCGAAAGACCGCAAGCCTCTTCTCAGCCTGCGCCCGCCTTGGCGCGATCACGCAGAACGCATCGAGCGAAACCGAAGCTCGCCTCGGCGAATACGCGTGGAACCTGGGTATCGCGTTCCAACTGATCGATGACATCCTGGACTTTACCTCGCGTGAAAAGATTCTCGGTAAGCCGGTCGGCAACGATCTCAGGGAAGGCAAGGTCACGTTGCCGCTGATCTACGCGCTCGAAACCGCCGATTCCGATGAGCGCAAGAGAGTAGAAACCGTGCTGGCCGACGGCAACTACGATCAGGTCCCGTTCGCGAAAATCCTGCAGATCCTGACGCGACACAATACAATCGAGCGCGCGCGTGAACGAGCCCAGTCCTTCGCCGACAAAGCTCGCCAGATTATTCACGAGTTCCCAGATTCCCCATACCAACGTGCGCTTCTAGCGGTGACGCAGATGGTCACCGACCGCGACCGCTGAAGCCATGTAATGCAGAATGGCGGTCTGCGGCGGATCCTCTCTCTCACGCGGTTTGCAACCTACTGAGCCAACACCAATCCTTCCCATTTTGGGATCACGGCGCAACCCATAAAGACAAGTCCGCGGGCAGTTCCTGCCCCGCGCTGACCGTCAAAATTTTCGCCTGAGCCTCATCGTAAACACGCAAATCCGGGGCCGTTTCGTCGAACGAAGCAAACACCCGATAATTCCCCGGCGGCAGTCCTTCCAGCGAATAGTGCCCCGAAGTATCCGTCAGTGTCTGCCGCTGTCCCCCGAGAGATCGCCTTGCGTTATCATCCATCGGCCATAAGAACACGGGCACGCCAGCGATCGGCATCGCATTTAAAGTCACCGAGCCCGTAATCTTGGCCGCACGGTCTGAGATTCTAATCTGCACCAGCGCGGAAGCCCGCGGGTCGATGAACACATCGAACGATTCCTGCGGACGAGTATCGCGCCAGGCAGCGGGCCTCACAATGCGCCGATTTGCGACGGACTCCACGTATTGTCCTGGACCGGGAGAGATCTTGAATTCCCAATGCCCCGGCGGCAGGGAAGCTCGTGGAAGCTTGATTGGGACGAATTGCCCCGCGCCGGAAAGATCGTCTCTTCGCCCATAAACGGTAACAGGTGATCTTAGAATCCCTCCACTCCGCGCATCGACAATTTCGAAATCCACTGCGGGCAGTTCCGCCGGCTGCACGCTTCCCGCCTCGCTATTCGACCCCAATTGAAGCTCGGTGAATCCCGCCATAAATCCGTCAAGAGATAGCGCGAAAACTTCATACGCGCCCGGGGCGAGGCCTTGGAACACATATGCTGTGTCGCATTTCCCAGTGACCGTGCGATTCATCGTCTCCGACGTCAAGGTTACCGAATACGTCCCATCGCCGCACTGCAATTTTCCTCCAAGCCGAAAGAGCGAACCGGCTTGGGGCGTGACGTTCGCGTCAAGTATCTCCAAATCCAACCGCGCATCCTGAACTGCCGCGTCCCGGCTCTCACCCCCGAACGGTCCGAACGTCGGCAGTCTTCCTGAGCCGTCTTCCAATACGGTCGCTGCTGAACGAATCCAATACCTACCGGGATCCAATCCGCTGATCCGGTAAACTCCGCGATCGTCGGACTTCGCGCTCGCAACGGATCGAACCGGAAATTGAGCTCTATATGCCAACACGTTTATGTCTGGCATTCCGACGCCATTTTCGTCGAGCACCGTTCCCGTAATCGCCGCCATGCGATGCATGTGGATTTCGGCAAAAAAGTCTGAGTCCTTCGTAGCGATTACTGGAACGCCCTGACCGTTCGGTCGACGTTGGCCGTAGGCTGCGCTGGAGAATCCCGGACGCTGAGCGACAATCAGGTACTGCCCGTCGGGCACAAATGGAAAGGTGAAATGGCCGGTCCAGAGAGCGCGCCCCTCAATGGCCCGCCCCGTAGTACCGCTAGGACCAGAAATCGGAAGTAGTCGCACCACCGTTCGAGCCAGCGGCCGTCCTGAAACCTGATCGAGAATCGCGCCTTGAATGACTCCCGGCCGGGCCAGCGGCGCGGCCAGTAAAAGCATTAAGACGGCAAAGCGCATTTGCCCTTATGACGAGCAAATGCGCAAAGGTGTGGACGAAAAAAACTTAAGCAGGCCGGACGATTTCCATGTCCAACGATATCTGCACGTCATCGCCGACCATAAAACCGCCCGTCTCCATCATCGCGTTGAACGAAACGCCGAATTCTTTTCGATTGATGGTGGTGGCGGCGGTGGCCCCGCGGCGCATCAGGCCCCAGGGATCTTTGGTGTCTTCCGAAACGTCTTCCATCTTCAGCATTACTGATTTCGTCGTCCCACGAATGGTCAAATCGCCGGTCACGTTATACACACCGTTACCGGCATCTTGAACCTTGGTCGACTTGAAAGTGATGCTTGGATGGTTGGCCACATCCAGGAAGTCGGGGCTCTTTAGGTGATTATCCCGATCGGCCTCGCGCGTCGAAATACTTGCGGCGTCGATAGTCGCGTCAATTACGGTCGCCTCCGGATTTCCCGGAACGATGTCCACCGTTCCTGTGACTTTGGTGAAGTCACCACGGACGCTCGAAATCATCAGGTGGCGGACCTTGAAGTGGACTCCGGAATGGGCGGAGTCGATGTTGTAGCGAAGCGCGGGAGAAGCTGCAGTGCTCATAGGCCTACCATTCTAATCCGAACCGGATAAGCGCACGCATCTCCCTCGCCGGTTCCCAAAAGGAAAAGGCCTCACCGTTCGGGTGAGGCCTCTGAGGATCAATTTGGCTCTAAAGGACTAGCTGCGTTTCGAACTCTTGGCCGATTGGGTCCGGCCGTTTTCCACCACCGCACCCTGCGTGAAAGTGAGCGCCGGGATGGTCACCGACGTATCCACCAGCCGAGCCATGTCCTGAACGGGCAACCCTTCGGCTTCCCGCGCGAAGCACAGTCTGCGGCCTTCTTCATCGAAATCGACTCGCACCCAGTCGCCGCCGCGAATCTGTTCTGTCGCAATCAGATTCGACATCGGCTGCACAAGAATCCGTTCGATCGCTCGCTTTAAATGGCGTGCGCCGTACTTTAAGTCCGTCCCTTCCGTGAGCAGGAAATCCTTGCTCGGATCGGAAAGTGTGAATACAAACGCCCGCTCGAGCGAGGTGTTGAAGATGCGCTGCTGCACCAGATTCAGCTCGATATCCAGAATCTTGCGCAGTTGTTCCGTGCCCAGCGGCTGGAACGTCACAATTTTGTCGAGCCGGTTGATGAATTCCGGCGTGAACTTGCGGCGAGCCGCCTCTACTCCGGAACGGGCCATCTTGCCCGTGAGCTTCTCGTCCACCGTGCCAGTCGCGGCATTCACGCGAGCCTGGCCGGCCTGGAATCCATGCCGCGGCAGCATCATCGAAGCCATCTCCTGCGCGCCCAGATTACTGGTCATGAAGATCATGGCCCGGGAGAAGTCCACCTTACGGTTGTCGCCGAGCGTCAGCGTCGCCTTGTCTAGAATTCCAAGAAGCAGATTCCACAATGCGTCCGAGGCCTTTTCAATTTCATCGAACAGGACGAAACTGACCTTCATTGTTTCAGTGTGATATTGATTCAGCACTTCCTGCGATAACAGCGGATGCGTTTCGCAATGTCCGAGATATCCCGGAGGCGAACCGATCAGCTTCGCAATTTCGTGGCTGTGTTGAAACTCCGCACAGTCGATCTTGATTACTGCACGAGGATTCTTGAGCAGCGCTTCCGCAGTCGCTTCTACAATTCGCGTCTTTCCGGAACCCGTTGGACCCAGGAAAAGGAAATTTCCTATGGGTCTTCCCGGGGGATTTAGTCCGGTCAGATGCATCTGATAGATGTTGACTATTTGTTCGATGGCCTCGTCTTGTCCAACAATCAATCGACGGAGGGTCGTCTCAAGCGTTTGCGCGTCCCGCCCGGTTTTCCCGGGGTCCAGTGGGATGTTGAGCCGTACCATTTTGTCTACCGCCTTTCTACTTCTTGGAAGAGCTCTTGGCTCCTCCCTCCACGAACTCTCATGCAACCCTAATACCATTTAATGGATGCCCTCCCACACCCTGCGGATTCAATAAGCTAAACACATATAGATCAATGACTCTGCGATGTATATCTGTATCAAGAAACATTGAAACTATCTCTTCGACCCCGTTTGAGGCGGCCTTGAGGGGCGAACCTCTACCCGGCTGATCAGCGTCCGCGGAGGAGTGAGTAGAAGCATTTTGACAATGTCCGCTATGTCTTCGGGCCAAATCCTCCAGGATTGGCCTGGATCGGACTTCCACTCGGGCCCCAACTCGGAATGGCCGCCGAATTCCGTGGCGACGCTCCCGGGCATAACATAACTGACTCGCACGTTCTGATTTCTTACGTCCTGCATAACCGCTTCGCTGAAGCCCGTGAGAGCGAACTTTGAAGCGTTGTAAGCGGCCCCGCCGGCAAACGCATTTGCTCCAGCGAGGCTACTGATATTGACGATATAACCCCTTTCGTGCGTTCCGAATCTATATAAAGCTTCACGGGTTGTATGGAATACGCCATAGAGGTTGGTTTCTACAGTCGTCTTCCAATCCTCCACCGTGAGTTCGGAAATTGGCCGAAAGATTCCGACGCCGGCGTTATTGACCAGAACGTCAAGTTGTCCCAAATGGGAATCGACGAACTGGAACAATTCCGCGACTTGATCATAGTGTTTTACATCGGCGGCTTTGCCCTCTACTTTACCTGCGGTTTCCGCGCGAATTTCGCTAACGGCTTGATCGACGGCATCTTGGCGGCACCCGCAGATCGCAACGCTCGCGCCTTCCATCGCCAGCATCCGCGCGATCGCTCTCCCGATTCCACGAGTTGCGCCGGTCACCAGACATACTTGTCCATCGAAGGGCTTATTTGAGGTTGGGTTCATACCCTAGAGGATATCGGGCGCCCATATCGGTCGAGGAGGCGGTTCTCCAAGGCCGCGCCGGGACTTTTGACCCGGCTCGCGCTATTATGCCGACCGTTGTCCCATCCGCACCACGCCGGCCTTCTGCTGGGACTTTCGCCGATACATTCGGCTGTCCGCCTTCGCGAGCAACTCCTCCGGCGTTCCAGGATCTATGCAATAAAACGCGGCGCCAAAGCTCGCGTCTACTACATCCGCGCCGAAAATCAACCGTCCTGTCGCGCGCACCATCTCTCGAAACTGTTCGAGTCTTGCTCCCGTCTCATGGCGCCGGCGCCCTGGCAACAGCAGTACAAATTCATCGCCGCCGGTGCGGGCGACGAAATCCGCCCCGCGGCAACCCGATTGAAAGCCTTTCGCCAAGTCCTGCAAGAGACGGTTGCCGGCGAGGTGGCCGTAGGTGTCATTGACCTGCTTGAAACCATCCAGATCGCACACAACGACAGCCGTGGGCTCCTCCAGATTCTTCATTTTCAGCTCAAGAGCCTTCGCATTGGGCAAGCCTGTTAACGGATCGGATAAATCCACCTCATTGATTTTGCGGAACCGCAATCCATTGGCTATTGCCGTCGCAAGTTTTGGGGCGATTTCAGACATCAGCCGCGCATCCTCCGGGGAGAAGGGCAAATCTACCGCCCGATACAAAGTCAGCGTGCCGCGAACTACCCCCGATTGAAGCGGCGCAGCAAAAGCGTGCCGGAACGGTTTCAAAGTCCGGAGCGCTCCTAAGAACGCAAGCTCCAAATTCGGATTCAAGCCCGTCTGCTGCGTTCCGGAAGCGGCGGCGAGTCCCGATATTCCGGCTCCCATTGGGATCCTTGCTGACGACCAGATAGCAAGGTGTTCGCCGTCCAGGAACATGGGTTCCAAGAGGCTAAGTTGTGACCGATCCTCCGCCGGGCGCTCGGTCCACACCACCATTGTCTGAAACGGAACAAGCTGCCGCAGAGCTTTGCGGATCGCCACGAACGTCACGTCCAGGTCGATAGACCCATTAAGCGCATTCGTCAGATCCAGCAGAGTCTGAACCTCGCGCTGCGCCGCGAAAATGGAATCGATAAAATCCCCGTTGTGATGCGTCGCGAACTGCGCCTCCCATTGCTTATAGTTCTTCGCGATCAGCGAAACCACTTCGGGATCGAACGCCTTGCCGCTCTCTTCCACCACGATCTTCACGGCTTCGTCCAGACGCGCCGCGGGACGATGCTGCCGTGGTGACGTCAAGGCGTCCAGCGTATCCACGGCCGCCAGAATCCGGGCGCCGATCGGGATCTCGGTCCCGGCAAGTCCGCGAGGATATCCAGAGCCGTCCCACCGTTCGTGATGCGTTCGCACCAGAGGAGCTACGGGATAGGGGAACCGCACTCGCTCCAGGATTTCGGCGCCAACCACGGGATGAATTTTCACTTTTTCGAATTCTTCCGCGGTCAGCGCTCCGGGTTTCCGCATGATGTGCTCCGGGACGGCCATCTCGCCTATGTCATACAACAGCGATGCAGACCGCAGCGCTTCCAGGTCCGGCTTTTCCAACTGCAGCGCCTTGCCAAGTTCCATCGAATAAATCTGCACCCGGCGCGTCCGTCCGCTCAGGGGCTGTTCTTTCGCTTCAATGGCCATCGCGAGCGTCTCGATAGTCCTCATATGCAGGTCCATCATGCGCTTTGACTCGGCGCACCGCTGCTCCAACCTTCGCGCGTAAATCCGGTAGGAACGCCACGTTACGAACACCGCTGGAACGAGCACCACGGAAACCGGGAAGAGGGCCGCAATCGCGGCGGCTACCGGATAGTAAGGGAACGACCACAAATTGAGCTTGTTGAGGCCGCGAAAATTATACCCGATAAAACAGAAGACCGAAGCCACCATGAAGCGCCCGGCCAGATCCAATTGGGAGAGTCGTGCGCCGTGAAATGCGGCCTGTGAAAGCAAAATGGCGGCTCCCGTGGAGGCAAGCCTGCGCAAAAGAACTTGGGGGGATTGGCGCTCCTTTCGCACAACGGAATGAATGAACAGCGCCGCGCCGCCCATCAGCATTGTGTCCGTCCAGGGCAACTGCCGCAGCGCCAGAATGACGAACACAAACCCCATGTCCGAGTCATCCGCCAAGGTCAGCCCGAACGAAGTGATCGCGAGAAGTGAGAGTGCAAAGTAATTCGCTCCCGCCGTCGTGTGATCGATAGACGCGGACCCTGCGAGTATCAGTACCGCGCAGAGCGCTAGTCCTATTCTTCTCGCGATTTGCATGGGGAAGTTTCAGTACGAACGGACGAACGGTTTTGCAAGCGAGAGGCCACCGGTAAGTCGAACAAAACACGCCTAGGCGCGAAGTGGAATGGGAGTGGCATGAGACAAGTTGTCCACTTCTGCGACAACGCGTCGCATGGACCACATTTCTGATCCGCATTTCGCGCGAATTGCGCATCCCCGTTTGAAATGAAGGCCGGATTGAAAAGCATTTCAATTCTTATCGGTTCGTTTGCGCTTGCGAGTTGTAGCCTGCCCGTGACTCTGGCAACGACCAAAGCGAAACCGGAATCGAGGGCAGAATCATCAGTTCAGGCGAAGACAGTAGCGCCGATAGAACTGCCGATAGAACCAAAGACAGAAGCGCCGATAGAACCAAATATAGGAGCGCAGGCGGAGCAGAAGAGGCCGCCGGAAGGTTTGGTTTTCGCTGTGACGCGAGCGACTACTTCCGAATCGCGGGCGCTGCTTTCCGCCCGGCTTCTAAAGATGAATGCATCGAGCCTGCATTGGTACAACGACACAGGCGTAGTCTCGCTCGTGATTTCGCCGCCTTTTATGGACGCTTTGAAGTCCGATCCTGATGTTGCGTTAATTCTGTCAGACAAAATGTATGACGGCACACCCCGCAAGCAAACAGCGCCTGTAATTCAAACGTCTCCATCTCCGACTGTGAAGGCTCCATTACCGGTCGAAAAGCCCGTCGCGCCACTAAAACCGCCTGCTCCGCAACCTATCCCACCGCTGGAGCCGGTTCCGGTTGCGTCGTCCCCGCCTGCGCCGGCTGCCGCAGCCGCGCCCCTTGTAACTTCGGCCCTACCCGCCGCGACAGCTTTCCAACCCTTCGCGCTAAACCAATTCCCTCCAGTAGCGATGAATCAAACGCCGATGCCTATGATCGGAGGAGCCACTCCCATGCCTGGTGCTATTCCGGGATCGATGCCGGGTTCGACAATCGGCGGCCTTGCAATGCCCGGAATGGGTTTGATGGATTCGCTCGCCGGAGGAGTCGTGCAGAAATTCTTCAACCGCCCCGCAAGCTGTAAGATCACGATCACCAAGGCTGCCGCAACGTTCTCGGCCGATGGCGGCGACGGTATGTTCGAAGTAAAAGCATCGGGATCCTGCGCCTGGCAAGCCCAGGCCACCGTACCGTGGATCCAAATCCTCTCAGGAACCGGAGTAAGTGGCAGCGGAATCGTCACGTATCATGTGTCGAGAGCGGAAGGCATCCTCCGCTCCGGCGCAATCTCCCTTGTTGCCACAGCCGCCGGCAGCGCCATCAAGGGCAACGCGTCGCAAGTAGTAACTCAGAGACCGTGACTCGGTTAATGGAAGTGAAGAGGCGTTGTGGCAACCACCAAACAAAGAGATTCCCAGAAACAGCACTATCATTCCGGCGGTTCCACAGGGAGCATCCGCGTGATCAAGCGGTCTTCGACGCGGCATGGGGACCGCGTAGTGAATCGGCACGAAAATAGCGGGAGACTCGCTCCAAGAAACAAGGAAGCTGCCCATTCGCAACGCTCCCATAGTGCTCGGAGATTATCTCAAGAAATGAGCGTTTTGCTTCGCCAGAATGGTCAGTCGCGGTGGGGAGGACTATTTTAATTAGAACCTCAGTGTAGTAGGTCTAGCGTGTTATTTCCGTCGTTGACGAAGTACACGCCGCTGTCATCGCGGATGGCGAGGCCAAACAGATCCCCCGCGCCTCCACCCGTTATGTCCACAGATTTGATCGCTACCTGCGTTCCACCAGGTGTGACTTCGACCATGTTGCCATCTAGGCTATTGACGACGATTATATTTCCATTGGGCGCGATCGCCAGACCAAGAGGCTGCTTTAGACCCACCGTGGTGAAGGGGACACCAACGGAGGCGCTATTCAGAGCGTTCGCAATCGGCACGATCCGGTTACTGAGTGTATCGGCTACATAAAGAGTGCCGTCGCTACCCAAGCCAACACCCGTGGGGCCAATCACCAGGGCTGCTGTATCCGTGCGGGTATTAAATCCACTTCCGATCACGGTTTCCGAATGGATTGAGGGCATTCCCCCAAGGGGGATCGAGAGAACAACTCGCAAAACATACCCGTTCGGTTGTACAGTGCTACTAATGTTCTTAAGAACGTTGGTGACGAACAGGACCGCAGCGGTATCCATATCAAGGGCCGTCATATC
>Ga0126381_100007044_pt1 | contig 12474 bp, 12 predicted proteins | sample PanSoiMetPlot_28_FD_96465 | JGI IMG/M metagenome (GOLD analysis project Ga0126381, IMG submission 96465) | Tropical forest soil microbial communities from Panama - MetaG Plot_28 | ecosystem: Environmental > Terrestrial > Soil > Tropical forest > Bulk soil | place: Panama | collected 2016-02-17
CCCCATCGAAGCGGACGATATCGTGCAGGAAGCGTTCCTGCGGGCCTTCCGCGGTTTCGACACTCTGCGAGGCTCTGACGTGAAAGCCTGGTTGTTGACCATCGTGCGCAACTGTCACGCGACGGCGTGTGGGCAGGAGCAGCGGCGTGCCGCCGTGCCGCTGCCGGAGGAACATGAGGAGGAGTTGCGGGCCGCAAGCCTGGAAGCGGCACCTGATCCCGAGAGCCTCTCGACGGCGCAGGACGAGAGGCGTGCACTCGAGCGGTTGGTCGCAGCCCTCCCGGAAGAGCATCGCACCGTGCTGTTGTTGCGGGAGATGGAGGATATGAGCTACCGCGAGATCGCCGCGGTAACCCAGGCGCCGATCGGAACCGTCATGTCGCGGCTGGCGCGGGCGCGGGCGGCGCTGAGGGCGAAGTGGCTGCAGGAAGCAGCGGGAGAGCCCCGTGCAGTGCGCTGAGTCGTTGCGCGTCCAGGCCTACTTCGACGGCGAGGTGGACGCCGTATCCGCGCTCGATGTCGAACGCCACGCCGAGCGCTGCCCCGAGTGCCGCACGCTGCTCGAGCATCTTGCCCGCACGCGCGCGCGAATCCGCGCCGAGCTCGAGTTCGTTCAGGCGCCACCGCAGCTGCGCGCCGCGCTCGCGCGCCGGCTCGACGAGGAGGCGTCGTCCGGACTACCCCCCGCTACCCGCCGGACGCGGGTGCCATGGCGCCCAAGACCGTTCTGGCTCGGAGCCGCCGGCGGTGCGGGCGCTGCCCTCGCGGCGAGCCTCGCGCTGTTCATCTGGACACCTGCTCCCCGGGAGACGCTGCTCGATGGGCTGGTGAATGCCCATGTGCGGTCGCTCCTGCCGCAACACCTCACCGATGTGGTCTCCACCGACCGGCACACGGTGAAGCCATGGTTCGCCGGGCACGCCGATGTGTCACCCGTGGTCGCCGACTTCGCCGCCGCCGGCTATCGCCTGGTTGGAGGGCGGGTGGATTACCTCGAGGGGCAGCGCGCGGCGGTGGTCGTCTATGAGCACGGCCAACACGTCATCAATTTATTCACATGGGCGGCTGGCGGGCATGCGATGCCGCAGTCGAGCACGCGCAGCGGCTATCACATCGCCTGCTGGCAAAGCGGCAATCTGCAGTACTGCGCGGTTTCGGACACCGGCTGGGACGAGCTGCAGGGCCTGGCGCGGTTGGTACGCGACGCCGGCGAGCGCGACACGCCGCGCTGACTCGCGGCTCGACCGTTACCTGGACAAATCATTACGACGAGCACCGCCGGTGAGCGCCAGCGGCTGATTCCGTTCAGGTCTCCATACAACATCGGTATTGACTTCCAACAGCCTGTTGGTGGGGGGCGGGCGCGGGCGTCGGCTTTGCGAGGCGCGCACACAACGAGGCGTGGACGCGACCGTGGCGGGAACGTTTCCGGCGTTGGTCTGATGTCAGCGTGTCGGATCAACATCTTGTGCCGACGTGCAACCGCGGAGTCGCACATGGTGGGCCGGGCCGCAGCCCGGGTGTTGGCACCGGCCTGGCCGCTGTCGGCTATCACCGACGCGTGTCAACTCGATGTTTGTATACCCCGGGGCGGCACCTGCTGCGGCTGTGCCGCGCGCAGCGGTCGGCGCAATTGTTGCAAGGGTCTGATTGTTGCAAGGGGCATGTGTGGCGTGGTGCCGCGGCGCGCCGCCCGGACGAAGCTAGTTACAAGTTGGTGTCAAGAACGTGCAGCGGCGCGGCAACACGTCAGCGGCGCAGCAGACTGGACGGTGCGCCTGTGTTCCAACATATGACGACCGGTTTTGACGGTGCACACACGTGGGTTGATCGGTGTATCATCCGAGGTCCGGCCCTTCGTTGGGTGATTAGCGGAGTAGGAGTGATGGCACGACGTCCACCGAACGACGGCGCATCCTGGAGCGCCCGTGAATTACAAACTCTCAGGGCACTCGCGAAGGCCGGGACTCCAACCGGACAGGTCGCCAAGAAGCTTGGGCGGACCGCGGCAGCGGTGCAACAGAAAGCCATGCGAGCCGGGATCTCCTTCCGGGCGGCAAAGCGGTCCGGAGCGCGCCGTAAGAAGTAAGCTGTTCAGTTGTGCGGCCGGGCGCCGCCGTTGTTGCGGCGCGACCCGGAGGTGTTGATTGCTGACACGGCTGACTGCAGCGGCAGTATTGTTGACGCTGGCGTCGTTGCTCACGCCCGTGGATGCGGCTGCAGCGTCTGAGCCGGCGTCTGCGCCAGCACCCAACACGCCGCTGAAGATCGGCATCATCGGCACCGGTCAGATCGGCGGCACGCTCGCCACACTCTGGGTCAAGGCCGGCCACGAAGTGCTGATGTCCTCGCGGCACCCCGACGAGCTGCGGCCGCTCGCACAATCGCTCGGACCCCGGGCACACGTTGGTACTCCGCGCGAGGCAGCGCTGTTCGGCGACGTGGTATTGGTGTCGGTTCCTTACGGGGCGTTGCCGCAGATCGGTCGTGACTTCAGGAAGGAGCTTGCCGGCAAGATCGTGCTCGACACCGGCAATCCTTATCCGCAGCGCGATGGCGAGATGGCGGTCGAGGCGCGGCGCAAGGGCAGCGGCGTCGCATCGGCAGAGTATCTTCCCGGCGTTCGCCTGGTACGTGCATTCAATGCCATCAACTCAGGCGACCTGAGGAGCGAGGCCCACCGCAAGGGCGAGCCGATCGCCATCCCGCTGGCAGGCGATGACCCCGAGGCGCTGCAGGCCGCGCAGCGTCTGGTAATCGATGCGGGCTTCGCGCCGGTCGTGGTCGGACCACTGTCGCGCGCGCGCGAGTTCGACGTGGGTACGGACGTGTACACACGATTGCTCACCGCGCCGCAGCTGCGGCACGCGCTCGGCCTCAAGTAGCCGGCGAACCCGGCACGCGTGTCAGGCAGCCGGCGGCGGTTGCCGCTCCACCCGTGGCAACCGTGGATCCAGACAGGCCCAGCTCGGCGCGCTGGAGGTCCATATCGTCATCGCGGGCTGCGCCAGCTCGAGGTCGTCGAGAGTGCCGGCACGCACGAACACCAGATGGGGTCGGGCTTCCGAAGCGCTGAACAGATGCGTGCCGCATCGTGCACAGAACCGCCGGTGCGCCACGTTGCCACTGTCAGCGACCAGGCTGAAGTCGCACAGCTCGCCGCTGACGGTGATGGCCGCGCTCGGGAAGCAGACGTTGACCGTGCCGCCACCGGCACCGATGTACTGGCACACGCGGCACCAGCACACCCGGGTCACGATCGGAGCGGCGCTGCTGCGATAGCGTGCCGCGCGGCAGAGACAGCCACCGGTGATTTCCATGCTCGCGCTCTCCACGAGAATCGGGCACGCAGCATAGCGAAAGAAGCACCGGAGTGACGCGAGCTCAAATCCGAACGTGCTGCAAAATGGTGCCCGCGCTGAAAAGTGGGCTGCTCGGGAGCGCGTTCAAACCGGTGCGAGAGGCAGTATCCCGGGGCCGCGCTGAACGCCCAGTGAATCGGCGCGCAACCGCAACGCTCGCGCACTCAGCGCAGCCGCGCGCGCAGGCGCGCAATCTCCTCCGCCGTCAGTCCGATGTGCGCCAGATACGCCTGCACACCACCGGCGCGCTCGAGAAAGCTCAGCATGTTGAGTGCGCCCTCCTCGGGGCAGCGCAGCGCCTCGAGGATGCGCTCGGGCGCGGTGTCGGCATAGCGCTCGAGATAACCCGCGCGCAGGTTCTCGGCGCTCTCGGCATAGTCGCGCGCGATGTCCTGTGGCGTGGCATCGGCCAATGTCAGCAGCAGCGCCGCGACGAGACCGGTGCGGTCCTTGCCGGCGACGCAGTGAAACAGCAGCGGCTCGGGCGGGGCGGCGGCGATGAAACTGAGAACCTGACGCAGCTCGTGGCGCACGTGCTCGAGCACCACGCATTTCCACAACTCTTTGGCCGCATCGCGGCTGCGCAGGCGCCACTCGTCTTCGGTGTGATTGAGCAGCGAGATGCGCTTGTAGCGCACCCGCGGCAGCGCGCCCGGCACCGGACTCGGGTGGCGTTCCGCCTCCTCCGGCCAGCGCAGGTCGAGGATCGTGCGCACACCGTAGTCCGCGAGTGCCTGCAGTCCTGCGGCGTCCAGCTGGGCAAGGTCGTCCGCACGCAGCAACGAGCGCCAGCGCGTCTCAGCGCCGTCGTTGGTCAGACAACCGCCCAGGTCGCGGACGTTCAGCAGTTTGGGAAAGTCGACCGCTCGTCTCAGGGTTTTTTCGCCTCTCGCCGCTGGCTCAGGGCCACGCCGGCGAGTATCAGCACTCCCGCGAGCGCCATGCTCGCCGTGAGCGGCTCGCCGAGCAGCAGCCACGCCCAGATCACGCCGAACAAGGGTATCAGGTAAGTGACGGTCGAAGTACGTGGCGCGCCGATGCGCGCAATCAGGCGGTAGTAAAACACGAACGCAACACCGGTGCACAACACACCCAGCAGCACCGCGCTCAACCAACTTGTCATGGCGATGCGGTGGTGCGGCCAGGTGAGAAAGGCGAACGGCGCCAGCAGCACGGCGCCGCTGGCGAGATTCGCCGCCGCGACCGCTGCGGGCGGGTAACCCGTGAGATAGTGTCGCACGAAGTTGATGCCGAACCCGTACAGCAGCGCCGCTGTCGTGCCCGCCAGCACCGCGGCGCCGATGCTGGCGCCGGCGCTTCTGCCGCTGGCGAGAACGGCCACGCCCACGAATCCGGCGACGAGTCCGATCAGACGCCGCCCGCCGATGCGCTCCCCATAAAAGAGGAACGCCACCAGGGCGGTGAACATCACCGTCATCGCATTGGTAATGGCACCGATGCCGGCGGGCGCACGTTCCGCGCCCCAGGCGAACAAGACAAAGGGCAGCACGGAATTGACTGCGGCGATTCCCGCGATGCGCAGCCATAACGCCGGCGTGAACCGCTCGCGTGCGCGCCACAGGAAAGGCATGAGGATCAGTGCGCCGAGCGCGAGGCGCGCCTCCACGAGTGGAATCGGGCCGAAATCGGGCGCCGCGACGCGCATGAAAAGAAACGACCCGCCCCACACGGCTCCCAGGAGCCCGAGCTCGAGCGGTGTACGCCAGCGTGCGACGGCGGCGCCGGGCCGTGCGGTTGTCGTGGCCGCGAGCAGCACGGGAGGCGCCGGCGGCAGGGGAGGCGCCGGCGGCACGGGCGAGGCGGCGTTGCTTGCCCGAGTGCATTCAGATGTTGTCATCGTTCCCATTGTCGCTGTGTTCAGTCGAGCGCCCGTCGCAGGTCCTCGATCAGATCCTCAGTCGCTTCAATGCCGACCGACAGGCGCAGCAGCCCGTCGCTGATTCCCAGGCGCTGCCGCTCGGCAGCCGACAAGCCAGCGTGCGACGTGGCCGCGGGGCGTGTGAGCAGCGTCTGTACGCCACCGAGACTGGGTGCCACCGTCGGGATGCGGACGCGCTGCTCGAACTTCTGGGCCTGCGCGGCGTTGCCCCGCAGCTCGAAGCTCAGTACCCCGCCACAACCGGTGAACAGCCGCCGCGCCCGCTCATGACGCGGATGCGATGCAAGTCCGGCGTAGTGAACGCGCGCAACCGCCGGATGCTCCTCGAGGAAGCGGGCGATGCGCAGCGTGCTGTCGTTCTGATAGCGCACGCGCAGCGCGAGTGTCTTCAGCCCGCGTTTCAGCAGGAAGGCAGCGTGCGGATCGAGACAGCCGCCGAGGTGGTTGGCCTTGTGGCGGATGCGCTCGATGTTGGCGGCGTCGCCGGCAACGGCACCCGCCACGATGTCGGCATGCCCGTTCAGGTACTTGCTGGCGCTGTGAACAACCAGATCGAAGCCCACGGTGAGCGGGCGGAAGTTGACCGGCGTCGCGAAAGTGTTGTCGATGATCGAAAGCAGCTGGTGTGGACGGGCGAACTGCGTCACGCCCTCGAGGTCTGCCACCTGCAGCAGGGGGTTGGTCATCGCCTCCACATAGATGGCACGGGTGTTGGGACGCAGCAGTGCCGCCCAGGAGTCGGGCCGGTCTGCGTCGATGAAATCGTGTGTAATGCCGAGCTTCGTCAGCTCCCCGGTGACCAGCTCGTGGGTGCCGCCGTAAAGGCTATCCTGGACCAGCAGGTGATCGCCCGCCGACAGCACCGCCAGCAGCGTGGTGGAGATGGCCGCCATTCCGCTCGCCGTAACCAGAGCCGCTGCGGCACCCTCGAGTGCTGCGATCTTGGCGTGCAGCGTGAGCTGGCTCGGCGTGTTGTTGATGCGCAGGTAGCGTACGTCGTGATAGCTGCCCTCGCCGGCGTACTCGAAGGTAGCTGACTGAAAGATGGGCATCTCGACCGCGCCGGCAATGCGCGGCCGGGGTTCGCCGGCATGCACCAGCTGCGTGTCGATGCGCCCGTAGGTCTCGCTCATGGGACCTCCCACCAACTGAGATTGTCACGCGAATACGCTAGCGTGTCCGTATGCCTTTATGGAGAGATACCCGTCGACCTGACGGCGCACACTGTGCGGGCGCAGGGCCAGTACACTTGCCCCCATGATGCGGCCCACGGAACGGTTTTCCAGCCGGGTCGACGACTACGCCCGCTATCGGCCCGATTATCCGCCGGCCGCGATAGAGTTACTGACCGCCCGCTGTGGATTGGCGCCCACGGCTGTGGTCGCCGACATCGGCTCGGGGACGGGGATCCTCACCGAGCGGGTGTTGGCGAGCGGTGCTCAGGTGTTTGCGGTCGAGCCGAACGACGCTATGCGCGCGGTCGCCGAGGCTCGTCTCGGCGGCCATGCCCGCTTTCGCAGTGTGCGTGGCACCGCGGAAGCCACCACACTCCCGGATGCCAGCATCGACCTGCTGCTCGCCGCTCAGGCCTTTCACTGGTTCGACGTGCGGCAGGCACGGCGTGAGGCGCTGCGGGTGATGCGCGCCAATGGTTGGGCGGCACTGTTGTGGAATGAGCGGCCGATGGAGTCCAGTGACTTTCTCGCCGACTACGAGGGGCTGCTGCTGCGGCACGCTGCCGACTACGCCCGCATCACCGCAAGCCGCGCCAATGAGGCGAGCATGCGCGAGTTCTTGGGCGGCTTCATGCAGAACACGGAGTTCCCGAACCAGCAGATACTCGACTTCGCAGGCCTCAAGGGGCGCTTGATGTCCTCTTCCTACGCGCCCGAGCCCGGTCATCCGCAGTTCGAGCCGCTGATGCAGGGCCTGCGCGAAGTGTTCAGCCGCCACGAGCGCGGCGGTTCAATCGTGTTCCCTTACCGGACGTTGGTCTACTTCGCTCAACCGCACCGCACGGCCTGACGCCCTCACCACACCCGCACACGGTCGGCCGGGGCCAGATAGAGCTTCTGCCCTGGCTTTACGCCGAAGGGCTCGTACCAGGAATCGAGGTTGCGCACCGTGGCGGCGCGGAACTCTGCCGGCGCGTGCCCATCGGTCACCAGGCGCCGGCGGAGTGCCGCCTCGCGGACCTTCTCGCGCCAGCTCTGCGCGAAGCTGAGGAAGAACAGCTGCTCCCCACTGAAACCCCCAACAGTGGGCGCGGGCTTGCCCTGCAATGTCAGCCGCCACGCGTCGTAGGCTACTGACAGCCCCGCGACGTCGGCGATGTTCTCACTGAGCGTCTGCTTACCGTTGACGCTGACGTCGGGGAACGGACGATAGGCATTGAACTGCTCGACCAGCCGCTGCCCCGCGGCTTCGAAGTGCGCGAAGTCCTCCTTGGTCCACCAGTTCTGCAACCGGCCGCTGGCATCAAACAGTGCGCCCTGGTCGTCGAAGCTGTGGCTGATCTCGTGTCCGATCACCGCGCCAATGGCGCCGTAGTCCATCACCGGGTCGCGGTGCGGGTCGAAGTAGGGCGGCTGCAGAATGGCGGCCGGGAAGTTCAGAGCGTTCATCGCCGGCAGATTCACGGCGTTGACCAGCTGCGGGTCCATGGCCCACTCGCCCCGGTCGACGGGGCGTCCGAGCTTGGCGAGATTGCGGTGGTATTCGAACAGCTGCGCGCGGTGGGCATTGCCGAAGGCGTCACCGCGCACCACTTCCAGCGTGGAGTAGTCGCGCCAGCGGTCCGGGTAACCGACACCGACCTTGAGCGCGGCGAGCTTCGCTTTGGCTTTGGCACGGGTTTGCGGCGCCATCCACTCGAGGCGGTCGATGCGCGTCGCGAAGGCCGCGACCAGGTTACGTACCAGCGCTTCGGCGCGCGCCTTCTCGGAGGCGGGGAAATAGCGCTCGACATAGAGCTTGCCGACCGCCTCACCGAGCGCATCATTCGTTTCGTTGACCGCGCGCTTCCAGCGCGGCGCCAGCTGCGGCGTTCCCGAGAGCACGCGCTCATGGAAGGCGAAATGCTCCTTGACGAACGCCTCGGGCAGGTAGGGGCAGTTGCTGTCGATCAGGTGAAAGCGCAGGAAGTCCTTCCAGGTGTCGAGCGGCACGCTGGCCGTGAGTGCCGACTCACCGGTGAGGGCGCTCGGCTGCCACACGACGAACTCTTCCTGGCGCACGAGCCCCGCGGCATTGAAGAACGCTTCCCAGTCCAGTCCGGGTGCGCGCTGGGCAAATTCGCCTCGGGCCCAGTGATTGTTCCCCTTGAGCACCTCCTCGGAGTCCGCCCGGGTCCAGTGCACGGCGGCGATGCGGTGCTCGAGGTCGAACACGGCGGCCGCTTTGGCCGGCGCGTCGGCGATGTGCGCCAGCGCCAGCACCGCGGCGATATACGCCTGGTACTTGCTGCGGATGTCGGCCATCTTCTGCGACGGATTCAGGTAATAGTCCCGGTCGGGCATGCCGAGACCGCCCTGCAGCAGGAACGGTGAATAGCGCGCGGGATCACTGAGGTCCTGCGCGACCCACAGCCCGAACAGGTTGGGGGTGTGGAGGTTGGTGCTGTTGAGGATGTCGACGTCCGCGCGCAGCGTCGTGCCCAGCGCGCGCGCCAGTGCTGACCCGTCATGGATCGCGTCGATGCTCTTCAAGTCCGGCTCGATGGGCTTCAGCCCGAGCTGCTCGATGCGCGCCGCATCCATGAAGCTCGCGTAGTAGTCGCCGATCTTGCGCGGTTCACTTCCGGCCGGCGCTGACTTGCCGGCGTTGCGGATCAGCTCGACATTGCGCTTCAGCGTGAGTTCGGTGAGCTCTTCGTCAGCCCCCCAGGAGCTGCGATCGGGTGGGATCTCGGCCACCTTGAGCCAGGCACCGTTGGCGTAGCGGAAAAAATCGTCTCCCGGAGCGACTGTATGATCGATGAAGGCGACGCTCAGTCCCGGCACCACGCCGCTGGCGGGCGCCGGCCCGGCGGCACCGGCCACGACGGACGCGACGGCAAGTGCGGCGGTCGTCGTCCCCAACAACAGACGCAGGACGGCGGGTCGAAGCTCGGAGTTCATATGTTGGTATCCGCGAGATGACAGGAGCGGGCGGCACGCGCAAGGCGAAGCAGTCTACACGAACGCCGGAAGTTGAATCTCCTCCCGGGCAACACGAATACTGCCGGGCCTTCGAACCCGCTGGCGCACAGATCAACGCATGAAGCGCTCACTCTGGCTCGTGGGACCGCTGCTCGCTGCCGCCGGCGCTGCGCCGCTCGCCTGCGCGTGGGGACCGCAGGGACATCGCACGGTGGGGGCCATCGCCGATCGGCTGCTCACCCCCGCGGCACGCGGCGTCGTGGCCCAGCTGCTCGTCGATGATCGTGACAAGTTCGGCAACCCTTCCGGACGCACTACTCTCGAAGCCGTCGCCAACTGGGCCGACGAGCTGCACGGCACACCCGCCGCGCGCGGGCGCTGGCACTACGACAACATCCCCGTGTGCGGCAGTGCGCCCAGGACACGCGACTGCGAGGATGGCCAATGCAACACCGAGCAGCTGAAGCGCCTCGTAGCGGTGCTCGCAGACCGGAGGGCTCCGCAACTCGAGCGCAACGAGGCACTCAAGTGGGTCGTGCACCTGGTCGGGGACCTCCATCAGCCGCTGCACGCGGCCACCAACGACGACCGCGGCGGCAACCTGGTGCCGGTCGTACTCGAGGGCGTGCACACGCGCGGCCGCGAGAACCTGCACCGGGTGTGGGACAACGATCTGGTGCGGCTTGCGCTACGGAGCCGCAGCCGCCAGCAGCCCCCACGCGATGTTGATGCGCTGGCGGGCGAAGCGCAGCGCCTGGTGGCGGACGCCGGTCAGGGATCCCCCGATGGCTGGGCCAGCGAATCCAACAACCTGGCCCGCAACGTCGCCTATCATTATGCGGGCTTCACCTGTGATACCGTGCCGGGGAACCCGGTGTTGCTCGACGCGGCCTACCAGAAAGAGGCCGAAGCCATCGTGCGCGAGCGGCTGCTGCTCGCCGGGGCGCGGCTCGCGGCGCTCCTGAATCAAACCCTGGCGCCGGATTCGATCGTTCCAAGGAGACCGCCATGAGCGTGCGGATCGTGAGCTTGCTGGCACTGCTTATGGGCGGCTGCCTCGTTGTCGGGACCGGCACGGCGCGCAGCGCAGGTCCGCCCTGGACCCAGACCCTGACCCAACAGGCGCTGGACACGGGGTTTCTGACGCGCCTGCCGCCGGCGGTGTCAGTGGCCTTCGGCCTGACCAAGGCCGAGGAGGGCACCGAAGTTCGCCAGCTGCTCAGCAAGGACGGACACCGCGTCCGCACATTCAACGTCGGCGTCGCCAACCATGCAGATCTGGTGGTCTACAACCTCAATGCACAAACCGGAGCGGGCGTCGCCTACTTCCTGACACCCGACGGTAAGCTGAGAAAAGCCGTGTCCTTCCAGGCCGGCAAGGACGTCCGCCCACTGGCCGCGGCGGATGCGCAGGCGGGGCTTGCGCGCGAGGCGCATTTCTGGTCCGCCCGCGCCCGCAGCGTCGCCAATGCGTCCCCGCACTGAGTGCTCGTCGGCACGCGTGCTGCGCAGCCGCGCTGCCGGTTGGGCCGCCCCCGGCTGCGTCAGGCGGCCCGTGTTAAATTAGCGTCCAACCGTTCCCCGCAACCCGTGGAGGGTGAGCCGTGAGCGCCTGCGAGCAGAGTCTGACAACGACCCCCAAGCGTAACGAGGCAGCCGCCGCGGCGCCTGCGCCATCGCTACCCGAGCTGCCCCCGCAGGATCTCGGGCAGCCGCGGTCCAGCGATCACTGGCTGCTCAAACGGCTGCAGGCGGGGCTCGGCTATCCCGCGGTGGAGCTGGTGATCCGCGACGGCGCACGGGTGAGCCCGTCCGTCCCCCCCGTCGCGCGTGTCACTTTTGCCAGCCGCCGGACGCTGTTGTGGATCCTGCTCGATCCTCAGATGCGCTTCGGCGACGCCTACAGCGACGGTGAGGCCACGGTCGACGGTGACCTGGTACGGTTTCTGGAGACCATCTATCGCGCAGGCCGCAGAGCCCCCGCACACCCCTCGGCCCTGAAACGGCTGGGCGGGGTATTGCACCGGCCCCAAGCCAACACGCTCGCCGGTTCGCGCGACAACATCCATCACCACTACAACATCGGCAACGAGTTCTACACGCTGTGGCTCGGCGACACCATGGCCTACACCTGCGCCTACTACCCGACGCCAGAGGCGACGCTCGATAAGGCGCAGATCGCGAAAATGGATCACGTGTGCCGCAAGCTCCGCCTCGTGTCCGGCGAGAGCGTGGTGGAGGCAGGCTGCGGGTGGGGTACGCTGGCGCTGCACATGGCGCGCCGCTACGGAGTGCGCGTGCGGGCTTTCAATATTTCGCACGAGCAGGTGAGTTACGCACGCGCGCGTGCCGCGCGCGAGGGACTGAGCGACCGCGTCGAGTACGTCGAGGACGACTACCGCAACATCAGCGGGCAGTACGACGCCTTCGTCTCGGTCGGGATGCTCGAGCACGTCGGGGTGAAAAACTACACCGCCCTCGGGCACATCGCGCAGCGGTGTCTCGCCGGGCGCGGGCGCGGTCTGATCCACTCGATCGGACGCAACCAGCCCGCACCGCTGCACCCGTGGATCGAGCGGCGTATCTTTCCCGGGGGCTGTGCCCCGTCGCTCGGGCAGATGACGCAGATTTTCGAGCCCTGGGACCTGTCGGTCCTCGACGTGGAGAATCTGCGCCTGCACTACGCGCAGACCCTGCGGCACTGGCTGGCGCTCTATGAGAGCGCAAGCGAGCGGATACGCGGCATGTTCGATGAGAAGTTCCTGCGAATGTGGCGGCTGTACCTGGCCGGCTCGGTGGCCGCATTCACCACCGGCTCGCTGCAGCTGTTCCAGGTGCTGTTCGCGCCTGGCGAGAGCAACGACGTCCCGTTGACGCGCGCGCACCTGTACGCACGCTGAGCACTACGACGCATGCGCAGCTGTGACGTGCTCATCGTCGGCGGCGGCCCGGCGGGCTCGACCGCCGCCTGGAAGCTGCGCCGCGCGGGCGCGGATGTGCTGGTGCTGGACCGCGAGTCTTTCCCGCGGCTGAAGCTGTGTGCCGGCTGGATCACACCCGAAGTGGTGCGCGA
>Ga0126381_100007045_pt1 | contig 12474 bp, 11 predicted proteins | sample PanSoiMetPlot_28_FD_96465 | JGI IMG/M metagenome (GOLD analysis project Ga0126381, IMG submission 96465) | Tropical forest soil microbial communities from Panama - MetaG Plot_28 | ecosystem: Environmental > Terrestrial > Soil > Tropical forest > Bulk soil | place: Panama | collected 2016-02-17
CGACCAGCGTGTTGTATGAGGGCGTCCCACAATTCCCCGATGCGGGCCGGCCATGGCGCATCGCGCAGCGTCTGGACGTCAATGTCTTTCACACGTCGCCGACGGCAATCCGCATGCTGCGGAAAGCTGGGCCGCAGGAACCGGCGAAGTATAACTACAAATTCAAGCACATGACCACGGTTGGAGAACCGATCGAGCCCGAAGTCTGGCGTTGGTATTTTGAGGTGGTGGGAAAAGGAAACGCGGCGATCGTGGACACCTGGTGGCAGACGGAAACCGGCGGTTTCTTGTGCTCCACCAAGCCGGCGCTTGATGCCATGAAGCCGGGGAGCGCGGGCCCTGCTGTGCTCGGAATCTATCCGGTGATTTGGGACGAAAATGGCCAGGAAGTGAAACCGGGACAAAACGCTGCAGGGAATATTTGTATTCGCAATCCGTGGCCGGGAATCATGCAGACGATTTGGGGCGATCCAGGCCGTTTTACGAAGCAATACTACGCGAAATATTGCCAAGACCCGAACAGCACCGACTGGCACGACTGGCCCTATTTCGCGGGCGACGGGGCAATGATTTCGGCGGATGGTTATTACCGCATTCTTGGCCGCGTCGATGATGTGATCAATGTGGCCGGGCACCGGCTAGGCACGAAGGAGATTGAATCCGCATGCCTGACGGTAGCCGAAATTGCGGAGGCCGCAGTGGTGCCAGTGGTGGATGAGATCAAAGGCCGCGTGCCGGAAGTATATATTTCCATCAAACCGGGCGTGAATACGAACAAACAAGTGATTGATAACGTGGCCGGGGCAATCGAGACGATGATCGGAAAAATTGCACGGCCCAAGCGAATTCACGTGGTGCCAGACATGCCAAAAACGCGCTCCGGAAAAATCATGCGGCGGGTGCTGGCGGCGATTTCCAATCGCATGCACACCGGAGACATCACTACACTGGCCAATCCGGATATCGTCGAGCAGATCCGCGAGTTGGTGCAGGGGCGCGCGGCAACGCCGCTGCAGGAAGGACCCGCGGACATCAAACTGTTTGGCGAAGAGAACTAGAAGTACAAGAAAGGACTTTGCCGGCGCTACATTTTGAAGGGGTTGATCACCCGGACGGAATCATACCTTTGCGAGTGATTTAGATCTTCGGTGTAAAGAATTGCGGAAGACGTAGCTTGCGCGGCCTGAAGGATAAGAGAATCCCAGAATGATATTTGGAAGCGATCCGCCAGCGCAAGGGCATGGAGGATTGATTCGGTCCCGTTTACAAATACCTCCCATTCCACCTGAAGTTCGGTGATGATTTTCCGGATCTCCGCCGAACTCGGCGGCCGACCGACCTTGCGGCGAAGGCAAACCGCCAATTCCTGAAGCACCTGCGTGCTTATAACCCCCGAACCGGACCGAAAGAGCTGGTGAAAGAGCTTAAGAACCGCGGCGTGTTTGGCGCCCATCGATCCGTCATAGGCGTAGACCAAAAGGTTTGTATCCACAAAAAATCTATCGTTCATGTAGCTCGTCGCGAGATGCGGGAGGAGTAAAACCCAAGTCATAACCTCTGCGCATTCTCGCTAGAGACTTCATAGTGGCCACGTCTCTGCCCTTTCTGGCCTTAATCGCCTCACTCAGTTTCGCTGTCACAAGTGCGCTGATGGAGGTGTCTTGTTCCGCGGCAAGAATACGGATTTCACGAAGGAGTTCGCGATCGAGTCTTAGAGTGATGTTGGATTTTTTAGGTAAGACCACTTTCGTTTTCATAGCAGACTCATTATAGCACACATTCATGTGCTGCACACCAATGTGTGTAGCACATGGAGCAGTCGGCAGCTCGGGAATTATTGTCGAGCTCTCACTTAGATACATTCGCCGAGCCGGCTCCGCACTGGCCCTGCACTGCAAGAAGCACGTCGGCATCGAATTGTGCGCTGGCCCATCCGCGGGAAGAACACACTTGGGGGGCGGTGAGGCCGAGTGATCCGCGAAAGTCCGCTCCGTCGAGTTGCGCGCCATCCATTAACGCATCGCGTAGAACCGCTCCCGTGAAGGTTGCTGCACGCAGACCGGTATTGCGCAAATCTGCGCCGAGTAAGATGGTCCCTTTGAACTGAGCGCCGGCAAATTGCGCGCCGGCAAGCTTGGCGCCGGAAAAATCGGTGAGTTCCAGGTTGGCAAGCGAGAAATCGGCTTCCTGCAGCTGTGTATCGCGCATATCGCTGCGGGTCAGGTCAGAGCGCAGCCAATTGGTGTGCCGCAGTCTTGCCCCGTAGAGAGAGGCTGCGCCAAGTTTTGCTCCGGCAAAACTGGCGTTTTCAAAAACCGAGTAGGTCATATCGCTAAAACGCAAATCGGCACCGGTCAGGTTGGCATCGGTGCCATCCGCTGAAATCAACAATGCGTGATCTGCTCGGGCATGGTCCAGAACTGCATCGCGAAGATGCGCTTCGCGCAGATTGGCGTTGCGCAAATCGGCTTCCGTAAGATAAGCACCGACAAGATCCGCACGCCACAAACGAGCGCCGCCCAAACCTGCACGATAGCCTCGCGCATAACGCAGGCTGTTTTCGTTCAGTTTGGCACCAGTACCGTCTTCGGGCGCATCGTTCGCGCTGGCCGTGCGCGCGCGGGGCGGGACCAGCGTGGCTTCGATCAAATCCGCATATGGCCGGTAGCCGACCAAGCGAAAGGCTTCCGCGGCCCAGCGCCGAGGGCTGGCGCTGAAATATCTGTGCGAGGCATCGGACTCCGCCGGGACGCCCAGGATCACGCCACAGGAAAGCGTGAAGAGAATCAGTCCGCCGACAATTGGCGCGCGCAAGGTCAGAAATGCTAATCGCGCCACGCTGCGCGAGGATGGACGCCGCACTTCGCCACTGCGAATGACGCGGCTCACAACCGAGGGCAAGCCGGTGGCCACGCTGACGGCAAGCACAAAAAACAGGACCTGCAACGAAGTGCCGCGCATATCCTGGCGAACCAGATAACGCACCCAAAGCAGCGCAATCGTCGCCGGTACGGTCCAGTAGGCAAGCAGCGTGGAAATTGTCGTCTCCATCCAGGAAACCGGAGTTTTCGTCTCACGCAGCCAACGGAAATGGCGGCGCACCAGTCCCATGAGATACCACGGGCCACCGCGCTCTACGGTCTGGCCATCGGGAAACACCGCGGGCAATTCGGCCATGGTGCTCCACAGACGCAGCAGAAGAAACTGAAAACGCACGAAGAGCACTCCCAGAAAAATGGGTGCGATCAAATAAAAAGCATTGATGGGAAGAATGTTACCTAGGCGCGAGATGGCAACGGTTTGGCCACCCAAAATCAGCCGGGTATCGGTGGTTGCGGCCACGCACAGCGCGCAGAACGCGCAGACGGAGAGCACTAGAAAATAGAACCAGCGAGCGCCGCGCGTGGCTTCCCAGACGGTTTTTGCGCCGTCGATGGAGGAAATGGTTTCGGGAAGCATGGCGTCGTAAAGATTGGCGCCGCCTAGACGGCCGAGCCAAAGGCCTTCCGCTCCATACAGCGTGGCGCCCATCAGGTTGGCGCCGCGGAGTTCCGCGCCAAGCAGATTGGCGTTGCACAGGTCGGCTTGCACCAGCGAAGCATGCCGCAGGTTGGCCATGGAAAGATCAGCGCCGCGCAGATTGGCGCGCTGCAAGAACGCGCCCTGTAGATTCACTCCGGTCAGATCGGCGTTTTCGAGATTGGCGCCGCACAAATCAGCCTTAGTTCCAGCTTCGCCGCCGGATTCCACCCAGATGCGATGCTGATCGAGAATGGCGGCGAACTCCAACAGCCATTCGCCGGTCGGAGTTGCGGGAGTCTCCATCGCATCATTCGATATCGCTTGGTTTTGCTCGTCGGTCGTGGGCGATTGGTGAACTTGTAGGTGCTCAAGTTCCGCGCTCGCCGTCCCCGGTGAATCCTCCGGCGTCGTTGCAACTTCAACAGCCTCAGTTGCTAGAGCATTCTCCGGGGTGGTTGCGGAAGCGACTTCAGGTTCCACGAAAGCAGCCTCTCGGATGACGGTCGCTGTCCCAGAAATAGGTTCGGTTCTCGCCAACGCGGCAATGGCGCTTTCGACTTCTGCAATTCGTTTCAGCGCATACAACTCTTCCGGCGTGGCCATTCTTTCGGTCTGGGCCTCGCTAGGATTCGTAAGGCGTGACAACAGTTCTTGCGCCGGTGTTTCCGGCATGAGTTTCCCCTATCTTTCTTAGCTCAAGGATTTGCAAGTACAAACCCGAAAACCCGTTTGCGCCGCACAGACACACCGACGCGATGCTGGCTTTGGCCATAATCGCCGACGCCAGGTGAATTGTCTGCTGACCTAAAGGGCAGGCGGCGCAAATGTAACATCAGCGCTCATCCGGGACGAAGGAAAGCCCAGATTGGGGAGAAACAGCGGGGAAAAGGCAGGCGAGCGGGAAACAAAAATGCCGGGGCGCTTCGCTGAGGGGCCAAGGCACCCCGGCTTTATCCTGCCCGCCTCCGCAGTGAGCGAGCAAGAAAATCGTGGCGGTTCCCAAGAAAGAACCGCAATATCGATTAGAAAAACAGCGCCGTAGATGGCCGCAAGGCGGTCAATCTAACTCACTAACTCAGGGTTTGTAAGTACAAACCCTGAAACACGCTACTTTTCCTCGTCGCCGCGCAAAAATTCGTAACGTTCGATGGCGGCAACCACACCGACGGAAGCTTCATCGCGGGATTCGGTGCGTTGAACGCGGCCAAGGCAGCGTACGCGGACCGGGCCCGCAAGAGTGATCTCGTTGGGAAGAGTCAGAAGGATCTCGACTGGCGAGCCTTCCTTGACGTCTTTCCCGAGGTAGAAGTAAACCCCGCGCGAGCTGACATCGCGAGATTCGGTGCTGGTTTCCCCAACAGCTGCTCCAGTGGTCCAACGGACCGTAAGCGGGAGCCGCATGGTAAAGCGTTGGGTTGTGCGACGTTCAGAGCCCGACAAGGCAAACCTCCTGAAATGTAGGAAGAGTGTAGCTTTAGCGGGACTAGGGAACAATAGGCCAACAGATTCAAAAAGTCTTCCACAGCCGACGGTACGAAGGTACTAGGAAAGCCCTAGGAGAGTGAGAAAAAAGGACTGCCAAGGCTTCCTAAGGTTGCCACAGGCCTTACTTGCTTGGTGCTAGGTGTGGTCGATGAGGCGGTGGTGGATGGCGTAGAGGGCTAGTTCGAGGCGGTCGGAAACACCTAGCTTGTCGAAGATGTTGTGCAGGTGATTCTTGACGGTTTGTTCGGAAATGAAGAGTTTTTCGCCGATTTCCTTGTTGCGGAAGCCCTGGGCGACGAGCTGAACGATTTCCTTTTCGCGGTCGGACAGCAGGGGCTTTTCGCGCCGTGGACCGGATTCGGAGGACTTCGAGAAAGCCTTCATGACTTCAGCAGTCATTCGGTTATCGAGCCAGATTTCACCCGCGGAAACACGCTGAATGCTCTTGACCAGCAGGTCGGTAGCTGACTGTTTCAGCACCACGCCGCGAGCGCCGAGGCGCATCGCGCGAACCACGTCGCGATCGTCTTCGGCGGCGGTCAACACAATGACGCGAGTGGGCAGCTGGTCAAAATTGACTTCTTCCAGAACAGCCAGACCGTCCTTGTCCGGCATACGCAAATCGAGCAGAAGAATATCGGGTTTGAGTTTCGCCAACAGCTTGATGCATTCGGCGCCGTTTTGTGCCTCGCCTACGATGACAATTTCCTCGTCGCCATCAAGGAGTTTTCGCAAGCCGTCACGGAAGATCGCATGGTCGTCCGCCATGAGAACCCGAATCTGTTGTTTAGTCTTGGCCATAAATGAGCTCAGGTTTTATCCTAGCGGAATCTCAATCGTCAGACGTGCTCCATGTCCCGGATTTGACTCAACGGTCAAATCCCCGTTGACGGTACGTGTGCGCTCCTTGATGGAAATCGGCCCCAGCCGCAAGCGGTCGAGTTCATCACCACTAAACCTACCGGCGAAACTGAAACCTTCGCCGTTATCGTCTACCACTAAAAGCAAGCGGCTATCGTCCTGTGAAAGTTTTACCACGACATGCGTAGCCTTAGCATGTTTTTTTATGTTGTTGAGTGCTTCACGGTAAATCTGGAAAACCTCGCGGCAGACGCGGTCGGGAGCGCGTAAATCGGCCGAATCCAGCAGTAAATCGAGGGCCAGGCTGGATTCGTTGCGGAAGCGCTCGGCGAAGCCGCGCATCAAATCGACCAGATCGGCCGACTGCACGCGGACCGGCCGCAAGTCGGTGACGAAGTGGCGAAGCTCGGCGGACTCGTTCTTGACGGTCTGCTGGAGGCTGGCAAGAGCGGACTCGGCGTGGTCGGGAGTCGAGTTGACGCGGCGCCGCAGGACGTCCAATTGAATTTCGATGCTCAGCAAAGTCTGCAATATGCCGTCGTGAAGATCGCGGGAAATGCGCGAGCGTTCGGCTTCAATGGCGCGCGCGCGGAGATGCCGCAGGAGAAAAACGTTTTCCAGCGATGGCCCGACGTGTTGAGCAACGCGCTCCAGCCATGCGAGGTCTACTTTGTGAAACGGGCCGTCGGGACGTTTGCCATTGACCAGAAAAAGACGGCCGGCAGGCTTGTCATTCTGATCGAAGGCAACCGTCATGAAGTTGCGGATGCCAAATTCATGCTGCGTGGTGCCGGGCAGTCGCGGCAGGTTGCGAATGGTGCGTTGGTTGCGGCGGTCCCAGCCAAACCCCGAACCGGCGCCCTGTAGAGAATTCCAGCAGACCGCGGCATCCATGTCGTCGAGCAGAAAGCCGTCGGCTCGAGCCAGCGCGTAGCTATCTGGCGAGAGGCGTTCGCTTTCGCCGCTTTTCAGGCGCCACAAGAAGATGCGCTCGAGATCCATGTCACGGAACGCGAGAAAGGCCTGCTCAGCTTCGAAAGATTGCGCAAGTTCCTCCAGGAAAAGACGGAGAGATTCCGCCAGGCCTTGTTCCACTTGCATGGTGGCGGTAATGGAGGAAAGAAAATGGCTTTGCGAGGCGAATCGGCTGTTACGGTCGCCAAGAAATGCCAGCCCGGCCCCGGAAGCGAACATCGCTACGACAATGGCGATCCAGGTGAGCAGATGAAAGCCGCGTGACTCGCGCTGGACAACATTTACCAGCGTAATCACCAGCGCCAAAGTTGCGGACAGGGGCATGGCGGTGCGCAGTCCCCAGCGGCTTCCGGCCGCGTAGGAAACAAACAGGAAAGGGAACCAGGTGGGGACAGGGAAAGGGCTGAAATAAATCAGGAGTACCACCAGCCCGAGATCGATGAATAGCGGAGCGGCCCGGTCGCGACGGCGGTTGAGCACCAAGTCTAGTGCCACTAAAGCGAGACTATAAAAAAGATAAGCAAAAAGAAAAATCAAACAGCGGTGAGAATCGCGTGTGGCGGGCCATTCCAGAATGGCGAGAATGGAAAGAACAATGATAATGGGGCGCGCATAGAGGATTTGCCGCTCGAGATGGCGGCGATCGGACTCATGGGAAATCATTGGGGGCTCATGCGCGGGGACGCAATTCCTCGGAGCGAGTGTAACAAGCAGCTCCAGGCGCGAGAGGAGGAGATACGTGGCCAGTTGCTAGTTTGCAAAGAGAGTGGCGGTTTGAACAAAAGAAGAGAGCGTCCGAGTCGAGTCAGAGGCTGGTCAGACAGGCGGGCTGTCGTGGTAAACTACGAATGTGCGGTGGGAGTAGCTCAGCTGGTAGAGCGTCGGTCTGTGGCACCGAATGTCGCGGGTTCAATCCCCGTCTCCCACCCCAAACCACTCTTTAGTCACTAACATTAAATAATCGAATAACACGACCGCGCGCTGGCAAAGATGACCGCCTCGGCCGACTTAACATTCGTCGCAAATCGAGGTATTACTTCATATAGAAAGTGATGGACAGGGAATTCGAATGGAATCTGCGCTCACCGTGAAGGGTCAAGCGACGATACCGAAGGCTATTCGTGAGCATCTGCACTTGAAACCTGGGGACCGGGTCAAGTTCTTTGTTCACCCTGATGGCAGCGTCGTCCTTTTACCAAAACTCCCGGCGGCTGCCTGGGAGGCATCATCAAATCGAAGCGCAGCCGGCCCGTGACAATTTCGGAGATGACTGAGGCAGCCGCCGAAGGTGCCGCGGGAGCTTCGCCGCGCACCGCACGCAGATGATTGGGCTCGACACGAACATCTTAGTCCGCTACCTCGCTCAAGATGATCCAAGTCAATCGGCTCAAGCAAGAGAGGTTATTGAACAACGGCTAACGGTCGAAGACCCCGGCTTCGTCAGCATTGTGGCGATGGTTGAGACAGTGTGGGTGCTCGAAGGCGCCTACAAACTCACGCCCCTTGAAATCGCCAGGGCTGTTGAACGAATCTTGCAGACCGATGTACTCGTCGTCGAAAATGAGCAGGAGGTTTTCACAGCCATGATCGCCGTCAAGAAAGGACAAGGCTCGTTCGCCGATGCCGTTCACACAGCACTTGGCACAAGACGAGGTTGCTGCCGAACACTGACATTTGACCAAAAGGCACTGCGGCTACCAGGTTTCGAGCTTCCTTGACTGAACCAAACTCGAATTCTTGATACACGTGCTACAAAAACGCGCCTGAATTAACGATTGAACGAGCCAGTGTTTATGCGGAAAAAGCTAAATCCAGTAGTTTCAATATTCCCGGTGTAACAAACCAACGCGTGCCAACGACTGCAGCCCTCATACTAAGGGAAGTCGAACCCCGTCTCCCACCCCCAAACAAGTCGGTTTGCTCTTCAGTTCTTCATACCTTCCGTTAACCAAGGAAGCAGAACACAGTGTGTCACTTGCCGCAATAAAGCGACTCGACCTCGTATTTTCCAATGGCCGGGTCGGTGGTGAGCAGTGTCATACCCTCAAGCCGCGCCTGCGCAACCAGCATGCGATCAAACGGATCGCGGTGATGGAGCGGCAATTCGCCTGCAGCCAGGGCGTGCTCGTGTGTTATTTCGATAGGATGAAATTGCCACCTTGCAAATGAGTCTCGAATAAATTCGGACGGCGGAAACGGCAACCTTAACGCGCGGCTGGCGAACTTGATCGAGACTTCCCACGTACAGACCGCCGAAAGGTACAGATCGGCCTCGGGATCGCTGAGGATTCGCTTCCCCTTTTCGTTAAGCGAGTCTTGGCCCGCTCGCGCCTTTAATAGCACGCTCGTATCTAGAAGATATTTCATGCGACTTTTTTGGAACGTTTAGAGGAGCGCTTTGCCTTTTCTACTTCACGGCCCTCAAAGAGCCCGAGCAGTTCACTCGCCAAGGGAGCATCGAAGTCATCGGCAATCCAAATCTGGCCGGCCATGTCACCCAGTTTACGTTTCGGCTTTTCCTTGGCCGCGGGCGAAAGGCGCGCCACTGGCACACCGCGATTAGCAATAATGATTTCTTCGCCCGTTGCAACAGCGCGAAGCAGGCGGGAAAGTTGTGATTTCGCCTGATGAACATTCACAGTTTTCATGAACCTATATTAGACTAAGTCCGTGGACTAAGTCAATTCCGAGCTTACGTGAGCAGGGCAAGGGGCGACCACCCTACCCCGCCTGGCGATCTTTCGCTTGTTCTTCAAGCGCAACCTGTTCAGTTGTGAAAACCGCGTTTTAGCTTCGTGGACGTTCACAGTTCATATTTCTGGTAGTCGACTTGTCGGCGGACTAAGTCGCGTTAATGTTGGCCCAAGGCAAATTCGCGGTGCGTCGCCAGTAGCGCAGGCTTGACGGAGTCGTCTGAAACTACAAAGGAGATGTTAGTTTCCGAAGAGCCTTGGGCGATGGCGATGATGTTGACGCCTTCCCTGCCTAGGGCGTGAAAGGTGCGTCCCGCGACCCCCGGCGTGCCGCGCATGTTTTCTCCCACCACGGCGACGATAGCGATGTTGGGATCCATGGTGATGTGATCGACGACCTGATGTGCAAGGTCCTGCGCAAATTCGTGGCGGAGGGCTTCCAGTGTCGCTTGCGCATGAGCCTTAGCCACGATGAAGCAGATGTCATTTTGCGAAGAAGACTGCGAAATTAGCAGTACTTCGGCACGGAGCTGTGCAGTGGTGGAAAAGGTGCGGCCGACGACGTCCGGCACGCCAACAATTCCTGGACCGCCGACGCTGATGAGCGCGACATCGCGAATGGCGGTGAGTGCTTTTACGCCGCCGCCGATACTGCGGCCTTTCTGAGTGATTTTTGTGCCGGGCTTCTCGGGGGCGAAACTGCTGCGAATCCAGACGGGAATGCTGGCAGGAAGCACCGGGCGCAATGTTTTGGGATGCAAAACCTTGGCGCCGAAATACGCAAGTTCGGCGGCCTCGCGGTAGGAGATTTCCGGAATAGTGCGAGCTTCGCTGACCAGCCGAGGGTCCGCGGTCAGTACACCTTCGACATCGGTCCATATGATAATCTCGTCGGCGTCAAGCGCCGCACCCAAAATCGTTGCGGAGTAGTCCGAGCCGCCGCGGCCGAGCGTGGTCAGAACGCCATCGGCGGTAGCGCCGATGAAACCGGTGACGACGGGAACCTGGCCGGTCTGCAACACTCGATAAATGCGCGCTTGCGAACGCTCTCGGGTGGCCGCCGATTGCGGCTCAGCGCCACCGTGGAAAGAATCGGTAACGATCAATTCCATCGCTTCGACGGGAACACTAGCTACGCCCATTCCCGCCAGCGCTGCGGAAAAAATCGGCGCGCATAAACGTTCGCCGAGGCTGGAGATCGCATCCAGTGTGCGTGCCGTCAGTTCACGCAAAAGCGCGCTGCCTTCGTAAAGGCGGGAGCCTTCCGCTAAGATTTCTTCGACTCGGCACTCCACTCGCTGCCTTGCGGTTTCGTCCGCCACGAGCGCAGCGAGCACTTCATAATGTTGCTGGCGCAATGCGCCGGAGAGCGTTTTGCCGGCTTCGCGGTCGCCTCGCCGGGCTTGATGCGCTGCGTCAATCAAGCGGTTGGTGACGCCGCTTATCGCGGAAACCACGACCGCCACGCGGCATTCGCGGGAGGCATTGGCCACGATTTGCGCCGAGCGCCGGATGCAAGAAGCGTCTCCTACCGAGGTGCCGCCGAACTTCATCACTTGTAATTTAGCGTTCATTTGCAGCCAGAAACGGTAAGAGAAATAATACTGTGCAAAGCGCCTCGGACAGACAAATTTTTACCGCCTTGCGCGCTGGACAGGGTCGCTGGCCTGATTGTTGGTGATCGCAACGTTGTACAATTTTCGGCAACCAGCGGATAACGAAGCGGGGAAGTCAGAGTTGTATTGCCGATGCTGCAAGAAAAAGGTGACCTTATCCTTTTTCTACGCATCGAAAGCATAGCGACTGCGCGGTTCCGCTACCTGCTATTGGAGAAAGTGAACGATGGCCAAGCCCGTTTTATTGACGATCGATGATGACCCGGAAGTTCTGCGTGCGGTGGAACGCGATCTGCGCAAAAAGTACGCGGACCGCTACCGGGTAGTGCGCGCGGATTCCGGAGCTTCGGCGATGCAGGCGCTGGATACCCTGAAAAAACGCAATGAGGCCGTGGCGTTGCTGTTGGCTGATCAGCGCATGCCCGAAATGAGTGGCGTGGAATTTTTGAATAAGGCCATCATCCTCTATCCGGACGCCAGGCGCGTGCTGCTGACCGCGTATGCGGATACAGACGCGGCGATCCAGGCCATCAACCAGGCCCATATCAATCATTATTTATTGAAGCCATGGGATCCGCCGGAAGAGCAACTGTATCCGGTGCTCGACGATTTGCTGGAAGACTGGCAGGCAGGTTACCGACCGGTATTCGACGGGGTGAGGGTGCTCGGTCATCGCTGGTCGCCGCGTTCCTACGCCTTGCGCGATTTCCTTGCGCGCAACCAGGTTCCTTATCGCTGGCTGGACGCGGAAGCTGCCGAGCGCGACAAGGAAGTTCGTGATGCGATGGAAGTCGCCAAACGCGATTGCTTAAAATTCCCGGCCGCCATCTTCACGGATAATTCTTCCCTTTCCGATCCTTCCACCGGGGAACTAGCCGCTAGGCTGGGGTTGCGGATGACCGCGACGACTTCCTTTTATGATTTGTTGATCGTGGGTGGCGGGCCGGCAGGCTTGGCGGCCGCGGTGTACGGGGCTTCCGAAGGTTTGACAACGGTGATGATTGAACGCGAAGCGCCAGGCGGCCAGGCGGGAATGAGTTCGCGAATTGAGAACTATCTGGGCTTTCCGTCGGGATTAAGCGGAAGCGACCTGGCAAGGCGCGCGGTGGCACAAGCGCGGCGCTTCGGCGTGGAAATCCTTGCGCCGCAAGAGGCGATCAGCCTGCGCGTCGAGGGCGGTTCGAAGTTCGTGAAGCTGGCCGATGGAGTGGAACTGGGTGCGAAGTCGCTGCTGATTGCCACCGGCGTAGCGTACCGCAAGCTGAATGTTCCTGGAATGGAGCGATTGCAAGGCGCCGGCGTTTATTATGGCGCGGCCATGA
>Ga0126381_100007046_pt1 | contig 12473 bp, 8 predicted proteins | sample PanSoiMetPlot_28_FD_96465 | JGI IMG/M metagenome (GOLD analysis project Ga0126381, IMG submission 96465) | Tropical forest soil microbial communities from Panama - MetaG Plot_28 | ecosystem: Environmental > Terrestrial > Soil > Tropical forest > Bulk soil | place: Panama | collected 2016-02-17
GACGGCGGCGATGTGCATGGCCGTGGGGAACGTGTCGTTGGACGACTGGCCCATGTTGACGTCGTCGTTCGGGTGCACGGGGATCTTGCTGCCGAGTTGCCCGCCGACCAGCTGGATCGCCCGATTGGAGATCACTTCGTTGACGTTCATATTCGACTGGGTGCCAGACCCGGTCTGCCACACATAGAGCGGGAAGTGCTCGTCGAGCTTCCCGGCGATCACCTCCCCTGCGACCCGTGCGATGAGCCCCGCCTTCCACGCGGGCAGTCGGCCGGCCCGGCCGTTGACGATGGCGGCGGCCTCTTTCACCTGCCCGTAGGCGTGGTAGACCGCCTTCGGCATCCGGTCGTCGCCGATGGAGAAGTGGATCAGCGATCGCTGCGTTTGCGCACCCCAGTACTTGTCGGCGGGAACGTCGATCGCTCCCATCGAGTCGGTCTCCCGCCGGGTACCCTTCGCTGACAGCCCGACCGGCAGGTCACGGATCTCCGGCCCGCCCTCGGCGTCGCCTGGCACCGCCGGTTTGTGCTTGCTCGCTGCCATGTCCCTCCCCCGATTACCCCCGCCCCCGCCATACCCCGACCAGCAGCCAGGGGAACCAGATCGCGAGGAGGCCCGCCGCGGCGAGCAGCAGTCCGATGACCAGGCGGAATGACCTCCCGTGCCGCCAGAGCTTCTCGGTGAGCACAACCAGCGCGATCGCGGCCATTGCCGAAACGTTCATCACGCCGACCGCGATCAGCACGATCATCAGGCCCCAGCAGCATCCGACACAGGTCGTTCCGTGGTGGATGCCGACCCGGAGGTCCCTCATATGGCCGTTGAAGCGGATGTAGTGCACCAGCGCCCCTATCGGCGACCGGCACAGGCTCAGGCACCGGTCCTTCCACGGAGTCAGCTGATAGGCGCCGGCGCCGAACAGGATCGCGATCCCAAGCCACCTCGCTGCCGTCGGGGATGCGTCAAGCAGCCGGTCGGTGCCGGCCAGCGCCGCGAACGCGATCGCGCCGAAGGTGACCCAGACCACGAGGTAGCCGCTGAGGAACAGGATCATCCTCGCCGCGCGCACTGGCCTTACCGCGACGCTGCCGATCAGGCGAGCCCAGAGCACGGCGACGGGCGCGACCGATGGCAGCATCATGGCGGCCGTCATCGCGAGCCACAGGCCGAGGAATGGCAGCACCGTCAGGCCCATCGTCCCAGGCCCGTTGCCCATGCTGCGGGCTTGCGTGAACGTGATCACCCAGCCAGCGGCCGCGAGCGCCGCGATAGCCGTCCATGACACGGCCAGCCGAGGCGTGGACAACGTGTGCGCGCGCCGCGCGGAGGCTGGCGTAGCAAATCCCTTTGTCATCCTTCGTACCTGAATGTCGTGATGAAGCTGTTCGTTCCTGAGAATTCGGCGGTCCAGTGACCGTGGTAACTGCCGTCCTTCGCCGTCGCCTGCCGGACGGGCTGGGCAACGACACCGAGCGGGGCGTTCGCGATCACGGCCGGCCCATGTCCGTCCATGCCCGCCATCTGATCGCTATCCATCGAGACTAGCCCCGTCACCTCGGCGTGCCGCGAGCCGTCCGCCTGGTCGAACCTGATCGTGGCCTGCGCCACGCCCGCGACCTCGCCGATGAGCGGAGCCAGCCCGGCGAGGTGTCCTCCGGCGCCGCCCGAGAAGACCGCGCCCAGCGCCTCGGACTGCTCGGCGGTGGCCCGGTCATCGGTGTACAGCGCCACCTTCCAGCCGCCGTCGGTCATCCGCTTCTGCGTGTGCACGGCCATCACGGCGTTCAGGCCCGACAGGTCGACGCCGTCCTTGCTGCCGCTGGCGACGTGCCACGCAATCAACAGCTCGCAGCTGTCGTTGGTGGCAGGACCTAGCCAGATGCAGTTGCAGCTGACATCGCAGTTGCAGACCTCGAAATAGTCCCCTTCGACCAAGAAGCTCATGTGATCACTCCTATCTGGCTACGGCCCCCGCTACGGGCTCGGGCTAGAAGTCGGCGCCGACGACGGCGATGGTGACGGCGATGGCGATGGCGATGGCGAGGTAGTGGGGCTCGGGGACTGGCTGGGGGACGTCGGTGAGGTCGGCGTGCTTGGCGAGGTAGTCGGGTGCGTTGCCGTGCTCGAAGGCGACGATGAGGTCGGGGATGGCTGTGGCGATTTACTTGGGCTTGGGTGGCGTGTCGGGTGAGGTGACCCATGGGTGGGCGGCACCAGCGGCGGTGACTGCGTTGGCGCTGGCCCTGGCGCTCCAAGCAGCACCGCGGCGGCGATGACCGCTCCGAGCAGCCCGCCGACGCCGACGAGCGCCGCGCGGCCCGCCACCGCCCGGCTGCGATCGCGCACGTACTCGGTCTGGCGCCGCGTGCGCAGGTCCGGCGGGAGCGCGGCGCGCTGGGCGGCCCAGCTGTTGACCGGCGCGGCCGCGAGCCCGACGGTCGGCAGGACGAGCAGCCCGGCCAGCAGCGGTCCGCTGAGCTGCGTCGGCTTGGTCAGCGCCGCCGCGATGCCGAGCAAGCCAAGCAGGGCAAGGCTGGATTCAGCCCAGTTCGCGCGCAGGGCCTGCCACCACTTCTCCCGCTCGCTGGTCTTGGGCGTGCGCAGGAAGGCTGCCTTGCGGGCGAACAGCGCAATCACCGAGGCGCGCGCGACCACGAGCGATGTCGACTGCCAGATGAAGAACGCTCCGATGGCATCACGCCACGACGCTCCGGTCCCGCGTCTGAGCAAGGCAACCGCCCGGACGAATCCGAGAATGAAAAGCACGGGAACGGCGGCGACGAGGAAGACGGTCAGCTTGCGGAACAAGCCACCGCCGCCTACCGCCAGATCCAGCGCCCCGGCCAGCAGGAATACGAGGAAAACCAGGCCGAGCAGGTCGCCGTACCACTGCACGGCGCCGGACAGGTAGGACCAGCGCTGGCCGGTGGTCAGCCGGTTTTGCTTCGTGGCGCGGCCGGGCAGCAGCGACCGCCAGTGCATGCGCAGGATCTGAATGCCGCCGAAGCACCAGCGGTACCGCTGTCCCTTGAGCGCTTCGAACGTCAGCGGCATGATCCCGCGGCCGAGCGCCTGGTCAACGTGCAGGCCGCCCCAGCCGGCCTGGAGCAGCCGCAGCGACAGCTCCGCGTCCTCGGTGATGCACCACTCGTCCCACCCGCCGAGCTCGTCCAGGGTGACCCTGCGGATCAGCCCCATGGTCCCGGCGAAGATCGCGCCGTTGCGCTCGTTACGCGATGGCTGCGAGACCGCGAAGAAGTACTTGTAGGAGTAATACAGCCGCCGGTAGTAGCGCGCGTGCCCCCAGCCCCGGTAGTCCTGCGGCGCCTGGGTAAACCCGACCCACGGATCGCCGAACAGCGGCACGGAGCGGCGCAAGAACTCAGGCTCGATCAGGTAGTCAGAGTCGACCACCCCGACGATCTCGGCCCGTTCGTCGGTGAGCTGCCGGAGCGCGTAGTTGAGCGCACCTGACTTATAGCCAGGCCAGTCCTCCAGGTGAGCGAACTTTACGTCGTGGCGCATGCACCACTGCTGCACAGGCCGCCACAGCTGCTCATCGTCGGTGTTGTCGTCGATCATGACGATCTCAAACCGCGGGTAGTCCAGCCTCGTCAACGCGCGCAGGGTGCCGATGACCATGTCCGGCGGTTCGTTGTGCGCGGGCACGTGCAAGCTGACCAGCGGTTCCTGGCGAGCCGGGACCGCAGGGAGCGCGCTGGCTGGCACGCGGCGGCGCCAGTCCTCTGTTCCGAGCGCGTCGCAGATCTCCCACAAATACGCGCACGCCATCACGGCCGCGATAACCTCGAGCAGCCACAGCAGCAGCCCGCCCGCCATGCCCGCGGCTCCGAGGTGGCTCGCGAACGTCCAGTCGAGCACGTAGGCCAGGTAGACAACGAACAAGAACGTGCTCGACGCCCAGCACAGATGGCTGCGTGCGTTCCACCGCCTGGTCAGCGGCAGCCAGAACAGGCTGGCGAAGACCAGCGCAGCGGCAGCGGCCAGCGTGTTGTGCTCTGACACCCCGATCAGCCGAACCATCGCGCCGGCGAACAACGCGAGCAGCGCCGTGCCAGCCAGCGCCAGTATGAAGCGCCGGCTCACCGGCCACACACCGGACTGCGACCTCGCGCCCCGCCGGGGACGCACGAACAGAATGGCCGAGCCGAGCGGCGCGGCGATGAGCGCGATCAAAAGCGCAGACCCGAGCACAGAGCCCCCCGACGGCTGACAATGCCTCTGCCCCCACAGCCGCTGCCCGCCGTGCAAAGCCAAGCCTAGGCCACCGTCAGGGCGCGACCTGCTACGACTCCCGATCAGCCGGGGTCCGTAATGACGCATGTCATCGGTATCCCGTTAGATTGCTCCCATGAAGCCCGGAGATATCGCGCTGCTGCATACCCTCGGCAAGCCAAGCCTCGCACCGGACGGCGCGTTCGCGGTCGTGGCTATGACCAGGCCCGATCTTGACGCTGATGATTACCGCGGGCATCTGTGGATTGTCCCGACGGACGGCTCCGCGCCGGCGCGCCCGTTCACCACGGGCTGGCGTGACACGTCGCCCGCCTACTCCCCCGACGGCGCCTGGCTCGCGTTCCTGCGATCGACGGGCGGGGAAGGCCAAGGTTCCAGGCCGCAGCTTTACGTCATGCCCACCGGCGGGGGCGAGCCGAAGCGCGTGACCGACCAGCCGCTCGGAGCTGGTGCCCCGGTCTGGAGCCCGGACTCGGCCAGGATCGCCTACGTCGCGCGCGTCCCAGACGAGGGGCGATACACATCGGGCAAGCCTGACGCCGAGCCGCCCAGGCGGATCACGACACTCCAGTACCGCGAGGACAACCTCGGGTTCTTCATCGACAGGCGAGCCCACGTATTCGTGGTCGATCCGTTCGGCGAGCCTGGTCCTGCGCCCGTGCAGGTCACGAGCGGCGACTTCGATCACGCGGCGGTGACCTGGAGCCCAGACGGCCAGAGCCTGGCCTTCGTGTCCGCCCGCCACGACACTCGTGACACCGACCTTGTCAGCGACGTCTGGCTGTCCGCGACCGACGGGTCGCAACTGCGGGCGATCACCCGTGGCGCTTCGGCCGACGGGCAGAGGCTCTCCGTCGACCAGGTGCGCTTCACGCCCGATGGCACGTCGGTGTGCTTCGCCGCTTCCGAGCTCGGCCCGAAGGGCCGCGAGATCAGCGGGCGCAATGTCGGCGTGTGGTCGGTCCCGGCTGACGGTTCGGCCCCGCCCAGGCGGCTCACCGACGTCGAGACCGTCCACCTGCTCCGTGACGGCACGATCGAGACGACGCCTGACGGCGTGCTGGCCTGCGCGGAGCGGCGCGGCGCGGTCGAACTGCTGCTGGTCAGTTACGACGGCCGCGAGCCGGAAACCATGGTGAGCGGAAAGCGCCAGGTTGAAGGGGTCGCGCACGCGGCATCGATGCTCGTCGCCGTCGTCGCCGATCCCGGTTCACGAGGCGAACTGATCGCTCTCGCCGAGGGGGAAGAGCGCAAGCTCACCTCGTTCGCGGCCATTCCTTCGCCGCGCCCGATGGAGGAGATCGTGGCCACTGCACCGGACGGCTACCCAGTGCATGGCTGGATCGTCCGTCCAGAGGGCCCAGGCTCGCACCCGGTCCTGCTGATGATTCACGGCGGGCCGTTCACGCAGTTCGGCTGGCGGCTGTTCGACGAGGCCCAGGTTTACGCGGCCGCCGGGTACGTGGTCATCATGGGCAACCCGCGCGGCTCATCCGGCTACGGACAAGCGCACGGGACCTCCGTGGTCGGCGACGCGGCCAGGGGCGCGGCGGCCGACCTGCTCGCCCTGTTGGACGCCGGGCTGGCCACGGGAGGTATCGACCGATCCCGTGCTGGCGTGCTCGGCGGATCCTACGGCGGCTACATGACCTCCTGGCTGGCCGCCCACCACGGGGAGCGATTCAATGCGGCGGTCAGCGAGCGCGCGGTCAACGCGATCGACAGCTTCCACGGCTCCAGCGACATCGGCTGGTTCTTCGCCGGCGCCCTGTGGGGATCCGATGTGGCGGGCTGGGCCGCCCAGAGCCCGCTGACCTACGCCGACCAGATCAGCATTCCGATGCTGATCGTGCATTCCGAGCACGACTGGCGCTGCCCAGTCGAGCAGGCCCAGCGGCTATTCGTCGCGCTCAAGCTCCGCGGTGTGCCGGCCGAAATGCTGCTGTTTCCCGGCGAGGGACACGAGCTGTCGCGCGGCGGGCGGCCAAGCCACCGCGTGGCGCGCTTCGAGGCAATGCTCGACTGGTGGAACCGCCACCTCTAGCTGGCCACGTTCACCAGCTGTGGCGTGGCTGTCCGCCCAGGCGATGTAGGCGTCCGGGCGGATGAGCACCACCGTGCCTGACGCGCGGGCAAGAGTGACCGAGTCGACGCGGCCCTCGTAGCCGCGCGGCGCCTGCGGCGGTGCAGCACCGGCACCGGCGGCCAGCAGGAACCGGCCGCTGCGCAACGCCTCATAAATGCGCCCGCCGCCCGCCAGCGGCAGGTCGGCGACTCGCTTCCCGGTCAGCCGGTGGGCACCGAGTGGCGCGTGGTAGGAGATGCTCATCCCGGATATCGAGCCCGCGACGAAGCGAGTAACGGCGGGCGTACTCAGCGCGGCGCGTGCGAGCTTGTTGCGTGCGGCAACGAACGCGGGAGGAACGGTCAGCCCGATCCTGAGCAGCGCACCGCTGCTGCGCAAGACACGCCGCCCGACCGGGTGCCTTTCCGCCTGGTAGGTGTCGAGCAGACCGTCCGATGCCCAGCCTTGCACGGTCGCGGCGAGCTTCCAGCTCAGGTTGGCCGCGTCCTGGATGCCGGTATTCATGCCCTGACCGCCCGCCGGGGAGTGGACGTGGGCGGCGTCGCCAGCAAGCAGGACGCGGCCCAGGCGGTACCTGGCCACCTGGCGCTCATCGCTGTGGAACCGCGACACCCACCGCGGATCGTGCATGCCGTAGTCGGTGCCGAACGCCGTGCGGACAACGTCGCTGACTTCGCCGAGGCTGACCGGCGCGTTCTCGGGCACCTGGTCGTACTTGCTCCAGGCGATGACCCGGTACAAGCCGTCGCCGAAGGGCATGACCAGGGCGAAGGCATCGCCTGTTGAGTTAGCCGTCATGGCACTCGGAGGTGACTTGGTTAGCTGCACGTCGGCCAGCATCACCGAGCGCACCACTGACTTGCCGGGGAACGGCATCCCCAGGGATCTGCGGACCGTGCTCGCACTCCCGTCGGCGCCCACCACATAGCCCGCGCGGACCAGCCAGGCCTGGCCGCCCTCTACCACCTCCACCTCAACCCCGTCGGGCCGCTGAGCGAGCCAAGTGACCTCGGCGCCGTATCTGATGTCGGCTCCCAGCGACCTGGCACGTGTTTCGAGCACGCGCTCGGTCTCGTACTGCGGCGTCACGAGCAGGTAGTTGAAGCGACTCGGCAGCCATGACAAGTCCAGCGCGGCGTCCGCGAAAAGACTCAGCTCACTAGCCTGTGAACCCGAGGCGACGAGTTCATCTGCCATCCCGCGCGCATCAAGCTGCTCGAGCGTCCTGGCGTGCACGGCGAACGCTCGCGTCAGGGCGGAACGCCCCACGCGGCGCTCAAACACCGCACAGCTCACCCCGGCCCGCGCCAAGTCACCGGCAAGCAGCAAGCCGGTCGGGCCCGCACCGACAACCACCACATCAACATCGCAGTTCATCTCCGCCCCCTTCCGGAGATTCAGGCAGTTCATTTACTGGCACTTTCAGAAGTCATTATTAGGCCATCTCGTTTACGGACTGCCCGCCCGGGAATGGCCGCTTAGGCGCGAACACCGTGATGGCGGCTGCATTCACTCGTACCGAGAGGAGCCCGTGGAAGTGCAAATTCCTGCCACCTCCTGCCGTCACGCTGAAGGCTACGCCGCTGTGCCTTCAGCGTTCTCGATGGGTGGGGATACCTTCCGTGACCTGGGACATCGGCTGGTCGATGCACTAGCCGCATACCTCGACAAACTTCCTCAAGAACCGGTTTATCGTCCCTTGCCAACGGAAGTGCGACGAGAACTTGATGAAATGATTATTCCCGCGGACGGATCGGCTCCCGAAGATGTCGTGGAGAGTTTCTTCAGGCTGGTGATACCGTACGGGCGCGGCCAGAATCACCCGTGTTTCGCTGCGTTCGTTGACCCGGCCGCATCAAGGATGAGCATGCTCGCGGCATTTGCGGCGGCCGTTACCAACACAAGCGGCGCCGGCGGTAATTACGCTGCCATCTACGTCGAGCGCGCGGTAGTCCGCTGGCTCATGGAGCTGATCGGGTTCCCTGTGCAGGGGAGCGACGGAGTTTTGCTCGGCGGTGGCTCTGACGCCAACCGGCACTGCCTCGAAGTCGCCAGGTACGCCGGTGCCAGGCAGGCCGGCTGGGACGTGAGGGCCGAGGGCCTGCAAGGGCATCAGCGGCTCACCATGTACATGTCGGCCGAGGGCCATTCCTGCCTGGACAAGGCGGCCTTCACGCTCGGGCTCGGCGCACCACGCAAGGTCAAGGTCGGGCGGGACTTCCGCATGGACCTGGCGGACCTCGGGGAGGCCGTCGCCGCCGACCGGGACGCCGGCCACCACCCATTCCTGGTCGTGGCGAACGCTGGCAGCGTCAAGACCGGCGCGATCGACCCGCTCGGTGACCTCGCCGACTTCTGCCGGCAAGAAGGTCTCTGGCTGCACGTCGACGGCGCCTACGGCGGCTTCGGTGCGCTCGACCCGCGCCTGGCCGACTGCTACTCGGGGCTGGAGCGCGCCGACTCGGTCGCGCTCGATCCGCATAAGTGGCTCGCCGTGGCCATCGGCTGCAGCTGCGCGATCATCAGGCAGGGCTCGCTGTTGCAGGACACATACAAGCTCATCCCTTCCTACCTCAGACTCCAGCCGGGAAAGGGATTCGCAGGCGAGGTCTGGTACTCCCACCGCAGCGCCGAGCAGACCAGGGACTCGGGGCGCGCGCTCAAGACGTTCTGGAACATCCAGCAGGCGGGCAGGGCCGGGCTGACGAATCACGTCAGGCGACACATCGACCTCGCCCGGTATCTGGAAGAGGTCATCGCTTCGAGCCCTGACCTCGAGCTGCTCGCGGCCGGGCCGCTGACAGCGGTCTGCTTCCGCTACGCGCCTGCGAGCCTGCGCGGTGATGACGAGGCCCTGAATCAGCTGAACGAGGCGATCATGGAGGACGTCCAGGTCGGCGGGCGGGCTTTCCTGGCCGGCACCGATGTCGGGGGCAGCTTCGCGCTCCGCTCGTGCGCCTTGCACTACGAACTCGACGAAACACACGTGCTCACGATCGTGGACGCCGTCAGGGATGCCGGGCGGCGCCGAGTCCCGCCGGGCGCCTCTCCTCGCGTCGACCACCTGACGACGTCGATTGCTGACCCTGCGCTGATAGAGGAAGACGTGACATGCGCCTCGTAGCAAGCCGGCGCGCCGCCGGATCCGCAGGCGGCCCCGCGCCCATTCCGCCCCCGGCCCGCGCCCGCTTGGCGCTCGCACTGGCTGCGGGCAAGGCAGCCAGCACCTCGTCACGGGTGCTGCGATTCGGCGGCGGGACCAGCTTTCCCGGCCGCCTGGCCCGGCGGATCGATCCCGGCCTGCTCCGGAAGGTCGCGGACGCGAGCGGCGCACGCAAGGTCATAGTCACCGGAAGCAACGGCAAGACAACGACCTGCCGCATGCTAGCGACGCTGGCGCAGGCCGGCGGCCTCAAGGTCGCCCAGAACAGGTCAGGCTCCAATCTCCTGCAGGGCGTCGTCTCGGTGGCTGTGCGGGAGGCAAACCTGCGCGGCAGGATGGACGCCCAGATGCTGCTGCTTGAAGTCGACGAAGCGACGGTGCGGCTGGTGACACCCGAACTTGCCGCGGATGCGCTGGTCATCACCAACATCTTCCGCGATCAGCTTGACCGATTCGGCGAGCTGTACACGATGGCGGGCGGGCTGGCGGCCGTCATCGAGTCGCTCCCGGCGTCGGCCACCGTGGTGCTCAACGCCGACGACCCCCTGGTGGCCAGCCTCGCGCCGGAAGCGGCGGCCCGCCGCTTGTACTACGGCATCCGCGCCGCCGGCACCGGGACCCAGGTGCCCGAGCATGCTGCCGACACCATCCGCTGCGTGCACTGCCAGAGCGACCTCAGCTACCGCGCCGTCTACCTGTCCCACCTCGGTGACTATTCATGCCCAGAGTGCGGGAGCGCGCGGCCGCGGCTTGACGTCGCGGTGACGGCCATTCAGCCCACACCGGACGCGGGCCCAGAAATCAAGATCGAGACACCGACGGGGATCCTGCCGCTGCAGCTACCGCTGGCGGGCATGCATAACGTCTATAACGCGGCCGCCGCGATCGCCGCCGCGACGGCGCTGAAGCTTCCGCGCCCGCAGGATCCGCAGCACGCGGAACGCGCGATGGCGGGCCTCCGTCCCGCGTTCGGGCGGATGGAACAGATCCAGGCCGGCGACCGGCAGGTGGTGCTTTCGTTCGTCAAGAACCCCACCGCGTATAACGCGACGCTGCGTGAGGTGCTGCGAAGGCCAGGCGGTAAGCACGTGCTCGCCGCGCATAGCAACACCGACATCGACGGCGAAGACTTCTCCTGGCTCTGGGACGTCGACATCGAACAGCTCGTCCCGCAGCTGGCGAGCCTGGTGATCAGCGGGACCAGGGCGGAGGAAGTCGCGCTGCGATTCAAGTACGCGGGAGCGCACACCGAGATGATGCGGGTGCATCCCAGCCGCGCGGCTGCCTTGGACGCGGCGCTCGAGGGGACGCCGCCCGGCGAGTCGCTGTACATACTCGCGGGCTATACCCCCATGCGCGAGTTCCGCGGCATCATGCAGCGCCGCGGGTGGGTGCCACCGTCATGGCGGGAGTGACCAGTCATGGAAGGAATGACCTGATGACATCGACTCCGCTCACGGTACGGATCTGCCATCTGTACCCGAGGTTGTTCAGCGTCGCCGGTGATCGAGGTAACCTCTTCACCCTCATGCAGCGCTGCGCCTGGCGTGGCATCCGCACCAGCGTGACCGAGGCCGATACCGGAGTGGTGCCCGACTTCGCTGAGTCCGACCTGATCTTGATCCACGGCGGCCAGGACCGCGAGATGACCGAGGCGGCCCGTGACCTTACCGAGAAGGCCGGGCCGCTCATCGACGCGATCGAGGAAGGTGCCGCCGTTCTTGCGGTGTGCGCCGGTTACCAGCTACTCGGCCGGTACTACGCCCCGGCGGCCGGACCTCCGCTAGCCGGGCTAGGCGTTCTCGACGTCGTAAGCGAAGGCGGCCAGGTTCGCTCTATCGGCCATGTGGCGGTGGAGTGCGACCTCGGCACCGGCGGAAAGCACGTGCTCACCGGGTTCGAGAACCACAGCGGACGCACCTACCTGGGCAGCAGCGCAGAACCACTCGGCCGGGTCATCGCCGGAGGCGGCAATAACGGCGAAGACGGCACCGAAGGCGCCCGCTACAAGGAGGTGTACGCCACATACCTGCACGGGCCCGTGCTGCCCAAGAACCCGTGGCTGGCCGACTTGCTGATCGCCCGGGCTCTCGAGCGCCGCTATCACGACATGGGCCCGCTTGCCACGCTCCCCGACCGTGAGGAGGCCCAGGCACAGGCAGCCGCCCGCCGCCTGGCCCGGGCCTAGTCTCGCTAGCCCTGCTGATTCTCCGCGGCAGGGCACGGGTTGGACATGATCTGACGGAAGTTGTTGATGAGGTGGGTGACCGCGCCGCCTCCGCCGAAGGCGAGGTAGGCGCTGTTCAGCAGCGTTCCGTACTGGGCATTGCGGCCGAAGTCGGTGGTCGCGCCCGGTAGTTGGTTGCCGAAACCCCACATGCAGCCGTTGTCACCCTGTTCGCTGGGGACGCCGTTCTGGAACGCGCTGAAGAACGGGTAGAACGCGGCCGACGTTCCCCTGTCAGTGGTCGGAATCAAGGTGCATCCCGCGCCGGTGGTGCGGTTGCACCCCCTCTCGATTCTCGGCAGGTTAGCCTCGAACGCGACCCGTGAGTATTGGATGTTGTTCCCGGGCCCGGTGAGCGGGCTTGAGAACAAGATGGGCTCGGGGTGCAGTGCCGTGTTGCCATCAGGCCACACGGGCTGATAGGCGAGGCTGTCGAAGCCGACGTTGGTAGCGGTACAGCCGTTGATATGGATACGAAGCGCCTCGCTGGCGGGGAAGCAGAAGTTCTCGTCGCCATCCGTCGGCGACGTGCCGCTTCCGAATCCCTCGGTGTTGCCCGTCGGGCAGGTGACCGGGTTGCCGCTGCTGTCCAGCCCGAACGGAGTGGCCGGGATGGAGTTGGGTCCTTCGCAGTTCTCGAAGTGCCCGATCTCATCGGAGAACGCGACGTTGTAGCTGTGCGCCGCCCAGATGACTCTGGTCTGCTCCGACGAGGTCGAGTACATGGGGTGGAAGTCGTA
>Ga0126381_100007047_pt1 | contig 12473 bp, 7 predicted proteins | sample PanSoiMetPlot_28_FD_96465 | JGI IMG/M metagenome (GOLD analysis project Ga0126381, IMG submission 96465) | Tropical forest soil microbial communities from Panama - MetaG Plot_28 | ecosystem: Environmental > Terrestrial > Soil > Tropical forest > Bulk soil | place: Panama | collected 2016-02-17
ATCCTGCTGCAGGTCAAGCACGCGTTGCCGGTTGAGAGCACGTGGACTGCGCCATGCAATGCGAATGCATTACAATTAGCGTGTGTTCAAGGCCGTACGGGACAGCAACTGGTCCGCCGACCAAGACCTTCCGCAGGAAGGCGCGATTACCATGACAAAGCACCCTGAACAGCTTCCCCGCACCGAGCCGCAGCTTGAGCAGCTGGCCGATTACTACGACAGCCACGACACCAGTTCTGAGATGGAACGTGGCGAGTGGGTTGAGCCGCAGCCGATGGCGACTACCTCACTTCGGCTGCCCGCTGATGTGATCAGCCAGCTCAAGCGGCAGGCCCAGGCTAGGCATATCCGCTACACCAGCTACGTGCGCTCGATCCTAGAGCAGGCGGCCAGGGGAGGTCCCGCGTCGGATATAGCAGACATCACCGAGCGGCTGGAACGGATCGAACGGGCTGTCACCAAAGACCGCGGCGTGGACGGACAGAAGACAGCGTGACAGCCCCGCGTGAAGGCTGGGCCTTGCGCTCGCGTTCCGCGGCGCGGCCGCGATCCCTTACGCGGTAAAGGCACTTGCAAGTAGATCGGGGTGCTCGCCGAGGCGTAGTAGCCACCGAAGTTGGTGAGCGGAGCGGGGGCATGGCCGGGGAAGTAAACCCGGTAATAGGCATGCGTGAGCGTTGTGACCGCAGTACCGGAGATACGCCGCCCGCTATGACCGCACAGCGCGATGTCCGTGTCTGACGTGGTCAGGCTGTGCCAGGGGCCGGTCTTGGACGTGGCATCAGCAGCGTACGCGAGTGGCGCAGCTCCGTGACAACGGAAACGGGTGGGGAGCGGAAGCGTCAAGATTTTTCAGCCGTGTCCGCATAATCCCGTTCCGCTGGGGAAGCCGGGTGCGCGATCGCGTAGGTGGCGCACGTCGTGCGCGCCGTTCGCTGCGACAGAGCGCCGCAAGAGCCACACGCGGATCAATTCTCTAAAAATTTCCCACAGATTCGCACAAATATCGTCATAATTGCGTAAGATCCCTCATAGTCAACCAACGACCTGCCGGGGCAAGCGGCTCGTCGCGGCGGCTAAGTCTGCTGGCAAACGTGGGAGCGGTCGTGGGATCTTCCGTCGTGGCGTGGACATGCGAGCGCATGAGGTGGCCGGGATTCGTCCTCGTTACCCTGCTGACAGCAGCGGGACTGATGGTGGCCGCGGGGAGACCGTCGGCGGCGGCCACCCCGCCGACGCTCAGCCTGAAGGTCCTGCTGATCGGGAGCGGGTCGGCCGATCCCACGACTGGAGCGTGGGAGGCCGCGCTTTCCTCCGAGGGCGTCGCGTACACCGAGGTGACCGCCGCCGGAACCGCGCCAAGCGAGACGGTGAGCCTGCCGGCGCTGTCCAGCGGCACTACGGGGAACTTCAACGGCGTCGTGATCGCCGACGACCCGGCGGACTTCGCCAGCGGCCAGTTGAGCGCGCTGGACAACTACGAGTCCGCGTTCGGGGTACGTCAGGTGGACGGGTACACGTTCCCCACGCCCACACTGGGCCAGACATTCGTGAGCTCGGGGGCTCTCGACGGCACAACGGGGACGCTGACCTCGGCGGGGCTGGCGGCCTTCCCCGAGCTCAAGGGCCCCGTCCCGTTTGATGCCGGCACGTTTGGCTACTGGTCCACGACGAACAGCGGCGCACCCTTCACGCCGTTGATCACCAACTCGGCTGGCGACGCGCTGGCCGGCGTCTACCAGCACCCCAGCACGGACCCGCAGGCTGGGGTCGCGGAACTGGCATTGAACTTTGACTACAACGCCAGCCTGCTGCAGTGGCTGCTGCTGGCGCCGGGGCTCATCAACTGGGTGACCCAGGACGTCCACCTCGGCCTGTACCGCAACTACTTCGGCGAGGACATCGACGACACGTTCATCAACGACAACGAGTGGAGTTCGACGTTCCAGTGCACCCCGGCGGCCACCGACCCGCCGGACTTCACGTGTCCGCCCGCGGATCAGGGCGTGGCCCCAGGCTCAGCCCCGGGTGTTCCGGCCGATGTGCAGATGAGCGCGGCGGACGTGGCCTACGTGACTAACTGGGAGCAGCAGACCGGGATCAAGCTGAACCTGGTGTTCAACGCCCAGGGGGCGTGCACCGCCCCGGCCGCCGCTGACGAAACCAGCGCGAACTGCGGCGGCAGCGTGACCGACAACGGCACGACCTACACCGATCCAGGTCAGGTGGTTGATTCCACCTTCCCGAACGACCAGGGGCTGGTCAACGCGCTGCTCGCCAGCCAGGCCAGCTTCAACTGGATCAACCACACCTGGTCGCACTTGTTCCTCGGCTGTACCCAGTGGCAGCCTCAGCCGTTCACGTCTGTCACCGGCGGCGCCGGCGGCACCATGGGCGCCGGCACCTATAGCTACGAGATAACGGCGGCCACCGCGTACGGCGAATCCGAGCCCTCGGCGCCGCGGCAGGTGACGGTCGCCAGCGGCGGGTCGGCGACGCTGACCTGGCCCGACGCGCCGAACGGCACCGCGGACAACGGGACCACGCCAGGCCCGTCGCTGGCCGCGCTGAAGTCCGAATTCAGCGGCGGAAGCGGCTTCTGGGGCTACGACATCTACCGGGAGAACCCGGGATCCAGCACATACGGGCTGGTCGGCCAGGTACCCGAGACCTCGGGCAGCAGCTACACCTTTACCGACAGCGGATCGGCAACGCCCGGTGGCAGCCCAGGATCGGGTCCGACGTTCCCCACGGCGACCGACCCCGGCATCGACTGCTCAAGCGCCGCGGGAAGCTGGCTGCCGGCCAGCAGCACCACGCCGGATTCGTCCATCGAGCAGGAGATAGGCCTGAATCAGGCGTTCGCGGCGGCCAACGGGCTGGCCAGCTTCGATTCGCATGACGTTGTGACCGGCGAGCACTCCGGCCTGGAGAACCCCAACATGCCGACCGCGCTGCAAGCGGTAGGAATCACCACGTTCGCCGAGGACGGGTCACGGCAGTCCCAGCAATACTCACTGGGAGGCGCGCAGGGCGCGCCGCGCTACCCGAGCAATATCTACTACAACGCGTCCAACTGGACAGACCAGCTCAACGAGTACAACACCTTGTACGTTCAGCAGGGCGACTCGATCGGCAACGGCGATGTGGGCCGCTGCGTCAATTCGGGTTCGACCACGTGCCGGACCACGCCCGCGACAGAGGCGGACGTGCTCGCCGCCGAGTCCCGCATCATGCTCGGCCACGTCCTGGACAACAACCCGCGCGTGGGATACGCCCACCAGTCCAACCTGATCGGGCCCGCCACCCAGAACGGCCAGGACTACGGCTACACCATCCTCGACCTGATCAGCAGCATGCAGAGCCAGTACGACGGCTGGTACAACGCCGCCACCACGCCACTGGACCAGATGACCGACAGCACCGAGGCGCAGATGCTCGCCGAGCAGGGCGCCTGGGCGCAGGCAGCAGGCGGGGGCAACTACACCGCCAGCGAGACCAACGACATCGTCACGATCACCAACAACGGCGCGGCGGTCAGCGTCCCGGTGACCATGCCATCCGGTACAACGGTCAACGGCTCCGCGTTCGGCCAGGCCTACGGCGGACAGCGTTCCGCCTGGGTGACCATCGCCGCGAACGGCACCACGACCCTGACGCAGAACGTCGCTCCCGCCATCACCAGTGCCACGTCGGCGACGTCCACCGTCGGCGCCGCGTTTAGCTTCACGGTGACGACCACCGGCGCCCCGGCGCCGGCGCTGACCGAGTCCGGTGCGCTGCCGGCCGGGCTGACCTTCAAGGGCAACGGCGACGGCACCGCGACGATCAGCGGAACCCCGGCGGCCGGCAGCGGCGGCAGCTACCCGATCACGATCACCGCGACCAACGCGGCAGGGTCGGCTACCCAGAACCTCACGCTGACCAACACCGAGGCCCCGGCCATAACCAGCCCCGGGACGGCGACCTTTACCACCGGGATAGCTGGCACCTACACGATCACGACCACCGGCTACCCCAAGCCGTCGATCACGGAAGCGGGGACCCTGCCCGCCGGGCTGACGTTCAAGGACAACGGCACCGGCACCGGCACCATCTCGGGCACTCCAGCCTCCGGGTCTGCGGGCAGTTACCCGGTCACCGTCTCCGCCGCCAACTCCGCGGGGAGCACGGCCACCCTGCAGCTGACCATCACGGTGAAGGCCTCCACCGCACCGACGATCACCAGCGGGTCCACCGCGAACCTGACGGTCAACCAGGCTGGCTCTGTGTCCATCACCACCACGGGCTCGCCCACTCCCAAGATCACGGCGTCGGGCGTGCTGCCCGCGGGGCTGACGTTCACCGATAACGGCAACGGCACCGCCACCATCGCCGGCACGGCCACGTCCACCGGAACACACAACCTGACGATCACGGCGAGCAACGGGACCACCCCCGACGCCACCCAGGCGTTCACCCTGGTGGTGGGCCAGGCCCCGGCGTTCACCAGCCCCAGCTCGGTGAGCTTGGCGGTGGGTACCACCGGGACATTCAGGGTGACGACCAGCGGGTATCCGGCGGCGGGCCTTACCGGGTCGAACGTTCCGCCCGGCATGACGTTCACCAGCAACGGCGACGGGACCGCGACATTGTCCGGCACGCCGACCACCCCGGGCACGTACACTATGGCGCTGGCGGCGGTCAACGCGTACGGCACGGCGCAGCAGACGCTGACCGTCACCGTGCAGCAGGCCCCGGCGATCACGAGCGGGGCATCGACGACGTTCACTGTCGGCAAGGCCGGGACGTTCACGGTGACCACCACCGGCGCCCCGACGGCCACGATCGCGGCCGCCAGCAGCCCCGCCCTGCCCTCCGGTGTCACCTTCAAGGACAACGGCAACGGCACGGCCACCCTGTCCGGCACTCCCGCGTCCGGCAGCCAGGGTACGTATGCGCTGACGATCACCGCCAGCAACGCGGCCGGAACAGTGAGCCAGTCGTTCCGGCTCGCGGTCAGCAACACCATCGCCTTCATCAGCGGCGCCACGGTGACCGAGACGGCGGGCACACCCTTCTCTTACACGGTCGCGACCACCGGCTACCCGGCACCGGGAATCACTGCCACGGGGCTGCCCGCGGGTGTCAGCTTCTCCGACAACCGCGACGGCACCGGGACGCTGTCGGGAACGAGCGCGGTCTCGACGGGAACCTACTCGGTGACGGTCACCGACTCCAACGGAGGCGGATCGGTCAGCCAGACGATCACACTGTCGGTCAAGGCGAAAGGCGGCGGCATCCTCGGCGGCGTGGCCACGCCGGCATTCACCAGCCCGGCCACCGCCACGATTAGCGGCGGGTTGCTATTCAGCTTCACCGCCACCACGACCGGGTACCCGACCGTTCCGCTGCTCAACACCGTGAACATGTCGGTGCAGGGCACCCTCCCGGCGCCCATCGTCGTCACGAACAACCTCGACGGCAGCCTCACCTTCCTCGGCACCCCGTTGCTCACCCAGACCGGCACATATCGAGTGACGCTCACCGCCTCGAACTCGGCCGGTACCGTGACCCAGTCGTTCTTGCTCACGGTCACGGCGCCGCCGACGGTCACCACGCCGAGCAGCGCCACGGCCACCGTGGGCGCGCCGTTCAGCTTCATGGTCCAGACAACCGGCACACCGACGCCGGCGCTAGCCGAGTCCGGCGCCCTGCCACCGGGCCTGACCTGGAAAGACAACGGCGACGGTACGGCGACCCTGGCCGGGGCGCCGACCACCGCGGGAAGCTACGCGCTGAATATCACGGCTAGCAACTCCGTCGGCACTGACACGCAACAGTTCACCCTGACGGTGCAGTGAGACGTCGGTTAAGCGGCCCAGATGAGAATCGCGATGATCACGGAGGGCACGTACCCTCACCAATTCGGCGGAGTGAGCGTCTGGTGCGACCAGATCATCCGCGGCATGCCCGGGTACGACTTTCACCTGGTCGCGCTCGTCGGGACAGGCAGCGAGCCGGTGGTGTGGGACCTTCCCGGGAACTGTTCGCTGACGACGATCCCGTTGTGGGGAATCCCACCCGCCAGCCCGCGGAAAGGCCAGCGAGGGGGCCATCGGGCAGGCCAGCGGAGGGTCTTCCCGAGCCGGCTAGTGCATCGGCTCATCCAGGCCCTGCTCGATCCTCCCCTGCTCGATCCTCCCCTGCTGGATCAGGCCAAGCTTGATCCGTCCACCCACGCGCAAAGCCGGTTCGCCGACGTGCTCTTCGAGCTGTTCAGCTACGCTCAGCAAGCGAATCTCAGCTCGGTCCTGTCCAGCACGAGAGCGGTACGGCTACTCAGCGAGGCATGGCAGGACCGGTGGCCCCACGCGCACCAGTTGATGCCGACCGTTCATGACGCGGTGACGGCGCTGCAGCTAATTGAACATTGCCTGCGCCCACTGTCGCACGCGCCCGTCCAGGCTGACGTCACGCACGTATCGACCAACGGGCTGGGAGCGCTGCCAGCCCTGGCGGCGAAGTGGCAGCACGACACGCCGATGGTCGTCAGCGAGCACGGCATTTACCTGCGCGAGCAGTACCTGCACAGCCCGAGCCTTCCGTACCGCTGGGCGGTGAAGGAACTGTACCTGGGATTCCTCCGACAACTCTGCGCGCTCGCTTACCACGAGGCGGAGACGATCGCCCCGTGCAACGTCTACAACCGTCGCTGGGAGGAACGGCTCGGCGCCGATCCCGCACGCATCCGAACCGTGTACAACGGCGTCGATCCGGCCAATTTTCCGATGGCAGACCGCGAGCCCGACAAGCCCACGATTTCCTGGGTGGGGCGCATCGACCCGATCAAAGACCTGGAGACGCTGCTATCCGCGTTCGCCATCGTGCACGAGGAAATGCCGCAGGCGCGGTTGCGGCTGTTCGGTTCCCCGCCCAAGGGCAGGGAACCATACCTCGAGCGCTGCAAGGAAATGGTGACCGAGCTTGGCATTGACGACGCGGTAGCGTTCGAAGGCCACACCAGCAAGGTCCGCGAGGCCTACCAAGCCGGCAGCATCGTCGCGCTTTCCAGCGTGTCCGAGGGCTTCCCTTACAGCCTGATCGAGGCTATGACCTGCGGCCGGACGTGTGTAGCCACCGACGTGGGCGGTGTCACAGAAGCTATCGGCGACACCGGGCTTGTGGTACCTCCGCGTAACCCGGCGCGCTTCGCGGACGCCTGCCTCACGCTGCTCGGCGACGAGGAACTCCGGCGCAAATACGCGGCTGCGGCGCGCGCCCGAGCGCTGGAATTCTTCACAATAGACAGCGCGATCAGCAAGTTTGACGAAATTTATGGCTTCCTCGCGGCCCGCCACCCGTTGCCTTCGGTCGAGGCCGCGCAATGAGTTCACCACCGCGAGCGACCGATATTTCCCCCGAATCGCCCAGACATCGCGGCGTCGAAGAGCTGTGCGAGGAATTCGTCGCGGTGTGCGAATCGGCAGTGCATCCGCTGGAGATCGCCGGCGCGCTGGAATTCGACGGCTGGACCGACCACGCGCTGCGAAATAGCTTCGGCGCGTCCGACGTCTTCACCCTCGCCGAGGTGATGTACCGCCGGGTGCCGCGCCGCCCGGCCGAGCCCCCTCCGCAGCCGGACCTCTGGCGGACAACCAGGTGGCGGCCCGCGCTGCACAGCCTGCTGTACGGGAGTCCGGCGGTCTGCTTCACGGCCGCCGCCGGGCTGCTGGCCGGTCCCGGCGCGAGCACTGTCGTGATCGTCTCGCTGCTGGTCTCGTGGGCGCTGAGCCAGGGTCTTGCCTACCTCGGGTACCTGCGGCTGGGCAGTGGCGTCCCTGGTCAGGCGGAGCGCGTGCTGCTGACCGCCCTGAGCGCCGGCCTCACGGCGGTGCTAGCCGCGATTTCTGTCGTGTCCGTGGTGGCATCCGCGGGGATGCCGGTGCTCGTCTTCGGGGTGGCCATGGGCTCGTATATGCTGGGCGCCACCGTGCTGCTGGTGCTGGGCGCCGAACGACAGGTCCTCCTCGCGCTCTCACCCGGGGTGCTGGGCGCCACCGCGTTCTTGCTGCTCGGTCGCCCGTCGCACCTGGAACACGCCACGTGGGCGACACTGTCCGCCACGCCACTGCTGGCGGTTGGGCTGGCCCTGGCTCGCACGATCAGGGCGGTCGGCCCGGTCCGGTGGGCGAAGCTGTTGTCCGTAACGGATGTGCGTAAAGCGCTGCCTAGCGCCGGGTTCGGGCTCGTCGCGGGTGGATTGCTGCTCTTCCCCGTCGCCGTGGCCACACCCGCGCATGGGGCGGGCAGTGCCAGTGCGCTGCTCGCGCTGTTGCCGCTGACGCTCAGCATGGGTGCCGCGGAATGGCTGCTGGTCTGGTTCCGACGCCGCACGCAGCGGGCCATGCGGTCCACCCACAACCTGCGAGTGTTCGCCTCGCGTGCCCGCCTGCTGCTGGCAGCCGCGGTGCTGCAGTACCTGATCATGACGATGCTGCTAACCGCCGCCGTCCTCGCGGTCGTCACCGGAAGCCGCATGCTTCACCCGCACTGGACGACCCTGCAGCAGATCGCGACGTACCTGACGATTGGCTGCTCGCTGTTCGTCTCGTTGCTGCTGAACGCGTTCGACAGCCGCATCGTCCCGGTCATCGCCGGCACCGCGGCGCTGGCCGTTGAGATCGCGTGCCACATTCGCCGGCTCGATAACCAGATCTGCGTCGGCATGGTGCTGCTCGCCGCACTCGCGGCGTACGCGGCGGCGGTGCTCGGCAGCGCCGCGCGACATGCCAGCTAGGGAAAGAGGGAAAGTCTCGATGCGTGTGCTGGTAACCGGCGGTGCCGGTTTCATCGGTTCGCACCTGACCGATGCGTTTGCCGACCGGGGCGATCAGGTCGCGGTGGTGGACGACCTCTCGGCCGGTTCCGCGGCGCGACTGGACGATCGCGTCCCGCTGTACCAGCGCAGCGTCACCGATGCCGATGGCCTGGGCGCGCTGATCGAGGAGTTCAGGCCGGCGCTTGTGTGTCACCTCGCGGCACAGGTCGATGTCAGGACGTCGGTCACGTCCCCGGCGCATGACGCCCAGGTGAACGTCGCCGGCACCGTCAACGTGCTGGAGGCCGCGCGCAAGGTCGGTGCCCGGGTGCTGCTGTGCTCAAGCGGCGGCGCTCTCTACGGCCGGGAGGCGCCGGCTCCGTCACCGGAGACCGAGGCACCCGTTCCTGAGTCCCCTTACGGGGCCGCCAAGTTCAGCGCCGAACAGTACGTGGGTCTGTACAACCGCCTGCACGGCGCCAGGCACGCCATCTTGCGGCTCGCGAACGTCTACGGCCCGCGGCAGGACCCGGCCGGCGAGGGCGGCGTGGTCGGCATCTTCTGCTCGCGGGTGTTCACTGGAAAGCCGCTGACCATCTACGGGGACGGCACGCAGACCCGGGATTTCGTCTATGTGGGCGATGTGGTCGCGGCCTTCCTCGCCGCGGCGGACGACGGCGCGCCGGGAATGTGGAACATCGGGACGGGGATGGAGACCAGCGTCCTCGATTTGGCTGCCCTCATCGGAAAGATCGCGAGCACGAGCATCGAGCTTGAGTTCGCACCGCCGCGCCCAGGGGAGCTCCAGCGCAGCGTGCTTGACGTGGAACTAGCCAGGCGCGATCTCGGCTGGACGGCAGCTACCTCGCTCCCCGACGGGGTGGCGGCAGTCTATCGCTGGGTTGAGTCTGGCGCGCCCTGGCGCACCCGGTCACGCGCCCGGTCACGCGCCCGGTCATCAGGGACCGTGCCTGAGCCTCCTGTCGGCGGCACCTCGCAGCCAAGGCCGCGCCTAGTCGTGCCTGCCTATTTCCATCCAGCGGTGCAACCGCGGGAATGGGAGACGCTCGCCGAACAGGCGGCCCAGATCCGGCTGATCGTGCTTAACCCGGCCAGCGGGCCTGGTCCGGAACCCGACACCGCCTTCCTGCCGGTGCTCGACCGGCTGCGCTGCACCGGCGCGGCAGTAGCTGGCTACGTGGACACCAACTACGCCCAGCGGCCGACGGCGGAGATCCTGGACGATGTGCGCCGGTACATCCGCTGGTACCAGGTGCCTGGCATCTTCTTCGACCGGGTGCCGACGGACACGCAGAACGTCGCTCATTACGCCGCGCTGACACGGTGCGCCCGGCACGCCGGGGCTCGCGTGGTGGCGTTCAACCACGGCGCCCACCCAGTCGAGGCTTACGCGGAGCACGCCGACCTGCTGGGCACGTTCGAGGGTCCCTGGCGAAGTTACGTAGAGGCGGCGGTACCGCGCTGGACGAGGTCGTGGCCGACCGGACGTTTCTTCCATCTCGTGTACTCGGTGCCCCTGCAGTCGTCTGGCGACGCGTACCTGCTGGCCGCCCGGCGGCACGCCGGCTGTGTCTACGTAACCGACAAGGGGGGAGACAACCCGTGGGATCGGCTTCCTGGTGGCGAGCTTGATCGGCAACGGCTTTAGGTCACGCCGGTCCCGGGCCGCCTGGTGGTCCGTCTCGGGCGGCGCGTTGATGACCGCGGCCATCCTCGACGTCGTGCTGGCGTGCGCACCGAGCGCGCACGTGGTTCCCGGAGTCGCTCCACTGACGACCGCGCGGTGCCAGAGCCTGGTCGTCCCGGCCTACTTCTACCCGGGCACGGAGTGGACCCGCGCCTACCAGGCCCGCACTGTCCCGAGGATCATGATCATGGACGCCGCTGGTTCCGGGGCAGGCAGCGTTCCCGACCCGGCATACCAGGCCGCCGTCAAGCAGGCGCAGGCCGCGGGCATAACGGTCCTCGGTTACTCCGACACGGACTATGGCCAGCGCCAGGCGAGCGTCGTCGAGGCCGACGTGCGAAAGTACAAGGCCTGGTACGGCGTGACCAGCATCTTCCTCGACCAGGCCGCCACCGGTGCCGGTCAGCTCCCCTACTACAGCAGGCTGGCGCGCTACATTCACGGCACAAACCCGGGTGCGGCGGTCGTCCTGAACCCTGGGACGTACCCCGATCAGCGATACATGTCGGTCGCTGACATCATCGTGGCCTTTGAGAACACCTACGCTAACTACGTAGGTCTGCGGGTGCCCGGCTGGGTGCGCGGGTATCCCGCCTCGAGGTTCGCCCATATCGTTTACGCGACCGCGGCCGCGCAACTATCCAGCGCCCGCGCTCTCGGCGTGCAGCGGCACGCGGGGTACATATACATAACGGACCGCAGCGGGCCGCAGCGATATGGCGCCCTGCCCGGCTACTGGGATCGCGAAGACGCGATCGCGGAAGGATGTGTCGAGAAGCCCTGACCGGCTCCGCTCATTAGGTGAAGGGCCACGACAGGCGCGGCCCACGACACCAGGAGATCATCATGCCGAAGTACCTGCTCCTCAAGCACTACCGCGGCGGCCCGGAGCCGTACCGTCCCTTCCCCCCGATGGACCAGTGGGCCCCCGAGGACGTGGAGGCGCACATGGCCTTCCTCAGGCACGTCGGCGAGATGCTCGAGAAGAACGGCGAGTACGTCGACGGGCAGGCGCTCACGCCGGCGCGCACTTGGGTGCGTTATGGCGGCCCGGACGCCGCGCCGGTTACCACCGACGGCCCGCTGCCCGAGACCAGCGATCTCGTGGCGGGCTGGTACATGGTCGACGTCGAGTCCTACGAGCGCGCGGTCGAGCTCGCGGCCTACGTCTCCTCCGAACCCGGCCCGGGCGGGACTCCGCTGTACGAGTGGATCGATGTCCGGGAGGTCATGACCTGGTCGCCCCCGGACGACTGACCCGCATGATCAACGATCCGACGCTTCAGCTGGACGAGGGCGCGGTCCGCGCCCTCGTCCCCCGGGTGCTCGCGGGCCTGGTCCGTCGGGGGGAGGACTTCGACGCCGCCGAAGACGCGCTGCAGGAGGCGCTGCTTGAGGCGCTGCGGGTGTGGCCCGAGAACCCGCCGCGCGACCCGCGCGCCTGGCTGGCGACGGTCGCGACCCGACGGCTCGTGGACGCCCGCCGCAGCGAGGCCGCCCGGCACCGCCGCGAGAAGGCGACGCACGCCGAGCCTCGGCCCGGTGCCGCCGAGGAGGGGGACGACACCCTCTTCCTGCTCTTCTGCTGCTGCCACCCCAACCTGCCGCCCGCCTCGCAGGTGGCGCTGACCCTGCGCGCCGTCGGCGGCCTCACTACCCGGGAGATCGCCGACGCCTTTTACGTGCCGGAGGCTACCATGGCGCAGCGGATCAGCCGGGCCAAGCGCACCCTGCAGGGGCAGCGCCTCGACCAGCCCGGCGACCTCGCCGTCGTGTTGCGCGTGCTCTACCTCGTCTACACGGCCGGCCACTCGGGCCGGGTCGACCTAGCCGGCGAGGCTATCCGGCTCGCCCGCCAGCTCACCCTCGCCACCGAGGAACCGGAGGCGCGCGGGCTGCTCGCGCTGATGCTCCTCAACCACGCCCGCCTCCCGGCGCGACTCGACGCGCAAGGTCGCATCGTCA
>Ga0126381_100007048_pt1 | contig 12471 bp, 13 predicted proteins | sample PanSoiMetPlot_28_FD_96465 | JGI IMG/M metagenome (GOLD analysis project Ga0126381, IMG submission 96465) | Tropical forest soil microbial communities from Panama - MetaG Plot_28 | ecosystem: Environmental > Terrestrial > Soil > Tropical forest > Bulk soil | place: Panama | collected 2016-02-17
CTCGAAGTGGACGCCCTCCTGCATGAATTGCTGGCGGCGTTCATCGTCAATCACACGCGTGACAGGGTCCGGAAAAGCACCGCCTTCCGGATAGCCCGGCGCGCGGGAGCGAATGGCGTCACACTGGACCATCCACCCGCTCCCAAGCCGCAGCGCCGAATTGAGCCTCGCGCTGAGAGCGTCCATCTCGGCCGGCGCGGCGGACATCATGTCCGGCCCGCGATATGACCATCCAGTCAAGAGCGAGCCGTCCTGCTGGAGCAAGATGCCGTCGTCGATTAGGGCGTACGGAAGCAAAAGATCCGCGAGGCCACGAGGTTTTCTGCGATGTTCGTTGCGTTGCATAATTCAGAGGCCACACTGACTACTCGGGAAACTAATAAGGAGCAGATCGCGCGCCTACCTCCACCTCATGGGTATCTCTAAGCAGCGGGAGAATAGGCCGCTTTTCGCTGGGTAGAAAGTCCGATATCGGATGTGCCGGATGTAGATCTGGCGGAACATCGGATCGGCCTTTCCCATACGCTGAAGTACTGCTACTGCCGCGAGCCAGAACCCGACACTTACTCCGATGCCCCACCAGGTACCTAAGCTGAAGGCCAGGCTGACGGCAATCATCGCCGCAACCAACACCAACTCGCGGTCACCACCAAGAATCTGGTTGGGCCGATTCGCGGATTGATGAATTCCCACTGCGCGTGGCCTGTCTGCTTGCGGCATGATCTACACCACGGCGGCGTTAACACCGAAGGCGGTCGCGAGCAACGGCGCCGCAAAGACCAGAACCGAAACGACCAGCCCGATCATGCACGCGCGTCGGCCAAACTCAGTCAGTTCACCGCCCCACAGCATCGCTCCACCTGCGATCGCGATGCCGATTAGTCCGATGGCATATGCGACTGGCCCAGTCAGCGACGTAGCGATTGCCGTCATTGGCTTCTCCCAAGGCAGATTGCCTCCCGCCGCGGCGTGCGCTCGCATAGCGAAGACCCAGGCTATCGTCGTCAAAGTCGCGAGTCTGCACTTCAGACCCGAAATCCAATTGAAAACAGAATTCATATATTTGAAATCTCCTCGTAATTAGCCGATTCAAACATGCTCGACCTGGTATCGGCCATCGCGATATCCGGTTACGAGCAAAACTTCTCTGACTTTTCGGCCCGCCTTCAGGTCCGGCTCTTCGTCCACGAAGACCACAACATTGACGGCCTCAGCGATCAGCGTCTGTTGGGGAGCACTGGTGGCCTCCGCGACGAGGCTTTCGAGGCGAATCAATCCGCTAACCGCGTCGTTTGCGTGAACCGTCGCGGCACCGCCGGGATGACCTGTGTTCCACGATTTCAGAAGGGTGTGCGCCTCAGCGCCGCGTACTTCGCCGACGACAATACGCGTCGGCTTGAGACGCATGCACGCTCTCAGGCATGCGAGCATCGTCACGTTGCCAACCGCGCGAAGGTCCAGGTAGTTCTCCACCGCGCACTGCAACTCCGTTGTGTCTTCGATTGAAATCACACGATCGCTCGGGGTAATATGCGCGAGCGAATCAAGTATCGCGTTGACAAGCGTTGTCTTGCCGCTGCCGGTCGAACCGACGACCAGGATGTTCTTTCTCGCGCGCACCGCAGCGCGGATGACATCGGCGTGGCTCAAATCTCGAATGGACGCGACGAAGTCTTCCTGGCGTCGCAGCCGGTTAAGTGGGTCGCCCTTCTTTGTCATTACCTGGTCGGCTTCGTAGTCTCCGAGCGTGAAGATCTTTCTCGGCCGGAGTCGAATGGCAAAGATGGGATGACGAACTACCGGAGGGACAATGCCCTCGAATCGGCTACCGTCAATAGGGAGCTCGGTTTCCAGAATCGGGTGCTCGTGGTTCAGGACAGTTCCTCGCCAAGCGGCAATAGTTCCGAGCGCACTGGCAGCTTGTGCGGGTGCCATTTCCCCGACCCTTGTAAGCCCTTCGCCCATTCTTTTAGTCCACAGCGAGCAGTCGGGATTCAAGAGGATGTCTTCCGTTCGATCGTCCGCTAATAAGGAAAGAATTGGGTCGCCAAGTTCGCGCCTTAGTTTCACCTCCAGACGTTGTTGCTGTTCATCGTGAATTACGGCCAAATTAACCATATGGTATTTCCAGAATCTGTGCTATATTTCCGACTAATGCACGTTGCGAGTGAAACCGCCTTGTCGGCTCTCTAAAAAGTAGGGGGCGAGCGGAACGTTTCCGAACAGCTCATTAGAGTTTTTTAAAGCTGAGCGCTAAGCAGGGGAAATTAAGGCGGTGAGGTTATGCACGTTGTAACAATTCCTTTCGATTATGAGGAGCTATCGCCGGCTCAACAAGCCACGATCGTGCCGATTTGCATCAAATCAACCGACGCTGAAGGCGCTGCGATAGATTGGGGCTGGTTCGAGGCAACCGCGCGAGTTCAAGATCCGTTGCGTGCTCTAGCGAGGTCGTGGCTGAAGGACGTATGGCGGGTCTCTGAAATCACCGAAGCTGCAGTTCACCTTCTCTGGAAAAAGCATCGTCACCGCCTCGGATTATCTCCCAGCAAAAGAGTGTTCGCTGCTGCAAAATGGGAGGCACAGGATCGTCGGGCTGGCACGTGGCAGAGTCGCCGAAGAATTTTGCTGGGTCTCGACGACTTGGAAACGGTAGTTCGCGAAAGACTCCTTGCCGACTCCGAGAATTACGGACGAGTGTATGAAAACGAGCTGTACTTCAAGCAACTTGCGGAGCGGCTGGAAGCGGAAGGCCTCGAGGATGTCAGCGAAATGCTGAAACTCATGCGAGATGGATGTACTTGGGACGAAATCGGCAAGAAGATGCGTACGAAGCCTGACGCCGCGCGAATCCGATTCCACCGGTGGATTAACCGCCTTCTTTCCGATCTTTCGGCAAACGACCACTCAGTCCTCTAAGCTATAGCTCCATTGCGAACCGCTGGAAGTCGCCGCGATTCGTTGACGTAATGTCATGAGTTAATGGCAGATGCGCCCGAGCAGCGGTACGAGCGTTTCAAAGACGCGGTTCGGCAGACGATTCTTCGTAATTTTCCGAATCTTGAGCGGAGTGGTTGCCCTGGTGATGTTGTGATCCGGGAAGTGGCTCGTCGGCGTAACCTTATAGAAGACGACGCCTGGCAACACATCACGCACTGCTCGCCTTGTTACGCAACGTTTCTTCAATTCAAAGATGAGTTCCGCGCAAAACGGCGAACGGCCCCGGAATTGTAGCGGGGGCCATCACCGTCGTTGCGATGGTGGCGGCGGTCGCGATCTACGAGCGGATCCACAGCGGACAGGAAAAGAGGCGCACACCCAGGATAGCTGTGAAGCCGCGTCCCTTGACCTAAGGGATGGGTCATCGCCGCGCAGCGGTGACCACTCGCGCGAGAACCTGACCCCTCTATTTCTTGAGGGGAGAAAGCTCGCTCTGACGATCTATCTTCCGTTTGGCAGCGAGGTAGGCAAGTACGATGTTCAAGTGCGAAGGGCGGGAGAGGTGCTCATCACGGCCCAAGGCGAGGCGAAGATCAATAGCGGCAGCATGGAGTTGCGCGTACAATTCGACCTCTCGAAAGGCCCGTCCGGAGCCTACGCTGTGGCCGTACCACTGGCCGCTTCGAGTTGCGTCGAAAATCAAGTGACCATTGCGGTAGTGATTGCCTCGCGCAGCGTGATCCTTGCAGATCGACACGTGGCCCGTTTCCCTCAAACCTTTATCTAGACATTTGCTCTATGATTTGTGGCCATCCGGCTTACGAATGGCAACCAGCAGAGAAATATAAAGATGCGAGACTGCTTCACTGTTTTTCAGAACTTCTTTGTAAACTGTCTGTCTTTATGGAATAACAGCTGCCGATAAGACGCATGCAGAGCTACGCTATTCGTGCATTTTGTTTGTGCCGCACATTTGTCGCGAGGGCCCAAGGTGTGGCTGTCCAGTAAGGCCCATTTTCGTCGGCCCGCAGACCGAACACTGTTCGAATACGCAATGTAGATATTACCGCTTCGCGCAATCGCTAGGATCATTTAGTGAACGCGCTTCTATGTCAGGAGGGTGCTGTCGGATTACCGTCATGGCACGAGGCGCGTCATCGCTCGGTAAAGACTCTGTAGCATGTGATGGTCGCACCGCGGAATTTGTTTAGAAACGTGCACTGGCACCATGAAGTCGAATCACGCGCTCAGCACACCTGTTGAAACGACGCTCCTCGAGGATGGAACCTTTCTTATCCATCGGAACCGAAGACTGTCGTACCGTCTTGATCGCTGCGCCACAGCCGCAGCGGACAACGGCCTGGCCGTGGGCTGTGCTTATTACGGCTTGATCGAAATGTTGAAGCGTGACCGCGTCATGCATGATGGGTCCACTTGTTTCGGCGCGGGTTATTCCGATTTGACTCGGCAACCGCGCGGCGATGATTCTACGATTGCCGTCGGGTCCGATAACGCCGATTACATTCATGAGACGGCAGAGCTACTCGCGGAGGGAAAGATCGTGGGATGGTTCCAGGGCGGAGCTGAGTTCGGGCCTCGTGCCTTAGGCAATCGAAGTATTCTCGCCGACCCGCGCCGACGGGAGGTCCGTGATTTCATCAATCTCGAGATCAAGAATCGCGAAGATTTTCGTCCGTTTGCGCCGGCGGTCCTCGAAGAAGACGCGAGCATTTACTTCGACTGTGACTATGCCAGTCCTTACATGCTGCTTGTTGCGCTGGTTCGGCCGGAATGGCGAGATCTTATTCCAAGCGTCGTCCATCAAGACAATTCAGCCCGCCTCCCAACAGTAAACGAGCTCTCGAATCCGACCTTTTACCGGCTACTCCGGGAGTTCAAGAGGATTACGGGCCTCGGTGTGTTGTTGAACACATCTTTCAACAAGCGCAAAATGCCAATCGTTGAGACGCCCCAGCAGGCCATGGATATGTTCACCGACTCGGCGCTGGATGTTGTGGTATTGAATCGCCAGGTTTTGTCGAAGCGAAGCGTTGCACGCGAAATGTTCGCATAGCTTGATTCTAAGTAATTAGGGAGCACTATAATGACCGCATCTACGAACGTCCGATCAACTGTCACTGACGAAGGAGTCGTCCTACTGGATGTGTCCTCGGGAAAAATCTTTCACTCGAATCCCGTCGGTTCGCGGGTTTGGATCAAACTGCAGGAAGGCTCACCGGTCTCGAAAATTGTCGACGAAATCGCCAGCGAGTTCAATGCGCCGCGGGAACGAGTCGAACCCGACGTCCAGGAGTACATCCAAAGCCTGCGAACGAGTGGGCTCATTGTAGAAAACTAGTCCTTCTCCGCTCGAGGTCTTCATGTCAGCGCTTTCCACAGCTCCGGAAACCTCCACGTCAGTTTCGGCGGGGCGCCAGATGTACGCCCTCACGTTCGCGAGTGCGGTAGCGCATTTGTTTTTTGAAGAAGAGAACCTTTGCTGCGGAATGATAGGCGAGCGGGCAAGACTTATTTCCAAGCTCTGGAGGGACGGCTTGCTTGCCAGGCTGATGGATAAGGGTCTCCTGGCTCCCTCGCGTCCAGAGCAGCGCAAGCCATATCCTTTCGCGATGCAGCTTGAGTACACACCCGCCGTGTCCTTCGTGTACGAGTGGTGCGGACAGATGTGGAAGGCTGCTGCACTATGCATCATCGATCTACTCACGGAATTAGCTGAGTGTGATCTTACGCTACGCGCTCCCCACCCATTCAACCTATTGTTCGATGGTGCAAGGCCGGTGTACGTGAATCCAGGCACTATCGCGCCATTCGGCCCACAAGCTTTCGAAACGGCATTAAATCGATTGACCCGGAGTCTCTTTTATCCTCTGCAGTTGTGCCAGAAGGGTCAGAGCCGACTGGCCCGCGCTTTGTTGCGCAGCACCGTTTACGGGATTCGCCCCGAAGATTTTCCTGAACTCGCTGAGATGGAGCGAAAGCTTAGGGTCGACCTGGAAACATCGACGACGGAACAAGTGCTAGCGCAGCTTCGCGAGAACGTCGAGGAAGTCGTCATTCCCGACCCGGACACCGGCTGGTCAGAATATCATCGCGACTGGCCGCTGAAGCCGTGCGATCGGTGGGGGCACAAGCAATGGTCAGTGCACGGTGTATTAAAGGAGATGAGGCCTCGAACGGTTCTGGATCTCGCCGGCAACCTTGGTTGGTACGCACGTCTGGCGGCGCTTGAAGGCGCCGATGTGGTTTCCGCCGATCTGGATGAGACTTGTGTGAATCGCCTTTATCGCCGCTTGCAGTATGAGAGATCTCGGGTCTTGCCGTTGGTGCTGGATATCAATGACCCATCCCCCGGATATGGCTCCGGTGGCCGTTGGTTCGCCCCGGCCACGGAACGCTTCGAGGCTGATCTAGTGCTCGCTCTCGCTGTAACGCATCACTTGGTGCTATCGGGGTTCCGGCTTGGATTTGATACAGTCGCCCAGACTCTCGGGGGCTTCGCACGACGCGCGCTGCTAGTCGAGTTCATCCCCTACGACAGCGATGGCTGCCCGTACGATCGATCGAGTCGGCCAGACGCCGTGAGCTGGTATGACGTCGATCATTTTGTCCGGGCGTTGCGCCATGAGTTCCGCAGCGTGTCGGTGCTCCCGAGCCCCCCGAGGGCCCGGCGGCTACTGCTCTGCGAGAAATAGGACCGGAGGATAAATGACTCTGCTAGTGTTTCGCGCATTCAAGGAGCTGATCTTCTACGACATCTTGACCAATCTGGGAGGGTTCAAGCAGGTCCGAGTGTACGTGCAACAGACCAGCCGGAAGGAACTGGACGCGCCGCCGGAAACGGTAAAACAAGTCGTGGAAGCCGTGGATATCGCGAGTGTCTTCTATTACAGGCGTGTGATGTGTCTGCACCGTTCGTTTGCGGCCGTGCGGCTGTTGCGAAAACGCGGCGTGAAGGCCGAGCTGATTATCGCCTCGCGGCCACTGCCCTTCCTGTCGCACGCATGGGTGGAAGTCGGAAATCAGATCGTGAACGACAAACCGGGCTATAAGCGCAAGCTGCAAGTGATGGAGCGAATCTGATGAGCGGGCACGCGGGAATTTACTACTACGACCGCCGCCCTCTCGACCGAAGTCTGGGCGAACGACTGGGTGCCGGCTTGAGCCGCCAAGGCCCAGACGGCGGTAGCGAGCGATTTGGTGACGGCCTCCTCATGGTCCACCGGGCGTTTCATGTCGAGCCGGAGTCGTATCTTGAGACTCAGCCATACGTCTCGCCGCGCGGCAATTGGATGACATGGGACGGTCGGCTGGATAATCGCGACGACTTGCTCCTTCTCGTCAAGGATCAGCTTGAGGACGACACGACCGATGTTGCCCTCGCGATGGCCGCTTACGAGAAGTGGGGCGAGCCGGGCTTCAATCGCCTGATCGGCGATTGGAGCCTGGCACTGTGGGACAAGGCCAACGAGTCAGCGATTCTGGCAAGCGATTACTTGGGCGTTCGGCCGCTGTATTACTTTGCCTCGAACGACTGCATCGCATGGTCGTCGGATTTAGGCCAGCTTGTGTCGTGGTTCGGCGTGGAGGACGATCTTGACAATCACTACATCGCTGCATTTCTGACACACTCCCCGAAGAATAATCGAACAATCTATCGTCCCATCTCTTTCGTGCCTTGTGCTCATTCAGTGAAGGCCAAGGACAGAAATGTCACAAAAACGCCGTTCTGGTTCCCACCCGTTGAAAGTCGCATTCGGTATCAGACCGATGGCGAATACGAGGAACATCTCTTGCACTGTTTTCGCGAGGCGGTCCTCAGACGCCTACGCACAAACCACCCCGTCTGTTGCGATCTCAGTGGCGGACTTGATTCGTCGTCGGTCACCTGCATGGCACATTTGCTGATTCATAGTGGGGTGACGCCTCGAAAACAGCTGACGACTTTGTCCCTGATCGACCCCGACATGGATGACGAACGCTACATCCGAGTCGTCGAAGAGCATTGCCGGATCGTAGGAATTCACGCACGATTCTCGCAGCTCTGGTCTTTAGACGTTCCAAGTTCACCGATGCCAAATCGCACTGATCTTTTGCGCAGAGACATCGGCGAGGCGCTCCTATGCAAGGCGATTCGCTCACACCTAACAGGACTTGGAGGGGATCTCGTCATGGGAAACATCTTAGAGGATACAGATCAGTTGGCCGATGCTTTTCGTGACGGGAATCTGGTGCGTCTTCTGAGGGAAGCCTACGCCTGGGGCCGCGTTTTGAGGATTCCGTTCTGGTTGACGCTGAGACTCGGCATGATACCGCTCTTTTCCGCTTCGAGACAGCAGAAAATGTGGAAGGCGAAGAACATCCTCCTCTGTCGAGCGTACGGCAACCTAAAAAAAACCTCGATCGTTAACACGGAGTTTATCGATCACTACGTGGAAAGGGTGAGCAACCCTTACAATCTTCTCTATCGGCGCGCAATACCCAGCGTGCGCGGCTTTCTCCACGCCATATCGAGTTATCAGACGTTCCGGCCCCTGACGATTCGATTGGACCAGTTGAATCCGATTAAGTCCACACACCCGTTTTGCGATCGCTCTTTGGTGGAGTACGTGGCAGCGATTCCCCGTCAGCAACTTTGTGGAATTGGAAATCCACGGCATCTCATGCGCCGTGCACTGCGCGGCATCTTACCGCCGGCGTTGCTGAAGCGCCGTACAAAAGCACTGTCCAGTTCGGCTAGCGACAAGAGTCTTCTTGAGATTCTACCGGAGCTCTCCAATGGTCAGTTTCAAGCAGCGGTACGAGGTTTCATAGATGGCGTTAAATTCCGCCGAGTACTCCAGCACCCTCAAGCGACAGATTATGACCGAAATCAACTCATGCAGGTGATGACTCTGGAAATATGGCTCAGGACGAGGCGATCCGACGCCAGGGTTGAGGCCCAAACGGCTGTTATGCGTTAAACCACCGAAGATCGTCATGAACCTTAAACTGCTTTTGATGAACTTAGTCTGAAAGGAGGTGAAGCAAAAATGCCATATTCAAAGCCGGAATTGAACGTCGTCGGAGCCGCCGAGAGCTTAGTGCTTGGCCCAGCCCCCGGAAGCAACGACTTCGGTAGTACTACTGCCAGCTCAGCTTTCGAATTTGAGGAGTAACGCGATCGCTGTTCGGGCGAATCCCGCACGTTTGTTATTATTTGTGCGGGATTCGCTCGTTCTTTTTAACACCCAAAGCGTGTCGGCTTTTGCTGCGCCGTGCCACTGTTGAAGCAGTTAAGATCGTTCAGACTTCGATGGGTTACCATGAAGGCCGTAAGTAAGTCGCAGTACGTACATCCTGGACCTGCGAACTTTTCAGCTTTGTCCACCGTTCGTACTGCTCCTTTTTCTCCGGACTTGGGTCACAGAAGTTTCGCAGCCAGAAATCAAACCAGTCGAGATTCATCGTCCATACGCTATCCAGCTGCCGTGGCCACTTCTTGAAGTGACTTGCGTGGGGATATACGACCATTTCCACCGGCTTGCTTCTTGCTCTTAGTGCGATCGCCGCCTGAACGCTCCAAACCCACTCTCCGTCGCTCGCGTCAACCAACACAGGTGCCGATACTCTGTCGGCCCAATCAGTCACCTGCGACTCCTCAGCGCGCGCCCGCTCAAGCCCATCGACGATCTGTGCCTCGTCGTTGTGGTTGGTGTTATCCCGTAACGCCTCCGCAGATCCATAGTAAGCACCCGCTGAGTTTAGGGGTGATGGTACGACGGCTGTGACTGAGGCGGCTGCAAAGGCACGGCTATGGGCAACAGCGTATGACGCGTACTTCGCTCCTTGGCTGAGACCTGCGATCCCGACCCTGGATTTGTCGGTTATCCCCATCTCGCTGAGCCGGTTGATGCCTGCCAGAATTGTGTCGAGGGTTGCTTCGTTCATCAAGAGCTTCTCGGTAACTCCACTCGCGTTCCCGGCCTTGGGTATGTAGAATTGAACATCCGGCCGGAGTACCGCATATCCGCGCGAGGTAAACGCGTACGTCGGATACTCTTCCATAACCACGGCTGATTCGCTGAAGTCATAAGTTGCGATGGTGTAGGGCAGTACCATGGTCGGATATGGACCGGAGCCGAGACCATTCGGCTTGTACAGGTAACCATAGCCTGGATTTCCTTTCGAGTCGATCCACTGCGTTAGTTCGACGGACGGTAGGTTCCACTCCCGGACCTCAGGATTCAGATCCGTTAGGATCTGCTCATCCGAAGAATCCAGATTGAACGATATGACCTCTGGGGGGTTGACTGGGTTCTCTCCTACGCACGCAAATCGTCTGGCCGATATGCTATACGAACAATCAGAGTAGGAAAAGTCTGAGCGCGGAGATACACGCCCAAGGACCGACCCGTTTTTAGTCATGGAATAGATAAGGCGGTGGCCAACGAGACTAGGAGAACCAATTTGATCCTCTCCGCCGTTAGGCTCTTCTTGGAACGTTATTTCGCTACCATGCGGACCAACTACCCACATTCTATTCCGATCGGCAATTGATGTCTGCGAAGTCGACACGGCCCTGTGCGACTCGGCTAACTTCCGGTACAGTCGTAATTCTTCCTCGGTGGCTCTTCGGTCCCCTTTACCCTCTGCAGCGAGTGTGTACACCTCGTACGGGGCATCGTCGAGCCATTGAGATGTTGCCGGCTCGTAAAGGATAAGCATATGGTGAAGAGCCTGATCCAAGACGTCGGTGCCGCGGCGAGTATGGGATGGCGAGATGGAGGCTAGCGAATTTGGCCGCTTGTCGAAATCGAAATACCAAATGCCGTGGTCAAGGTATTTGTTCTTAAGCGCAGTCAGTTCCGGGCGCGCTCCCATCGTAGAATAGAGTATTCGTCCTTCAGACGTCCGGACCGCATAGAGAACGCTAGTCTCAGAATGAGTAAGCTGTTTTGGCGGGCCTCCCTCTCGAGACCATCGAAACAATTGCGACTTGCCTTGCTTTGTCGCAACTGCCCCACCTTGCATAGGGTACATAACGAAGCGGCTGTCCCCTGACCATACAGGATCGACAGTCAAGGGGTAATTCCATTCATGAAATACCGGAGGGCCGACGCTGCCAAGATTCACAATTTTTCCGTGGCCAGCCGTTGACGTCACGAAGAGGGCCGTTCTGTATCCGTTGGATTCCAAGTTGGCTTGCCGCAACGTGAACGCGACCCATTGCCCATCTGGCGAGATAGAGACCCCGCCAATGTGCCGAAGCCGCAGCAGGTCCTCAACTGTAATTTCGTGACGTCTGTTCCGGTGGGAGAGCGGGCGTGGGAGTTCGAGGGCAGGAAGAGAGCGATCGGACTGGTACTCCTCCGCAGCATCCAGGGAGAACGAAAGTAGCGCAAGGCAGAGCATCGATCGTGCTGTCATTAGAATTGCACCTTAAGCGAGATCTGCGCTGTTCTTGGGCCACCCGTCTGTAATGCGGAACCCTGAGATGAAACGCCTCCAAACCCGCCTCCAATGCTTCCTAGAGCGCCATTCGCCATAGCGAGGGACTGCCCAAAAGTGCCATCGCCCACGGTCGCGTCGGGATTAGCAAAGTTCGGGTGATTGAACAGGTTGAACAGGTCTCCCCGAACCAGAAGCCTCACATGCTCGTTGAGTGAGAATGTCCGCCTGAGGGAGAGGTCGGTTTCCATCAGATCGAAACCTTGGAGAGAGTTCCGACCCAAGTCTCCTTGGGCGTTGGGGTTTATGACAAAAGCCGCGGGATTGAAAGCTCGTCCGTCCGGATACCGCGTCCCATAGAGGTAAAGTGGCTGACCAGGCACGACGTTCGGTCGAAACGCGAACGTGCCAAATCCGATGTTGTACCGTTTCGTAATGTCAACTGGCACTGGGGACCGAACGGTGACAATGCCGTCGATTCCCCAGCCGCTCGTGAAGGCATCAATGAGCCCACTCGCCCCAGAAATGCCAGGTATATTCCAAGAGAATGCCGCTCTGAAACTCTGGCGGACGTCGAAATCTGAAGACCCCCAATTGCTTTTGGTCGGTAGAAGCGTCGCCCCGGGAAGAGTTGCAATATCGGAAGAGGCATCGTCCAAAGAATGTCCCCACGAGTAGGTCGCCGTCGCGGAGATCGACCTGCTAAGTCTCCGCTGGAACTGAAGCTGAAGGGATTGGTAGTTTGAAGCAGCCGAGTTGTCCGTGTAAAAGACCTGGTAACGATTCGCTCCAACGCTTGGAAAATACTGTTCGAAGAGTAAATCTCGCCCGATGGCAGCAACATACGAAATTGATACGGTTTGTGCCGAACCTAGGGCTTGTTCTAAGGAGATGTTCCATTGCAAACTTCGAGGAGCGGAAAAATTCCTCGGATACACATAGAAGGCGCTGGTTGCTGCTGGGTTAGTCAAAGAAACGGCTGACAGAGCTGCTGTTGAAGAACTCACTGGAAATGAGATGTTGGACACGGTAACAGAGTGCGCGCTCGGAAAGCTCTCCCCCAGCGAAAAACCCGCCACCGAC
>Ga0126381_100007049_pt1 | contig 12470 bp, 12 predicted proteins | sample PanSoiMetPlot_28_FD_96465 | JGI IMG/M metagenome (GOLD analysis project Ga0126381, IMG submission 96465) | Tropical forest soil microbial communities from Panama - MetaG Plot_28 | ecosystem: Environmental > Terrestrial > Soil > Tropical forest > Bulk soil | place: Panama | collected 2016-02-17
AGGATGGCGGTCTCTGATCCAATCGACTGGCGGCGCAGGAATGCAATGTATCGTCCATCTGGCGACCAGACGGGCCCGTGATCCATGGCCGGATCGGTGGTCAATCGCAATGGCTTGCCGACATCAACCAGCTTGACGTAGATGTCGAAATTCCGCTCCTTGTCTCCGTCCCACACGAACGCGATCTGACGGCCGTCAGGTGAAAACGCGGGCTCGGATTCGCTGCCGGGATAGCTTGTGAAGGGAACGACGATTGGAGGAAGCAGTATGGCGTTCGCTGTGTTCTTATGACCGGATCTAAAGAAGATGCCGATCGTGATTGTCAGGATTAGAACAGACAGAGATACAGCCGCTGCTATCTTATGGCGTTCGAGCGCGGCGACGATAACGTTTCCGCTCCGGCTGCCACGGGTCTGTTCCGGGCCCGCTCGTGACTCGCCGGGCACCGGTACAATCTTTTGGGAATTTGAGTGTTCTTGAGTTGAGTCTTCTTTAGTGAAGACAACTCGCGAAAGGGTGTGGGTTTCAATAACGACCTCGGTCCCCTCACCGCCCAGTTCCCGTATATCGGCGCTGAAGCGATAGCCGCGCCCCGGAATCGTTGCTATGTAATGGTGGTCGCCCGGTCCTTCGCCCAGCGCCCTCCTCAACAGGTAGACGTTTTGGGTTAGATTGGATTCTTCTACGAAGCTATCGGGCCATAGCCGGTTCATCAACTCGTCTTTATCGAGCACCTGGCCGTTATGTTCGACCAGAATAGCCAGCGTCTCAAACACTTTGCGCTTCAGTGGGACAATCTCTCCCTCTCGGAGCAGCACCCTGTTGATCGTGTCGATTCGAAAAGGGCCGAACTCGTAGAAATGCTGCGCTTGCTTGCCCATGATTGCTCGCCCGTGATTGCTCGCCCATGATCGCTTGCCCATGATCGGTGATGATCGCTTGCAAGGAACTGGTTGAGAAATGGTTGAGGCGAAAATTGAGCGCCGGTTCAGGACATTGATACGGTCGTTAGCTGATACTACCGGCGGCCTGGAACGTTAATCATCCATGGCCACTGACTCCCACGGGAGCCAAGTATATCACAAAGGATGAGGTACGACACATTGCGGCATTTAGCGATTAGCTGGCAGTGTGCCGAATCGACTCGGCACAGTTGATAAGAATCAAACGGAGGTAAAGTTATGCAACCACAAGAGAAATCTCAAGACAGGCGCGCGCCCGGTCCGGTCGCGTCGCCATCGATCCTCGAGATCGCTTTTACGGGAACAGACTCAAAACTGAATACGATGGGATATCCCGGCCTGCAGAATGATACGTCGACGCAAAAGAGCTCATATGCGCCGGCACTGATCGTCTCGCCCAGCAACGTTCTGTACCTGGCATGGACCGATCAGCAGTCCCATTCTGGCCTCCACTATGTCCAGTACATGACTTCGACCGATGGAGTGAATTTCTCGCAGCCGAACCAGATTGCCTATGGCAGCTCGGCTGCTCCTTCTCTGACCATCTTTAACGGGGCCGTTTACATTGCGTGGAAAGACAACGACGACCGCCTCAACATAATGCCGATCAACAGCACTACCCCCTCCCAGCCCGATTGGACCGGCGCGGACGCCCCGGCGCTGGGAACGCTGAACAACAACATCCTATACGTGGCCTGGAGAGACTCGAGCGATATCCTGTACTCCATGACCTCCAATGATGGGAGAAACTTCACAGCAGCCTCGCCCGTCGGGGGACCAACCAGTCAGCAGAAAAGTCCCCATGCGCCTGTGTTTGCTGAGTTCAATGGAACCCTGTACATCGCGTGGACGGGAACCCAGGGCAAACTGAATCTCATGCCGATAGGCAACACAAAGCCCAAGACGATTGGCGAAACAAGCGAAACTGCTCCGTCGTTGGCTGTCGCTGGCGGCCAGCTTTACCTCGCGTGGACGGGACAGGATTCGGACCATTCCCTGAATCTTATCTCCACGAACGACGGTGTCAACTTTGGAACCAAGCAGAAAGTCTACCAGAGCACAAATGCCGGGCTGTCTATCGTTGGCTTCGTCAGCGACTGAGTAGGTTGAGCCTGATCGGGGCAGCGACTGGTTCCTGCTGCCCCGCACCTGATTTCCTTTGCCGGCGGCTCGAACGCGCTAGCGGATCCTTTCGACAACGACCCCACACAGAATTGCGCATCGCTCAGCCGAGAACTTACCAGACCGGCAGGTGCGCTACTGCGAGTGTTACAGCCCAAGCGGCTCGGTCTTGCGGCTGCGCCCCGTTGACGGTCTGGTAGTTATGCGCCCAAGTCTGCGTTGACTGTCACCAGCGGCGAGTGCGAACCCATCGCCCACGGCGACTAGACCAGCGGTATCGACCCGGCGAACGGTGAACAACAACAGCGTACGGAACACCGTGATATACGTACATGCGCCGCCCAGGGGTAAAGAAAACACGCTGGCCCGCGGCTGGCGCCACAAGTGCCCCAGCCAGGAAAGTCAGGCCGAGCACCACTCCACCAATCTTTTTGAGTATGTTTTTCATCATAATATCTCCCAGGCATCCAAGCAATGCTCTCAGTCAGTCTTGCCCACAGCGTTCGCAGGAGCCCAGTTCGCTTTGAATGGGTGTCTAACTGACCTCAGAATCCGATTCGACCGGCCAGGCCTGCAAGATTCCTGCACACGCGCGGGACTACCGTTTGGTGATTCCTTCGCGCTTTCGTATTAAGGCTAGGGCCTAAGTGTATTGCTCCAAAGTGGCTTAGGCCCGCAGCTCTGCACACCTTGGACGGTCTTGCAGCCAGGCGCCTTACTCTTCGGTGATCCTATCACCAGCGGCGAGTGCGAACCCATCGACCACGGCGACGAGACCAGCGATATCCATGCATTGGACGGGCTGTGACAAAGTACCGATGACCCCCAAAGTAGTACACGCGCCGCCCAGGGGTAAAATATATGCGCTGGCCCGCGGCTGGCGCTATGAGTACCCCAGCTAAAAACGTCAGGCCGAGCACGAACCCACCAATCTTCTTCAATATGTTTTTCATAGCCATATCTCCCGGGCATCCGCTCCTATGCCCTCAGTTCATAAATCTCGCAACGAGTGTACCGCACGCATCTGGCATATGGGCTCTGCGTTAGTTGTTGCCTAGATACAACCGATGAGTCGAGGTCGCCTGTGGTCGATAGGGATTGCGAAAGTATTGTGGGCATACACATCGAGCAGGCGTGTTTGAGTTTGTTCGTGATGAGCTCGATCCAATCATTAGCTGAGGGCTTTGAAGAGGACAGGTTCGGCCATAGCCGAATCAATCGCTGATCGGCGCCGCGCCTCTGGTTGGCGCCCCCGGCGCCATCACGCGCCTCGTCTCCGCCCGCTTTGCTTCACGCCGGTACAGGTGTACTGATAGCACCGACACCCAGATCCAGGGCGTCATGAGAAAGGCCAGGGCGCTGGGATTGCCACCGATGGCTAGGCCGGCGGCGGTCAGAGCCACGAACACCGCGGGGATGGCTACGCCGTAAAACCACGCCCAGCCCCGGCGCCCCTGGGCCGCGAACCACACCGCGATCACCAGGCTCGTCGCGATGAGGAGGATGGAGCTAGCGCCACGCGAGGCGTTCTGTACGGCCCCTTGCCACGTGGTCCGCACCATCTCTGGTGTGGTGCCGGGCGGGAAGCCGGCCACCGGGTCCGCTCTCAACAGGCCGCCAATTATGTAAGCCAACCCGAACAGGCCGAGCAGCCGTGGACCCCGAACCGCGCCACGGCCCGTCCGCATCATCCGGCTCATGCCGATCGCGAACAGCACCGTCAGCACCCCCACCAGCACCATGTTCAACTGGTGGATCCAGCCCAGGTCTCCGGCGGTCAGCCAGGTGAAGCGGTGTCGCCTCAGATCGAAGCCGTCGCGAGTCAGCGCCTGGGCCATCGTCACCATCACGTAAAGCGGACCGGCAACGGCGCCGCACGCCAGCAGCGCCCGAGTCGGTAACGTCTGTTTAGCCATCGTGTCTCTCCTTCAATCTATGAGTTTGCCGGCTCGCCTGCGAGAGACGGCAGTTGTAGCGATCGTTGGTAGACTAGAACAGGGGTGAGGGCTTTGTATTGGATAAAGTTGACCTGACCTGAGTGAGGAAGGAGTGGGTTGGAGAGGGAGAACGCAAACTGACAGGTTGCGCTACATTCCTAGCGTTTGAAGTGTATGTCTTGTCAGATGAAGCTTTTGCGCCGATTTATGTAATCGGTCGGGCTAAGACCCGAGAACTCGAGAAACTCGCGTATAAGATGGGATTGATCGAAGTATCCGCGATCAACGGCAAGGTCTGCCCAATTGATCGAGGGATTGTGTTGGATGAAAGTCCGGGTTTGCTGAAATCGCTGAATCCGGCTGAACAGTTTCGGCGGCATGCCCACTTCCGCCTTGAAAACCTGAATGAACCGCCGCTGACTTAGGCCAAGATACTTTGCAGCCTCTCTGACTCTCGGCCCGGCGTGATTCTTCCCGAACATTTCCAGTGCCGCATACACCGCGTGATGCTGTGCTACGCCAGGACACAAGCGGCTCAACAGAGCCCCCTGGAGCAACTGAAACCGATCGGCAGAAGTTTTTGCCTCACAAAGGCGCTCCCGCAGCCGGCCCGCCGACCGTCCCCAAAGTGTTTCCAGATCGACGTGAGTGTCTTCGAGATCACCTGCCGGGAGCCCGAGAAACGGAAAAGCGCCGCCGGGCTTGAAATGGACCCCGATGATAAAGGCTTCAGCATCGGGCGTGAAGCCGCGCCCGGACGCACCCGAAACGATGGCACCGGATAGACGGGAGCAGTTTTCAGGACGTTCGGCGTCGTAGAATCGCAGCTCGTTTTGCCGGAGATTGATCGCGAGCTCGAGCGTGCCCGTCGGAAGAATGCGTTCGCCCTCCTCTTCCTGGGATCGCACGCTTCCAACGTGCCCCTCCCCCTTCTGCTCAGGCCCGTAGCCTTCGTATAGCCAAAAATTGTCTACAAACTTCGAGAGAGGCGGTTTCGGTTTGTAAAAGTCGAATATCGTGTCGATCCCTGAGATCGTAAACTGTAGGGATTTGCCACCCGCTATAGCTGGTGTGGAACGCGTCATCATTAGATATTGTGATCAAATAAAACAAAATATCAAGCATCCCGTCTTGCCTCTGATTATGTTCCCTGCTGCGCTGGCCATTCTCAGACCCGAATAGCTGGGACTTGCGATGAAACGTTACTTGTGAGCCTCGGCAAAACGCTTCATCCGGATGATCTGTTCTTCGATTGACCGTCTCGCATCGCCCGCAGTATTGATAGCTCGCTCGAAATCAGCTTCTGCCTCGCTGGTTTTGCCTTGAAGGAGCAGCAGAAGGCCGCGGTTTGCGTAGGCTAATGGAAAGTGCGGGTCAATCTCGATGGCCTTGTTAAAGTAAGAAAGGGCTGCCTGCCTGTTGCCTATCCCCACATACGCATTGCCCAGGTTGTTGTATGCCGTTGCAATCCCAGGATCGAGCGCAATTGCTTTTGTAAGGTCATCGATCGCGCCCCGAAAGTCTTTCTTTTCCGACCGTGCAAGGCCCCGAGCCAAATAGCCGGGCGCAAGGTCGGGATTGATATCTATTGCGACAGTGAATTGAGCTATGGACTCGTCGAGTCTCTTCTGCTCCAGGAAAATGTTGCCAAGATTGTAATGAGCTTCCGCGTTCCTGTCGTCGATTTCGATCGCGCTTGTGCAATCAGTCTCCGCTCCTTGCACGTCGCCCTTGCTGAACCGCGCTGCCGCGCGATTTACATATCCTGCCGCAAGTCGCGGGTTCAGCGTCAATGCCTTGTCGCTATCGGCAATGGCGCCGTCGATGTCTCCCTTTCCGAATCTGGCGACGCCGCGATTGGCGTAAGCGCCAGCCAGTCTCCGGTTAATAGCGATGGCTCTGTTGTAATCAGCGATGGCGGCGTCAAGGTCCCGCCTGGCTGTGCGGAGATTGCCGCGGTTGACGAATACCTCAGGGTCTCGAGGCTGGATCTCGAGAGCTTTGTCAAAATCGGCCGCCGCGCCGGCCAGATCGCCAAGAGCCTGGCGCGCAAGCCCGCGGCTGTTATAAGCACCGGCTGAGCGCGGGTCTACGCCGATGGCGGCGTTGAAGTCGTCAATGGCACCCGTGGGGTCTCCCTTTGCGTATCTGGCATTGCCCCGGCTGACATAGGCGGGCGCGAGTCGCGAGTCGAAGGCAAGCGCCGCCGCGAAGTCAGAGATGGCTCCGTCAAGATCACCTTTGGCGTATCGCTCATTGCCGCGGCTTAGATATGATTGAGCCATCGGGGATGTCTGCGCCTGCGAAACTTGAGGGATAAACACAAGAAGCAAGATAGCAAACGAGCAAAGCTGTCGCATGGCACCTTCCTCAGAATCGGGAGTCTGCACCAATAACTCGGTTCACCAAGCGCTTGTTGGATGTCGCCTGGATCTGCTTTTTGATTCTCCGGATGGTTAGTGACTACGACGTACGAAAGGTTTCGTTGTCACGAGTTCCCCTAACCGGTTCAGCATCGAATGTGATCTAGCCTACGCCGTGGACATCGGTTTGGTCACTTACTCACTGCAGCGGCAACATACAACCGAAGTTGGGTACCTGCAAATCGAGAGTGGATTAGCCAGGCTCGGTTGCCGGGATTATTCGGAAACCGCATAATCAAGAATTGCGCTTTTGGTGACAGCGCCGAATGGATGGACCCGCTGAAGTCAACGGCGGCGGGTTTAGCAGTGCCTGCCATCGTCGTGCGCCTAAGAGCCGAGTGGTGAGAGAGGATGGTATGACTTCTACAGTGCTTGTGGCTACATGGCGTGCCGGGCTGTTCGTGGTTTCCGGTGGGACGCATGAACAGGAACTGACCGGTCACTCGGTCAGAGCGCTCGCAGCCGACGGGCATGGAGGCGCTCTGGCAATCGTCGATGGACGCTCGCTTTGCCGTCGCGCACCCTCGGGCGTTTGGAGCACGATCGCGACCGCGGAGACAGATCTCGCTTGTTGCGTGGCGGCCCGCGACATCATCTACGCCGGCACCGACGATGCGTCGGTCTTGCGCGTCAGTGCAACCGGAGAAATCGAGAGGCTGCGCGGACTCGACGAGGTCGCCGGCCGCGACAAATGGTACGCAGGCTCGGCACTGATAGACGGTAAGGTCATGGGCCCGCCGCTCGGGATTCGTTCAATGACCGCGACATCGGACGGCGCGGTACTACTCGCTAATGTCCATGTCGGCGGTATCCCGCGATCGGTAGACGGTGGCGCAAGCTGGCAGCCCACTATCGACATCGACTGCGACGTTCATGAAGTCCGTGGTCACCCGAACCGTCCGGGTATCGTGGCGGCCGCCGCCGCGGTCGGGCTTTGCACCAGCAGCGACGGTGGGGCCACATGGAAGGTCGAACAAGCGGGTCTTCACGCTTCGTACTGTTCTGCTGTCGAATTCGCAGGTGACGATATCCTGGTGGCCGCATCGGATGGCCACTTCGCACCCCATGGCGCGATCTATCGGCGGGGTGTGGACGAGAGTGGTCCGCTGGTTCGGGTCAAAGGCGCCCTGCCCGAATGGCTCGACGGAATCGCCGATACTGGGTTGATCGCCGCGAATGGTTCGGCAGTCGCGGTCGCCGATCAGAAGGGCAACCTTCACGCATCAGCCGACAATGGCCGCACCTGGTCGCGCCGGGCTGAAGGCATTCCATATCCAAGCTGCATCCTGATCATCTGAACTCTTCGCCGCGTAGCGGCGGTGTGGCTTTAGCCCGGTACTTTAGTGCCGGGTGGCGGATTGGATGAGCTACCTCGTCGCGGAGCGACGATTGAATCGCAGGTTGCCTGCCGATGTGGAGGAAAGGCTGCGAAAGGTGAGAGCAAGCCCGGGGCTGGCTATCGCTTCAGACAGCCGCCGTCGCCTGCCGGGCAGCATTGATCTTTTTGCGGTCTTTGCATCCCGACCAGGGTTCTCAACCCGAACTGACGCCTGTAACAGTCTCGACCGGTATCCGAAACAGGATCACTTCAGGATGCGGAGGGGCGTCGTCATTGATCACCTCGACCGGCGTAAGGGAAGGGAACCGAAGCAGCAGCTTCCGGTATGCCTGCAGCCTGTGGCCCGGATCAGTAATCTCCTCATAGCTTCCGTGAACCATCACACTGAACCAGTGGAGGTCATCGGCAATGCTGTCGACCTGGAAACAGGCCCGGGGGCCAGCCCGCAATGCCTGGATTTTGTGCCCTGGCAGTGAATGTGCGTAAATACACATCTCATCGAACACGTAGTGCATGGGTACAACGAAGGATTCACCCTCAGCCACAAACCCAAGCCGCCCGACCCGTCCTGCGCCGAGTAGCGACAGGCTCGCATCTCTGGTCATGTATTCAACTGTCATTGTGCTCCCTCGCAAACAGGCTGCTTCCGCTCCTGTAAGTAGGAAGCAAAGAGCGTACCTGCAGGTTGAAAGAGTCTCTGACTGATCGCTTGTCGCTATGCTACGAATCGGGTTTGGAGAATCCCGCTTCTTCATCTAGGGGTAGCTTGTGCCTCTCCGTGAACAGGAAGAGCCATCGGGCGAATGGCGTGACGATGAGAATGTCGGGCGGTCTCACAGGTCCACCTATTGAGCCTGGTGTAGGTCGGTAGAATTCAGCCGCTTAGCGGCTATCCCTCGGAATTGCTGGGCGGCGACGAGTCACCTAGATGGAGCGCAGGTGGGTGAGTTAGAATGGCGCCTTACGCAGCGCCGACGGAAGAGGAGGACGACATGAAAATCCCCCGCTACTGGGCAAGCGAACGGCAATCGGCACAAGATCCCAACGGAAAGCCGTTCTGGTTCAATTGCTGGCGCTGGTCTGAAACCAGCCTCGACGAAGCGAGACAACTGGCTCAGGCCAAGGCACAAGAACTGGTGTGGAAAGTTCAGAACGGCTGGATTCTAGACCGCTATTCCTACGGCGACCGGCCGGTGAGAGAAGAGATCAAACAATCGATCACCACCCATGATGGCCGCGAAGTGGGGATAATTACTCGCAATCCTTACGGGGCGCTGGTCTTGAATTCCGCGAACGCGATGTTCATCGACATCGATCTCGAGCAGAACGCACCGCCCCAGGATCAGCAGCAGTCCCCGGCGCTGGACCTTAACGAGATCGCCAATTCGCTGGTTTCCGGATTCAAGAGCCTATTTGGCGGCGGCCAGCAACAACCGGCCCAGCCTCCTCCGCGACCGGCGCCGCTTTCCCGCGCCGACTCGTGCATTCAGCGGATCGAGGATGTTGCGCGCCGCCATCCAGACCTGGACATCCGCATCTACCGAACCTTCGCAGGATTTCGCTGCCTGATCACCAACTACACTTTTGACCCCTCGAATGTCGTTACCACTGACATATTGCGTGACATTGGCGCCGACCCTTTGTATATGAAGCTGTGCCGGACGCAGGACAGCTTCCGAGCGAGGCTGACCGCAAAGCCGTGGCGATGCGGCGCGCATCGACCTCCCTCCAGATTTCCGTGGGCGGACCGGCGCCAGGAAGCGACTTATCGCAATTGGGAGCAGCAATACCAATCTATCGCCTCCAGTTATGCAACCTGCAAGCTGGTCAAGCAAATCGGCGGCGGAAGGGTTCATCCGGACGTTGCGCCGATTCTTGGGACTCACGATCAGTTGGCATGTTCGCAGCACGAACTCAGTCTCGCGTGACGGCCAGTGGGCGGTAGCCCAGAAGTTTTCCTGACGGAAGGAGGGGCGTGGTCTACAACGGCTGGCAATGCTATTTAGGGCGGACATGTCATGTGCAACTCATGTGCGACCCATGTGCAACTCATGTGCAACCGACATTTTCATAAACGGCTTCCCGTCAACGCCTAGACTTGCTATCATTAGCTCAAGCCGCGACCCCAGAGCTTGTGGGCTCACTCCAGGGTGTTTGGCGAAGATTCTACCATTTAAACCAGTCTTAAGATCTGGACATGTCTGAATCGGACCGCGCAAACCCGGCCAAAGCAAGCAAAGCCGACGGCAATAGCACTGAAGTCCAGCAAGCGGCCCCGGAAATGATTCACGACCCCAGTGAGCCCTTCCGTCTCCTGGTCGCATCAATAAAAGACTACGCTATATTCATGCTTGATCCGCAAGGATACGTAGCCACCTGGAATGCAGGCGCGGAACACATTAAAGGCTACAAGGCTGCTGAAATCATCGGAAAGCATTTTTCGATATTCTATCCAGCCGAAGATCTCGAGAATGACAAGCCCGGGTTCGAGCTAAAGGTGGCTGCCGAGGTTGGACGGTTTGAAGATGAGGGCTGGCGCATCCGCAAGGACGGCTCACGGTTTTGGGCCGACGTCGTGATCACGGCGCTGAGAGACGAAAGCGGAGTCTTGCGCGGTTTCGGCAAAGTGACGCGTGATCTGACCGAGCGAAAACAGGCAGAAGAACAGCGATTGCAACTCGCCCGCGAGCAAGTAGCGCGGTCTGAAGCAGAGACAGCCAGCCGCGCCAGAGACGAATTTCTGGCTACGATCTCGCACGAACTGCGTTCGCCTTTGAATTCGATCCTGGGATGGGCCGCAATGCTTCGCCAGAAGGCAGCCGGTGACCCAAATCTCACTCGCGGACTGGAAACAATCGAGCGCAACGCAAGGGCGCAGGCGAAACTTATCGAGGATTTGCTCGATGTTTCTCGAATCATTTCGGGCAAGATTCGGCTGGCAATGATGCCTGTCGCGCTTTCATCGATCATCCAGGGGTCGATCGAATCGATCCGGCCGGCCGCCGAAGCCAAAGGCATTCGTTTGGACGTCTTGCTGGACCCACGCGCCGGCCTGGTATCCGGCGATCCCGATCGCCTGCGCCAGGTCATGTGGAATCTGCTTTCCAATGCCGTGAAGTTCACGAACAGAGGAGGTGTCATAAAAGTAAGGCTTCAGCATGTGGATTCACACATTGAAGTCAAGGTCAGCGACACCGGGAAAGGCATATCGACCGAGTTTCTGCCGTATGTTTTTGATCGCTTCCGCCAACAGGATAGCTCGATCAGCAGGAAGCATGGGGGGTTGGGCCTGGGACTGGGAATCGTACGAAACCTCGTGGAGCTTCACGGCGGACAGGTTCAAGCGGACAGCCCAGGCGAAGGCAATGGCGCGACCTTTACAGTGAGGCTGCCAATGCTTGTCACGCGCGATTCCGACGCTCTTCTTGGTTCGGGTGGGATGAGTCAGTCGGCGGGAGGGGACCAGGCATCTCTTACTTATGAAGCGTCGCTTGAAGGAGTGATTATTCTCGTCGTTGATGATGAGGCTGACGCCCGGGAACTAATGACGGCAATTCTGGCCGAACGCAATGCTCGAGTTACGGCAGTTGCAAGTCCCTCCGAGGCGTATGACACGCTGGAGTGGCTGAAACCGGACTTGATCGTTAGCGATCTAGCGATGCCCGGAGAAGACGGATACTCGTTCATCCGCAACGTCAGGCTACGAGAGGCGCGAGAACGCCGGGGATGGACGCCGGCCGTTGCCCTGACAGCGCACGCAAGGCTGGAAGACCGGTTGCGAGCACTGTCCGCCGGCTATCAAGCACACGTAGCCAAGCCGGTCGACTCTACTGAGCTGGTATCCGTGATTGCGAGTCTTGTACGTCCCACCGAGTTGAAATAGAAAATGGCTTCGGGACAACAACGCTGCCCTGCGGGTTGTTCCTCTCATCGCCAGTCGAGCGGCATCACGGAAAGGAATAGTCATGCCCAACATTCTCGGTCGAATTTCGCTCTTCCCTTATGATTTCGAGCCACAGGGCTGGAAGTTTTGCCAGGGAGCGTCCCTCCCCATCGACGAATTCCTGGCGCTATTCCAGCTATTGGGCACCACCTTTGGCGGCGATGGTCATCAGACGTTTGCCTTGCCGAGCTTCGAGGGCCCTCAACGTTGCCACTACGGTATCTCCATGAACGGGGCTTTTCAGGACGTGTCTTATCAAGGAGTGGTTGGCGAAACCTTGATCTGGATCAGGCGGAATACTCCGCGAGACCTGGTTGAGTGTGCCGGCCAATCGCTCGAGTCTGCCCTTTACCGCGTGCTCGAAATTTACCTGGGTACACGATTCGGCGATCAGGGTGAGGAATACGTCGTGGTGCCTGACCTGCGGGGAAGAGCGCCGGCACATTCCCGTTATCTGATGGCTGAACGAGGAGAAATTCCAGAAGAGTCCAGGCCGGATAGTCTTTTGGGCGAGATTCTGCTGCTCCCTTATGACCGGCCCTATCAAAGTATACGGATATGCAATGGCGAGGTGTTGCAGATCGGGCAAAAAATGGCCCTCTTTAGCGTGCTAGGAAAGAAGTTTGGCGGGGATGGAATTCAGACCTTCGCCTTACCGGATCTGCGCCCGGTAGCGCCGCGGCAGTTCAATTATTACATCAGCATCCAAGGCACGTTTCCGGCGAGAGCCTAGGCGAATACTCA
>Ga0126381_100007050_pt1 | contig 12470 bp, 3 predicted proteins | sample PanSoiMetPlot_28_FD_96465 | JGI IMG/M metagenome (GOLD analysis project Ga0126381, IMG submission 96465) | Tropical forest soil microbial communities from Panama - MetaG Plot_28 | ecosystem: Environmental > Terrestrial > Soil > Tropical forest > Bulk soil | place: Panama | collected 2016-02-17
ATCCGAACGTCGGGCTCTGGATCAAATTGTGTCCGCCCGATGTCACCGTAGGAACGCCATTAACGAGCGAGCCGTTGCAGTCGCCGAGGCCGGTATTGCCGGCGACTATGTTGTTGTAGAGGGTTACGGAGCCGGGCGCTTGAGAAAGATTATCGACTCCGCCTGCACCAACTGCGCCGTTGCCGCACGTGTTGCTAGTAATTGTACAGCTTATGACAACCGTGGTTGCGCCGCTATCCGTTTCGATTCCAGCCCCGCCGAGGCCGCAAGAGTTAGCAGTCACGGTGCAATTTATGAGTTTGGCAACACCGCTCACCGAATTACTGACCGCACCACCCAGGCCCGACCCGGTAACCGAATTGCCGGTAAGGGTCGAGTTGTTGATGAACAGAAAACACTGGGAACCGAACGAGTCAATACCCCCGCCACCATTCTCTGAGCCGGCGGAATTGCCTGAGATGGCTGTGTTGTTAATCGTCACGGTGCCGCCCTGACTGCCGCCTTGATTGGATATGGCTCCTCCACCGGCGGACGCAGTGTTTTGCGAGATAGTGCAGCCGTCGATCGTGATATCACCGCCCTGGTTGAAGATTCCTCCGCCAAACTGAGCTGAATTTCCGGAGATAACACAATCGCTGAGTGTTAGGGTGCCAGTATTGTAGATGGCGCCCCCGGATGCAGTGTTGGTCGTACCTGATAACTTGAGACCCGAGATTGTAGCAGCGGTTACTTCAGCAACCGCTGTGTCAAATATGGGGCCGGTTGTTCCGCGGACTGACAGATTGGCAGCGCCCGGACCGCTGATCGTTATCGACCTGGTGATGTCTAGCGGGCCTAAGTTCAAGATGATCTCCGGGCCGGTCGAGTTGGTGTCAAAGGTAATGGTGTCGCCGTCGTGGGCGAGAGCGATCGCGGCTCTAAGCGAGTTTGGCGCGCCATCGACTGGGCTGGTCACCACAAGACTGGCGGCATGAACCGGGGCAGGGTTGAGTTTCGTTTTGAGCATTACTACCAGGCCTAGTAGTGCTCCCACAGACAAAACGATGGCTTTTCTCATGTGTTGGTTTTTCATAATTGGCTCCTGTGTCAAAATACCGCCTGTCAAAGTGATGGGCTGCTGTCGTCAGCGGTACTGCTGGTCCGTTTATTTCTTCGAACCGGAGAACAGCGGGGTCAGGCCCCCTTCCCAACATCTCTCGTGATGTGCGTGCTCCGTAGAATCGATCTTGCCTGCCCCGCAACTGGTGCGGGGAACAGCGGGGTCAGGCCAGCTTAAAAAGGCCGCAGGCGCTCCAACCTCTATCGCGATCCCGTCAAATCGATTTAGCCTGACCGAACCGAGTGGAGAACGGGGTCTGCCCCGGCGGCTCGCCTGCGACTAATTCGCGTTTCACGAACAACCACAGGTTGCGTTGGTGTTGCGTTGGACGATTCGGATCGTGTTGAATACGCCGGGCGCGACAGCAATATTGATCGTTGCGTTGCCGGTTAGCTGATTGGTCAGATACGAAATCGTGACGCGCCGGTCCGTTTGGGTATCGGTGAGCATCAGCACGCTGCCTGAGATCCTGACCGTGCCTGTGCCGCTGAGCGAGAAACCGCCGGCGCCGCACACCGTCAACAGGTAGTCGCCTGTCTGGGAATTAAAGCGAATGAAGTTGCCCGAGCTGTCGTCTTTTAGGCATTTGTCATACGTAGGAATGACGACGATGAATGCCGAGTCCTGTGTGACCGAGCAACCCATCACGGTTGTTACAACCACGGTGAAGCTTGGGCCTGCGGGACCGATGCCGGTGAGAGTTACATTACCCGCTGCATCCACTGCGGCGGTTCCATCGTAACCATCAATGCCATTGTTGAAGACGCGAATGCGCGAGACCGCAGCTCCCGAGGGCAGCGGGACCGAGGGCTTGATCGTTGCCGATTGGCTGGGCGCGACTCTGACCTGGGCCGGATATGCCAGTGGCGGACCGCCGGGCTGTGGCGCGACAACGTTAACGACGACGGTTGTCGCTACCGGGTTGTTCGCACCGTCGCTAACTTGCAGAGCGGCCGAATACATCCCCGGCGTCTGATTGCAGGCAGCGCCAATGTAGGCCGTTATTACACCGTTCGTGTTCTTGAGTCCGACGATCGTGATACCGGCGGGCACTCCTGTAGCCTGTACGGAGAGCGTCCCTGGAGAAATCGCTGAGTCGGAGACTACCGCGACTGGCATAAGGGACACGGTGCCGTCAGCAAGCACCGACAGCGGGCCTTGCGCCGATATTCCAGGCGGCGGATTCAGGATAGTAAGGTCGTACGCGGTGACCTGGGCGCAATCGTTCGAATCCGCTGCGAAGACAAAGAACGGAAAGGAGCCTGACTCGGTCGGCGTGCCCGACAGGGTGCCATTTGAGAACGTCATGCCGGCCGGCAGTGTGCCTTTTTCTGCAAAGTCCAAACGCCCGGTCCCGCCAGTGGCGGCGAATGTGACACCGGCATAAGGGACATTCTGATTGCCGCCCGGCACCATGCCAGGGCTGATCGTGATATTTTGGCAGCCGGATTCATTCGGAGGGCCCAGCACATATATCTGGATCGTGAACGGCCCGCTGGTGAGGCCCTGGGCGTTGGTCAGGTTATAAGAGAAAGTATCCGGCGTGCCGTTGGTTGTGAAGCCCGGGTCCGGCTCATAAGTGATGACCCATTTGCCGTCCGCTGCAAAGTCCTCGCTAAACGGGTTGCCTATGAGAACGAGCTGGCTGCAGTCGCCAAGCAGGTTGGTCTGGCACAGCGTCCCGCCCGTTGGGAGGGCTGTAGGAGTAACTTGCAGTGATGAAGTCGCGCCGCCGGGATCGATAGGCGTCAGTGTGATCTGAAGCGGAGCGTTCTCAATCGTCGCCCATCCCGGAGGCGTGGTGCCAGGCGTCGGAAGGGCGCTTGCAAGCTGGATGTTGATGAAGTCTGTCGTTTCAGGAGAGGATAACACTCCGTCGCTGACGACATAAGAGAATGCATCAGTGCCGGGATTGGGGAAATTGTCGAAAGTGTAGAAGAGCTGGATGCCGGAGAACTGGCTGCCGGCGAAAGTCGGGTTGGCGGGAGTCAGCTGATCTTGAAGCTGGACGTCTTTATACAGTTTTCCCGCATTCGGGAAATGTGTGAGCTTTCCTTGAAACTGCTGCCCGGGATCGGGATCCGATACGTTGAGGACTATGCCTGCGATTGTGGCGTCATTCACTCCAAAGTGAGTCGTGGACACGGCTCGCGGACCCTGGTTGACGTGGTGCGTGTTAAGCGTAATGGTCTGAAGGGTAGACTCTCCTCCCATGTTGTCCTTGATGTAATACTGAAAGCCGTCCTGGCCAAAGAAGTCGGCGTTCGGCTCATACCATACCAGCAGGTTGGGATTCGTAATGGCAGAGCCGACTATTGGTGTGACATCGCCTATAGAAGCGCCCCTGGTTCCATCCGGGTTCACTTGAAACATGGCGCCATCTTCGCTGATGTATATGATGTACGCGGTCATGGTGGCGCCGGGCGTTGTGTCAAACCCATCAAGCTTGATGATCGCGTGCGTGTTTTCTAGCAGATTAATTGACCCACTTAGAGTCGCGACCGGGCCCCCTGCCGGCGGCGGCAATGAGGATGCAGCCGCAGTGTTCCAAGGCCAGAGTACTGGTAAATGCCGACCGTGGCTCGCGACGACGGTCGCGACCATAAGAAGAACCAAGCACATCAGCCTTGTTCTCATCCGAAACTTCGCTATTGAGATCAGTCTCTCGAATGTCATATCAACCCCCTTCAGTAAGTCCGGTATGACTCTTTGGAGTGCGGCGACTTGTCGCCCCTTTTGTTTATCACCTGAGGAACTCAGCACAACCTGACGGTTCCCCTAAGAATCCTTGCCCGTGCAGTAGCAGCATCCCAGCTAAGCCGGGCCATAGTGCGGCCCTGCTTAGAACATCCACATCAGAATCGCTGACTCAGGAATTCGGCCGCGCTGCAGGATTAGTGCGCCTGAACCTTGTGGTGTGGTTTCGTTGGTTGATTCCATGATCACCTCCGTGCGAACGGCTCTTCGGACAGCGCCAATATGCGCCTTTCTTAGGGCCGCGCGAATCGGTAGCGCTGCCCGTTTTTAGGTGGGTATTGCTGCCTATTTGTGGGTAGGTAGGACTACCCATTCTGGCCGGTGGATTGAGAGTGCAAGGACTGGTTTCGGCTTAGGCACTGCACGCAGGGATGCGTGCGATCCAGCAACAGGCATAGGTTTGAGCAGAAACTGCGCGACCCATCCCTGGAGTGAGGGTGGTACGAGGAATCAGAAGGTCTGATGGTCGATTTGATTTTAGGCTCTGTAGCTCGTAGACGGGAAGGCTAGGCCGAGAGGGCTATCACTAAGGAAGGAAGCTACCAAAAGTGGACGGCCTCGACTCGAGGAGGACCGGATTTGCCGTCGATGACACTGGTGGCGATCACGACTTCAATGTTTCCATGGGCTGAGTCTTTCCGGTTCTGGTCAAGCACCTCGTCGAGGAACCGCTTCTCAGTGAGGAATTCGCCCGCCGAAATGGTGCCGTGGGTACTGATGCCGGCGGCCACGACCATTAATTGGCCCGTGGTGCCATCCCAGTACCTGGCGACGATAGCATAGTCTTCGGTGAGCTTGGCGTATGGACTGGCAAAGTCGATAGACCAGCGATTATTGGCGGGATCCTGGCGGTCTTCGATTGAGCAAACGGAAGAGCCAGTCTGGCGTACGAAATGGAACCGCAGCGGCTCGGTGAGCCGCAGCGTCCAGGGATTGTCGAAGGCGGAGATCAGGATGGTTGGGCCCTGACGCAGGTCGGTGAGCGTCGTAGAGTTGGTTCCCTGCAGACGATAGGTTTTCCCCGCCTTTCCCAGAAAACCACTTAGGCTTACCAGCGCAGTGGCGTCAGGGAGAACTATGTGGTCGACGTGGCGAATGTGTTCCGAGACGGTTTCTTGGGAGTTGGCGGTCGCAACGCGGTCTTGATCGCTGGCGATCGACGGCTCGCCAATCGAAAAGAGCACTGGCCCAGGAGCCTCAAGAATGGGGCCCCAGAACTGATCGAGTCCGCCTTTGTGACTCCAGGGCCTCATGGAGACTACGAGGATTACTACCCCGGCAAACCCGCAGGCTAAGATTAGGAGAAGGGGCGTGCTCAATCTATAACTGAGATGGGGCAAAGTGCCGATAGCAGTTGGAGCCGAATCTTGTTCGACGGTCGCCGCGCCTGGGCTACCAGTGACCGTGAGGGGAGTTGATCTTGGGGGCTGTGGCAAGTGGAACTGCGGTACATAGGAACCGGCGGGCAGATCGATGCGGAGTTCGGCCTCATGTTCGGGCTCATGATAGTACTGAGCTATCCGCTTTCGAATCTCCCCAGCAGTGATCCGGACTACGGGGTCTAAATTGGTGTCGTAATCAGCCCTGCGCCCAAAGACTTCGATCCCGAGGGTGCGCTCTTTTAGACTGTCCGCCCGTCCTTCCAGGCGGCTTTCGACCACATGACGAAGGAGTGCGGGATAGCGTTTGCTGTTGGCGAACAGTGGGTGGGCTATCATCCTAGCCAACTGGCTGCGAGCGGAGTTTCGATCTGCCTCGGTTGAAGGTACCCAGTAATCCACTGTTGGGCGGGCTTCCGCGATGCCGGCAACTCGCGCGACCAAAGGCTCGCTTCTGATCGGGGCGGTCATCTCTTTTGTTCACCCGTATTCTCGGATTTGGCCGCACTATAACGCATGAACCATACCAGTTACAAACCAAAGTTGGGGGTATGATACGGTATCGGGACAATTCCAAATTCCACCCCGAAATAGGTTGAGATCTTGTGACATATAGCCACTTACGGCTGGTTACACGAGTGACGGCCAATGTTACTACCGTAACAACCTAGAAATGAAGTTCATTTAGGGTGTTTACTCACACTCATCGGAAACCTTGAACCACGATAGAGCGGTTAGGCACCCAGGGGCCCGGCACGCGTTGCAATGTGATGCCAGATGTCCGATGGGTGTATTCGACGGCCGAGGGTTCCGCGCTAACGTTACGATTCGCTCACACAAATATTTGACCGCGGTCATCCGCTTAAGGGCGGCCATCCGATCTAGATGCCACAGCTAGAGGCCGCCGGTTCGTTCTGCGGAAGATTTCTTAGACTACGGTCAGTTGGATGCTACCGGGAATCTCACGGAATGGAGGCACATCTATGCAGAGAGAGACAACGTCCAGGATTACGACAATGATGGCTTTACTGGTGATGTTGTGCAGCGTGGGATTTGCGCAGACGACAAGCGGCTCAATCGCTGGCAACGTGGTCGATGCGCAGCACGCGGTGTTGCCGAACGTGGTTGTGACTGCGAAGGAACAACAGCAGAACTTCACATTTTCGACGAAGTCTGACGAATCGGGCCGATTCGTCTTCCCCCAGGTGCCGCCGGGCACGTACACGATCAAGATCGAGGCGCCGGGCTTCAAGCGACTAGAGAGGCCGGGAATTGTGTTGAACGCCAATGACAAGCTTGCGCTCGGCGAGCTTACGATGGAAGCCGGCGTGATTTCGGAACAGATCGAAGTGACGGCGACGGCGCCGCCCCTGCAGACCGAGAGCGCAGAGCGATCAGCCGCGCTGGTGGCGACACAGATGGAGAACATAGCAGTCAACAGCCGAAGTTATCTTGATCTGGTTAAGTTGGTACCGGGCGTCGTCAGCACCGTGAACCTCCAGACTGCAGGCCCGGGAGGGCTGTCGAACATTTCGGTAAACGGCACACGGGTGAACTCGAATCAACTGACGATCAACGGGATCAGCAACGTTGACACGGGCTCGAACGGGAGTGTGAACGTGACCTTGAGCTTGGATTCGGTTCAGGAATTCAAGATTCTGACCGGGGTCTACCAGGCCGAATATGGACGGTCGATGGGCGCTCAGATCTCGGTGGTAACTAAGAGCGGGACGTCGGAGTACCACGGCAGCGGCTACTGGTTCCACCGGAACGACAGCATGAACGCCAATACCTGGTTTAATAATCGGAACGGCTTGTCGAGGCCGCTCTACCGGTTCAACGATCAGGGGTTCACATTTGGCGGACCAGTGTACATACCCAAGCTGCTTACAGACCGTCAAAAGCTGTTCTTTTTCTGGAGCGAGGAATTCCAGCGTCAGTTGCGGCCGGAGGCTGTGAGGCAAATCATGGTGCCCACGGACCTGGAGCGGCAGGGCGATTTCTCGAAGAGCGTGGACAACAATGGAAATCCGTTCAATATCATCGATCCGACGACGCACGCCGCGTTCCCTGGCAATCGAATTCCTGCACAACGACAGTACGCTCCCGGAATGGCGCTCTTGAACCTGCTGCCCAAACCCAACGTGCCAAACTCGTGCGCGCTGAATCCGGGAGTGGCGGGCTGCATTAAAGGGTATGACTTTCAGTCCCAAACTTCGGACCAGTATCCGCGGCGCGAAGACCTGGTCCGTATCGATTACAATATGAGTTCGAAGTCCAGGATTTTCGGGCATTTCATCAACAACAACAACACGTACCAGTCACAGTACGGGTCGTTCGTGTTGGGTTCGAACACGCCACTGTCGCCGATCCAATACGCCAACCCCGGCTATGGATGGGCGGTTGGAAACACTTACATCTTCGGCCCGACGTTGACAAACGAGTTCAATATAGGGGTGAGCAACAATAGCATCTTGATTGACGAGACTACCAAAGCTTACACCCGATCGGCATCAGGCGTGAACTTGCCGTTGCTTTACAACTCCGCTGTACAGAGAGACTATATTCCCAACGTAACATTCGCCGGGACTCGAATCGCGACGAACGGCGCGGTGTTTGGCTACAGCCCGAGTTTTGGAACGAGCAACGCGCCATTCATCAACTACAACACCACGATCGATATCACCGACGGCCTCGCAAAAGTGTGGAACAGGCACACGATCAAGACGGGTGTTTACCTGCAACGGAGCCGAAAGAACCAGACGTCATTCGGCGCTTTCAACGGGACCTACAACTTTGGCGACAACTCGGCGAACCCGTTTGACACCGGTTATGGATTTGCGAACGCGGCCCTGGGGGTTTACAACTCATTCAGCCAGGCGGCCAACTTCATCAACGGACAGTATCGCTACTGGAACGCTGAATTCTACGTTCAAGACACGTGGAAAGTGACACCGCGGCTGACTCTGGACTACGGTCTCAGGGCAGCATGGTATCAGCCACAGTTCGATGCATCGCTGCAGGCTTCGAGCTTCGTATTGAGTCAGTGGCAGTCAGGGCAGGCGCCGCGGCTGTATTTTCCGAAGATCGTGGGCGGGGTTCGCTCGGCCTTCGACCCAGTAACCGGGCAAACGCTCCCTGCGGCATACATAGGGTTCATCGTACCGGGCAGTGGCATCGTTGCCAACGGTATTGCGCAGGGCGGCAAGAACGGATTTACGAAGTACTTGCAGGATTCGCCTCCGTTGCAATGGGGACCGCGTCTGGGCATTGCCTGGGATCCGACCGGTGAGCAGAAGGTAGTGATCCGCACCGGGGCAGGAATTTATTACGACCGGTTCCAGGGTAATCGCGTATTTGACTTCGTGCGGAATCCTCCCCTCGGGATTCAACCGGTGCTGAACTTCGGATATGCAAGGGACATCAACCCAAACTCGGCTTTGTTGTCTCCGCCAGACTTCTACGCCGCCGATCAAGCAGGCAAGATTCCGACGCTGTACAGCTTCACATTCGGCGTACAGAACAAGCTGCCGTTTAATATGATACTGGACACGGCGTATGTAGGCGGATTGTCGCGGCACCTGGAAGACAACAGGAACCTGAACTATATACCTTATGGCGCAGCGTTCCTGCCTCAGAACCAGGACCCAACTCGAACCTCAGCTGCGCTGCTCGGCTCGAATGCGTTGCCGGCGCAGTTCCTCCGGCCGCTTCGCGGAATAGGCAACATCAACCTGTATGAAGCCGCAGCAACCGCAAACTACAACGCAATGCAGATTTCGCTGAACCGGCGAACGGGCCGGCTATTCCTTGGAGTTGCCTACACGTGGAGCAAGGACCTGACGACTGCCCCGGTCGATACCAGCTTTGTGCGTCCCGATCAATTCACGCGGGAGGCTTACTATGGACCGTCGACCAATGACCGGCGGCACAACTTCGCGATCAACTACGTGTATGATCTGCCGACACTGTCGAACGCCAACGCATTCATCAAGCAAGTGCTTGGTGGATGGCAAATTTCTGGCGTGACGAGGTTCATGAGCGGGAGTCCGTACACGATCGGTTATAGCATAACCGGCGTGAGCCAGCAGAACATCACCGGCTCGTCGACCGAAGGCGCGCGCGTGATCCTGTTGGGTAACCCGAGCACCGGCAGCGATAATCCTTACAACAGGATCAATGCCGCCATGATCGCGCCGCCCAAGGTCGGCAGCATCGGGCTGGAGTCGGGTGTGAACTACATGACTGGTCCCGGAATCAACAACTGGGACATGTCGCTGCAGAAGCAGTTCGCGGTCAAAGAACGAATACGGTTGCAACTGCGAGCCGATGCTTTCAACGTGTTTAATCACACGCAATTCAGCGGCGTCAATGCAACCATTAATTATTCGGGGCTGACAAATCCGGTCCCGACCAACCTGTACTTGAAGCCTGATGGCACTGTCAACAACATCAATGGTTTCGGCACAGTCAACGCCGCCCGTGATCCTCGGATCATGCAGGTAGTGATGAGGCTGCAGTTCTAAGGAAAATCGGGTGCATGGAACAAGCGCCCCTAACGACTAATAAGGTTCGTTTGGGGCGCTTGTCAGCCATTCTTTACAGTTCCTGGGACCTGGAGTTTGGCGAGGAATCGTCCTGGAATTCGGCGCGGGACTAGCTGCGGAGTAGTCCGCGCGTGTTCTGAACCAGTGGATTGACCGAGGGCCATTGTGATGAAGAGGGCAAGGACAGGCGGCCGCAATCTACTGGTTTGAGAGATGGATTTGATATGACAGTTTTGACGTGATAGATTCCCGGCGTACAAATGGGTTACAACCTGCCCGATGTTCTCTACACTACGAAGTTTCATATTTCACGCAATGATTGGAGCAAATTGATATGTCTAATCGTGGGTTATCGAGGAGAAGTATCTTTAGCAATCTGGTGACGCTTCTCAGTCTTTGCAGCATTTTAAATGTGGTTGGTGTTGTGGTAACACCTGCGATAGGAGGAACTGCGCCTTCCGGTGCTCGGGCGGTAGGGACAAACCGGATGCCTCAACAGAGTGAGAGCCGGCCAGCCCAGGCCGAGGGACCGCCACAACAGGCTTGGAAGGACAAGAGCCTGTCACCGGACAAGCGGGCCGACCTTGTCATCGAGCAAATGACCTTGGACGAGAAGATCCAACTAGTGCACGGAAGCGGAGGGTTTGGTCCGCCGCCCGGAGGAAACCAGCCGCAGCAACCCATGCGCTCGAATGGCGGGGCGGGTTGGATTCCGGGGATTCCGCGGCTCGGAATACCGGACATCAATATGGCTGACTCCGCGGTCGGAGTTACCCGTGGCGCTGCGCGCAGCCGCTACTCAACCGGGCTACCATCAGCCGTTGCAGAAACCGCCACCTGGGACTTGAATCTGGCATACCTGTTCGGCACGGTGATCGGACGCGAACTTCGCGATCAGGGCTACAACATGTCGATCGGCGGCGGCGTCAACATCACCCGTGAGCCTCGCAATGGACGAAACTTCGAATACCAGGGTGAGGACCCGATACTGGCGGGCAAGATGATCGGCCAATTGATGAAGGGCGTTCAGGATCAGCAGATCATGGGCGACATCAAGCACTATGCTCTGAACGACCAGGAGACAGGCCGAAATATTGGGAATGTAGTACTGGACAAACGATCGATGCGCGAAACAGACCTGCTGGCATTTGAGATCGGTCTCCGCGATTCGCAGGCCGCGGGCGTTATGTGCTCCTATAACAAGGTCAACGGTGACTGGGCCTGTGAGAACGATTACCTCCTTAGTCAGGTGTTAAAGAAGACCTTTGGCTTCAAAGGGTGGGTCATGTCCGATTGGGGCGGTACCCATAGCACAACAAAGGCGGCGATGGCCGGCCTGGACCAGGAAATGCCGGGCAGCGGGTTCTTTGGCGATGGGCTGAAGAAGGCAGTGGAGAGCGGCGATGTTCCGATGGCCCGCCTCGACGAAATGGTACACAGGATACTGCGGTCTATGTTTGCCGTTGGAGTGATCGATAATCCGCCGGTTCAAAAGGTGGTTGATGTATTCAAAGGGATGGAAGATGCGCAGCACATAGCAGAAGAGAGCATTGTGTTGTTAAAGAATTCGAATAACCAGTTGCCGTTGAACCCGGCTGCAGTCCGGTCAATCGCTGTGATCGGTTCTCACGCGGACGTAGGTGTTTTGTCCGGGGGCGGCTCGGCCCAGGTTGATCCGCCGGGAGGCAATGCCGTTCCGCCTCCGCCAGGCACACCGCCGGGACGCAACGTGTTTGGAAGAGTGGTGTACTATCCGTCATCTCCGCTAAAGGCGATTCGCGCCAAGGCGCCCGCCGCAAGAGTCGAGTTTGATGCAGGTACTGATGCTGCTTTGGCAGCAAATCTCGCTAAGAACTCTGAGATAGCCATCGTGTTTGTAAACCAGCCGACGAGCGAAGGGCGGGATTCGCGCACACTGTCGCTTCCAGATAACCAGGATGCTCTCGTCAGCGCGGTGGCCGTCGCCAATCCGCGAACGATAGTGGTACTGGAAACCGGCGGTCCGGTGAGCATGCCCTGGGTGAACAATGTTGCCGCTGTGCTTGAGAGCTGGTATCCGGGAATCTCTGGCGCGCCTGCGATCGCCAATGTTTTATTCGGCTCCGTGAATCCGTCCGCCAAATTGCCTGTTACCTTTGCCAGGAGCGATCAGGATTTGCCACATCCTGAGATTGCTGGAATAAATCTGCAGGCTCAACCTCCTCCGGCGGGAGCTGCGGCGGGGCCGGGTGGGGGTCGAGGGCGGCTGCCCGCGTTCGACATCCCGTATACCGAGGCGCTGAAGGTCGGGTACAAGTGGTTCGATTCCGAGAAGAAGGAGCCTCTGTTTCCGTTCGGATTTGGACTGTCCTACACGACGTTCGCCTATTCGGGGCTTACCGCCAGGGGCGATGTGGTTTCGTTCACGGTGAAGAATACGGGCAAGCGTGCGGGAGCCGAAGTCGCTGAAGTTTATGCAGGCCTGCCGGCAAGCGCCAACGAACCGCCGCGGCGATTAGTGGGTTGGAGCAAGGTCCAATTGGCAGCGGGCGAATCTAGGACGGTGACGGTCAAGGTCGAGCCGCTTTTCCTGTCAATTTTTGATGTGGATAAAGACCGTTGGGAGCTACTTCCCGGCGAATACCAGTTTTTCGTGGGCGGCTCGTCACGAAGTACTCCGCTCACAGCTTCGGTACAATTCCCTGCGGG
>Ga0126381_100007051_pt1 | contig 12470 bp, 14 predicted proteins | sample PanSoiMetPlot_28_FD_96465 | JGI IMG/M metagenome (GOLD analysis project Ga0126381, IMG submission 96465) | Tropical forest soil microbial communities from Panama - MetaG Plot_28 | ecosystem: Environmental > Terrestrial > Soil > Tropical forest > Bulk soil | place: Panama | collected 2016-02-17
AAGATGAGGCAAGTGATCCAGACGGCCGACGAGCCTCCGAGCACGGGGAGAAGCTGGCGTGCGGCGATAGGCTCGATGCTGAAGAGCAGGAAGGCCGAGAGGGAGGCGATAGCTCCATAGAGCGGGCGTGATGAGGGCATAGAGGCCTGTTGTTCAGACTCAGGAAGCATAAATCGGCCGACCGCATTTCTCGTCGAAGGCGCGGAAAAGTAGGCAAACTGCGGAACACGATATGATGGTTCTTGGTGTGCGCTCGCTCCTTCCTGTGTGAGCCTTCCGGCCAGAAACAAGAGATACAAAATCCTTTGGAGAATACTTTCGTCGTGAGTCAACGCAAATCAGCGGTCATTCTGGGTGCCCAGTGGGGCGATGAGGGCAAAGGCAAGATTGTGGACGTGCTGTCGGAGAAGTTCTCCGTCGTGGCGCGCTACGCCGGCGGACACAATGCTGGCCACACGGTCATCATCAAAGGCCGGAAGTTCGTCCTGCAGCTGATTCCCTGCGGCGTGCTGCGGCCCGAGTGCAAAGGCGTGATCGGCAATGGCGTGGTCTTCGACCCGATGGCCTTTCTGGGAGAGGTGAAGAAGCTGAAGGAGGCCGGGCTTCCGGTAGACGGGCAGTTGTTCGTCTCGAACCGCGCACAGGTGATTCTTCCCTATCACCGGATGATCGAGTTGGCTGCGGAGACGGCTCCGGGGCGCACGAAGATCGGAACGACCCGGCGCGGTATCGGTCCGGCGTACGAGGATAAGATCCATCGCAATGGGCTGCGGGTGATCGACCTGCTGAACCCGGCGCTGCTGCGGACCCACATCAAGAACGCCTGCGATGAGAAGAACACGATTGCGCATGCGCTGTTCGGGACCGAGCCCCTGGACCCGAAGGAGATGTACGAAGAGTACGCGCGGATGGCCGAACAAGTGGCTCCGTTCGTCACGGACACGGCCGTGCTGCTGAACGATGAGCTGCGCAAAGGCGGCAAGGTGATGTTTGAGGGAGCCCAGGGCGCTCTGCTGGACATCGACCACGGAACGTATCCGTTTGTGACGTCGTCCTCGGCGACAGCCGGCGGGGCGGTGACGGGAACGGGAGTTGGTCCGACGCAGATCGGCACCGTGGTTGGTGTCACCAAGGCTTATGTGACGCGCGTGGGAGAAGGACCTTTCCCAACAGAAATCCATGACGGCTCGGCTGACCTGCTGCGAGCGCGCGGGCAGGAGTACGGCGCGGTGACGGGACGTCCCCGGCGCTGCGGCTGGCTGGATCTGCCGCTGCTGCGCTACAGCAATATGATCAATTCGACCGAATGGCTGGTCGTGACGAAGATGGACGTGCTGGATGAATGCGACGAGATTCCGGTCTGCACCGGTTACAAGGTCGACGGCAAGATCACAGACGTGATTCCAGCTGACATACGCGGGTTCGAATCGATTGAGCCGATTTACACGAAGCTGAAGGGGTGGAAGACCTCGACCGAGGGAATCACCGAGTTCGCGAAGCTGCCGCAGGTGGCGCAGGATTATCTGCACTTCCTTGAGAAGGAATCGGGAGCGAAGATTGGCATGGTTTCAACTGGCCCGGACCGCGATCAGACGATGACGATGCAAGGTTTTGAAGAGGCGCTAGGAGCGTAACGACATGGTCAGCTTCACTGTTCGCATGAGCTTCGATCCAGCCGACAGCGCGGAGGTGGCAGAGATTCTGCGCCTTCTCACGGAGGCTTCGCGTCAGGAGCCGGGGTGTGTCAACTACATCGGCCACGTCGTCGAGGGAGATCCTTCGACTATCGTGATCTACGAACAATACGTGGACAAAGCGGCGCTCGATCATCACCGCAACGCGCCGCACTTTCACCAGTACGCCGTCGGCGGGCTGTACCAGAAGATGCGCGAGCGGCACGTGGAGAACCTGACGGCGATCTGCTGACAGCTGTACCTCAAGCAGCATCCAAGTACAACGAAAGTTATTTTGACACTGGGGCATAACCGGTCTACTATCCGGTACGCTATGGTGCACCGTGTGAGAATAAATCGCGTTCCTGTCGTTGCGGCAATTGCTCTGTGCAGCGTCCTGGCCGCGCTTCCGGGTGCGGCATATGGCTTTCGGGGGCAACAGAAACACGAGAAGAAGCACGACGAAAAACGAGAAGTTGAGGCGCTGGAAGAGAAGTGGCGTACAGCCCAGTTGGCGGGAGATGTCGCCACAATGGACAAGATGCTCGCGGACGACTTTATCGGTATCTCGATGTCCGGGCAGGTAAATACCAAGCAGCAGCAACTCGACCGTGTTCGGACGCGCAAGTTGATGATCTCGAAGATCCAACTCAGCGATATGAAGGTGAAGCTGGTGGGTTCGGTCGCAATCGTGACGTCAGTGGCTGATGTGGAGGGAACGAGCGAAGGGGCATCGGTGCAGGGGAAATACCGCTACACCCGCGTCTATCAACATCTGCCCACAGGAGAATGGAAGATTACGAGCTTTGAGGCTACGCGAATTGCCCCGCAACGCTCCGAAAGAAGTAACCAGCCGAAGGGAACGCCACAGCCGTCCACAGGTGGAGCGCCAACATCGGAGCCTCGCTTTGGTTGAGATTCTTTGACTCGCAAAATTTCGCGCACGCAAAAAGACCCTGCATAGGCAGGGTCTTTGCATGAAATCAAGAGACAAGGCGGAGTTACTACACCTGGTTCTTAGTGCCAGTCAAAATTGCTGCATATTTTTCAGAGACGACCGGCATTCGTTGCCCCTCGACAGGCAGATTCAAAGCGAGCAGTCGGCGATAGAGGGAGCGTGTGGTGCCGGTCAGACGAGCATCCTCAGCTTCATGGGGAAAGAGCGGGAGAACGCGTTGCTGCGGCGCGCCTGCCCGACGAGGCTGAATGGAGATGAGATGGGGACGAGACTCGGTTCCGCGCATACCGTAGGTGGTCCTGACGGCAGCTGAACCGGATCGAACGGAGGAGGGTGCGGACTTGGGGAGAATGCTCATGAATACCCTCGCAACGGCGAAATTTCGGCCGGTTATGTTGTGTTCGATGAGCTCTGCACAGGCAGAGTTGCTTTTTCATCGTAGGCATCGCGAAGCTTTGCCCACGTTACATCGAGTGCCTCCGGCAGGACCCGCGTCTCGGCGGTGACCGTCATGAAGTTGGTATCTCCAACCCATCGCGGAAGCGCATGCTGATGGATATGTCCAGCAACGCCGGCCCCAGCGGCTTCCCCCAGATTCATCCCGAGGTTGATTCCATTCGGCCGATAAACGCGTTGCAGTACGTACTCGGTCCGTTGAGTCAACTCCATCATCTCATACGCAGCGTCGATTGGCAGCAAAGAAAGTGAGTCAATGTGTTGATAAGGTGTGATCAGCATGTGGCCGGTGGAATAGGGGTAGGCATTCAGACAGATAAAGCAGAACTTACCTCGATGCACGAGGTAAATCGCCTTCTCTGCGATCTCCGGTTGCATACCGTGAGCGATGGCGTAGTCGGCTGCGGCGATCATGTTGCAGAAGATGCAATGCTTGTCCTCGGATGCCGGCCACCCGCTGAGCTCCGGTGGGACTCCAGTGCGTGACTTTGGATCAGAGCGAGTGATATATGCGTAGCGCCACGGGGTCCAGAGATGATCCATATACGGGCGAGTATAGCTCGGCTCAATTGGCCGAACCACGAAGCTGCATCCTTGACCCATGAAGCTTCATCCTTCCGGTATCTCTGTATCTGAGTGGCCTTACGAAGTCTGGTTCCACTGTCATGACGTGGCGATTAAAATGCTCTCGATCCGGCCCCTTCTGTTGACGTATCGGATACTAAGTTCTATCGTTGAAGTAGTGAGCCGCTGCGTGTGGGACCCAAGTGCAGTGACTCCTTCTCGAGAAGTACGCTTCCTGCCCAGGTTGAGGCTGTGACAGGACAAACCAGACAGAGCTCCTCTTGGGAGCACTGATGGTTCCTGAATCAGCGCGTCGCCAAAGATGGAAGATTCTTGGATCCCGGAGTACGCAATCACATGGTTGACAACCCACATCCCCACAACGAGAGCAATCCCCTGACTACTGATCTTGAAGTCCTGGCGCCCGAAGCGACAGCCGAGAACACCGAGCTGTCTTCTGAATCCACCACAACCCAACGGCAAGAGACCGCCGCCCAGACGACGAGCGAGCCGGCAGCACAGCACGCAGCCACCGCAACCGCCGTCCACGACGAACCTGACTATGACGCTGCTGATTTCGCAGCCGCTCTGGCAGACTTTGACCGTGAGCAGGCCGCCGAATCCGCCGCTGCTCAGAGCCTGAGCGCCGAAGAGTCCATCGTCACCGGATCCGTCATCAAGATTACCGACAAGCACGTTGTCGTCGATATTGGGCTCAAGTCTGAAGGTCTGATTCCCCTGGAGCAGGTGCTTGATATCAATGGCGCACCGAAGTTCCAGCCGGGCGACCAGGTTGAGGTTGTGGTTGAGCGCGAGGAGCCCGAGGGCGGCTATCTGGTCAGCTACGAGAAGGCTCTTCGTCACAAGGTTTGGGACAAGCTGGAGCAGGCCGCCAACGACAAGGTCCCCGTCAAGGGACTCGTTGTGAGCCGCGTTAAGGGTGGTCTCACGGTTGACATCGGCATCAAGGCATTCCTCCCCGGCTCACAGGTTGAGATCCGTCCGGTTCGCAATCTCGACGGCTACATTGGCCAGGAGATTGAAGTCCGCGTCATCAAGCTGAACAAGAAGCGCGGAAATGTCGTCATCAGCCGCAAGGAAATTCTCGAGGAGGAGCAGAACGCGCGAAAGAGTGTCACGCTCTCCACCCTCGAAGAGGGCAACATCCTTACCGGAACTGTCAAGAACCTCACCGACTACGGCGCATTCGTCGATCTGGGTGGCCTCGATGGTCTGCTCCACATCACCGACATGAGCTGGGGCCGTCTGACCCATCCCCGCGATCTGGTTAACGTCGGTGATGAGATCCAGGTGAAGGTACTGAAGTTCGACAAGGACAAGCAGCGCGTCTCCCTCGGCTTCAAGCAGCTCACGCCTGACCCGTGGCTCGACGCCACTGAGCGTTACCCAATCGGAGCTCATGTTCGCGGCCGCGTTCTCTCGGTCACTGACTACGGCGCCTTCGTTGAGCTCGAACAGGGCATCGAGGGTTTGGTGCACGTGTCTGAAATGACCTGGTCCAAGCGGATGAAGCATCCGTCGAAGCTGGTCAAGCCCGGTGATGAGGTCGAGACGATCATTCTGAGCGTCAACCCGAACGATCGCCGCATCTCGCTCGGCATGAAGCAGCTTCAGGAGAACCCGTGGGAGCAGCTCGAAGACAAGTATCCCATTGGAGCCGTTGTCGAGGGTCGTGTTCGCAACCTCACCGACTTTGGAGCCTTCATTGAGATCGAGGATGGCATCGACGGTCTGGTGCACGTCTCGAACCTAAGCTGGACCAAGCGGATCAAGCATCCATCCGAGGTCCTGAAGAAGGGCGAGAAGGTCAAGGCTGTCGTTCTTGGCGTTGAGCCAGAGAATCGCCGCCTTTCACTGGGAGTCAAGCAGCTTCAGCCGGATGTGTGGGACACGTTCTTCGCGCAACACCGCGTAGGCGACGTCATCAAGGGCAAGGTTCTGCGCACAGCGCAGTTCGGAGCCTTCGTTGAGATCGCCGAGGGAGTCGAGGGCCTGTGCCACGTCTCCGAAGCCGTCGATCAGAATAACGTTCCGGTCAAGCTTGAGGTCGATTCTGAGCACGAGTTCAAGATCGTCAAGATGAATCAGGATGAGAAGAAGGTCGGCCTGAGCATCCGCGCAGTAGGCGAGGAAGCGAGCCGCGCCGAGGTCGAGAGCTACAAGGAGCGCGACCACAAGAGCTCTTCGTCGTCCTCCAGCAGCACGACGCTGGGAGATCTCATCAACTGGAAGCGTTCTGAGCGCGAGTAGTTCTGCTCACAAGCAAATCAGAAGGGCCGCCCTGCAGGGCGGCCCTTCTTGCGTTCGTTGTCAATGACTGCCGTCGAACGGCCGAAGCCTTTACGCGGGGATCGACCGAATGGCGGGCACATCGAGATCGTCAGTCATCTTTGCAGAAGCCCGGCGCATGACCTCAAGCTCAGCTGGAGCAAAGATCTCCGGCGATACACTGCCAACCGCCACATAGCCTGGCTCGTCGCCCAGTGCCATCGATATCTGGTTCCAGCGAAGGAAGGGCGATGTAGTGGGCAGTACGATGAAGCGCCGCTTCGGCTCCGGGAACGCGAAGTATGCCGACCAGATGCAAAGCGTCAGACAGATTGCAATCCCGTTGACGATATTGACGGTAGAGTTCATTTGAGAACTATGTATGAGCCAGGCAGAGCGAACCAGCTCTGTTGTCGCCAGGAAGCCCAAGCCAAAGCTGATGCCAAAGATTCGGCTCCGATAGGAGAGTCCCATTGGGCGAATGGCGAAGCAAACAAACAACAGCAGGCAAAGCGTCAGGATGCTTGATGTCTGCTGAAGCTGTGTCACCATCGACACCAGGAACTTCACTCCCGAGACGTGGGGACGAACCGCGACTCCGATCGCTACCGCCACCGATATCGCCGCAACCCAGCGAAATACAAGGATTCCAAGCGTTTGTAATCCCTTCAGCGGCGCCATGGCCAGCTTGAAGATGCTGTAGATGACAAGCAGCGAGAGGATTGCCTCGATCGCATAACTTGCCCAATACACGTAAAAGTAGATTTGATACGCGGTGTGGCGCTCAATGCTGCGCACACACAGATACATCAATAAGAGGCATGTTGCCGAGGACAGAATCCTCACTGACAAAAGCGCTGTGAGAAAGGCAAACTTTCCTGCTGCCTTGCTTCGGAAGATGACAAAAAGTGTCAAACCTGCAAGGAGTGGCTCAAGATATGAAAGCGTGTCGAGCACAAAGTTATGAGTCATTGTCTATCCTCGTTCGAATGACCGCCAAATCAGGCTAGATCATTCAAACGGTAGACACAACAACTATTTAAGAATATGTGCAAAATTCTGCCTACGCAGAAATTACCGGCCCATGCCACACGCATCGGGATCATCAGGAGCGCACATTGGGGTAGGCATCGCGCTCGTCTTGGCCACTGCAACTGTCTTGGTTGAAGCTGAGGAAACCTGGGTGGAGGCGGCAATTCCGGTGAGGACGAGGGCGGCAACGGCGATGCGTACGATGGACTTCATGGACTTATTCCTTTCAATATCTATAACTTATGTGCTTCCGGTCTGACGTCGGGTGGAGGCGAGTTACTACCGGCCCATGCCGCACGCGTCTGGATCGTCGGGAGCGCACATTGGGGTAGGCATCGCGCTCGTCTTGGCCACTGCAACTGTCTTGGTTGAGGCCGAGGAGATCTGGGTGGAGGCGGCAATTCCGGTGAGGACGAGGGCGGCAACGGCGATGCGAACGATGGACTTCATGGTCTTATCCCTTTCAATCTCTACGGCTTAGGTGTTCAAGTGTTGTAATGTCGAGTGGAGGCGAGCTATTACCGGCCCATGCCACACGCATCTGGATCATCAGGGGCGCACATCGGGGTGGGCATCGCGCTCGTCTTGGCCACTGCAACTGACTTGGTTGAGGCCGAGGAGATCTGGGTGGAGGCTGCAACTCCGGTTACGACGAGGGCGAGGACGGCTGCACGGATAATGGTCTTCATGGTTCATTCCCCAAAAGTTGTAATTTGCTATTCAAAGATTTCTCTGGACAGGCCAGATGAGAAGACCATAAGATGTTACGAACCGTAAGTCCAATGCAATGAAATATATAGACAAATATTAAACAAGTTGTATTACTGAAGTAACTTACTGAAGATGTATGATCATCTGGATTTGCCCGGCGAGATTGTTCATTTCGAGCCCGGAAATGGTGCAGAAATTGCTCGGGAAATATGGAGCAAACCCCACCTTTACTTCAGGTTAGAGAATTTGAGGAGAAGGGTGCCGAGTGCGCAGAGTTTTGGGGAAGACGCGCTCCCGCCGGAACCACCAGAAGCTGATGTTCTGAGGCCCCGGCAAAGTCGGCGAATCAGGCCTGGGCGGCCGTTGGGGCGGGATTTGTCGCGGGAGATGGCTTCTTCTGGGCAACCTCAGCCTTCTTGGCTGGGGCAAGGATGGCGTGGAGCGTCGTCCCTTCCATACGGGGCATGAACTCGACCAGGCCGGCGTCGCCGATATCGAGGATGAGCCTGTTGATGATCTTGTATCCGAGGTCGCGGTGCGCCATCTGGCGTCCCTTGAAGCGCAACGACGCCTTCACCTTGTCACCGTCCCCGAGGAAACGAATGGCCTGATTCTTCTTCGTCTGGTAGTCGTGCTCATCCACCGTGACGGAGAATTTTACCTCTTTGATCGTAATAACCTTCTGCTTCTTGCGGGCAGCACGTTCGCTCTTGTCTTTTTCATAAAGGTACTTGCCGTAGTCCTGAATCTTGCAGACAGGCGGCACCGCGTTAGGTGAGATCTCGACCAAATCAAGGGAGCGTTCGCGGGCAATCTTGAGTGCCTCGAACGGGGGCATTACGCCAAGCTGTTCTCCGTTTTCGTCAATCACGCGGACTTCGCGTGCGCGGATACGTTCGTTCGTGCGGATGAAAGACTTAGCGGAACGCTTATCAATCGGTGGAATAGGTCGCCTCCACAGCGGCTCTCTTAGCTCGCTATGTATTTGAATTTGTTTGAATGCACGGCCTGCGCATGGCGCTACGCCGCACTCCTGAGTATAGCAGTACCCTATCGGATGCGCCTCGTTGCGCCAGCGATGGGCGGGGTGTGAGAAATATTTTATTCGGCTGGGTGAGCCGCCTCGTGCAAAAATGCCGCGAGTCTGTATTGTTGAGAAGCGGCGGATTTTTGCCGTGTCCTCTGACTATCGCTTGCTCCAGGAGAGGGTGTGAAATGAAGCGTCGCATTTTGCTGGTAGACGATGAAGTGGCCGTATTGCTCACCCTCAAAGCGGTGCTTGAGATCAGCGGTTTCGATGTCGACACGGCTGCTTCGGCGCGGGAGGGCAAGCTGAAGCTGCGCTCCAATCACTACCACATGGTCATCAGTGACATGCGGATGGAGAGCGATCGGGCTGGCGAGGAGATTCTTGAAGCAGCTCAGGCCGCGGTCTATCACCCTGCCATCGCCTTGCTCACCGCCTACCCTCTGGCTGACGAAGACTGGCAAGAACTGGGAGCCGACCAGATGCTTGTAAAGCCCATGCACACGCGCCTTCTGCTAAAGCAGATCGAGAGTTTGCTTGCGGCTCACGACTACCGGCTCGCTGAGACTGTAGCCGAGGTGAATGCGGCCGCCATGGATGAGTCATCGGTTGAAGCCAGAAGGGCGCAAGCGAATAAAGCCGCGAAAAAGATAAGGAAGATGGTGAAGAAAACCCGTCCGAAGCCTTCTGCGAAGACGGCCGTTCCGAGAAAGATTACGAAGAAGCCTGTGAGGAGCGTAGGCGCCAAGAAAGCCGCGTCGAAGACGGCCAGGAAGAGAACACGCCGCGGATAAGGGAGCGCGCCTGATCTGAATAGCGCTAGCTCTCTGTATGGCTCTTCACGTAATTCCGCAAAGCCAGATTGATGTCCATCGCCTTCTGAACTCCGCCATCCATGATGCGTAGCCAGTTGCGGGCGGGTTCTTTCATCTCCGTGGTTCCCAGCAGATAGCTGGTCTGAACGATCACCTCAAGCGCGTTGCTGAGTTCGTGAGCCAATTTGCGAATTTCAACAGCAATATCTTCCGGGATGCTCTCGGATGCAGGCAGATCAGAATGGGAGTTCTTACGCAACTCAGTCATAAGCAAATGGGAATGCCAGCCTCGTAACAGAAGTGAAATATACTCTGTTCAAAAGATAGACGCTGTTTTGAGAGGACGAGTCTAGGCGGCACGACGCGAAAATGTTGCTCGGGGACCACATAGTGAACCCTCCGGCGGCTCTCCACCAGAAATTGACATAGCCCCCCCAGCTTTGACAAACTAAAGACTCGCGGTTGCGGTGTTCGGCCTTCTGGCAGGGCGTTTACGACCGTTGCCGAAGTGGCGGAATTGGCAGACGCGCATGGTTCAGGTCCATGTACTCGCAAGGGTGTGGGGGTTCGAGTCCCCCCTTCGGCACCAAAACATCGAAAGATTCAAAGGGAGCCCTTTTCAACGAGCTCCCTTTCCTCTTTTGCCGTCTGCAGCTTATAAACCCAGTAGAATGAATCAACCATGCCCACAGAGCTTGAGCAGATCCTCGCACGTACATTACTGGATTTGAAGAACCGCAAGGCTGCTGCCGACTTTGGCTTGCTTGAGCGCAAGGCTGCCGCGCACACTCCCCGAGGCTTCGCAGCGGCACTACGATCCGTGGCTGCAGGAGGGCCTGCCGTCATCGCTGAGCTTAAGAAGGCCTCACCATCCAAGGGCCTTATTCGCCCGGACTTCTATCCAGCGACCCTCGCTCCTGCTTTAGAGTCTGCCGGAGCCGCAGCGCTCTCCGTCCTGACCAACGCCGAGTTCTTCCAGGGTTCGCTCGAGTATTTGGAGACAGCCTCAGCCTCGGTCAAAATTCCATGCCTCCGCAAAGACTTCATGATCGACCCCTTCCAGGTTCTCGAGGCCCGAGCTTTCGGAGCGGATGCGATTCTGCTGATCGTCGCTGCCCTCTCTGACGGGGACTTGACGTTATTGCGCGACGAGGCTCGCAATCTTGACCTCGACGTCCTGTGCGAGGTTCATAACCGCCAGGAGATGGAACGCGCCATCGCGCTTGGGTTCGACATCATCGGTGTCAATAGCCGCGACCTGCGGACCTTCACAGTGCATCCCGAACTGCCATTTGAGCTCGCGGTATGGATGCCCTCGAACGCAATGATGGTAGCCGAGAGCGGAATCCGTAGCGGAGCCGAGATCGCGAAGCTCCGTGCTGCAGGCTACGACGCTTTTTTGATCGGAGAGACGCTGATGCGCCAACCCGATCCTGCCGCGGCTCTTGCCACACTGCTCGAGCGCGAGTATTCGACCGACAAATAGCCATGTGGATCAAGATCTGCGCCAACACCACACTCGAGGACGCCCAGCTCGCCGCGAGCCTCGGAGCCGATGCCCTCGGTTTCATCTTCGCTCCAAGTCCGCGTCGCGTCACAGCTCAGGAGGTCGCGGAGATCACACCCCATTTGCCCAAACATATTGAGCGCGTCGGAGTGTTTCAAACGCAGGATGAAGATGAGATCGTTCGAACAGTTGAACAGGCGGGGCTAACTGCGGTCCAGCTTCACGGAGGGTTTGATTTGACTTTGCCGGTGCGGTTGAGAGCCCGGCTTGGCGACCGCGCGCGGATCACGCAATCGGTTCACTGGGTCGTTGAGGGTGTCGCCGAAAGCGCGCGAGCGGTAGACAGGCACCTAAGCGAGATCGCAGCGGCTGGAGTGGTCGATCGCGTTCTGGTCGACTCGAGAATCGGAGCAGTGCTAGGTGGCACGGGAGTCTCGTTCGACTGGGCGGCTGCTCGCGAAATCTTCTCTGCCTATGCCGGCGATCTGAAACTCATCGTCGCTGGGGGCCTTCAGCCCGACAACGTCGCTCAGGCAATACAGGAACTCGATCCTTGGGGCGTAGACGTCACGAGCGGTGTCGAGGCTAGGCCGGGACGCAAAAGTTCGGAAAAACTCGCTGCTTTCATTAGGAATGCCAGGCAGGCACGAGGTGCGGCAGTTTAGCGGCCGGCTGTCGCAACTGGAACGTTGCTATGGTGAGGCTGCGGGCCGTGAACATGCGCCTTCGGGCCTCGATCACGGAAAAGTTGCGGCCGCAAGCGCGTGCCTCCGTGCGGATTGGCGAACGCCAAACCCGGAGTCAATGCAAGCAACAACCCGATCCATGCAGTCTTTCTCATCACAACCTTTAGATGTCCGGGCTTTGCGCTTAGATTCACCCCGGAACCCCCGGAGCCAAAGCGCGAGCCAACAACACGCAAAACCCTCTCCAGAGAGAAGGGATGCAATGTCAGTATGGGTCAGAAAGATAAGCCACGTCAGTTAAAATTGCGGCTTTGGTGTAGACACTTTAGTCACCCCGGCTCGTTCTTGCTATTGCTGATTCGGTAAGACGGGATGCATTCCCAGCACCTTCGTGAGAAACGCGTACTGATCAACGGCAAGATCGACCCGCTTTGATAGAGGCATTCCACCTCCGTGGCCGGCGCGTGTCTCCACGCGAATCAGCACTGGATTCGGCCCTTGCTGCGCGGCCTGCATAGCTGCTGCGAACTTGAAACTGTGCGCGGGAAAGACGCGATCGTCGTGGTCGGCTGTCGTGATCAATGTTGGAGGATAAGCCACACCAGGCTTGAGGTTCTGCAGCGGCGAGTACTTGTAGATCGCCGAAAACTCGTCGGCGTTCTCCGAAGGCGCTCCGTAGTCTGTCTTCCACGCCCATCCGATGGTGAACTTATCGAAGCGCAGCATATCCATCACTCCCACGGACGGGAGCG
>Ga0126381_100007052_pt1 | contig 12469 bp, 9 predicted proteins | sample PanSoiMetPlot_28_FD_96465 | JGI IMG/M metagenome (GOLD analysis project Ga0126381, IMG submission 96465) | Tropical forest soil microbial communities from Panama - MetaG Plot_28 | ecosystem: Environmental > Terrestrial > Soil > Tropical forest > Bulk soil | place: Panama | collected 2016-02-17
AGCGCAAGGTACTTTCCCTGTGAGAAGCGCGAAGAGCGGCGTGATCGTGCTCGGGTTTCCGTAGAAAAGCCTGGGGAACGAAAGAAAAGTCTGGGCAACGAGATTGGCGCCGCCAAACCCAGGAATGTCCCTCGCTAGACCCAAACGAAAGTGATCGTAAAAGAGGCCCCAACTCGCCCGCACAACGATCTTCGAGGTCACGGACCAGGCGAAACCGAGCCTGGGTGAAAAATTCGCCTTATTTGGGAATTCGCTGTCGTAATCCCACCGTAATCCCAAGTTCAGAGTGAGGTTCTTCACTACCCTCCAATCATCCTGGACAAACGCCCCATTGTAGTTATTGCGCAAGCGTATCGCATTGTCGCTCGGGGCCAGTCCTCCCTGCACGTTCAGGAAATAGACACCAGAGTTGACTGGACCGAATGTCCCCAGGTCATCAATCGTGGCAAACAGTTGATTGAATTCGTTATTTGCCTCCGTGCCGTCCACATGAGTGCGCTGAAAGTCCCAGCCGAACTTCACGTCGTGATGCCGAATCTGCTTGTCAAGATTGGCTCCAATCGATACGTATTTCTGGTCGATAAATAAATTCGTGTGCCCCGGGCCAAACTGAACCTGACCCTGGTCACCGAAGAGTTGCCCCGTGCTAAGGCTGCTAAACAGATTGTCCAAGGTTGAGGCGGTTCCGGCTTCCGGATGCGCCGGCCGAGTAACCGCAGGCTCGCCACGATACTGGACAAAGACGTTGAGGAGGTAGGGACTCGCCTGGTCACCTAGCGTGGTCGTGTCGTTGAAGCCCAGCATCAAACGGCGCGTATCGAAGTTGTTTCGAGTGGACGGCAGGTTGATGGCCGCCAAAAGAGGCAGGTAATCCGTCACATGCGTGTTGGTTAGGTTGAACTGCTGGCTTAACCGATGGTGGCCGAGTTGCTCGTCAAGCTTCGCGCGAGCGCGTGTGTCGTAGATTTTCGTGTGGAGATTGAATGGAGTTTCCAGCTGGACCAAGATGGGCGGCGTAGTGGGAGGAAACTGAAAGTTGAGTTGGCGGCTTTCTAGAATGCGCTCAGCCGAACCAAAAAGGAATATCCGATCCTTCAGGACCGGCCCCCCGAACTGAGCGCTGGGATCCCACCGAAGCAAGAATGGCACTTCGCCGTTCAGCACTTTTGAGGAATTCGAAGAATCTAATTTGTAGTTGCGGTGGAAGAAAGACAGACCTCCATGCCAATCGTTTGTGCCGCTCTTGCTGACGACGTTTATAATTCCCCCCGAACCATGCCCGAACTCGGCCTTGTAACCGCCCGTGAGAACCTGAAATTCCAGGATCGAATCCTGGTTGAATTGCGCGGCTGCACCGCCGTTCACTTCATCGCGATTAGGCATTCCATCAATCAGGAAAATAGCGTTGCCCCCGCGCTCTCCGAGAATCGGTGTGGCGCTGTCGAGTGTCGGGTCCTGCTGCCGATTGATCGCCACGCCCGGAACAAGCTGTAAGAGGTCCAGATAATTTCGCCCGTTGATCGGCATTTGTTCGATTTGCTGGGGTGAGATCGTGGCGCCTGAAGATGAAGTGGTGCTCTCCAGCAGCGGGGCCACACTTGTGACCTCTACCTTTTCTGTCTGACCTCCGAGCTTGAGACTGAGATTTAGAGTCACGGTTTGGTTTACGGTCACTTCCAAATTGCGAATGGTCGTGAGCACAAAACCGGTTTTGGAAGCCGTAAGCGTGTATGTGCCAGCAGGCAGCCCTAAGACTCTGTAGGTGCCGTCATCTTCGCTTTTTGCTGTTCGGTCAATCCCCATGGCTCCGTTGACGACATGAATTTCCGCACCCGTCACAGCTAGTCCCTGCTGGTCCGTCACGATTCCTTCGATCATCGAAGTGGTCTGGGCCCACACCGGCATGCAGGAGACTAATCCGATGAGCAAAAGGCTAAGAATGAACCAGCGGAACTTCAGCACAAGGTGAAACATGGATGTATTGCAATCGCGGGAACAAAACTGTGACCTGCGCATTTCGACCTCCGACTCCGCAATCGAGGCTTTCACCTGTTGACCGATGCACGCTATGTTGCATCGCGCGACCACTATCTGGTCGCAGTATGCAACAAATGATGCATATAGTTCACTCCAGGAATGCACGCCACTCTAGGGATTTAGATGATTATTGTCAAGAAGTTTTATCGGTACGGTGAAGCTCTATCCATAGTGCAACACTCGTTGCGTACAGGCAAAGCTATCTATAACCCGCAATGCAACAACTGTTGCACCGTTTGACAGTCCGCGCACAATGGGATACAAGAGGCACGAAATGTTACCCAACCGCCGCAAACGTGGATCGCCTAGGCGGGCGCCGCCGGACGTGTCGAAAACCTTTCCCTCGCTTAGCCGCAGGCGCCAGGAACTCTTCCGCCCAGTTTTGGAGAACCCGCGCGCGTATGTGCTCCTGAGCGCCCGCCAGCTGGCTTACCGGCTGAAGGTCGACCCGGCCACCGCTGTGCGCGTCACTAGGAAACTAGGATTTGGAACTTACCGAGAATTTCAGCACTACCTGCATGAGCTCGCTGTTGCTCAAGCCACCTCTCTTGACGTAATGCAGACCAGTAAGACAAGGGGATCGAGCCTTGCAGCGCACGTGCGCGAAGCGGTTGACCGCGACGCACACAATCTGCAGCAATTTCGAAACGCCATGGACGCCGACCGCATTGCTTCGCTGGCGAAGAGAATCCACGCTGCACGGAAAATCATCATCGTGGGCGGCGATCTAGCTGCGAATTTGGTGGGCTTTCTTCATTATCATTTGATCTTGCTTGGACTTCCCTCCGTCACTGCAACGTCCTCGGGGGAATCGGTCCACCTGACGCGTTCTGCTGGCAAAGGCGACATAGTTGTCGCAATCAGCTTTCGCCGCGGGCTACGCCTCACGGTGGAAGGCTTGCGGCAGGCGCGGCAGAACGGAGCTTATTGCGTGGGGATTGCCGACACGCTTGTTTCACCAATCGCGCGCCTTGCGCATGAGTGCTTCATAGCTTCGGTGGAGACACCATCCTTTGGTGCCTCGTATACGGCGCCAATGTGCTTGTTGAATGCGATTCTCACGGCTTGCGCGCATTACGATAGCCGGCGCAGCGTGGAACTGCTGAAGAGGGCTGCCGAGGAACAGCGCACAGGATTTCGCTGGTACCAAGACTAGAACAAAGGATCATCGGTGAATTCTCGACATTCGTTGGGAATTTGCGCGAACAGGAGCACCATGAATCGCATTTACGGAGTGATGCTTTCCTTTGTTGTGGCCGCGATTTTGGCCACCATTCCAACGGGTGCTTGGGCACAGGAAACGAAGGCGGAGCTGGAATATGACATGGTAATTCGCGGCGGGCGTGTGCTGGATGGAGCCGGGAACCCGTGTATTTTTGCAGACGTCGCGATCAAAGATGGACGTTTTGTGAAGATAGGGAGGATTGACGGAAGCGGTAAAACGGAAATAGACGCGCGCGGCCGCTATGTCTCACCAGGCTGGATTGACATGATGGATCAATCCGGCGCTGCCCTTCTAAAAAACGGCCTCGCGGAAAACAAACTGATGGAGGGGGTGACCACAGCGATCGCAGGCGAGGGCGGAACGCCCGTGCCCGCGGAGAAGTTGCGAGAGTATTGGGCTGAACTTGAGAAAAACGGTATCAGTTTGAATTTCGGAACTTATTTTTTCGAGGCGCAGGCGCGCGTGGCCGTGCTGAGTTACGACGCACGTAAGCCAAACGAGGAAGAGCTAACCAGGATGAAAGCCATCCTCGAAACGGCGATGCAGAATGGGGCGATGGGTATGACCACCGCGTTGATTTACCCTCCGAGCAGTTACGCGACCACCGATGAATTGATTGAAATGGCTAAAGTCGCGGCCAAGTACGGCGGAATTTATGCCAGTCACATGCGCGGCGAAGGTAAAGAGCTTGTGCAGTCCGTGGACGAGCTGATTGAGATTGCAGAGAAAGGCGGGCTGCCGGGAGAGATATTTCACTTCAAGGCTGCGTACAGCCCGGGTTGGGGGAAGCTCATGAAGGAAGCGGGGCGCCACATCGAGGTGGCACGTGCGCGCGGAGTCGATGTGGGCGCCGATTTGTATGTTTACACTGCCGGAGGGACAGGCCTGGAGGCAACCATTCCCTCCTGGGCGCATGAAGGCGGTCAGGAGCAACTCCTCAAGAGGTTGGCCGATCCGTCGATCCGTACACGCCTGAAAAAAGAAATTCGCAAAGGCTCGCCGGGATGGTGGAACATCGTTGAGGCCTCCGGGGGATGGAAGAACATCATTCTTGTGAACGCACAAAACCCGGAAAATGCGAAGTACCAGGGTCGCAGCGTCGCCGCTATTGCGAAAGAACTCAGGAAAGATCCCGCTGATACTGCATTCGACTTGGTGGCCCAGGGTAAGCGAGGCCGCGTACTTGCCCTGTACTACATGATGAGCGAGCAGGACATCGACACCGCGTTGCGGTTTCCCTGGACGGGCATTGGCAGCGATGCGGGAACCGCCCTTATCCTGGGCGGTGACGATGCGCTAGGTCTCCCCCACCCGCGCAGTTACGGCAACTTTCCTCGCGTCATTGCTCGCTACGTGCGGGAACAGCACGTGCTTACCCTGGAGGACGCCATCCGCAAGATGACTTCCTGGCCCACAACCCGCATGCGCATTGCGGACCGCGGATTGATTCGACAGGGCATGTGGGCTGATGCGGTGATTTTCGATTACGACAAGATCCAAGATCGCTCGACGTACGAGAAGCCCGACTTGACTCCGGACGGAATCGACTATGTCTTTGTCAACGGTGTCGTGGTGATTGACCATGGCAAGCACACTGGCGCACGGCCAGGCAAGATAATCTACGGTCCTGGATACCATTAGCTGTCAAAAGTCATCGTGTTCGCACGATGAAACGGATTCTGGGCGGCCTAAAGGAAGCCAGCGCCAACCCCGATTGAATCGGCAACCATTCTGTCTCCAGTCTCTTGGCACAGGCCCCTTGCCTCCGTCCGAGTTTTTCACGCCCAGCAATACGTGGTTACCCGGTCCGAGTTCTCGTTTCTTCTACGCAGTAACCGCTTGTAACAAATCGTCGGCTGCCTTGAGCGCACCATCTGGATTGCCACTCATAATGGAAGCGCCGAGAACGGTCGCACTGGCTGCTATTGCCAACACCTTGCTGACCACTTTAATGTTGGCAATGGCCTTGTTTGCATTCGCGGTGGCGGCCGTAATTTTGTCTACCGTTCCTTGCAAATCGTCCACGACGAAATTAAGGGCTTGCGCAGTGAAATCTGACGAATAGTTCATCAGCGTCCACTGCAAGTCTTCCAATCGCTTTCGTTGGGCCGCGCTGAGGTCATCCCATTGGTCGAATCGATAATTACCAACAGCCACGGACAAGTCGTGAAATTCATTCGCAAGTTCATACGCTTGGTCTGATGACAGTTTCGACATCGTCGTACCTCACTTGAAAGCCTTGTAGACCTGCTCTGTAGATTGATAGAGGTCGCTGATATCGGAACTGAGGTCCTTCACCAACGACGCCGTGGACCACTTGTTCCGGCTGTCATACAGCTGCTTATGACCGTCAGCAATTGAGTCCATTGTCTTGGCATAAGCAGCAGCGGCATCCTTTTTAGTCTGGAGTGCTGCGAAATCAGTCGTCCAATTGCGCTTGACCAATGTCACAGTGAGAGGTTCCTTCTCCGCATACTCGTGGATGTTCGTTTCATAGAATGTATTCATCGCTTCTTCTTCGAGTTTGAGTTCGTTACCATAGCCGTCGGTCACAACTTTTTTCAGTGCTCCCGTCAATGTCTGAATGTCGTCGTTTGTTTGTCCGACAAGTTTCGCAATCTCCTTTTTCCGATAGCCGTTTATCGCAGCGTCCACTAGTTTCTTAGCTAAACCCGTCGTCGCCTTCACCTGACTGTCGTCAAGGCCGGATTTCGAGAGGGTGTCGCTCAGGCGATCGAGCTTCTCTCCATAGGTGAGGCTGCTGTCTGAACTTAGATTTTTCAGCGCTTCCATATAGTTGAGCAGAACCTGCTGAGCTTGAAGTAAGCCGTCTTTTGACGTGGCAAGGTTTCCGCAATGCTGAAGTACGTCCTCACGCGTTCGCTCTGGTGCAAAATTAGCTCGTCTGATACATGAGTTTTGAATGTCCGCGACAAGGGCGGGAAAGGAAGCCTTCGCGCTCTCCAATGTCGTTGCGAACTTTCCGACTTCAGAAAGGTCTACGCAACCCGCGAGAACAAGGAACATGCTCAGCGGCAAAAGGGCCTTGGCTCTTGCAGACTTTGGCGGGACAGCCCTAGGAACTTTGCGTCTCTTTGCGGCGCAAGGTGCTTTTGTCTTTTTCACTACTTACCTTTCCCTAAACCGAGCATCCTTACGAAGAGAGCAATTCATCTCTCTTTTGGAACTCAGGGACCGAGTAGACGGGGCCTTTTCCTCCCGAGCCTTCTATTCTTATTTCGTTGAGACGACAAGGGGAATTGCTCATCCCCGCTGTTGTGATAGTGAGAATTAATGGGCTACCGTTTCAACGAATGTAAGCAATAGCAACGAAACTAAAAGCCAGGACTCTTCACTATCCGCCCCAGGTAGCCAAAAAACCTGGAATCAGAAGCGTAGATTTGAAATCAGCGATTCCTAAGATTAGGCGTGGCGCCAATTGAAGATCAAGGCCATTCTCGACACCACCGTTGTTATTCTGGAATTTCCTGGGAGAACGCGCCGTGACGAAATGCAGTAGGAAAACCACTTCTCTCCTATTTCGGCTACGAAATCGCCCGTCCACGTCGGGGGAAAACACGGGCGGAAGCAGATCACCCGCCCTTTGGCGACGCTAGGGAGGAGCATCTGCCTGAACACCGTTGAGTATCAGCGGTCAGTCACTGAACGCATCAGTTTTTGGGCCTCGCTCCTTCGAGGTGGAGGATGTGGAGATGACCGCCGACATCGCTCGCGAGGATCAACTTGAGAGCCTCGGAAAATGCGCAACAAGACGGCAGGGTGTCGCAGGTGAAGGCGGCAAGGACTTCTACGGTTTCGAGATCTCACACCTTCAGCGTTCGTTCCTCCGACGCCGAGACCGTGCACGATCACCCGCGCTTGCGCTTCGCACGAAATATTGAAGAAGGCCGGACGCAGCTGCACGTCCCCCCGGCGAAGGCGGTGGCCGAGATCTTGCACCTCGCCTAAATGTGAAACGACTTTAGGAACAACGAGACGGGCAGAGGCGCGTAACATTGCCTATCGTTGGCCAAATCCCGCCGTTCCGCTACACAAAAAAATTGCGTACGAGATCCATGTTTACTTGCTCTTCGGCAACCTTTTCACCGACCCGACGCATGTTGTCAATCTCGTTTACTGCGTCCATTTCTCGCACTTTTACGGGATCGATGTCCTTCAGCCCGAGCGCGTCGAGCCGCTGACGTGTCAAGCTGACCGTCATTCTTTGGTAGGTGAGCAGTTTGGTTGCCCCGAGCCATTCACTCATACGGTTTACGACAGAATCAGAAGGCGCGCCAACCTGGACACCGGCCGAATGCATCTCATCGGCTGCGGATCGCATGGCCGTTGTTGGCCGTTGGCCGATCAGTTGCATCATCAAGTTTTGCTGCAGGTTCATGTCGTTCATCAGGCCTTTAATCAAATAGCCGGCCCAGTTCAAGAGCATGTAACAATCTGCTTTACCGGAAGGCACAGTCACCGCGTTGTAGCCAGTTCCCAAAGAAATCAGCAGCAGCTTGTCCACGCCTGTCGGCCATCCGAAGTCGTAACTCGGCTCAGTGGCTTCCAGGAAAAGCTGCAGGGCCGGATTGTTAAAGCTGCTCACACCTCCATCGACGAACTCATACTGTTGAGCGCGACCCTGGTTATCCGGCACCGCGATTGACTGTGGCGGGAAATAGGTGGGCGCTGCCGTGCTGGCACGCACTACCTGCCAAAGCGGCAGATCTTTATTGTTTTTGAAGAAGCGGCTGTTGGGATTGTTGGTGAAGAACCAAGTGCTGCCCTGAGTCACATTTTTTGCCACCACCATGAGCTTTGTAAGCAACAAGGAGCTGCCTAACGTGGTGGCCTCCCCAAAGACTTGCTTCAGGCGCCTTGCCAAAGGGCCGCTCGAATATTTATGCCACAACTGCCTCGTGAAAAAAACCTTGGTGAAGATTTCCTTGCCATACTGCAGATAGAAATCGAGGAGCTGAGTCGCGGGCAACCCTAGACTGAGACCAGCCGCCAGAATTGCTCCTGTGCTCGTGCCTCCGATGAGGTCGAAGCGCTTGCCTAGCGGTAGCTGGGTGCCTGTTAGCTGATTGAGTTGTGACTCCATGCGGATCAGGCATCCGGCTGGAATCAGTCCGCACAGTCCGCCGCCGTCGATCGACAGCAAACACTTTCTTCCCCCGTTCATGCGCTCCCCACTCTCCCTTCGTCATCTAGCCCCTTGCGAACCACGCAGAGTTCTCTGGTGCGAACTCTAGATGCAGTTTCACGATGTGCATTGATGCTATCTCCCTAACTAAGAAGGTGTAAGCCCCCCGCTTTGCGGATTGTCGATGGCATGACAATCGACTCAGGCCGATTCGTACATCCGTTGTTTTGCTTCAATGCCCGAATCAGTTAGTCTCTAGACACCACGACAACATTACTTTAGAGCGACAAGTATAGCTGGAGACGGCTGAACTGGGCATTCACTTCAAGCGCCTGTCGTTGACGATGCGCGTGTTCGATCTTGATAACCGGCTGCTGAACAAGGCCATGTTTGGAGAAGCCGCTCAAGTTCGGTCTGGGCAAAGGCGAACAGAAAACCACAACCTGGGACTTCGGGATTGCGCCGCTTCCCCCCGGGGTCTACCGCGTGGATGTCTGGCTGGATGATGCGCCCGCGTGGCGGTCGTTTTCCCGCGTGACGGAATAATTTTTTGTGGCCGAAAGTCCTTCGTCGCTTATTTACGCCATTCTGCCCCTTATCCGGTGGCTTGTTTTGATTGTGCGAGCGTGCGGGTTGTTGGTCAGGATTTGGCGAGAGGTTCGCCGGAGACCGGTTGCCGACAATTTGGACTTCGACGCGGAAATGTCGCCCAAGTTGGTTTTCGATGGACTACCTGGGCCAGACTCCTGGCTGCTGCGTATCCTCGGTAACTTCGCGGAATATGCTGGCTGAGCCGTTGAAGAGAGCTACCCTTCCCTCAAAGCAAACTCTCAATCTTGTCGAACTGTTGATGCCAGGCAACCCTGGACAGGATCTTCACGATCAGTGGAAGCCCTACCTCCGTAACAGTGACCTTAGTCTTTCCGCTCGACTCACTGAATTCTACAATGACCGTGACCGCATTCGGCCAGCGGCCCGGGACTGGCACCTTCGCTCCAAAGGAATGGCTTTACCGGTCTCATCGGCGAACGAGATGGTGGAGACGATTCTGGCATACTTGACGTGTCATCGCATCGATCGATCCCGCAAAGTCGGCTCATGACTGTCGATTCTGGACGAATCACGGGCAATCCGGAAGCTGAGGCCGCGTTGCAACGTCAACGAGGATTAGTCCTCCCTAACGCCGTAGTGTTGACCGTTTCGTTCGTAAACACTTGGCGACTAGGGAGGACCTATTTCCCAGAAAGCCCGTTTCTGGTCAGTCTCCGGATGGCCGACCACCCCTCCAGAACCGCCAGATGAGTTGGAATGAGATATGTCCTTGCGTTACGATTGGCTCCACTTGCTCCTTGGCATGGAGACAGGAGGCAGTGTGGGAACGCTGGCTCAGGACATTCGTTATGGCTTGCGCATGCTGTTCAAAACACCCGGCTTCACTGTGGTTGCTATCATCACGCTGGCATTCGGCATCGGCGCAAACACCGCTATCTTCAGCGTAGTGCAAGGCGTCATTTTGTCTCCGCTGCCGTACCGGGAAGCGGATCGCTTGGTTGTGGTGTTGGAAAGCAATCTTCGCTTTCCGTTGGACGCGATTTCTTACCCGAATTTTCAGGACTGGCAACGCTCCGCTCACTCTTTCCAGCAAATGGCCGCCGCCATGGAGGTGCAGGGATTCGATCTCACCGCTCCGGGAACGCCTGAGCATCTGAGCGGATACCGAATCTCGTCAGGCTTCTTTAGCACGCTCGGAGCGAATCTGGCGCTGGGCCGCGACTTTTCTGGCGGAGAAGATCGGCAAGGCGGAGTGCCCGTCGTCATTATCAGCAATCGCCTTTGGAAAAATCGCTTCGCCAGCAATCCACAAGTCCTCGGACAGTCTGTAACACTGGACGGAGTCGGACACACAATCATCGGAGTCACGCCGCCCGGCTTCCGGTTGCTGTCCCCGCGCGATCTCTACACCCCGCTTGGACAGGGCGATCCGCTCGTCCTCAACTCTCGCGGCAGCCATGACGGGATGCTGTCCATCGCGCGCCTGAAACCTGGCTTGAGCTTTTCGCAAGCGGCGGAAGAGATGAGCGGAATCCAGGCTCATCTGGACCAGCTTTATCCCGAGGAAGATCGCGGCACGGGAACGACTGTGGTGCCGCTGAAACGCATGGTCATTGGCGACGTGGATGGCACGCTTCTGCTGCTGTTGGGAGCTGTGGGACTGGTTTTGCTTATCGCCTGCGCTAATGTCGCCAACCTTTTGCTCGCCCGTTCGGCGGCGCGCGCCCGCGAGTTTGCCGTTCGCTCCGCGCTTGGCGCGAGTCGCTCACGGATTGTTCAGCAGTTAGTCACGGAGAGCGTGCTACTTTCGCTCGCTGGAGGAATTCTCGGCGTCATCTCTGCGAAGTGGGGCGTCAAACTTGCGCTCGCGGCCGTTTCGTTCGATCTGCCGCGATCTGAAAACATTAGCATCGACGCCTCCGTCCTCCTATTTACGTTGGGAGTTTCCGTTGCTGTCGGCGTTTTGTTTGGCCTTGCACCGGCGCTGAAGAGTTCCAAGCTGGATTCGCAATCAGCGCTCAAGGAAGGTGGCCGCGGTTTCACCAGCGTCCACGGTCGAGCCCAAAGCTCATTTGTGATTGTCCAAATCGCGTTGACACTGGTGCTGCTAGTCAGCGCTGGTCTTCTCTTTCGCACGGTACGGCACTTATGGGAGTCCGATCCGGGCTTTGACACGCGGCACACCATCACCTTCAAAGTTGGCGTATCGCGTTCGTTGACAAGAACAGCAGAGAGTACTCGATTTGCATACCAGCAATTGATTCAACGAATTCGGAATGTCCCCGGCGTTCAGGCCGCGGATTTTACCGACCTCGTTCCCCTCAGCGGCCAGGACGCGGACATGCCCTTTTGGATCGGCTCGGAAAAGCCGGCTTCGCTTCAAGACGCTCCGCGCTTGCTGAATTTCCTAACAGGTCCCGACTATCTCCAAACTATGGGTATACCGCTACTCCGCGGCCGTTTTTTCACCATGGAGGATACGACCAAGTCTCCATGCGTGATGGTCATCGACAGCGTTTTCGCCCGTATGTATTTTCCGATGAGCGATCCCCTTGGCCAGACGTTGTCCGCCGGATTTGAGCCCGTAGGCCCTTGTCAAATTGTCGGCGTGGTGGGGCACGTAAAGCATTGGGGATTGGGCGGCTCCACGCAGTACACGCAAAACCAGATGTACTTTCCGCTTTACCAGGACCCTGATCAGTGGGTGGCATCCAACTATGCAGGCCTAACGGTAGTCGTTCGTACGCCACTGGACGCCTCAACGATCATGCTGGCAATCAAAGCAGCCGTTTACGCAGCAGGCAGCGATCAGCCCGTTTACGACATCCACACCATGCAGCAAATCGCTTCGGAGTCGATGTCTTCGCAACGCTTCCCGATGATTCTACTAGGCGCGTTCGCTGTCCTAGCGTTGTTGATCGCGTCGGTTGGAATTTACGGTGTGATTTCCTATTCGGTGACTCAGCGCCTTCATGAGATTGGCGTTCGCATGGCGCTCGGCGCAGAGAAGCGGAGCATTTTGGCGATGGTCGTGGGTCACGGTCTTCGGCTGACGGTCGTTGGCCTGGCAATTGGAGCGACTGCCGCCTTAATTCTTACCCGGCTGCTATCCAGTTTCTCGCACCTCCTTTATGGAGTTGGTGCCAGCGATCCGGTGACGATGATTGCCGTTGCGGCGGTGCTGGCGTTCGTGGCGCTGGCGGCGTGTTACATTCCCGCACGGCGGGCCACTCAAGTCGACCCCATTCTCGCACTGAGATACGAGTAGTCCTTCGCTTACGTGATCGGGCAACCTTTCCTTATCACAACCGCTCACGAACCTGCTGGACATGCCAGCGCCCGAGTGACGCTAGTGATTTATCTGACGGGCAACTCGGAAGTTGGCAAGCGATCCCAGCTCAGTTTCCGTATGGCCGACGATCCGCCCAGAGTCACGGCTCCCATCTGCCACGAGCCAATTTCTGTAACGCGATGTTCGGTCAACCACAGACAGCCAAGCGGCGCACAGG
>Ga0126381_100007053_pt1 | contig 12469 bp, 8 predicted proteins | sample PanSoiMetPlot_28_FD_96465 | JGI IMG/M metagenome (GOLD analysis project Ga0126381, IMG submission 96465) | Tropical forest soil microbial communities from Panama - MetaG Plot_28 | ecosystem: Environmental > Terrestrial > Soil > Tropical forest > Bulk soil | place: Panama | collected 2016-02-17
CGATCTCTCCCATCGCCTCTTCAGGGATGTGCTGGACCTGGGCTCCGGCACGGGCCTGCTCGCCATCGGCGCCGCCAGACTTTGGAAAAATCCCGTGCTTGCCTCCGACATCGATCCGGTGGCGGTCGAAGTAATTGAAGAGAATGCCCGTTCCAATGGCGTGGGGCCGCTGGTCCGGGCGGTTGTGGCCGACGGGCTTATCCATCCCGTGCTGGCGGCAGGCGCGCCTTATGATCTTATCATGGCCAATATATTAGCCGGGCCGCTCACTCGGCTTGCGCCGCAGATCGTGAATGCGCTCAAACCCCGCGGTGTCTTGGTCTTGTCGGGTCTGCTCCACAATCAAGAGGCGATGGTGCGCTCCTTCTACCATCGCTTGCGGTTCCTGGACCGCCGCCGCGAAGGTCCGTGGAGCGCGCTGGTCTTGGAGAAACCAGGGCGCTAGTCTTCGGCCATCTATCGCACAGAGGCTTTGCATGGATAAAAGCAGCCAATTCCAGACCTATGATGATGTCGCCGACGCCGCGACCTGCGCGCCGCGCCTGAAGGCTTTGCGCGAGGAATTGGCCAAGCAGGGGCTGGACGGTTTTGTCATCCCCCACTCCGACGACCACCAGAATGAATATCTGCCCGCCAATGCCGAAAGGCTGGCATGGCTTACGTCTTTCACCGGATCGGCGGGTACCGCGGTGGTTCTGAAGGACAAGGCCGCGATCTTCGTGGATGGCCGCTATACGCTGCAGGTGAGGAAGCAGACCGACGCCTCATTGTTCGAGCCGCGCGACCTCGTGGCGGAGGGCCCGCAAGGCTGGCTGCCGGACAATCTGCCTGCGGGCGCCAAGCTGGGCTATGACCCCTGGCTTCTCACCGCCAACGGCGTCGCGACTTTGCGACAGGCTGTGGAAAAATCAGGCGGAAGCCTTGCCGCTTGCCCATCCAACCCGCTCGACGCGATCTGGACCGGCCGGCCGGCCGCGCCAAAGGGCGAAGCGTTTCCGCATCCTTTCAATCTTTCGGGCGAGGAGGGCAACGCCAAACGCGCCCGCGTGGCACAGGGGCTGAAAAAATCCAAGGTCGACGCGGCAGTGATCGCACTGTGCGATTCCATCTGCTGGCTTTTCAATGTCCGAGGCACCGACATCCCCCATACGCCCTTTGTGGTGGCCTTCGCCATCCTTTATGCCGATGGCAGCGCTGAGCTTTTCCTGGACGAAGAGAAGCGCGGGCCAGGACTGGAAGCGCATCTGGGCGCCGGCGTTCATCTCAGGTCCGCCGACACGTTCTGTGCCGCCCTTGACGGCCTGAAGGGCAAATCGGTGCTAGCCGATCCCGCAACCGCGGCCTCGGCGATTTTCGACCGCCTGGATCAGGCTGGCGCGAAATTGATCCGCACCGCCGATCCCTGCCAATTGCCCAAGGCCTGCAAGAATTCGCTGGAAATCGAAGGCGCACGCAAGGCGCATATCCGCGACGGCGCTGCGCTGTCGCGGTTCCTTTGCTGGTTCTCGCGCGAGGCGCCCAATGGCGCCTTGACCGAGATCGCCGCGGCCGAAGCGCTGGAGGGCTTCCGTCGCGCCACAAATTATCTTTCCGACCTGTCTTTTGACTCAATTTCCGGCGCGGGCTCGAACGGCGCCATCGTGCATTACCGGGTGACGCGCTCAACCAATCGCGTGATCGCCAACAATGAGATGTTCCTGATCGATTCCGGGGCGCAATATCCTGACGGTACCACGGACGTCACCCGCACCCTGATCGTGGGGACGCCCACTGCCGACATGAAGGACCGCTTCACCCGGGTGCTCAAGGGCCACATCGCGCTTGGGACCGCGCATTTTCCCGAAGGTACCACCGGCATGCAGTTGGACAGTTTCGCTCGCAGGCCGCTGTGGGAGGCAGGCCTGGATTACGACCACGGCACCGGTCATGGCGTCGGCTCATATCTCGCCGTGCATGAAGGGCCGCAGAATATCTCCAAGCGGCCGGTCACCCAGGCCCTGTTGCCGGGCATGATTTGCTCCAACGAGCCAGGCTATTACAAGACTGGCGAATATGGCATCCGCATCGAGAATCTGGTGGTGGTGAGCGAACCCAAGCCGGTGCCCGGCGGCGAGCGGCCGATGATGAGTTTTGAAACCATCACACTGGCCCCCATCGACCTCAATCTGGTCGAGCGGGATCTATTGACTGATAACGAGCGGCTCTGGCTCAACGCCTATCATGCCCGGGTGTTCGAAACGCTGCGGCCATTACTTGATGAAGAAACTGGCGCCTGGCTGGAACACGCAACGCGGGCGATCTGAGGTTTTGGCATCCTATTTAAAAAGTTGCCACCAGATAGATAAAAATTCCACACGCACAAAATGCGCTAAGTAAGCGCATCGATAGCAGAACGGAGTTATTTATCTTTCCTGCGTCTGCTGTTCCGTAGGAAAGGAGCTTGATTGACCAGTCAGGGCGCAAAGCAAAGAACAGGAAGATAACCAATGCGGTCAATTGGAATGTCTTTCCAAAAGCATCCTCCATCAAGCTAACCGCCAATCAGTTTGAGCCAACCGTCCTCATCCAGAACCTGAACACCGTGCTTCTGCGCGTCCCTGAGTTTAGAACCCGCGCCGGGACCGGCCACCACGATGTCGGTCTTGGCCGAGACCGAGCCTGAAACTTTCGCGCCTAGGGATTCCGCCCGCACCTTGGCTTCCTGCCGAGTCATCTTCTCCAGCGTGCCGGTGAAGACCACCGTCTTGCCAGATACCGGCGAGGCGCGCGAGGGCGCCGCCATCGGGGTCACGGTGAGCCACGCCAGCAGCCGGTCCAGCGCCTTTACGTTGTGTTTTTCGTCGAAGAAATCGCAGATCGCTTCCGCCACCACGCCGCCGATGCCTTCCAGGCTTTCCAGCTCCTCGCGCGCATTCGCTGCTTTCATCCCCTCCATGAAGGCATCGATCGTGCGGTAATGCCGGGCGATCAGTCGCGCCGTGGTTTCGCCCACATGGCGGATGCCCAGCGCATTGATCAGCCGGTCGAGTGAAATCGCCCGGCGGCGTTCGATCGCCGCCATCAGATTGTCGACCAGCTTGCCTTCGCCTTCGTCTTTTTTTGCTTTGGACTTGACCCGTTCCTTGCCTTCGCTGGCGCGGCGTTGTTCCGACAATTGGGCGCGATGTTCGGCGAGCGCCTTGGCGACTTTCTCGGGCTTTTCCGTGAGCGCGAAGATGTCAGCCGGTTCTTTCAACAAGCCCTTCTCATGAAATAGCTCGATCATGGTGCCGCCCAAGCCTTCGATGTCGAAGCTGTCCCGCGCCACGAAGTATCTGAGCCGCTCGACCGTCTGGGCATCGCAGATCAACCCGCCGGTGCAGCGCCGGTCCACATCGATCTTGCCAGTCACTTCGTCTACATCACGCACCGCATGGCTGCCGCAGACGGGACAGACAGTCGGGAATTTGTAAGGTTTAGCACCCCTGGGCCGCTTCTCCAGGATTACCCGAAGGATCTGCGGGATCACATCTCCGGCGCGCTGAATCACCACGGTGTCGCCGATGCGGGCGTCGAGCCGCTCGATCTCGTCTTCATTGTGCAGGGTGGCATTGCGCACCACCACGCCGCCCACGGTGACCGGCTTCAGGCGCGCAACCGGCGCCAGCTTGCCGGTGCGCCCCACTTGAATTTCGATGTCTTCCAGAACCGTTTCCGCCTGTTCGGCGGGAAATTTATGCGCGATGGCCCAGCGGGGGCTGCGCGAGACGAAGCCCAGCCGCTCTTGCAGATCGAGCCGGTCCACCTTGTACACCACTCCATCTATGTCATAGCCCAACCGCGCGCGGCGCGTTTCAATGTCGCGATAGAAATCGAGAATCTGCTCCAGCGTTTCGCAGCGCTTGATCAGCGGATTGATCACGAAGCCGTAATCTCGGAATTTCTCCAGCATGCCCGATTGGGTCTTGGCCGGCATGTCACTGATCTCGCCCCAGGTATAAGCGAAAAAATTCAAGGTGCGACTGGCGGTGATCGCGGAATCGAGCTGGCGCACCGAGCCCGCAGCGGAATTGCGGGGATTGGCGTAGGTGGGTTTGCCGTCTTTTTCCTGGCGTTTATTGAGCGCGTCGAACGCCTTGTGCGTCATATAAACTTCGCCGCGCACTTCCAAAACCACGGGCGGCTGCCCTTCGAGACGAAGCGGGATGTCGGCAATGGTCTTGAGATTGGCGGTGATGTCCTCGCCCTCTTGGCCGTCGCCGCGAGTAGCGCCCTGAACCAAAACGCCTTTCTCATAGCGCAGCGAGGCGGAAAGCCCGTCGATCTTGGGTTCCGCGGTGACGGCGATGGTTTCGGCTTCCTTCAAGCCCAGAAAGCGGCGCACGCGAGCAAAGAATTCCGCCACATCTTCGTCGCTGAAGGCATTGTCCAGCGACAACATAGGCCGCCTGTGCACTACCTTGGCGAATTTCTCCGACACTTTCGCGCCAACCCGGTGGGACGGACTGTCGGGGCGCACGAGAAGCGGAAAACTTTCCTCGATGGCGGCGTTGCGCCGCCGGAGCGCATCATAATCCGCATCCGAAATAGTGGGAGCATCCTCGGTATGATAGCGCCGGTCGTGCTCGGCGATCTCCCGCGCCAGCCGGTCCAATTCCTTTTCCGCTTCCGCGGCGGTGAGTTTTTCCACTGGTTTGGAGGTCACGCGCTTTGCGCCCGGTTGCGCGCTTTCTTGCCGCTTTTCTTGGGGGCACGTGCCGCCTCCGCCACCAATCGTTTGGCGGCGGCGCGGGCCTCGTCGGTGACCTGCGCGCCCGATAGCATGCGTGCGATTTCCTCCAGCCGCGCTTCATCTTCCAGTGCCACGATGCGCGTCTTGTCGCCCATCCGCGAGATACGGAAATGGCGGGCGGCGCGTGCCGCCACTTGCGGCGAATGGGTGACCAACAGCACCTGGGTAGTTTCAGCCAAACGTTGCAACCGCTCGCCCACCGCGTCGGCGACCGCCCCGCCCACTCCGCGATCCACTTCGTCGAACACCATGGCGGAAGGCGGCGCCGTTTCCGCCAGCGCCACTTTAAGGGCCAACGAGAAGCGCGCCAATTCTCCGCCCGAGGCGATGCGAGTTAGCGGCCCGAATGGCGCGCCTTCCACCGTTGCCACTTCAAAGGCGATCTTTTCCAGCCCGTGCGCCGCGCCCGCTTCGTCAGGCAGGGTTTCCAAAGTCACGCGGAAGCGGGCGTGGGCCAGCTTTAGCGGTTGCAGCTCGGCGGCAACCGCCTCTTCCAGCTTCCGGGCGGCGGCGGCGCGCGCTTCGGACAATTTTCGCGCCGCCGTGAGGTAAGCCTCTTTGGTGCGAGCGACGCCGGCATATGCCTCTTTCAGCGATGTGCCGGCGCCGTCCAACGACTCTTGCTGGGCCTGAAAATCGGCCAGCACGGCAGGGAGGCCCTCCGGCACGGTGCCATATTTGCGGGCCAGCGCGCGCAGTTCGAACAGACGCTCTTCCTTCTGCTCCAGCGCCGCGCCGTCGGTATCGAGGCTTGAGAGCAGCGCTTCCAGCTCCCGCCGCGCTTCCTCGGTTTGAGCAAAGGCCTGTTCCAGCGTTGCGAAAGCCGCGCCGACGCGCTTGCGCGCTTCATCCGGCAGGCGCGACAATTTCTTCAGCGCCGACGCAAGAGACGCCTCCGCCTTGCCCTCGCCGCCCAGAGCTTCAACTGCCGCATCGAGATCTTCGGCTATGCGGGCGGCATTCATCATCAGAGTCCGTTCGCCGGCGAGGAACTCCTCCTCACCGGGTTTCGGATCGAAGGACGACAATTCCCTGACCGCGGCACGGACGAAATCGGCACTCTTTTCCGCTTCCGCGGCGCGCGCCCTGAGCACCGCCAGTACCTCGCGCGCCGCGTCCCATTTGAGAAAAAGGCCAGCCACCTCGTCATGCTCTTCGGTAAGCCCGCCAAACGCGTCCAGCAAGCTGCGATGGGTCGCTGCATCGAACAGGCCACGATCGTCCGCCTGACCATGCACTTCCAGAAGTAGCCCTCCCAGATCCTTGAGAAGCCCCACGCTCACCGCTTCGTCATTGATAAAAGCGCGGGATTTGCCGTCGGCGGCGAGACTTCTGCGAAGCACTATTTCACCCTCGTGCGGCATGGCCTGGTCTTTCAGCAAAGCACGGGCGGCGTGATCCGTGGCAGGATCGAAGATCGCGGTCGCCGATCCCTGCCCTGCGCCCGGGCGCACACCGGCGCGGCCCCGCGTCCCTATCGTGAGGCCTAGCGAATCCAGCAAGATGGATTTGCCCGCGCCGGTTTCGCCGGTGAGCACGTTCAGGCCCGGGCCGAATTCCAGCGCGGCCTGTTCGATCAGCACGATGTCGCGGACCGTCAATGCGGCGAGCATATGGCCCTCAAATAGCGAAGCGGTAGGGCATTAGTAAGGCCCTCAAATAGCGAAGCGGTAGGGCATTAGTAGGGCCCTCAAATAGCGAAGCGGTAGGGCATCAGTAAGGCCCTCAAGTAGTGAAACGATAGCGGTAGGGCATTAGTAAGCGCCTCTCGAGTAGAGAAGCGGTAAGGTGAGCCGCGACCGCGAAGCGGACGAAATAGCCAGCAGGGACGTCATTAAACAATCCGATTCGGCGTGACATACCTTGCGAAATTCTACGCGCAGCCGGCCAGGTCTCGCTAGGCGGCGTCAAAGTAAATGCGCTTGACCCTCAAGAAGAGGGGTGGAAAGCCCGGCTGATCCAGGAGCCCTTGTTTTCTTGCGGACGCAGATTGCGTCTTTTCAAGGTGTTGTAAGCATCCATATACCATTCGCTGCCGGGATAGTTGGCGCCCAGCACGGCCGCGGCGGTCTGTGCTTCGCTGTCCAGGCCCAGCGAATAATAGGCCTCGGTCAGGCGTTCCAGCGCCTCGCTGATCTGTGGCGTAGTCTGGTATTGCTCGATCACCACCCGGAAGCGGTTGATGGCTCCGATGTAGTCGCCACGAGTGAGATAGTAGCGGCCCACTGCCATCTCCTTGCCGGCAAGATGGTCCTGGGTGAGATCGATTTTGAGCGTGGCATCGCGGGCATATTCGGTGTCGGGGAAGCGCTGGACCACGTCCTGCAGCGCCACCAGGGCGCCTTGCGTATTGGCCTGGTCACGGTTGACATCCACGATCTGTTCGTAGAGTGAGATCGCCTTCAGATAGAAGGCATAAGCCACTTCGTGGCTGCCTGGATGCAGCGAGATATATTGATCGGCGGTCGAGACCGCATCTGAATATTTGTTGGCCTGGTACGAGCAGAAGGCGCTCATCAGCATGGCCCGGCGCGCCCACACCGAATAGGGATGCTGTCGGTCCACTTCATCGAACTGTTTGGCGGCGTTTTCCCAGTCGCCCTTATTGATCTGTGTCCAGGCGTCTGCATAAATCTGCTCGACCGGGCGTTCTTGATACTGCGCGGCATCCTTGTTCAGGTCGTTGCTGGCGTCGTCCTTGTCCAGCCCCAACATGCTGCAGCCAGCTACCGCGGTTCCAAGCGCCAAAACCAGCAGCCCGGCGCGGACCGCGCGGGCAGGAAAAAGACCCGAATTGGGCATGAACTTCAAACCTCGTGAATTCTCTTGTCCGGACAATGGCTTATGCCGAACCCGCAAGGGCGCTCCGGTCACCGCCGCTCTTATAGCATAAGTGGCCCCTTTTCAGGGAAGCGTGAGGATTTCGTAATTGGCGCGGTCCGAAAACAGCGCCCGAAGCAGCCGATTGTTGAGGCCGTGGCCGGATTTCACGCCCTGAAATCTTGCCAATAGCGGCGCGCCCGCGAGCGCCATGTCGCCGATCGCATCCAGAATCTTGTGGCGGACAAATTCGTCGGCGAACCGCTGATGCTCCTTGTTGACGATCCCCGTTTCATCCAACGCCAGTGTGTTTTCCAGCGAAGCGCCATGGGCCAGATTCATGCGGCGCAGGCCCTCCAGGTCCTTCATGAAACCGAAAGTCCGGGCAGGCGCGATGAGATTGCGGAAACCTTCTGCGGAAAAAGGGAAATGGAAATCCTGCCGTCCGATCACCGAGTCCGGATAATCAAGCACGAAATCATAAGACATGCTTTGAGCGGGTTCGAGTGCGGCAAAGGCATCGCCCTCACTTTCTTCCACCCGGCGCCTCGGTTTGATGGCCCGGCGGTTTTCGTTCTGTGGGGCAACGCCCGCCTGTCCGATCAGAAGAAGGTAGGATAACGCGTCGCCATCCAGGATGGGCGGCTCGGGGCCATCCAGGGTCACAATGACATCGTCCAGCCCGGCGCCCGCGATTGCCGCCATCAGATGCTCGATCACGCCCACGCGGACGCCGCCCTTTTCGATCACCGTGCCCAGCCTGGTTTCGCACACCAAATCGTAACGGGCTGGGATTTCGGCGCCTTCCCGCCGGAACACCACCCCCTTCCCCGCGGGCGCGGGCGAAAGAATCATGGTGACCGGGACCCCGGCATGGAGCGCGATCCCGGTCGCCGTCACCTCGCGGGCTAGCGTATTTCGCTGAGACATGGGGGGCTTATAGCAGGCTTAGCCCGGATTTTAATTTAATTGCGGCGCGGTCCCTTTCGGGAGTTAGATTGCGTCCGAAAAGGGCATTTCGATGGGACTACGCGTCCAAGCGATTTTGCTTTCCCTTGCGGTCCTGCTTTCCGCTGCGGCGGCTCGGGCAGCTGATCTGGCAAAATTGCCCTATCGCATCGGCTCGGACGGGCGCGTCTCCACCGACGTCTTCGTCAACGGCCAGGGCCCCTTCAATTTCGTGCTCGATACCGCATCCAGCCGCACCATGCTGTTCGAACACCTGCGGCAGGAGCTCGGCCTTGCGCCCTCCAGCACCGATATGCTCAAGGTCTATGCCATGAACAATGTCGGCACGGCGCTGCCGGTTAGACCGCGTGAGCTGGGCCTGGACAAGCAGACCATCACCGGCCTCACCTTGGGCGTGCTGCCGGACGACGCGCCTCCACTCGACGGGACGCAAAGCGCTGACGGCATTCTGGGCATGGACGCGCTCTCGCATTATTTCCTGGTCATGGACCACGACACGCTGCAGGTGAGGCTGATGGATCCAAGCGATGCTGGCGTCGATGCCTATCGCCGATGGCCGTCCGAGATACTCACTCCCTATCAGGCGCGTGACATGGACGTCACCTTCTGGTGGATGCACGCCAAATTCGGTGGCGAGACGGTCACCGCGCTTTTGGACATGGGGTCCGGCATCACCATGCTGAATTGGGAAGCGGCCGAACGTCTGGGGATTCGCCGTGCGAATTTCCTCAAGGACAAGGTGCCCGAAGATTTGCGCGATGCGCTGGGGACGCTCGAGCCGGTGGTGGTGATCAAGGACCTCTCCATCGCCGTGGACGATCACTCATTCCCCAATCAATCAGTGATCGTTGCGAACGCCAAAGTGTTCCAATATTTCGGACTTGAGAACCGGCCCGCCGCTATCATCGGTCCCGCCTTGCTACGCTCCAATTCTCTGGCGATCGATTTCAGCAAGCGGCGAATCTATATCGGGCCGGCCATCAAACCGGCGCCGGCCCACTCCTAGCGCGATAACGGCGCCAACGCGGCGGCGATGGCGGGCGTCGATTCCAACGAGGGTATAAAAGTGGGTGGCTTGCGCGCCTGGGCGGCGTGTTCGAACGCGGCCCCGATCGCCAGCAGCTTTGCTTCCGACCAGGCCGTCCCCATGAAGGAAATCCCCACAGGCAGGCCCTGGACCATGCCCATGGGAACTGTGAGATGCGGATAGCCTGCAGTTGCGGGCAGGAAGGAATCGCTGCCGCTTTCGCTGTCGCCTTTGACCTCATCCACCCGAAAGGCAGGATCGTCGGTGGCACGGATCAGCGCGTCGAGATGGTTCTGGGTGAGGGTCGTATCCAGCAGGGCGCGCGTACTGGCGCGCAGGTCTTGATGTGCCTGGACGTAGGCGGGATCAGTGAGATCGCCCTTGGCCTCGGCCATATCGAAATTGTCCTGATCGAACAGCGTCAGCTCGCGTGGCGTGGCGCTGTCGAACGCGATCAGATCTGACAGGGTCTTGGGAGCTGTGCCAGGCAGACTTTGTAGGTACTGGGCCATGTCGTGCTTCAACTCGTATTTCAGCACCGCGTCCTCTTGGTCCGAGGCATTGGCTGGTGGCTTGAAATCGTGAATCTCGACGATCTGCGCTCCTTCGGCCTGGAGGAGGTCCACCGCATGTTGAAGCAGGATGTCGGTGTTCGAGGGAGAATGATCCGGCGGCGGGAGGATCAAGCCCAGCCGCACGCCCTTGAGCGATGCGCCCCGCAGTGAAGCGGCATAATCGGCGCGATGCGCATCGGCCTCGGCGGTGACGGCATCGTCGGGATCACTGCCCGCCATTGCCGACAACAGCAGTGCTGCATCGGCCACGCTGCGGGTCATCGGACCCGCCGTGTCCTGGGTATGCGAGATGGGCACGATGTGGGTGCGCGAAACCAGGCCGACCGTAGGCTTGAGTGAGACGATGCCGTTGAAAGAGCCGGGGCAAACGAGCGAGCCATCCGTCTCGGTGCCCAGCGCCGCGGCGGCCAGGCTGGCGGCTACTGCCGCACCGCTTCCCGCCGAAGAACCGCAAGTGTTGCGGTCGAGCACATATGGATTATGCGCCAGGCCGCCGATGGCCGACCAGCCGCTGATCGAATGGGTGGATCGGATGTTGGCCCATTCGCTTAAGTTGGCTTTGCCCAGCACGATCACGCCCGCCGCGCGCAGCCGCGCGATCACCGGCGCATCGCGATGGGTGATGTTGTCCTTGAGCGCCAGCGAACCCGCCGTGGTGGCGACCGGATCGAGCGTCTCGATATTGTCTTTCACCAGGATGGGAATGCCGTGCAACGGGCTCCGCACCTGACCGGACCGGCGCTCCTGGTCCAGCGCGCGGGCCTGATTTTCAGCATCAGGATTGAGCGCGATCACGCTATGTAGTTGGGGATCAAGCTTGGCGATGCGCGCCTCGTAGGCTTGCACCAATTCCAGCGCGGTGACCCGTCCGACCGCCATGTCCGACTGCAGCGTGGCGATGTCTTTTTCCACCACGTCATAGCCTGCGCCCCAGGCCGGCGCGCTGACCAAAAGCGCCAGAGACGCCGCCGATATTGCTGCCCGCATCGCCATTCCTCTTTCCCGTGGCGAGGGGATGATAGCGCGTCGACCGCTGCTTACCATAGTCCGGGGATGAGCCGGTACGGCACCTTGCCGGCATAAACGGCCCAATCAGAGTGCTGTGACAGCATCCGATCCTCGGCATAAATGCGATAAACCAAGGATCCCCACCCCGCGGCTACGATGAGCAAAGTTCCCACATTCCATTCCTGGAGGTTGTATCCAATGTCGGCAATGAAATAGGCCAGATACATTGGATGGCGGACAAACCTATATGGACCGATTGTTGTAAGCCCGCGCAATGCGGGTCGTACGCCGAACAGCCTCCCGATCGAATAGAGCGCGGCGAGACTTAGAAATGCGGATAGAGATACAAGAGCCGTACCAACAGCCGGCCACTCAATATGACCTGCCATCGAGTGAAGACTAATGATTTGGGCATAGGGATAGCTGTATGCGATGGCAACCGCGAGCGAAGCGGGCCAGGACTGATCCTGAGCCACTGGCTGACGGCGCGTCAGAGAAATTCCCAAGACCAGAAGGTGCTCGGAGAGATAGATCCAGTCCACCAGCGTGAAGGTGGGAATTAAGTGAAGGAGAAAGATCAGTTCGACCAGAGTGACGGCGAAGAGGAAGTAATTTGCATTCCGTCCGCTGATCATTTGTGAGATCGACATCACACTCCTTCAGCATTCAGTCGCCCCGAAGCGTGGGCGATGTCTTTATCAGCCACGTCGTACGTCGCGCCCCAGGCGGGGCCGGTAATCAAGAGTGCAGCACACGCCGCCGACATTTTCGCCCGCATTACCCGTTCCCTTCTCATCTCGCACCGGATGATAGCGCGGTTAGAGGGATTTTTGCAGAAAGACCAGTGTGAGCCAGCGGCCGAACTTGCGTCCCACCTGGGGAAGCCGTCCCGTCTCTTCGAAACCGGACACTTTGTGCAGCGCGATGCTCAATTCATTGTCGGCATCGACGCCCCCGACCAGGACGTGCAGCCCTTGGGCCCGGGCGCTCTCGATCAGGGCCGCGAGCAGGGCTTTGCCAATCCCCTTCCCCCGCTGGTCCTCGCGCACATAGATGGAATGTTCGGCGCTTGACCTATAGCCCGACTGCGCCCGGAAGGGCCCATAGCTGGCATAACCCAGCAGCCCCGAGGCATCGCGCGCGGCCAACACCACATAGTCCTTCGTGCGGGCGGCGAACCACTCCGTCATCTCCGCGTCCGTCTTGGGATATTCGTGCCAGGTGGCGGTGGTATTTGCCGCGGCGTGATTGAGGATCGCAGTGATGGCGGGAAGATCGTTTTCGCGCGCATTCTCGATC
>Ga0126381_100007054_pt1 | contig 12469 bp, 8 predicted proteins | sample PanSoiMetPlot_28_FD_96465 | JGI IMG/M metagenome (GOLD analysis project Ga0126381, IMG submission 96465) | Tropical forest soil microbial communities from Panama - MetaG Plot_28 | ecosystem: Environmental > Terrestrial > Soil > Tropical forest > Bulk soil | place: Panama | collected 2016-02-17
GCGGTCGGTCTGCGGCGCGGATTAGCGGTGCGACGCCATTGGCTCAGCACCGGGCCAACCAACCCCTCGCTGCTATCGCCTGAGCATCGGGCGTTCCGTCCACCCGGCGTTTCCTCATCTTCCGCGCGAAGATGAATTCATGACGCAAGTCGATGCGCCCGCGCGCGAAAGCATCTCCCGGACCTACGATCTCATCCGCAGTTACATCCGCCGGACACCCTGCTTAGAGACCAGAGCCGAGGACTTTGGGTTGACATCGGCTCCCTTGCACTTCAAGTTGGAACTTCTTCAGCACTCCGGTTCGTTCAAGGCGCGTGGAGCATTTACGAATTTGTTGACCAGAGACGTGCCGGCACCCGGCGTTGTGGCCGCGTCCGGTGGAAACCATGGCGTCGCCGTGGCTTATGCGGCGCAGAAACTCGGTGTGCCCGCCCGAATTTTCATCCCGACCATCACGTCGCCCTCGAAGGTTGCGCGCTTGCATGCCTACGGCGCTCAAGTATCCATCGTGGGTGAGCGATACGCGGACGCGCTCGAAGTGAGTGAAATCTGGGCGACGGAAACCGGAGCTGTGTCCATTCATGCTTACGACCAGCCAGAAACTCTCCTGGGGCAGGGGACGCTCGGTTTGGAGTGGGAAAATCAGGAACCGGATCTGGACACGCTGCTCATTGCCGTTGGAGGGGGAGGGCTTATCGGGGGCGTAGCCGGCTGGTATCGGGGCAGGGTGAAGATTGTCGGCGTCGAACCGCTTGCTGCACCCACGCTCTTCAAGGCCCTGGAGGCTGGTTGCCCTGTCGATGCTGAAGCAGGGGGTGTGGCCGCCGACTCTCTCGCTCCCCGCCGCGTCGGCGAGCTAATGTTTCCGCTGGCGCAACAGTTCATAGAGCGCGTTGTTCTCGTAACCGACGATGCCATCCTCGAGGCACAACGCGCCCTTTGGAACATGCTCCGGATTGCTCCGGAACCTGGTGGCGCGGCTGCTTTTTCGGCACTACTCTCGGGCGCATATCGGCCGTCCCAAGGGGAGCGAATCGGTGTTCTCGTTTGTGGAGGAAATCCGGCTACTATGGATTTTGCGCGCTGATACTCGCATACAACTCTGACCGCATGCCCGTCGAGTTCCATTCTTAGCGTTTTGAATAGCCGGCGGAGATTGCTGCGTTGTAGCCTTTTTCTGCTGTCGCGCTCTTCTGCCATCAACGACGCAGCCATTCGGACAGACGGCTGAGTGGTTCCAGCCATCGCCTGATACTGTTGATTGGCTACGATTCCTAGGAAAGTGGAGCGATGCTGAGAGACGTTCTCCCCATTACATGTTGTATGCTGCTGCGTTTAGGTTCCAACATAGGTTCCATACATGTGGCGTGGACTCTTAGGGAGGTGTTGACGGTGAACCGAAGCCTGAAATTGAATCCGAGCATTCGGGCGAGATGAGCCAATGAATCGCAGAACCTTTTTCCCCACGGCCGCGGCCCTCGCTGAAGTTGCTGCGCAGCAACTCAGCGCCCGCGCAGGCGTTGAGCGGCGAACCCGGCACGTTATTCTCTTTACGTCAGACGGCGTTCGCTGGCAGGATCTCTTCACCGGCATCGACGCGAAGTTGATGGACGCCAAGACAGCCGGGATGGCCGATGCCAAAGACCTGCGCGATCAACTCTGGCGTCCGACTTCCGAGGAGCGTCGCGAAGCCTTGATGCCATTTTTTTGGAAGACACTTATCCCGCAAGGTATCCTCCTCGGTAATGTCGCGAAGGGCAGCTCCGTGCAAGTGACGAATCGCTACCGGGTTTCGTATCCCGGCTATTCGGAGATCTTGACAGGCCGGGCTCAGGACGATGTCATCAAGGGCAACGATAACGTGCGGAACCCGACACCGTCCTTCCTGCAGTTTCTGAAGCAGAAACAGAAGTTGCGGTCCGAAGAGGTCGCGGTCTTCGCCTCTTGGGACAACTTCAGATACAGCGCTGAGAGCGTGCCTGGCGATCTGTTTATCAATGCTGGCTACCAACGTTCCGATTTGCCCAAAAATTCCACGCGTGTTACGGAACTAAATAAGCTTCAGTTCGACGCGCGCTTTATTGAAAATAGCTCGCGGCACGATGCCTTCACTTTCGGACTGGCGATGGAATATCTCGACAAAGAGCGGCCCGAGCACATGTTTATCTCTTTCGACGAAACGGATGATTGGTCCCACGACCGCCGATACGACCGCGTCCTGACGAGCCTGCAGTTTTTCGATCGTGCTCTCGAACGTCTGTGGACTTATCTGCAGGGATCCTCCAAGTATCGCGGTATAACCACGCTTGTGCTGACTACCGATCACGGCCGCGGTAGCACGCTTGAGGATTTCTCAAGTCACGGCCCCGATGTTCCTGGCGATGAGCAGATATGGGCAGCGGTCATCGGTCCGGACACACCTCCTACCGGGGAGGCAACAAATACTGCGCAGTGCTATCAGCGCGACGTCGCTCCAACAATTCTCGATTTGTTGGGTTTCAATTACCGCGAGTATGACGGCGTCAAAGGCCAGCCTCTGCCAGGCGCGACCCGCTCAGGCACAGCATGAAGAGTTCGGACTCGCAGGACCTCCATCGTTTCGGTTATACACAGGAACTCTTCCGCGACATGGGAGGGTTCTCCAACTTTGCGATCTCTTTCTCCATCATCTCGATCCTTACGGGCGCGGTTACGCTGTATGGCTATGGACTCGACCTCGGTGGTCCACGCGAGATGACGCTCGGATGGCCTGTTGCCACGGTCTTCACGCTAACGCTTGCCATCAGCATGGCCGAACTTTGTTCGGCTTTTCCCACCTCCGGTGCGATGTATCATTGGGCCACGGCGCTGGGAAACCCCGGCACGGGATGGTTCGTCGCCTGGATGAATATCATTGGCCTGATTGCCGCCCAGGCCGGCATTAACTATAGCTGCGCTCAGTTCGTGCTTCCGTTCTTTCGCTTGCCCGTCGCTCCTCTCAACATTTTTTTGGTTTTCGCCTTCACGCTCCTTGTTCATGGCCTGCTGAATCACTATGGGGTAAAGCTTGTAGCCCTTCTCAACGATGTCAGTGTCTCCGTCCACATCATCGGCGTCATAGCCCTGGTGGCGGCCTTGCTGGCCCTTGCCCCGCTTCAGCCGGTGTCGTTCCTGATGTCTGCTAACGCGAACCCATCTATTAATGCGCCGTATATTTGGCTTTTTCTCCTGGGCCTTCTGCAGGCGCAGTGGACCTATACGGGATTCGACGGCTCCGCTCACATGGCCGAAGAAACAGCCAACGCCCGGAGAAGCGCCCCCTGGGGCATTGTGCTATCCGTCGCTGTTTCCGGTATCGCAGGTTATGCGCTCCTGTTGACCCTAACGCTTGCGATCCATTCGATACCGGCAGTTCTTTCCGCCAAGGATGCGCAAGGAAATCCCGTTCCGGCGGCCGTCGCCATTCTCAGCAGTGGATTGGGGCCCAGAATCGGAAATGCTCTTGCGGCATTGGCCTCCATGGCCATGTGGTTCTGCGGACTCTCCTGCGCGACATCTGCTTCGAGAGCAGTCTATGCGCTGGCTCGCGACGGCGGATTCCCGTTTTCTAGTTTTTTTTCTCGTGTCAACCGGCGCCACGGAACGCCCGGGCCGGCGATCTGGCTGATCATCATTGCCAGCTTGCTCACTATGGTGTGGTCGGGGGCCGTCCCGATTGTTACGTCATTGAGTACCGTCGCTCTTTATATTGCCTACATCATTCCGGTCATCTTCGCTGTACGTGCGCGTCATCGATCGCCTTCCTGGACTGCAGAAGCGCGCTGGACTGTCGGGCGGTGGGGAGAATTGATCAATTGGGTAGCCATCGCCTACACCGTTCTTATCGCCTGTGTTCTTGTGATGCCCCCAAACCAGCTTGCAGGTAAGACACTCGGTGGCGTCGTTGTCCTCCTTCTGATCATGTATTGGCTTGCAGTTCGCCAGAAGTTCGCGGGCCCGGAATGGGCTCGCTCAGCTGGCGTATTTCACGCAAAGGAATATCGAACTTGACCGCTACGGAAGCTCGTTCTCATCTGCCTGCCCCAAAGCATTTCATCGACGGTCGTCACGTCGATGGGCAAGCATCTTCTTCCATCGATGTCCGCAGCCCAGCAACGGGCGAGTTGCTTTTGTCTGTGCCGGACGCCTCGGCCGAGGATGTGGATGCCGCCGTACGTGCTGCCCGGAGAAGTTTTGAAGACCGTAGCTGGCGCGGCAAAGACCCGTCCGAAAAGGAACGCATTCTTCACCGGGTCGCCGATTCGATCGAAAGACATAAAGAAGAGCTGGCTGGAATCCTTGCACTCGAGAATGGAAAAACCTATCGGGAAGCTCTGCGGGGCGATGTAAATCCCGGTATCGATTCCTTCCGTTACTATGCAGGCTCGATCCGGCGTATCTACGGCGAAACCATTCCAGTCGATGGGCCATTTTTGAACTACACCCTGCGCGAACCCATTGGAGTGGTGGGTGCCATCGTTCCCTGGAACTATCCGATTTGTATCGTCACTTGGAAACTCGCCCCCGCCTTGGCGTGCGGCTGCTCCGTCGTGTTGAAGCCCTCTGAGCTTACGCCACTTACTGCGCTGAGATTGGCAGAGTTATGTGCTGAGGCAGGCATCCCCGATGGCGTCGTCAACGTCGTCACAGGCTACGGCGCCACGGCCGGCGAAGCCATGGCCCGCCATATGGATGTGGACAAGATCAGCTTCACCGGCAGCATTCGAACTGCGCGCCGACTCCTCAAGGCAGCAGCGGAAACAAATCTTAAACGCTTGAGCCTCGAACTCGGCGGAAAGAACCCGAATATCATTTTTCCGGATTGCGATTTCGAAGCGGCTGTCGAGGCTGCGTTCTGGGGCATCTACGCCAATAAGGGAGAGGTATGCAGTTCGGGTTCACGGCTCCTTGTTCACTCGCAAGTGCACGACCGATTGCTCGATGCCCTGACACAGCGCGCCAAAGCGATGAAGGTCGGCGATCCATTCGATTCATCTTCGGAAATGGGCTCTCAGATCTCCGCGCAGCAACTCGATCGGATCCTTGACTATGTTCGGGCCGGATGCGAGGAAGGCGCTCAGCTGAGTTGCGGCGGAGAACGCGATACCGATGGGGTGAAGGCCAAGGGGTACTTTGTCCGGCCAGCAATTTTTAAGGACGTTCGCCCCCAGATGAAGATCGCGCAAGAAGAGATCTTTGGCCCGGTGTTGGCAACGATTCGCTTCGAAGACGAAGACGAAGCTGTACAGATCGCGAATGGCACCATCTACGGGCTCGTATCTGCTGTTTGGACTCGGGATATCCGACTTGCACACCGGATGGCTGCCCGCATTAAGGCAGGTTCGGTTTGGATCAACACTTATAACGGCTTTGACAGCGCCTCTCCCTTCGGTGGTTACAAACAAAGCGGATTCGGCCGCGATCTCGGCGCATACGCGCTGGAACAATATACGAATGTGAAATCCGTGTGGGTCAGTCTATGAACATCCCAGGTGATGTTCACGAGCGTCTGGCGACGCAGAAAATCCGCAGGATCAAACTCGGCGTCACCGACATCGATGGGATTTTGCGGGGCAAGTACATCAGCCTCGACAAGTTTGCTGCCTCCGGTGCCGGATTCGGGTTTTGCGACGTGATCTTCGGCTGGGATATCGCCGATGCGCTCTATGACAACTGCAAATACACCGGATGGCACACGGGGTATCCGGACGCACAAGCGCGCATTGACTACACTACCTTCCGTACCATCCCCTGGGAACCCGATACAGCATTCTTTCTTGTGGATCTATTCGGGAAGGACGGCGAACCGCTTGTCATTTCGCCCCGACAGGTCCTGCAAAGGGTAATCGAGCGTGTGAAATCCGCCGGATTCTGCGCGCGGTTTGCCGCGGAGTACGAGTTCTGGATCTTTCGCGAGACGCCGCAGACTCTCCGCGAAAAGGAGTTTCACAACCTGGAGCCTCTCAGCCCCGGAATGTTCGGCTACAGCATACTTAGGGCATCGCAGAACTCGCTGCTTGTGCTCGATCTGATCGATCAGCTTGGCGGCTTCAATGTGCCCCTCGAAGGATTTCACACAGAGACAGGGCCAGGCGTTTTTGAAGCCGCCATTACCGTCGATGAAGCGCTCGCGGCTGCCGACAAGGCGGCGTTGTTCAAGACGGCCGTGAAGGAAATATGTGCGCGTCATGGAGTGATCCCAACGTTCATGGCAAAATGGAACGCCGATCTGCCTGGATCGAGCGGACATCTTCATCAAAGCCTTTATTCCAACGACGGAGCCAAGAATATGTTCTTTGAAGAAGGCCCGCAGGCATCCGCTTTCATGCAGAGCTACATTGCAGGGCTGGTGCAATTGATTCCGGAGTTCATGGCCATGATCGCGCCTACCGTCAACTCGTATAAACGTACCGTTCCCGGCACCTGGGCTCCAACGAACGCAACCTGGGGCGAAGACAACCGCACGACCGCCGTCCGCGCTATTCCAGGTAGCGCCAAGAGCGCGCGTGTCGAGCTGCGCCTTTCAGCCGCCGATATGAATCCGTATCTTGCAATCGCCGCCAGTCTGGCAGCTGGGTTGGAGGGCATTGCTCGAAACCTGGAGCCCCCGCCAGCGACGACAAATGGATATGCGGCGACAGATTGTGAATCTCTTCCGCGCGACCTGAGTGAAGCGGTCTGCCGGTTTCGTGGTTCAGAAACGGCACGGCGCTGGTTCGGCGCCGAATTTGTAGAGCATTACGGCGACACGCGTGTGTGGGAGATGCATCAATTTGCCCGGCATATTACCGATTGGGAACTCTCGCGTTACTTCGAAGCCATCTGAACCCTATGGGCCACACAACCTTTTCTTTCCCGACTACAGTACTGTACGGTGCAGGTGTCGTTGCCCGCTTATCGGAGGAATTGCGGCGTCGTGGCATGCGCGCACCGCTGATCGTAACGGATCGTGGCCTCCTTGGATCGGAGGTAATGAAGCGGATCGAAGCGCTCCTGCCCAAAGCCGCAGTCTATTCGGGTGTTGATCCGAATCCAACCGAGCAAAATGTCCTTGATGGTGTAGTTTTCTACCGAGACCACGGCTGCGACGGCATTGTCGCCGTAGGCGGCGGGTCGGCGATTGACGCGGCCAAAGCGATTCGGCTAAAAACTACTCATCCGCTTGACCTCGCCGAATACGACGATAACGTCGGCGGCTCTTCAAAGATTTCCGCCAATCTTCCGCCTTTCATTGCGGTGCCTACTACGGCCGGCACGGGCAGCGAGGTGGGGCGCTCCACCGTGGTTACGCTCGGAAAAACAAATCGCAAGACTGTGATCTTCAGCCCCAGTTTGATACCGGACCTTGCGATTGCCGACCCTGAACTCACCGTCAGCATGCCGCCGGCTGTTACGGCGGGAACTGGTATGGATGCTTTTACCCACAACGTCGAAGCGTTTTTAGCCAAAGGTTTCCACCCGATTTGCGATGCAATCGCCTTGGGAGGCGCCAAGCTCGCTTACCAGCACCTGCCGCGCGTTATGGCCGACCCGAACGACCTGGAATCGCGCGGCGAGATGATGGTCGCAGCTATGATGGGGGCAATCGCCTTTCAAAAGGGCCTAGGCGCGGTGCACTCACTTGCGCATCCTCTGTCCACCGAATTCGGAATGCACCATGGCACCAGCAACGCGGTGCTGTTGCCTGCCGTACTCGAATACAATCGTTCCGCGGTCCCCGAGCGCTTTCGGGAGTTGGCTCATCAGCTCGGAAAGGATATCGCCGAATGCACACGCGAGCTGAACGCGCAATGCTGCATTTCTCCGCGGCTTCGTGACTATGGTGTTCCTGAAGAGGCTCTTCCCGGACTATCAGAGAAAGCGATTCAGGACGGATGTCACCTGTTAAACCCCGTCCCGTGCACGGCCGATACGCTACTTGGGCTATATCGCCAATCGTGGTAAGTAACACAGCCACGGCCACCGGGAGCGGTCATTCGAATCTCTGTTACTTCTGATGGTCCTTCGTGTCCCTGTTTTCCTTGTGTTCTGCTGGCCGTCCGTGCGCCTCATGGGATGGCGGTTGTCCGTGCTGCTCCGCTCCGTGCGGTTCTACTCTGGGCGGCGGACCCGCCGGTCTGTCTTCAACCCGGGATTGGGCTGCCTGCCGGTTCTCTGGAGCCGGCCTGTTCTGTTCCCGGCCTTGCCTGGCTTCCGGAGAGGCCGGACGTTGTGGCCGTGTCTCCTCTTCCGATTGGCTTCGTTCCGCAAAATTTGGCTGCGGCCGCGCTTGCGGCTGAGTTCGCTCCGAATAACTAGGTGGCTGGGGTCGAGGCTGCGGCGGATTCGCCTCAGGGCGATTTCGTTCCGTAACACGCCCATTCTCGGCGGGTTGTCCGTTGCTCCCCTGCCTGGCGTTAGGCGGGACACCATGCGGCTGGACTGTCGCTCTGCGCTCAGGGACCGGGGATGGGTCCGGCGCAAACGCGGGTGCTGGCGCCGCCTGCCTGGCCGGTTTTGACTCTCGTGCCAGGTTCGGTTGGTGTGTCTGGGACGGAGGCGCGGGACGGTAGTTTGCCGGGGTTTCGGCACGGGGTTCCCCAGGCACCGCAGCAACTGCCCGCGCCGGTGGCGCGACTCTTACCGCCGCCACCTGGTGCTGTTGCGGAACGACCGCCTGATGCATCGCCTCAAAGTTGTGCGGCTGGCCTGTATGTGCGTCCAGATATTGCTGGCGCGCTGCAAATGAAGCGGGCGCCGCCGGGGGAACGTTGCGCGCCACCACCTGCCGCTGAACAACCTGGGGGATCGGCCGCGGTGCAGGTCGGCCCAGAGTGGGTGCCACTGCCTGCCGTGTCGGCGCGACTGGCGGAGCAATTACAACGGCCGGAGCAAGCCGCGCCAACTCGGCCTGACGCACAGCGACTCCCGCCTGGCGTACGGAACGCCCGCCTGCGAACGCAGCCTGCGGCATCGCCATGACCGCGTTGGGAGCTTTTACGTTTACGAACTGCTGGTTATACACAGTACGATTCACGTAGACGGTGTGGTACACGTTTGTGATGTTTACCGTCTTCACAACGCGTGTGTTGTACACATTGACGTTGTTGAAGTACGGGCGGCTGCACGCATACGGAGGCGTATAGATTTCTCCATACCCGAGGGGTACCCACCCCAAGTTTGGTCCTCCTCCGACCGACACGGATACGCCCCAATGCGCACCTCCGAACCATGCCACCATGGCGGGCGCGTAATATGGCCGCACGACTGGACCCGTGTATCCGACTCGCGCGATCGGTCCAGGGCACCAGCCCCACCGGCTCCCGATGTAAGCCCAGCGTCCGTAGTGAAACGGAGCAAAACCCCACGGCATGTCGTCCACCCATGTCCATCCCCACGGCTCAATCCATGCCCAATGCCCGCTGTGATATGGTGCCCAGCCGGCTGCCACGCTGCGGGGATACCATACCGGCCCATAGTCCTTCGTCTGCTGCCAGTCGCCGTACTGGTCCAGGTCCTCGTAACCAATAACCGTCGGAGGAAGATATCGCTCCGCCGTCAGATTTCTCTCATGCGCATCACGCTCGCCGCACCAGTTGTCGAAGGCGTCAGGCGTTGGAGCCGCCGCGACATCAAACGATAATTGCTCCGTTCCGGTGAGCGTGGCGCTGTTACCGGGATTCAAAATAAAAGACTGCCCGCCACCTGTAATCTCCGCCTGTCCGTCGCGTACAACGACAAAACTCATGTTCCCATTCGGATCGACACGAAAACGATATGTGCCGTCGCGCAGCAGCGTTACAGCCGCATTCGGCGTATCCACTTCAAACACTTGATCTGGTCCGAAATCGTGCAGGTGGAAATACATGTCACCTTCGGTAAGCTTCAGTTGAACTGTTCGGTCATCAAGATTCAAGAACCCGAAGCTCGTGTTCGAACTCATTCGTATCGCGGCCACGTCGAGATGCAACTCCGCAGCCGCGCCCTGATCGGTATACAAATAATCACCGATCGTAAAAGGACGGTTCACATCGGCCGGAGCCCAATCGTCTATGCCGGCTGGTTCCATCGAAACATTTCCGTTGATGTAATTCAGCCGGGCAACGCGATCCGGAGGATCCTCTTGCGCGTGGGCCGCGCAGGAAATGGCTCCTACTAGAATTGCGGCTCTTGTCAATTTGCTGCCAATCACCCCAACTGTTCGCACCATATTTGGTGTCTCCCTGATAAATGGATGTCTGCCTACTTGGGGTAGGTTTCCCAGTCGGTTGCAACGCGGTTGTTTCTAAAGCGAAATTAATTGGAAATGAGGCGGATCGGCTAGTACGCCTCGTACCTAATCGGTAAGAAACGCAGTTGTCTTAATGCCGGACACTTCGAATGGTCTGCGGCAGCGCGGATTCTTGCAATTCACCTTGTCGTCCAGCAACACCATATAACTCGCGGCCTTCGTGAATTTAGCCCGGTCGCGCTCGTCAGCATTGCGCGGGAGCTTGTCGATCTTCTTCCGCACCAACCAGCGAAGCTCGTAATCATTGGTTGTCTTGCAAAATGAACAATTCAGCACGGCGGGCCTGCTGACTTGCGATTCGCGGTAAAAGTTGCGCTCGTCCACGCTGCTCGAATCCTTCAATCTGGTGTTTAGTGGCTGGAGAACTTGAACTTCGAGATCGTGACTTCGTCGTTTCCAGGAATATAGAAGCCGACTTTATCCTGAGTGAAATCTCGCCCCGGAGAGGGCACCGAGTCCAATTCATTCCAGGCCCCATCGGCGTTTCGAAGGCGGGCGGAAATCCCTGTCGGCTTGACTGACATCTCTACCTGAACCCATTCATCCGAATCTGCATTGAATGGAATCCGACTCAACTCAGTCGATTTTCCGTCTTGCACCTCGCGAACGGTCGCGCGTTTTCCATCCAGCGTGAAGAGCACGAAATTATCTGAGTCGTGATAACCCGCATACCACTGGAGCTTACCCTTCTTCAGAAACCCGCCGAGCTTTCCACGCGCATCGAACGAATATCGGCCTGAGCCCCTTGGCGTCGAATAGTGAACGAATCCTCCGCCTTTGCGGACTTGTTCGCTTTCCGCCTGCGCGATACTTTCCGGTGCAGCAGCCGGGGCCTCTGCTGCCGGTGGGGGCGGCGGCGCCGAGACAGGCTTTACTGTGGCCACAGGTTTTTCGAGTTGTACATCGGTACCGGAAAGCACAACCGGCCCAGACGATCCAAAAATTCGCAACAGCCGCTTTGGAACCGCGTCATTGTGGTGCAATTCCACCATATGCTCACCCATCTTGACGTCCGCCACATTCGCGCTGCCATCGCTGCCGACAGTTGTCGCCAGTTGTTTGTCGATATACACCATGGTTCCAGGGGGTGCTCCGCGGACTTCAAGTGTGCCAAACTGCGCTACCGCCGCTAGGTTGAACTCAACAGCAGTTTCTTCTGCCTTCTTGATTTCCGCGCTTTCGGGTGCCGGATCGATAAAGCCGTCTTTATGCGCGCGGATCGTGTATTGACCCACCTTGAGCGGAATTCTCAGTTGGCCATCCGCTGTCAGTCTCTTATACGGTTTGTCATCGATAAATATGCTCACGCCATCACGGCCGGTCTTCACGACCATCACCCCGATATTCGGATCCGACTTCACAAATGCGGTTAGCGCAGGAGCCGACGTATGGGTCAGGACAAATCGTTGCCGGTCGCGATCTCGGGCGAGCTGTAGATCGTGATCGGTTTCTCCAAGTTGATCCAGAGCGAGGCCATCCGGGCCAACTGCGCCCACAGGTTTCCCGTCAAGAATGAGACCTGCTCGATCGGCATTCGTGAAGACCCGGCCCTTTCCATCCTGCGCAGAGACCAAAACTGCCAGTGCGTTTACTGCGTTTGGAACAGCCACGATCTGTGGGGCTGCCTTATCTTTCACATCGAAACGGAAATCCGCACTGCCATTTTTGCCGCTTACCTTAATGGTGTGGGTGCCTTGCTGAAGATTGTCGAGAACTAGTTCTCCGTCCTTGATGTCCTGCGGTGGCCCGTCATCGATCGAGACGGTCCCCGGGACCAGGTCCGTATAGAGCCGGAGTGTCGGCTTTGCGGGAGCGACTACGCCGGCAGGGACGCTCTGGATGGCTGGATTAGATGTTTGTTGAGGCGGAGCAACGTTGTTGCTCTGGCCGGAGTCGGGCAAATTGATTCTGCGAGCTGTCTGAATGAGGTAGAAGAACGCTGCACATATGAGGGCAGTGAAAAGGAGGGCAAGGTAAATTGCCCGCTGCCAGTTCTTTCGGTCAAGCCGCGGTACCTCGGGCGGGATCTCGGCTGCGCCATGGTGCTCTAACGGCCGCTCGACCGGCAGCGGTGAAAGGGTAACCTCGTCAGCCGGTTCGTCTTCTAAATCGAGTACATTCGATTCTTCCCGCAAGGAGCGGGCCCGCTCGATGATCGCATCCTGTACATCTGCGGTGAGA
>Ga0126381_100007055_pt1 | contig 12469 bp, 15 predicted proteins | sample PanSoiMetPlot_28_FD_96465 | JGI IMG/M metagenome (GOLD analysis project Ga0126381, IMG submission 96465) | Tropical forest soil microbial communities from Panama - MetaG Plot_28 | ecosystem: Environmental > Terrestrial > Soil > Tropical forest > Bulk soil | place: Panama | collected 2016-02-17
CCACGACCACGCAGCTTACGATTTCAGACTGAGCATCCTGACACGGTCCGGAATGCTCCGCGTCTATTGTTCTGGCTTCACCGTCGGAACGCATCTGGTCGTACTTGCCACCGGTGAGCCGCTGGCGGCTTCCGCTCCGGGCCAGGCGGATGCCACCTTCGAACCGGCAACTGAAGACTCTGGCGGGCTTGGCGGCGGACCTGATCGGCGCCGCCTTCTTCGGTTGGCCGCTCACGACCTCCGCAACCCGGTGAGCGGTATTCTGGCCGCCTGCCAGTATCTGCTTGAGGACGCCGCGCGCGTTTTGGAGCCTCACCATATTCTCGTGCTCAGTTCGATTGAATCATCCACCCGAGTCGCACTGCAGCTCATCGATACTCTGGCGGAGATTCCATCCATAGGTTTCACCAAACCGCAGCTGGACCTCCAGCCCATGGAAATTGAATCGACAATTCACAACGCCGTCTCGGAGCTACGGGCTCAGGCCGAGGCGAAGGGCGTGAAGGTGACGGTCCAAATCAAAGAGCATTTGCCTGCATTCAAAGGCGATCCCTCCATGCTGCATGGGGCATTGCACGGAATTCTGGTAAACGCTTTGGGAATTTCGCAGGCGGGCGAAACAGTTGAAGTTACGGCGAGCGCTGCCAGCGCTGAGGCTCACATTGCAGTGCGCCGGCAGCACGGTGCAGCCGCAGGCGAGGCTCGGGTGGCCACCACTAAATCGGCCCGCCGCGAGTCACCCCGCAAGCTCACCGACGTCCATGCTGCACTTCTGTTGGCTCGGGCGAGACTGATCGTCAGGGCACACGGCGGATCGGTGCGGGTCGAGAGCGGCCAATCCTGGACAGTCACCCTGCCGATCGCCTCCCAACGCCCCGCCCGAAACGCCTGAATTGCACTACCGTACCCAGTGCTGCAGCACCAGCGCCTTGCCGGTTGGCGCGGATTTCGGCTTGTCGTCATTCCCGTCGCCTTTGGGCTTATCGTTGGTACCGTCCGGGGACAGGGCCGGGGGCGCCATGCGATCGGTGTCTCCGCGGTGCTCCCACCAGATGGTGGAACGCATCGCGTAGATGCTGAGGATGTCCATAAGTGCGTGAAGATCGTCCTCGGGAACTGTGAATTTCCGTTGCTCCCCTTTGCATTCGATCGTCCCGGAACTGACATGAATAACGTATCGTTCCATGTCGGCCGGATGGCTCATATCCGAATGCAGGTCCCACACGGAAACAGTCCAGGTCAACTGACCCTGGAGGGGATCCCATGTGACCGACTCCAGGCGGCGCGCAACCCCCGGCGTTGTCTTTTCGCCCTTTTCCGGCGGTTGGATCCGTTCCGCATCACCGCTCTGTTGTGCATAGCCGGCGCCCGCCAGCACGACCACCGCCGCGAGAAGAATCCTCATCGATTCGCCCCTCCTGCAGAATCGGGATGAGGCGGTTGAAGTTGAGGACTAATTGTTGGGGATGTCTTGAAAAACCAGGCGCATCGATGCGTAGGGGGGCTCCGGCGTCGCAGTATTTTCTCCGGATTTCACCCCTTTGCGCTGGCAAACCCGCCGCCCCCGCGCCTATACTGAAATTCCGGTGTCCTCACTAGCGAGGAGGGAGCTCCGGACGTGAGGGGATAAGCAGTTGGTACCCATATCCTTTACTACGTTACCCATCCGTAATTTGGCGCTATTCGCTTTCGCCTGCGCTTTAGCCGCCGCGCAGGAGCCCTCGGTGACCATCACGCCCAGGGACGCACCGCATACACGTAATTCCTCGCGACGGCCCAACCTCAAGATCGACTCCTCGATGGTCTTGGTTCCGGTGACGGTCACGGATGCCACCGACCATCCGGTGACCGATCTCGCGCCCGACTCTTTCCGTGTCTTTGATGACGAAGTCGAACAGAAGGTGGTTAGTTTTCACCGGGAGGACGGGCCCGTCTCCGTGGGGTTCATTTTCGACGCCTCCAGTAGTATGAAGAACCGCATGGACCGGTCGATGGCCGCCATCCGGCAGTTCCTCACCACGTTCACAAAAGGCGATGAGTTCTTTCTCATACGTTTCAACGACCGCCCCACGGTGGACACGGATTTCACAGACGATCCCGATTCCATACTCAGCTCGCTTTCGTTTGTCCAACCGCAGGGTTGGACGTCGCTTAACGACGCCATCTGCCTGGGCTTGCACTACATAAAGCACGCTCGGAATCCCCGGCGCGCATTGTTTGTTCTCACCGATGGCGGCGATAACAACAGTCGATATTCGGATGCCGAAGTCCGCAGCCTCGCCCAGGAATCCGACGTGCGCATCTACTCCATCGGGCTCTTCGAACGGCCTCACTTCCTGGAGAAGCTGGCGATGGATACGGGCGGCCGGGCGATCTGGGCGCACAAGTTGCAGGACCTTCCCGAAGCCGTCGATAAGCTCAGCCGCGATTTTCGCAATCAGTACGTGCTGGGTTTCTCACCCGCCGAGCGCCCGAATGACGGGAAATATCACAAAGTGCGCGTCGAGATCATCAAGACCATCAAGCTCATGCAGTTGAATGTGTTTTGGCGGCGCGGCTATTTCGCTCCCCCGGATTAGCGCGGAAATCTCCACGAGAATAAAAGAATCCTTCCGGTCGCCCAAGCGTCTGGCCTCGGTGTATCGGGTGCAGCGCGCGCCTGACACTCGGAGGATTCAAACATGCGTCTGGCTGTTCTATGTCTGGGTTTGGTAAGTTCTTCACTCGTTTGTCCGGCACAGGAATGGGAACTCGGAGCCGCAGGAGGTTACGGCTGGCCTCTAAACTCGTCCTTGAATGGCATCGCTAACCCGGTTAGCGCGGGGACTGTGCCGCGCGGCGCATTCAGTGCTTTCGTCGCTGAGAATTTGTATAACTATATCGGTGGGGAGTTCCAGTATGTCTTCCGCTCCGGAGGCACGGAGTTGAAGTCCAACGGCATCACGGAGACGGCTTCCGGCTACAGCAATATCCTGGTTTACAACGTGACGGTAAATATGACACCGCGCGAATCCAAATTCCGTCCGTTTGTGGCTGCCGGAGCAGGTGTCAGGATCTATACGAACACCGATCGTTTTGTGACGCAGCCGCTCGCCGGCATCGCGCTGCTCACGAAGGGCACGCAAGTGAAGCCCGCGGTCAGTTTCGATGGCGGCATCAAGTACATGCTCCCGCGCCACATCCAGGCCCGCCTGGATCTGCGGGTCTATACCAGCCCAGCGCCCAATGACCTCATCCGGCGGGTGGCGCCGTTGAGCTTCAGAGGTTGGGTATATGACCTGGTGCCAATGGCTGGCATCGCATATCTCTTCTGAAGAATGCTCGCGGGCGTTCCCGCCACCGTGACCACGAGAACGCCCGTCGGCGTGAGAATGGAGGCCGGGTTAATGCTACTCGGGAATCAGTAACTCCTGGCCAGGGTTGATGGTGTTCGGATCGTTAAGAACACTTCGATTGGCATTGAAGATTTTCATATACTGACTGGCATTGCCGTAGAACTGTCGGCTGATTTTTGACAGGGTGTCTCCTGCCTGAACCGTGTACCGCCGCTCGCCGTGGCCGCCGCCGACCGATGCGCCGGCCGTCATGGCGGGCTGCGCCTGCTGGGAAACTGTTATGTCGCAGATCAGGTCGGTGTACATGCTGTCGACCAGCTTGATCTGATCCCAAACTTTGTTCTTGGCGTCCGCAGAAGGGGCCACGCCGCGAATCAGTAGCTGATTGCCCTGCATGTTCAGATTCTGCACTTGTACCTGAAGTTGCTGCATACGGTTCAGCACGGATTGATACTTTTGCTTTAAACGTTCAAAATCCTGATTTCCTTGCGCCATAAAGTAGATGCTCCAAAATTCGAAGCGACCCGGTCAGCGGACCGCTCTCTTGAAATGGTTCCATCGGAGGTGACGCGGGTATCTGCGAGCCGGATTTATAAATTCACTTGCCCCCGGCGATCAGCACTACGATCGACCGCGGGCCGACGCGGTAAGTCTGCTCCGCAATCGGAGTTGCCTCACGCCAGTCCACAATGTCGCGTGGCGAATCCAGGTAAGTGTCGATCCAGCGCCGCCACGACGTACCGGAGCAGGGAAGGCTGAATTCGATCTCTTCCCAGTACGCATTCACGGCCAGGTAAAACGTGAGGCCTTCGTTCTCAAGCTGCGCGGTGAATGCGAGCGAGTGCGACCAGGCGGCCCAGTCCGGTTGAAACGGCCGCGCGCCGTGCCACGCTTTTTTAGCATCGCGTAAGTAACTGTTGAGACTCTTGCGCTGCTGTTCAGGCTCGGTATCGCGCAGCAGTCTCCGGGCGATCAACAGCTTCGCGAAGCGGCGTACGGCTGCGTGTTTCTCCAGCAGGTTCCAGTCGAACCAACTGGTCTCGTTGTCCTGGCAGTACGCGTTATTGTTGCCGCCCTGCGTGCGCCGTACTTCATCGCCCATGAGGATCATCGGCACGCCCAGTGACAGCAGTGTGAGCGTCAGAAAGTTCTTCACCTGCCGGTTGCGCAGGCGCTCGATCTCAGGATCGTTCGACGGTCCTTCGGCGCCGCAGTTCCAACTCCGGTTGCAGTCGCATCCGTCGCGATTGCATTCGCCGTTCGCCTCGTTGTGTTTGATGTTGTAGCAGACCAGATCGTTCAGCGTGAACCCGTCGTGGCAACTGACAAAATTGACGCTCTGCTCCGCCTCACGCTCTTCGTGCCCATAAATATCGGGGCTTCCGATAAGGCGGCAGGCCAGCCGCTCCACAGAGTTCTCTTCGCCTCGCCAGAAGGCCCGCACGTCATCGCGAAATCGTCCGTTCCATTCCTTCCAACTGTCTCCGATGAAGCTGCCGACCTGATACAGCCCCGCGGCGTCCCAGGCTTCCGCGATGAGCTTTGTGCCGCATAGCCGCGGATCGGATTCGATGTCCCACAGCACCGGCGGGCAGCCCATCGGGTGGCCGGCCGAATCGCGCGACAGGATCGACGCCAGGTCGAACCGAAAGCCGTCGACGTGGCCCTCCTCCACCCAATAGCGCAAGCTGTCAACGATCATGCGCCGAACAATCGAGCGATTGGCATTCAGCGTGTTCCCGGTCCCGCTGTAGTTCGCATAGTAGCGGCGATTCCGCTCGAGGATGTAATACGTGCCGTTATCCAGCCCGCGGAAGCACAGCGTCGGGCCCCGATGATTGCCCTCGGCGGTGTGATTGAACACTACGTCGAGAATCACCTCGATGCCCGCGCGGTGAAGCGCTTTCACCATATCGCGGAACTCGGTCCACGCGCCACAGGCGTCGTGGCGCGAGCTATAGCCCTGGTGAACCGCAAAGAACGAGACCGGCGCGTATCCCCAATAGTTGCGCACACCGCGCGGGGCATCCTGCGGATCGAACTGAAATACCGGCAGCAGCTCCACCGCGGTAATCCCGAGGTCTTGCAGATAAGGGATCTTCTCGATCAAACCGGCATAAGTTCCCCGGAGCTCCGACGATATGCCGGAGCTTGGGTGCTGAGTAAAGCCGCGCACGTGCATCTCGTAAATGACGGTGCGCGAAGAAAGCCGGTGCAGTGGAACGTCGTTTTCCCAATCATACCCGCTGGGGTCCACCACGACGCTCTTCATCGCCGTCGCGGTGTTGTCGCCGGGTCCGCTGGCCGCTTCGCGACTGTAATAGCGAGGGACGGAAACTGCGCGGCCGTAAGGATCCAGCAGAACCTTCTCAGGGTCGAAACATAGCCCGTTCGCCGGATCCTGCGGGCCATGCACCCGATACCCGTAAAGCTGGCCGGCTTCCACGCAGGGCACAAACGTGTGCCAATAGTGATAGGTCCGCCCACTCAGCGGATCGATGGTTACCACGCGCGACGGCTTGCCCACATCCTCGTAATCGAAGAAGAGCAGGTCGACTGCCTTGGCATATCGTGAATAAATGCTGAAATTCACCCCGCCTTCGACGAACGTGGCGCCGAGGGGCGCGCTCGATCCCGACTTCGCCACCCTACCGGCGGCCAACGTCGCCTTCTGCGCAATATTTATTGAGCCAACCTGGTCCAGCACTGCATCTCTCATTTGGATACCCTAATCACAAGGTCGGTACGGTATGCGTAAACCCATGGAGTTTCCCACGGAATGGACTCTGCCCGATCCCGTCGAGGATCGAGGCATCTCGCTCGACGAGCAGGTTCCTGCTGCAGCTGCGAAGTCTCAAAGTACGAGTGCGGAAATGGCCGCGACAACGGAGCCGCCCTTGACCGCAGGAGCGGCGTCGGGCGGTTAAGCGCGCGCTCCATTTATAGCTGCGGCGCCACAGTCGCCTCCGGGTTGGACACGACGTGGTGCGAGATGCGCCGAGCACCGTTCAACGTCAGTTCGATCGTCTTAACTTCGCCGTGTGCACCAAGCGGACCCAACGGTTTCCCATTCAGGGTGACCGTAATCCCGCCCGCATTTCCAATTGACGCCGTTACTGCGTTTTTGGCCTCGAATGTTTTGCTCTTGAGCGCCTCCAACACTCCTGTATAGACAGTATTGCCATCGCACTTCACCGAGAGCCAGACCGGCTCCGTTGCAGCGAATGCCACGTTAACCGGCGCCGCTTGCGACGGCGCCTCCTGCGATGGCCCCGCGTTCTGGGCCGGCCCCGTGGCAGGCGGCATCACCGCAGCAGGCGGCGGCTCGGCGACACGGTCCGCACGACCTTGCCGTTCTGTCTTGAGTATGGATTCGAGTCGAACCGATGCCCAATCGTGGTGCTTCATCCAGGAGACCGGATTCTGCACTAGATGATGTGCGGCAGCCATGCATGCCAGGACTGTAACAGCCCAACCGGCATCCGCCCACAGCCGTGAGCGCCTCTTCGTTGGCGGTTTGGGTAAAGGCAGTGGGGGTTCTTCATATTGCTGGAGATATTCGGCCACCACCACTTCCGGATCAACGCCCAATGCGCGCGCGTACTGGCGGATAAAAAGCCGCCTATACGCTCCTCCTGGAATCTCATCGAACCGATCCGCTTCGATCGCCTCCAGAATCGACATGCTGATTCTGGTTTGGGAGGCGATTGCAGCCAGACCGAGGTTCCGCTGGAGACGCTCCTGGCGCAAGGAGCTCCCCAGCGAAGTAGAAGCGACGCTGGCCATAAGGCTCTCTGCTGGAAAGATTTCGGCCGCGCCCTGCTCGATCCAATTCTGGAGGTTTCTTCCGCTACGGCTCGAAAGGCTTGGCCGCGCGGTGTTCAGCGCGCCCCTTCACTTCCGACTCCGCCTGGTACCAGTCCTGCTCCGGCGACCCCTCCGGACATCCACGCTCCAGCCATAACTCATAGGCTCTTCTGGAGACTGTGTCCGTGGCAATCGCACTGACGTCGTCACCAGCAATCGCCTCCGGCTCGTCCGGAATGTCGATAACATCTGAACCTACACCTGCAGATCGCGTCCGTAGTTTTGCCATAATGCCACTCGCGATGCTCCTCAATATTGGGTGACTCAATTAATTTAACCTTCTTGTAACATGACCTGCTTGGCATACGGATAGGGACGCCGCGATGTCAGGCTGCGTCCTTTAGATGAAACAGTCCGTGAGGGCGGTCTTCGTTGGGCTGCTGGCGCTCTCGATCTGCAATGTCCTGGCATTGAATGCAATACGCAGCCCAGGGCACGGCTACCAGGCGCTTGAAACTTATTTCGCGGTCGCAGCGCAGACATGTACCGTAGCTGCCGTCGGCAATTCGCTGCAACGCAAGTTTGATGCTCTGGGCCCGGTTGAAGTTCGATTCGATCTGGTGAATTGCCAGTTCGCGTTCCGCGACCCGCTGGCTTTGATCGACGGCATCCGGAGCATTCTCCACCGCGATGTCCTCGCGTTTCACTTTGGGTCGTGCCGTGTCGGCTAGCATAGCTTCCAGGATTTGCCTAAAGCGCTCAATTTCACTCTGTTCCATACGGTTCACCGCTCTCGCAACCAACGATGACGGCCGTCATGGCCCGCTTCAGAACCTCCGGGGCGGTTTCACGGCTCCGATCCAAGCCCCGAACCGGCAACCTCTAGACGGCCAAGGGTGAAACCCAGGGGTCGAAATGGTATTTTGCATCACTCCGGATGTTACGATCTGTAGTAATGCTGTATCGATTTTCCGCGGCCACCCTTTCCCTTGGTGTGGCCGCGTTTCTTTTTTCCGCTTTACTCCCACAGGTCTCTGCTTCCAACATCCCGACGACCTCGCCGCAACCTCAAGCGAATGCTGACAAATTCGTGCATGATACGCTGCGTGTCTGGCAGGAACGCATGAATCTGAAGGATTGGGATATTCGCATTGAACTGGTCAGGGCCGATAAGCTGGAGCCGAAGACCCTCGGCAACATCCACTGGGATGCTGACGTCAAGCAAGCTACGATTGGCGTGCTTTCTCCTCAGGATTACCGGTTACCATACAATGCTATGCTGGCCGACATGGAAGTTACCGTAGTGCACGAGTTAGTGCACCTGGAGCTTGCCTCTCTGCCGCGCAGCGATGCCAGTCGGCGTGTCGAGGAACGCGCAGTAAATGAAATAACTGCCGCTCTTCTGAGATTAGCCCGCCGGTAAAGCTCGCGATTACCCCGCCTGGACCCCGATTCCGAATCGGCGGAACGCCGCCACCGGAGGTGCGTCTGGCTGCCCGCTGCGCTTCACTCTCGGAGCGGCCGAAACGGGTGGCGTCAGGATCGGACTGCTCTCCCAACGATCCGAAACCGGGCCCATGGCGGAGTCGGGCGCCACTCGCCCTATAGACCACGATGCCTTCGGCGCACGGTTAGCTTCAATATCTTGGTGTCAACCGGCTTCGATTCACCGGTTCGGGCCTTCCCCGTCGAACTCGGACAATCGAGCGCTCGACCTACGCGGAAGCGGGCGCGGTCGGAACTCCCCGAGAGATTCCGTCCCGGCCCGCCCAGTCTCGCGCGTGCGCGCCTCACCCCTCACTCATCACCAGGTCCGTCCATTCCTCCAGAGAAATACCTTCCGGCTCTTCCGGCGGATAAAACCGGATGCGATCCGCGCCTGCAACCAGGTAAAGCCGCGCTGCGTTTGCCACCTCGCAACGGCAGAAGTTCACCGGCATGCCCGATGTCTCCATCCTACACGGTCCGTTGCCATCGATATCGAGTCCGCATTCGCCGCCGCCCACGTAAACAAGTTTAGGTTGTCGATCCGGCCAGCGGAACCCATAAAAGGGGCACCCTTTGCGCACCACCAAGCCACGATGCAACTCCGGCAGGAATGGATTTACTTTTTTTTCGTGCGTCTGCGGGCTTTCGATTCGATCGGCAGAGCCCGCTATGGTCTCGCCCGGATGGTGATCGGGCTGTTGCGTGTATCGCCGTGATGAGGGCAGGAGATGGGCGTGAACGATCGGCTCATACAGACCCTGACCGCGACCAGGTGATTACCGCGGTCCTGGATACTGAACGCACTCGGCGGCCATCCGGGATTGGCTTGCGCGAACTGCTTCCGCAACGCAGATGGCGCGACTTGCTGGTCCTCGCCGGTATTCCGAATCGGAATGGCGAACTGCCGGTAAAGGCTGGCGATTCTCTGAAAGTAATCGCCCTGGCTCATCCCCGAACACACGCCGTGCTTCTCCCATTCGTGCCTGTAGACGGCATCCGGCATGACGCCCGCCAGAGTCCGAGGGACCGCTGAGGGATCGTACGGCTTTGCGGGGCAGCCTTGCGGGTCGGTGCCGTCCTTATTATTGGGCCACAACCCGTGCACGACGAAGGTCCCTTTGGCATTCGCGCTGCATTCATCGGAGCGGTTGCCCGGGTTCTCGTGGCAGAACTCCGGCGCCCACGATAACGTCAACACGTAATAATCGAATCTCTGGGCGTGTGCTGGCGCCGCCCAGAATCCGGACGCCAGCGCGGAGAGAAGCAGGTAGCGCATGTACGCATTACATCACGGTACCGGCGCCAGATAACTCGTCCGGAACGATGTCAGCAGCTTCGGAGACCCCTTGGGCTGGGAGACCTTAACCTCGATCCGGTGGTATTTGCCGTCGCCTTTCCCCGCCGGCGGTGTATAGCCGAGCACGTACTGGTTGCGCAGCGCCGCCCCGATCGTCTTCGCCGTCTCGGGCAACAGGTTGGGGTCGTCTATCTTGAACAGACGCCCACCCGTCAATCCGGCAATCGTCCGGAGCAGCTTCGCCCCGCTATGCTCATCGGTTTCGAACGGACTGAAGATCCCGATCGAGTAGACCTGGACGTTCGCTTCCGTGATCCGCTGTAGCACTTCGGTCGCCGTGTGGCGGCTGCGATTGTCGCCGCCGTCCGAGACGATGAAAATCGCCTTACGTGAATGCCGCGCGTACCGTATCTCGTTCAATGCCGTGTCAAGCGCGTCCAGCAGCGCCGTCCATCCGTGAGCCTCGAAGAACGGCAGCCACTTCGCGATCTTCCCATGGTCCTGAGTAAAAGGCGCCAGCACCCGTGGTTGGTCATTGAACTGGATAAGCGAGAACTCATCCTCAGGGTTCGACGCGCCGAGGAACTCGCGTACGGCCATCTCGACCATCGAAAGTTTGCGGACCATGCTGCCGCTCGTGTCAACCAACAGAACCGCAGAGACTGGAACGTCTTCCGACGTGAAGTATCGGATATCCTGCCGCGCCCGATCGTCGTACAGCTCGAAGTCTTCCTTCCGCAGTCCCGTCACAAACTGGTCGTACCGGTCCATCACCAGCACAGGTACCAGTACTACATTCGTTGTGACCCGGATTGTTTCTATGCTGTCGGTCTTCGCTGCAGCCAACGTCAGCATCGGTTGCTGAGCGCTCAGCCGGCTCGAAAGGACCGTCGCCGCCGCCACCAGGAAAATGACAGAACGTTGAAAGCCCATGTGAGCGTCCTGATGGTACATGAGGATATCAGGCGCAAAATATTTGCTCGGTGTGCTCGAATACGGGCCGTGTAGCAAGCGTGCGCTGCTTATCGCTACGGGGCGCCGTCGATGTTCGGTCTTGTCCGGCTGGCTCGCAAATCGGCCTTCCCGTTCTCAGCCTCGACCAGGTGGCCCTCCAGCCGGTTTGCGGTGATTCGGTCGGCGACCAGGCCGACGCGATGGCCGTGTGCGGTATTGACCCAGACCGGTTGGTTGATTTTAAGTAGGGGCACGTCCACTTCGACGGTCTCAGATACGATCGACAGGCTTACGGAGCGCGCCTGTGGGCCGATCGACTTGACCCACACGCTGAGAGGGCCGACGCGTTTGAATTCGCGGGAAGGCGGAAGCGAAAAATCGTGCGCTCGTCCGCCGGAAGGCCGAGTAGGAGCTGGGGGGGTTGCAGCTCGAATCGTGCCGGTCTTCAGCTGCCGCTTCGGCTGTTGTGTCACGGCTCGCTTAATGGTCTGCGCGGAGCCTGCTCGCCGGGCAGTGGAAACGCGATTGGCCGAGGCCGCCGGCGTTCGCTGCGCGCGCGGCGACGCGGTCCTGGGCTCCGTGGCATCCATCCGCTCGCGTAACAATTCGACTTCGTGTCCGGTTCGCTGCAACGCGGCCCGGAGCTCATCCCGTCCGGACTCCAAATCGCGCACGCGTTTCTGTTCGCGCACCAGAGAAAAGGTCATGGTGCACAGCAGCATCACGGCGAGGGTTTGCAGCACCGGCCGCGAGCTTGCGACCGTGAGCCACGCTTTGATGCGGGACCGGTTGCCGGGGGGGTGGGCAGGTGCGGCGGCCGCGTCCGCGTCCGGCCGGTTCATCTCATCGAACCGCGACTCCAGAAACGCGATCCGCGCATCGACGTAGCGTTCGAAGGCGAGCCGCTGCTGGCCTTCCAACATTGTTAGACGCAGGTAATCTCCGGCGACGGAGTCGTCAGAGGATTGGCGCGTGCATTCCAGCGCCTCAGAAGAACGGCGATATTCGGCGTACGCCGCCTGCATGGTGAGCCAGCGCGCATGCCAGTCATCGCGCTGCTCCTGCTGTTGGCAGATTTCGGCTTCCAGCATGAATCTCTCGGGTGAACACCATCCGGTGTGTCAACGCAATCGTTGTTCGCTCCCCAACTGCCAACTTGACGTCGCGAGCAGATGGCTTGACTTATTAAATTTCCGACTTTTTTTGGGCATTGCAGTACATAAGCCCCGTCTGACCCCACCCTGGAGATTCTGGAACCTTCGTCTACCCGCCGGATTCTAATCTTCAGATATTCGTATGCGATTCACCGCCTTTGTCGACATCGCGGCGCACGGATCGCAACGTGATGATCGTCAGCGACACTCTGGCGCGACGCCTGTTCTCCGGTGAAGATCCCATCGGCAGGCAGATTCTGGCAGGGAGAGGAGCATGGCGCACGGTAATCGGCGTCGCGGCGAAGGACATCGATGCGGCTCTCCAGCAGGTGCAGCAAACCGGCCAGCCGGTGGCTGGAGCATTTGACGATTCATTCGTAACGTAGCGAGATCACCGGGTCTACTCGCGTAGCGCGCCGCGCGGGTAGACAGCA